>Ga0194059_1000901_pt1 | contig 13184 bp, 12 predicted proteins | sample SepL6211m_MetaG_FD_163426 | JGI IMG/M metagenome (GOLD analysis project Ga0194059, IMG submission 163426) | Anoxic zone freshwater microbial communities from boreal shield lake in IISD Experimental Lakes Area, Ontario, Canada - Sep2016-L626-11m | ecosystem: Environmental > Aquatic > Freshwater >... | reverse complement strand
GTTATCTCTAAAGTGGCAGTTCCAGAGCGCGTATAAATAAGAGTGTCGTGTTTTGTACTAACCACTGGAGTGGCATTGCCAGTTAGCCAGATTTCAACGGCCGTCATTGCCTCGGCATACGTGCCGCGATCAATAAGTGTGGTGCACTTAGCTTCACCTCTTGTTGTAATGCAATCTTTTGCTATGGTTTCCGACACCGCACTGAATACAACCCCTGGTTTCATAGTGACCCCTCTCGAAAGGAAGCATATCCATGAAAATTCTCCGACATGCAAGCGCGAAATGGAGCGGACCAGTTCCAACCGGAACGGGCACAATGACCCTTGGCCGCGATGGCCTGAGTATTCCTTTCTCTTTAAAGTCGCGCACTGAAGATGGAATGGGAACAAACCCAGAGGAGCTCATTGGGGCGGCGCTCGCGGGATGTTTTTCGATGCATTTGACGAGTTTGATTGAGGATGCCAAGTTACCCGTAGGCGAGATCGAAACAACGGCTCGCGTGACCTTGGAGCAACGCGATGGCGGATTTGCCATCAGTGAAGTCCACTTAGTCTCGCGTGGAAGCAATCAAAGTATGTCCAATGCAGAGTTCATTGAATTAGCTACTGAAGCTAAGCGGACATGCCCAGTTTCTAAGCTCTATTCATCGGCCACGATTACTTTGGATGCCGCGCTCGCTTAAGGGGCACTCATGCGCAGAGTGGGCATGTAGACATCTAGAACTCTTCTCAATAACCTTTGGCTATATCCATCCACTTTTTAGGAGTTAACGTGAAAAAACGTTTTGGAATTATTTCAGTAGTAGTCATTGCCGCCGCCCTCGTACTTTCAGGATGCGCTAAGAGTGCCTCATCAACGGCAAGTAGCGCAGCATCATGCGCTAAGGCCGACCTTAAAACCTTGACGGCGGGAAAGTTAACAATTGCTACAGGTCAACCAGCTTACTTCCCATGGATGATCGATGATAAGCCAGAGACTGGTAATGGTTTTGAAGGCGCAGTGGCATATGCCGTTGCTAAACAGCTCGGCTTTGCAAATAGTGATGTCGTCTGGGTTCGTACAACTTTCGATAGCGCAGTAACACCTGGTGCTAAGAACTTCGATTTCAATTTGCAGCAATTTTCAATTACGCCAGATCGAGCAAAGGCCGTTGACTTCTCTTCACCTTATTACACTGCCCCACAAGCAATTGTTTCTTTCAAAGGAAGCAAAATTGCAGGCAAAACTTCGATTGCTGACTTGAAGAGTGCAAAGCTTGGTGCAGCTGTTGGTACAACTTCACTTGATGCAATCCAGAACCAAATTGGAATCAAGCCTCAGGTATTTAATGACAATGCCGCTGGTGTATCTGCCCTTAAGAACGGTCAGATAGATGGATTGGTCGTTGATCTTCCAACAGCTTTCTATCTATCGGGTGTTGAAGTTACAAACGGATTAATTGTTGGTCAGCTGCCTTCAACTGGTGGCGGAGATCAATTTGGACTCTTGCTATCTAAGGGAAGTGCGTTGACGTCATGCGTTTCAGCTGCCGTTGATGCGATTACTAAAGATGGAACTTTGGCCGCGATTACGGATAAGTGGCTTGCTACTGGTGGCGGTGCGCCAGTACTAAAGCCTTAGTAAGAAGTAGAGAAGTAAACACGGTAGTTTGGCGGCCATGACAGAGCGAACTAACTCTGCTTGGTCGCCAAGCTCACGTGAGATTGAAAGGCGTGGAGCCCGTAAGCGAATAAGTAGACGGCAAACAACTATTGCCGCAATCTCATCGCTAGTAGTGCTTGGCACATTAGTTAGCATCACAATAACTTCCCCTGGTTGGGCCGTTGTCCAGAAGACATTTTTCGATATTGACTATGGCCGCAAAGTCTTTCCAACTGTTATTGCCGGTCTTTGGATCAACCTTCAACTGACCTTTATAGGTGGCACATGTATCGGAGTAATCGCGCTCGGTTTAGCTCTAATGCGCACGACAAAGTCACCGGCGCTTACACCATTTAGATTTCTAGCTACCGCCTACGTCGATATCTTCCGCGGGGCTCCTCTAATTTTGATTATTCTGCTCGTTGGTTTTGGCGTTCCAGCTCTGCGCCTAAGTGGAATTCCAAGCAATGTCATTTTTCTAGGCACTGTTGCGGTAGTCCTGACTTATTCGGCATATGTTGCAGAAGTAATTCGAAGCGGCATTATGTCGATTCACCCAAGTCAGAGAGCCGCTGCCAGATCCATTGGCCTTACCTCTGGACAGACGATGAGATACGTGGTTTTGCCACAAGCGATTCGCCGAGTAGTCCCGCCGCTATTAAATGACTTCGTATCTCTACTCAAAGACACGGGCTTAGTCTCAATCTTGGGTGTTACTGATGCTGTTCGTGCCGCGCAAATAAATGCCAGCCGAACTTTTAATTACACGCCATATGTTGTGGCTGCAATTCTCTTCCTATTTATTACGATCCCCATGACCCGATACACCGATCGCGCAATAAGGCAGCGGACCAATGCACAGAATGCTGAGGGCGCAATCTAATGGCTAATGTCCTCGAGCTTAAAGATATTCGTAAGTCCTTTGGTCAAGAGCTAGTGCTCAACCACCTTTCTTTATCTGTTCCGGAGCACACAGCAACGGTTTTAATTGGAGCTTCAGGTTCGGGTAAGTCCACGCTTTTGCGTTGTATTAACTTGCTCGAGTCAATCGATGATGGTCAAATCTTCCTAGATGGCGCTGAGATTTCCGATCCTCTCATTAACGCCGATGAAGTGCGCCGTAATTTAGGAATGGTTTTTCAATCATTTAACTTATTTCCTCATAAGACCGTCCTTGAAAACATTACTTTGGCACCGATTAAAGTTGCTGGAAAAAGTAAGGAAGAGGCGATAGATGCTGCACAAAAATTACTAAAACGCTTTGATTTAGCCGATAAAGCCGATCAATATCCAGATCGCTTAAGTGGGGGACAGCAACAACGTGTTGCAATTATTCGTTCCCTTGCTTGTAATCCACGTTTACTTCTACTTGACGAAATCACTTCGGCGTTAGATCCGGTGTTAGTGAACGAAGTCTTGAGTATTGTGCGAGATTTAAAGAGTGATGGAATGACCATGGTTTTAGCAACGCATGAAATGGGCTTTGCCACACAAGTAGCCGATGAGGTCTGCTTCCTCGAGTCAGGAAATATCTTGGAGCGAGGCAGTGCTGAGGAAGTACTACACAGCCCTAAAAACGCGAAGACCCAAGAGTTTCTCAAGCGAGTACATCAAGCTGGGCGTCTTTAGGCCGTTTTGACATACCCCCGGGGGTATGCTAAATTTCCTCTAAACCAACGAGGGAGTTAAAAATGTGTTCACGCGTTACGTGCAGTGTGTGTAAAAAGGCTACCTGGTCAGGCTGCGGAGAGCATATTGAGCAAGCTCTCGCTGGCGTTCCCGAGCAAGATCGCTGCACCTGCTAATGACAACAAAGAAGATTGCCCACGTACTTACCGATGAGCAGCAGATCGAGGCCATCACAAAGCGCGTAAAGCGCGCCCAAGGCCAACTGGGTGCAGTTGCGCGCATGCTCGAAGAAGGTCGAAACTGCGAAGAGATTGTGACGCAAATGTCGGCAGTATCAAAAGCGGTTAACACTGCCGCTTTTACATTGATTTCTGCAAGCTTAAAAGAGTGCATCGTTGAAGGTAAAACAAACTCCGATGCAGTTACGGCTCAACTGCAAAAACTATTTTTATCGCTGGCTTAAGGGGAATTTAATGAAAAAAGTCATTTCACTCATATCGATAGCATCCGTTGCACTTCTACTTGCAGGTTGTTCAAGCAGCGCATCGGCTACTAATTTAGATGCCAATGCCTTTTCCAAAAAAGTTAGCGAATCCGGAGTTGTTGCTTTAGATGTGCGCACTCCAGGCGAATTCATGGTTGGCCATATTCAGGGAGCCATCAATATCGACGTCGAAGGTACACAGTTTGAAACTGAAATTGCAAAGTTAGATAAAAAAGCAACGTATGCCGTGTATTGCCACAGTGGGCGACGCTCAGGTATTGCTGTGACAGCGATGCATCACGATGGTTTCACTAGTATCTTCAATTTAACAAATGGCATTGTTGACTGGCAAGCCAATAATCTTCCGTTAGCAACCTCATAATGCGCGTTGTCATTATTGGTGGCGTCGCAGGCGGAATGTCGGCAGCAACACGTTTGCGCCGATTAGATGCCAATGCCGAAATTATTGTGATTGAAAAAAGTGGTTATGTTTCCTATGCCAACTGCGGTTTGCCGTATTACGTTGGTGGAGTGATTGAGGAAGAGAGCGCGTTACTTCTGCAAACGCCAGCAAGCTTGCACGCACGTTTTCGTCTCGATGTACGCGTAAATACTGAGGTTTTGGCGATAAACACCAACAAGAAAACCATCGCCATTAAGAACCTCGATAGCCACGAAACTCACGAAATTGATTACGACAAGTTAATCCTTAGCCCTGGTGCATCGCCGGTTGTGCCTTCAATCCCAGGTGTCGAACGTGGGATGACGCTACGCACAGTTGAAGATGTTGAAAGAATTTCGGATCGAGTCAGTGCTCAGCCAAAAAGCGCCGTTGTTATAGGCGGGGGTTTCATCGGAGTTGAGATCGCTGAAAATCTTGTTCATCGTGGAATTTCAACTTCGCTAGTCGAAGCAACAGATCAAGTGCTTATGCCGCTGGATCCAGAACTTGCGACGTTAGTTGCCACAGAAATGCTGGCTCAAGGCGTCAATCTCCACTTAGGTTCCAGCGTTGTCAAAATTGGGCCAGATAGTGTTGATTTGTTAAATGGCCAGAATATTCCAGCGGAATTAGTAATTCTTGCAATCGGCGTGCGCCCTGAAATTGGATTAGCAAAGGCTGCTGGTTTAACTATTGGTTCGCGTAATGGCATTCAAGTTGATGAATTCAATCGAACAAGCAACCAGGATATTTATGCGGTGGGAGATGCCGCACAAAAAACCGATGCTCTAGATGGCAGTGCCACTTTGGTTCCGCTTGCTAACTTAGCTAACCGCCACGGGCGTGTGGTTGCAGATCATATTGCCGGGCGCACCGTTCGCCCTGTAAAAACTATTGGTACGGCCATTGTAAAAGTATTTGATTTAATGATTGCAACAACCGGTTGGAATGAAAAGCGTCTTGAGGCGGCAGGGCGAGCTCACCAATCCATTCATACACATCCAAATTCACACGCGGGCTACTATCCAGGCGCAAAAGCGATGGTGCTCAAACTAATCTTTGATCCAAAGACCGGCGAGATACTCGGCGCACAAGGAATTGGCACAGAAGGCGTTGATAAGCGCATAGATGTAATTGCAACTGCCATGCGTGGCGGAATTACTGCACCAGAACTTGCAGATCTTGAGCTTGCCTATGCACCACCATTTGGTTCAGCTAAAGATCCAGTTAATATGTTGGGCTACATTGCCGAGAATGTAATATCTGGCTTAGTTGAAACGGCGCAATGGAACGAGATTGACGGTTTAGCCTCGCGTGGTTTCGAACTAATCGATGTTAGAAGCGCGGGGGAGTTTGCACGGGGCCATATCCCTGGAGCAATCAATATTTCAGTCGATGAAATCCGCGAGCGTAAATCTGAGATTACAAGCAAGAATCTCCTAGTTAACTGCCAGGTAGGCCAACGTGGCCACACCGCAGCACTTTTATTGAAGGAACTCGGTTTTAATGCAGTAAATCTCGATGGCGGATATCTCACCTGGAGTAACTCGCCGGCAGCTCTTCATGATCCATTACTAGTTTCACTATAAACAACCAAGAAAAGGAAATAGAAATATGTGCAGCAGAACTTCATGTCGTAAGTGCGGGAAACCAACATGGTCAGGATGTGGCAATCACGTCGAAATCGCACTGAAGGGCGTTGCAAAGAAGGATAGATGCCAAGGACACCAAAATGATCCGGTAGAGCCCGGCTTCTTCAGCAAAATGTTTGGTAAAAACAAATAATTCGCAAAGCACGAATTTTGGTAGCCGCGCAGTTTTCACTGTTGGGGCTCCTGTTCCTGAAGCCAAATGCACCAGTCCTGGCGTCACCTTCTTGGGCATCTGGCTTAGCTTTTTTCCTAGAAATTTGCGCCACCGTAATCTTGCTCTTTGCCTGGTATGCACTTCGAGCTTCCCTTCAAATTTCGCCGATTCCCAAAGAAGGTGCAGCACTTGTTACCAGGGGTATTTACAGATTTATGCGTCACCCCATGTATATAGGCGTACTTTTATTTGGAATAAGCTTTGTCCTAACGAACATCAATTTGGCTTCAATCCTTATTTGGATGGCACTGCTTTTCACACTAATATATAAAGCACGTTTTGAGGATTTGCTGTTATTGAGCAAGTATTCTTATGCAGCTGAGTATCAATCAAAAACTGTTGGGCTACTCGGGAAAAGAAAGAGGTCTAAATAAATGGCGACAGTTAATATTAATGAGACTGAGTTCGAGAAGTTGATTCTCGAAAGGGGCACGGTTCTAGTTGATTTTTGGGCCGCTTGGTGTGGTCCTTGTCGATCATTTGCACCGGTTTATGAGGCAACGTCAGAGAAGTATCCAGATTTAACTTTTGCCAAAGTTGACACAGAAGCCGAACAATCATTGGCAGCAGCTGCAGGTATTACATCAATCCCGACCTTGATGGTCTTTCGTGACGGGATTCTTTTATTTAGCCAACCAGGAGCACTTCCAGGCCCCGCTCTTGAGGAGATTATCGGCAAAGTGGCAGAGCTCGATATGGATGATGTGCGCAAGCAAATCGCAGATCAAGAGTTAACAACATCGAAAAAGGATGAAACCGCTTAATTTAAGCCTGCTTCAGCGCACTGATTTCGCCATATCCACTGCCAAAGGTAGAATAACCGCGTGCGGCCGACTCATTGGCCTCAGTAATACCCAAATCGTTGGATAGAGGCAAGGCCTTCTAGAGGGCTTATCTCCTAAGGAAAGTAGTTTTCGTGGCCAAGACCCAAGCACACCTAAAAGACCTGCCAGTAAAAAAGCGCGAGAACCTTCGTAACGTCGCGATCATCGCGCACGTTGACCACGGTAAAACAACTCTCGTTGATGCGATGTTGTGGCAGTCCGGTGCATTTGCAGCTTATAAGAAACAGGGCGAAGGCCAAGAGCGCATGATGGATTCAATGGATCTAGAGCGCGAAAAGGGAATTACGATTCTTGCTAAGAACACCGCAGTTAAGCGCGGCGACACGATCGTTAACATTATTGATACTCCAGGCCACGCCGACTTCGGTGGCGAAGTAGAGCGCGGACTAGAAATGGTCGATGGCGTTATCTTGCTAGTGGATGCATCAGAAGGTCCATTGCCACAGACACGTTTCGTTTTGCGCAAAGCGCTAGAGAAGAACCTTCCAGTTATTCTTCTTATTAATAAGGTAGATCGTTCTGACTCACGTATCGCTGAAGTTGTCGATGAGACTTACGAACTATTTTTAGATCTAGATGCCAACGAATCACAGATTGAATTTCCAGTTGTCTATGCATGCGCAAAAGCCGGCCGTGCATCATTGACACGACCAGCCGATGGCGGAATGCCAGAAGAAGAAAACCTCGATGTTTTATTCGACACCATCTTTTCTGCAATTCCAGCACCCGAGTATCACGAAGGTGCACCATTACAAGCACACGTAACTAACCTTGACTCATCACCATTCCTAGGTCGCTTAGCACTATGTCGCGTACGCGAAGGTGTAATTAAAAAAGGTCAAAACGTCACATGGATTAAGACCGACGGCACAATGGAGCGCGTAAAGATTTCAGAGTTATTAATTACTGAAGCCCTTGAGCGCGTACCAACACTTGAGGCTCATCCAGGCGACATCATCGCCGTAGCTGGAATTGAAACAATTACGCTTGGCGAAACTCTGGCCGATAACGAAGACCCACATGCATTGCCATTGATTATCGTTGATGAACCATCAATTTCGATGACTATTGGTATCAATACATCGCCTCTTGCAGGCAAGAGTGGAAAACTCCTTACTGCACGCCAAGTTAAGGGCCGCCTAGATGCTGAGCTCGTTGGTAACGTTTCATTGCGCGTATTAAATACCGAGCGTCCAGATACGTGGGAAGTCCAGGGTCGCGGAGAGCTTCAGTTGGCCGTTCTAGTTGAAATCATGAAACGCGAAGGCTTTGAATTAACTGTAGGTAAGCCACAGGTTGTTATTAAGAAGATTGATGGCAAAGTACATGAGCCAATGGAGCGCTTAACAATTGATGCACCTGAAGAATATCTCGGCGTGCTTACTCAGTTGATGGCACTTCGCAAGGGCCGCATGGAACAAATGGTTAACCACGGCACTGGCTGGATCCGCCTTGATTACCGTGTTCCATCTCGTGGACTTATTGGTTTCCGTACTGAGTTCTTAACTGAAACTCGCGGAACCGGTTTACTACACCACGTCTTTGATGGCTACGAAGCTTGGCACGGCGATATCCGTACTCGCGGAACTGGCTCACTTGTTTCCGATCGTATGGGAACTGTTACTTCTTACGCCTTATACGGAACACAAGATCGTGGAAGCATCTTCGTTGAACCAGGCGATGAGGTTTACGAGGGTATGGTTATTGGCGAGAACTCTCGTAGCGATGACATGGATGTTAACTGTGTTCGCGAAAAGAAACTTACTAACATGCGCGCTTCAGGTACGGATGAATCAGAGCGTTTGATTCCGCCTAAGAAGCTCAACATGGAAGGCGCTCTTGAGTTCTGTCGCGAAGATGAGTGCGTTGAAGTTACGCCGGCCGTTGTTCGTATCCGCAAGGTTGTCCTTGATGGTGACGAGCGCGCCCGCACAACTGCACGCGCCAAGAAGGCCAACCTCAACGTTTAAGCCTCTTTCACATTCTTTCTAAGCCACGGTTCAATCGTTGCTAGTTTGAATGTACCTGTATCGAAGAACTTCATCATTGAGGCATGAACCTCTTTGCTGTTTAATGTAAAGCGGTAGCTATTGATGCGCAGGAAAACATCGGTAGCTGCAAAGGCAACACGCTTATTTCCATCGATAAAAGGATGATTAATTGCCAGACTCTCAAAGAGAGCGCCCGCCGATTCAATGACATCTTTGTAGTAACCAGATTGCGGACGAGCAATGGCTGATTCCAATGAGCCCATGTCGCGAACACCATCGCTACCGCCGTATCGTTTAATAAGCACCATGTGCATCGCTAAAACATCGGGCAGGGTTACGTAATTAACTTCAGGCATTACTGGGCAAGTTTTTTGTAGAGATCGTCGAACTCGTCCATGCTCAAACCGAAGGCCTCCATAACGTGAGCACGAGGACGCTCGACTTGGTGGCGTTCTAGATACTCAGCAAGTGCTTCTTCAAGGATGGATTGGAACTGTCGCCCCTGTGAGTGCGCCAATGCGCGAGCGCCGGCCAAGATTTGTTCATCGGCCTGCGAGGAAAACTTCTCGCGTTTTGTAACCATAGCTATCCAACTCTCTATCAAGATTTATCTTGATGCATCATGATAGCAGCGCGTACGGCGCAAGTCCAAGTAATTATTACAAGAGGGATTTTGTCGTACGGGTCGGGCAAGATAACCACTGTGAGTACAGCGAACTTTAACCTTGTGCGCGGTACTGGCAAAACCCCTGAACTAACGCTCTCTGGCGATCAAAGCGCCGCTGTTACACATCGCGGAAGCCCTTTAGTCATTCTCGGCGGACCGGGTACGGGCAAGACAACGGTTCTCATTGAAGCGGCATTAGCGCGCATTAACGATGGGCAAAACCCTGACTCAATTTTGCTCTTAACTTTTGGGCGAGAGCGCGCATCCGAACTTCGTGATGCAATTGCACTTCGCACAACTAAGACAATGTTTGAGCCACTTGCGCGAACTTTTCACTCGCTAGCTTTTTCAATTCTCAAAATGAAGGCCGACAAGAGTGACCCTGAGCCAATTCTTTTGAGTGGGCCGGAACAAGAGAGTTATATTAAAGAGCTTCTCAAAGGTGACATTGAGGATGGTTATAAAGAGTGGCCCGAGGATTTACACGCGGCCCTTACGACAAATGGTTTTGCACGCGAACTACGAGATTTAATTTTGCGTGCATCAGAGCGTGGAATAGATCCCACGCAGTTGGAACAACTCGGCATCTCTGAAGGTGAAAAGTATTGGTCTGCGGCAGCCAAGTTCTGGCAGCGCTATTTGAATTCGATGGTTATGCGCGAAATCAGCGCGACCGATGCCAAGATGCGTATTGATCCATCTGAGCTTGTATCACGTGCGACGTTGCATTTACATAACAACCCTGATGTGCTGGCAAAACTACATGCGCGATTTAGCACGATTATGGTCGATGAGTTCCAAGAGAGCGACCCTGCACAGCGAGCACTACTTTCAGTGTTGGCCGGCAGCGATGTAATCATTTGCGCCGATGCCGATAGCGCCGTTGGACGCTTTCGAGGCGCCGATCCCGATGGCTTAGCGCCAGCGCTAGATCCTTATCGGGCACGAGAGATTGTTTTATCAACTGCCTATCGCAATGGCAGTGCAATCTTTGATGTTGGCCATGCTTATGTGCAGGGATTTAGAGGCTCACCCATCACCCGCAAACGCAGCTGTGGCAATGAAAATACGGGCTCCGTTGCGGTTCACCGCTTTAGATCAGGGGCCGAGGAAGCTGCTTTTATCGCCCATCAATTTCGTAGCGCACATTTGCGCGAAAGTATTTCTTATAGCGAAATGGCGGTTATTTTACGCAGCCCAGGACTTACAGCTTCGGCATTACGGCGAGCCTTTTCTTACGTTGGAATCCCGGTAGCAAGTGAGTTGCAGGCTTTAGCTGGCAATCCTGCAATCGCACCGTTTCTCTTATTAGCGCGCGTAGCAATTAAAGCTCAACCACTTAACTTAGATACGGCCGAACGATTATTAATGAGCGAGTTCGGCGGCGCAGATTCAATATCACTTCGTCGAATCCGCCGAGCGATGATTGCAGCACGTGCAGATGGAGATGAGCGCTCGGGTACTCAGCTATTACTCGATGCAATCGATAAAGGTGAAGTATTTATTGAAGGCGCAGAATCAGTTGTTCGCGTACATGAATTATTGGAAAAGGCGCGCGCAGTTGCACGCAATAAATCTGCACTTGCCGATGATTTATTGTGGGCGATTTGGGACAGTGCATTTGCAAGTGATGGCCAAAAACTCAGCGATGCTTGGCGCACTCAATCCCTTCGCCCTGGGGTAAGGGGCGCCGCCGCTGATCGCGATCTAGATGCAATGATGCAGTTGTTTGAAAGCGCCAGTAGATACTCCGAGCGCTTTCCGTTATCAGGACCGGCAGCGTTTATCACCGAAATCGCAACTGAAGATATTGCAGGTGATGTAATAACAGCAAAAGGCGTGCGACCTGATTTCGTTGAAATTCTCACCGTGCACAGCGCTAAAGGTCGCGAATGGAATGTAGTTGCAATCTCGGGTCTACAAGAGGGCACTTGGCCAAATTTGAAGGCGCGCTCATCCTTACTTGGCGCCGAACGATTAGTTGAGCGCCAACGAAACCCAGATATTGCCCGCGATCAGTTAGATGTAATTGCTGCCAATGGTCTTATGCAGGATGAGGAGCGGCTCTTTCATGTCGCTCTTACCCGTGCCACACACTCACTTTTCGTCACCGCCGTTCAGCGTGATGATGAAGAGCCTTCAGCGTTCTTCGAGGCAATCGAAGTGATGGTGAATAAGACCGATTTTGACGAGCCGGTTTTGACCGATGTTCCTCGTCCTATAACCGCGCCAGCGCTAGTGGCCGAACTACGTAGCCAACTACATGGCGCTAATGCCCAAGAAGCTGCAGCGATATTGAAGGCTTTGAGTGAGAACGGCATTTATCTAGCTAATACCGAATCCTGGATCGGAACTGTGCCACTGAGTACCGATGTTCCAGTCATCGATGCTGAAAAGGAAGTTGTTGTTTCCCCGAGCGGAGCCGAGTCTTTTGTTGAATGCGGCGTCAAATGGTTCTTACAAAATAATGGTGGGACTGATGGTGACAGCACTGCGCAAGTTTTAGGCTCTGCCATTCACGCCTTTGCCGCCAAAATGGTGCAAGAGCCGGGAACAACTAAAGAAGAGTTAATAACTAATTTGCGTAGCTCATGGAAATTAATAGACCCAGACTCAGGTTGGGTCAGTGCATCGCATTTAGAGAGTGCCGTTACGATGCTCGAAAAATTTGTCGCATATCATTCTGAAACTAAACGCACGGTCATCGATGCTGAAATGCGCTTTGATGTCACATTAGGCCGCGCACGAATCAAGGGAAGCGTGGATCGCTTAGAAGTCGAAGCCGATGGAAGCCTCTTCATAGTTGATTTTAAAACTGGTGGCAGTGCAATCAGTGCTAAAGAAGCCAAGGCGAATCTTCAGTTAGCTAGTTATCAAGTTGGAATCGCCGAAGGTGGATTTACACAAGGCATAGTCAGTTCCGGGGCTGAACTAGTTTATTTAGGCACCGATGCAGTCGGTGCAACGTTGCGTGCCCAACACGGTATTGATGTAGAAGCGGTTAAGAGCCAGTTGAATGGAATCGCCGACGGCATGGGCGCCGCTACTTTCTTTGCGACGATTAATAAGCGCTGTAAAGGCTGCCCAGTACGCAAATCCTGCCCAGTCCAAAGCGATGGGCGGACGGTGATTTCATGAGCATTGAGGCTAAATACTCACCCGAGGAGATCATCGCCAAACTACAGGCCCACCCTAAGTTTGGTGCATCGATTAAGCCGATCACTAAACATCAATCGGCCATTATTAGCAGCGCGCTAGAACCGTCAGTCGTCATTGCCGGTGCGGGCTCGGGCAAGACTGAAACGATGAGTAATCGCGTTCTCTATTTAGTTGCCAACGGCTTTGTCACTCCCGATCAAATCTTAGGTCTAACTTTCACTCGCAAAGCTGCCGGTGAACTATCGGTACGTGTCCGCAAACGCTTGCGCCAACTCGCAGCCCTTCCTGAATTTAAGCACATCACAACTTCGACCACATCGGTGACGACGTATCACTCGTATGCCGGCAAGTTGCTGAGTGAGCATGCAATACGTTACGGAATCGATGCCGACGCCGAGCCTTTGGGAGAGGCGGCAATTTGGCAGATAGCATCCGATGTGGTCCGCAACTGGTCGGATGC
>Ga0194059_1000899_pt1 | contig 13211 bp, 9 predicted proteins | sample SepL6211m_MetaG_FD_163426 | JGI IMG/M metagenome (GOLD analysis project Ga0194059, IMG submission 163426) | Anoxic zone freshwater microbial communities from boreal shield lake in IISD Experimental Lakes Area, Ontario, Canada - Sep2016-L626-11m | ecosystem: Environmental > Aquatic > Freshwater >... | reverse complement strand
AAAAAAAAAGAATTTAAACCTAACTCTACTAATTTTTTATTTAATAAACGTTTTTCTTTTATAGATAAAGAACCATATTGAAAAACTAATATAAAAGCATTTTTTTCTAATAAAAATTTTAATAATGTAAATAAATATAGATTTTTTAATATAAATTTTCTATTTTCATTTATATTTTTAGAACCATATTTATATTCTCTTAAAATATTCATTTAATTTAATTACTTTTTTTGTTATTTGTTAAAAATACAAAATAAACTGTAACAAAAAAATAAATAGCAGCTAAAAAAGATAATGTTGAACCAAAAGAAGCTATTTGATTCCATCCAGTAAAAGCACTTGGATAATCAGGAATACGACGAGGCATACCAGATATTCCTAAAAAATGCATTGGGAAGAAAGTTAAATTTACACCAATAAAAGTAGTCCAGAAATGTATTTTTCCTGCTAAAGAAGGAATAGTTAATCCAGTAATTCTATTAAACCAATAATAAAATCCTGCTAACATACCAAAAACAGCACCCATAGATAAAACATAATGGAAATGTCCTACTACATAATAAGTATCATGTAAAGCAATATCTAATCCACCGTTAGCAATAACAATACCAGTTACTCCCCCCATTATAAATAAGAAAATAAATCCTAAAGCAAATAATAAAGAGTTTTCATTTAAATTTAAAACTCCACCCCATAAAGTAGCTAACCAACTAAATACTTTAATTCCAGTAGGTACTCCAATTATCATTGTTGCAGCAGTAAAATATGCACGAGAATCAATATCCATACCAACAGTATACATATGGTGAGCCCAAACAATAAATCCTAAAATACCAATTGAAACCATAGCATAAACCATACCTAAATAACCAAAAATTGGTTTTTGAGCATGAGTTGATATAATATGACTTATAATACCAAAAGCTGGAATAATTAAAATATATACTTCTGGATGTCCAAAAAACCAAAATAAATGTTGATATAATATTGGATCTCCTCCTCCAGCTGGATCATAAAAACTAGTATTAAAATTACGATCAGTTAATAACATAGTAATTGCTCCAGCAAATACTGGTAAAGAGATTAATAATAAAAAGGCTGTAATTAAAACTGCCCAAACAAATAATGGCATTTTATGTAAAAATAATCCTGGGCAACGCATATTAAAAATTGTAGTTATAAAATTAATAGCCCCTAAAATTGAAGATAGTCCAGCTAAATGTAAACTAAAAATAGCTAAATCTACACAAGGACTTGAGTGTGCAGTTACGCTACTTAAAGGAGGATATACAGTCCACCCTACTCCAGGTCCAGTTTCTACTAATGCAGATAATAATAATAATACTATAGATGGAGGTAATAACCAAAAACTAATATTATTTAAACGAGGAAAAGCCATATCAGGAGCCCCTATTAATAAAGGAACCATCCAATTAGCAAAACCTCCAATTAAAATAGGCATTAACATAAAAAAAATCATAATAAAAGCATGTGCTGTTATTACTACATTATAAAATTGATGATTTCCTCCTAAAATTTGATTTCCAGGAGATGCTAATTCCATACGAATTAACACAGATAAGATAGACCCTATAATTCCAGAAAATGCTCCAAAAATTATATATAAAGTTCCAATATCTTTATGATTTGTTGACATAAACCAACGGAAACTCCAACTTAAAAATTTATTAGGTAAAAATTTTAAATAAAACATAAATAATAACTAATTAAATTCTATAATATTTAAACATAAACATTGGATATATAGCATCTACTAAAGTTTGAGTTACTTCTACTTTTAAAAATAAATCTACAGCTTGTACTACTATTGGCATAAAAGCATGATTTATACCACAAATTTCACTACATTGTCCATAAAATGTACCTGGTCTTTTAATGTTTAATAAAGTTTGATTTAAACGTCCAGGAACAGAATCTAATTTTATACCAAAAGAAGGTACTGCCCAACTATGTAAAACATCAGAAGAAGTAATTAAAACACGAATATTAATACCTGTAGGTAAAAATAATTTATTATCAACTTCTAATAAACGTAATTGTCCTTTAGCTAAATCTTCATCAGGAATCATATAACTATCAAAAATAAAATTTGTTTCGAATTTATATGCATTTAAATTTTTATTTTTTAATAATTTTTTATCGTTTAAAATAACGGTATTAGGATCCATTAATTCATAAGTCCAATACCATTGATTTCCTATTGCTTTAATGGTCATTAAAGGTTCTGCCATTTCATCCATAGAATATAATAAAGAAAAAGATGGTAGTGCAATTAAAAATAGAATAAAAGCTGGAATTAATGTCCAGATTATTTCTAAACTAGGTGCGTGGGTTATATTTGTAGGCATTCTGTTTGTGTTATCTGCTTTATATAAAATAACACAACGTGCTAACATATAGTAAGTAAATATTATAATAATTACAATAAAAAAAAATAAATCATGATGGAAATTAATAATACCCTCCATTATAGCAGTTGCAGGATTTTGAAATCCTATTTGCCATGAATAAGGCGCATCGTTTACCACAATTTTTATTAGATTAAACATTAAAATTTAAAAAATAAACAAGTTTGGTTTTGAACCAAGAATAAAATTAAACTAAAAAAAATATTAAATTTACTTGTTGTTTAACAACTACAAAATTTAACTCTCTTAAATAGAAATCAAAAAAAGAAAAATACTCTTTTATTTACGAGTCTAGAGAGTATATTTTTTTACAAAAAACTTTAAAACTATTATATCCACTAACCTGTATATAATTTTTAATAAATTTATAAGCTAGTAGTCTATCTCCTCCTGTTTTATGGAGATCCATAAAAAGACATTTATGTGAAGTTTTTAAAGATAGAGGTATTAATACCCCATTTATATTTAAACCCTTTACATGAAAAAGATTTAAATTTGTATTTCCTAAAAAATTATCTAAAAAGTTATCAATATATAATTCTTTAGCATTCCCAATATTTAATTCAACCCAAGGAGCTATACCTACAGCAGTAAAATCTCGATATCCAGAAAATATGTCAATAAATTCATTTGTACTTATACTTTTTTTTATACAATGTTGTAATAGATAATTCATACTTTTTAGCCTATCTCCTTCATCATCAGCACTATTACAGCGGATAATGTTTTTCAATAATATTTCTTCTTTTATTGAAATTTTAATATTTTTATTTTTGATAACACGCAAAACGTCTACATGTCGTATACAATCAGACACTTTTAAATAAATATCTTCAAATTCATCAAAAGTTTTATCTAATTTGAAGATACTATGAAAATATTTAAAAACTACAACATTTTGACTTACAGTTAAATTTTTAAAATCTGCAGTTTGACTAATTCTCTCAAAACCACAAAATTTATATTTTAATTGTTCTATAAAGAAATCAGCAGGAGTATTATTTATATTTAAAAATAAATATAATAAACCTCCAATGAATGCAGAAGTTCCTAACACTGCCCCAAAATAATTAAATGCATTGAAATTTAGACCACAATCATAAATAATTTGGATAAAAGGACCTTTACCTTTATTTAAACCAATATTACTTGGTATTACACCTGGATATAAAGATGCAATAAAAGGATCTGTTTTATCTACAAATTGTGATATAAAATTATTACTTTTACAACTATTATTTAGAGGTATATTATCATTACCCCTTAAAAAAGCAACAAGATATTGATTATAATCATTATCCCCAACTATCAGCCTAGGTTCAAGCTGTTGCGTATTTGAACTTGCTGTAAATGTAAAAAAACTAAGAACATAATTATTTCTTAATTTTTTAATATTTTTTATTATAGCCAGAACGTGACGTTCAATTACAGTAAAATAAGCTACTACAATTAATAGTGAAATAATTGTAATTATGTAAATTAATATATTATATATTATTTGTATAATCATTTTATTTTTATAAAAAATTTGTTTTTTTTTATTATTTTTTTAAAATTAATCTAAAATATGAAATTAAATCTGTACTATTATAAAACGCTAAAAAAATTGAAAAAGCAATTAATGTTATAAAAAAAGTATTAATATCAGTTTCATCTTCAGAAAATTTTTCTTCTGTAGCTTCAGTTAATGTAGGCACAACTACAGAATTTAACTCTCTGAAATAGAAATCAAAAAAAGAAAAAATAGATTTTTCATCTACAACACGACCTGCTCCCCAATAATAAATAAATATAAAAAGAAATAACCAAACAATATCAACAAAATGCCAATACCAAGAAGCTAAATCAATACCTAAATGAATTTTTGAAGTAAAATGATATTTAATTTCTCTTAAAAGACAAACTATAATAAAAATAGTACCAACAATAACGTGGCTACCATGAAGTCCAGTTGCCATATAAAAAGTAGAACCAAAAATACCATCAGAAATATTAAAAGAAGCATTTAAATATTCATAAGCTTGAAATGCTGTAAAAAGAATAGCTAAAATGATGGTAAAAATAAGACCTTCAATAGATTCTTGACGATTACCAGAAAGAATTTCAAATTGAGATTTTGTAATCCAAGCACCTGAAGTTACTAGAATTAAAGTATTTAATAAAGGAATACCAAAAGCATTCATTGGATGAATTCCTTTAGGAGGCCAAACACAACCTATATCAATAGTTGGGTTTAAACTTGAATGGAAAAAAGCCCAAAAAAAAGAAGCAAAAACCATAACTTCTGAAACAATAAATAGTGCCATACCTATTCTTAGTCCAGTGCGAACATAGGAAGTATGATTACCTTCAAAAGTAGATTCTCTGATAACATCACGCCACCATAAAATAGAAACAATAGCTATAAATATAAAACCATTTCGTAGTATAAAAAAACCATTATCAAAAAAATGCATAAATAAAACTAAACCTGATGTAAAAAAAAAAGTACCCATAGCAGCAAAAAAAGGCCATGGACTTGGGTCTACTAAATGAAAAGGATGATTTGTTGATTTTAATATAGAAATAGATTGTAATACTAAAGGTTTAATATATTCAGCTTTTTTATTAATAACAACTTTATTATTTTTATTATTTAAAAAATTCATTTATATTAACGCGCAAAGGCTGGACTCGAACCAACTAAACTTTAGGGCATGAACCTAACGAGATTCCCTTTCTCAACTCCGCGGAAAAATAAAACTTAAATTAATTAAAACAAAATATATTTTATAAATTATTTATTTATTGTATCTATATCCGCCTGCTTAAATATATCCAAATAGTTTTCAACTTCTATAAAACGTATGTTATTTTCACGAAATAAATCCAGTACTAAATTAGAAGAGAAAAAATATTTTTCGGCTATTACTAAATCCACAACAAATAAATCTTTATTATTAATAATATTTGCTAATATATTTTTTGTTTCACTGTCTAATGAAAAATTTTCTATAGAATTTAAATCCAACTCAACACAAGTTTTTGCTATAAAAGAATCTACCCTTAACTTTGCTGCTTCCTCTAAATTTAAATATTTATAATAAAAAGAACTATAAGTAAAACCCAGTAAATCTGTAAAAGTAACACAGCGGTCTACCAACATAAAATTATAATTAAGATTTTTTATATTTAAAGTAATACTCTCAATAAACCTTATACGCGCACGAGCATTAACAACATCCTCGCCTCCAGAAAAAGTATCATACTCTTTAAACTCAGCGTCACCCCAACTTCCCGCAGAACCAGAACCATCATTACTGATATGTTCTCCCACAATATATCAGCATTAATTGCGTTTGTTATGTAATTTGAAACTACTGCTGCATCTGGTTCCGTAATATAACTGCTTGTAGAATTATTTTCAGTACTACTAGCAGGATCCGAATCAGGATCACAACTAACAGTAAAAAAATGCATATAAATAAAATAGGCAGTAGCGCCAACAACTACACTAGTGATATGCCGGTCCGGTGCTGGAACAAAAATAATAAAGATTCTTTAATAAAACCAGCGGGTCTGTATGGAGACCACTGTAAACATATACTTTTGAAATTAGCACTAATAAAAAAATTACTATTTTCTCCAATATTATGCTCCCTAAAAGGATTTATATTAAAATTAGAAAAAGTAGCTTCTAATTTTGAATAAATAAAGCGAGCACCCGTTTTACTATTATCAAAAAAAGAAATACAACTCTCACTTGCTATTTTCTTGAAAAAAATAGCAATAGATTTAATCCCAGAATAATTAATTCATTGGAATAACTCTATTTCCGGATTTTCCCACTTTAGAATTTCCCTAGCAAAAGCTGAAATGCGGTGGGTATCCGCAGATATATTTGCTGTTGTACTAACTACGGTATACATTTTTCGCGCGCTAGTTTTAAAAACTAAAATCATTTCTTTTTTTTGTTTCATTTTGTTAATTTAAGCCTAGTAGGAATTGAACCTACACTTATATCATAAGGATTGATATATGTTTCCCATTTTAGGCCCCAAATTATAATATTCGAACTTTTAAATAAAAAGATTCTAAAAAAGCAATATTTTTACAAAAAATTAATTAAAAATTATTTTAAAACAATATTTTTATTAACGAGCATCACCCTCCCCAACTTTAAACTCAGATGCACCCCCAGTAGCACCACCTACAGTTGGTGGAGAAAGTCTATCTCCCACCATTTTTTTTAAAAAATTTTCCCACAAAAAATCTACTATTTCTTTTTTAAAACTAAATAAATAGTTTATCCTTATATCTAAATCACCAGAAATTTTATTGTATAAAAATTTCTTAAATTTTTTTTTATTAAAAGTAGAAGTTGTATAATTTTCTTTTAGAAAATTATTTAGAAATTCCTTCATTTTTTCAGTACTTAAATCCTCGTCAAGTGCACTGTGTATGCTAGAAAGAACACTCTGTGCTGTATGTCCTGGTTCAAATAGACCATCTACTTCTCCTTTTAAACAATAAAGGTTTAATATTATTAATGTTTCTTTTAAAATTATTTTTTTTAAAGTATTTTCAAATAAAGTATCATCAAAAACAATAAGGGATGTTCCTAAACCAAAAAAATGATGTATATTTTTTTTTATAGAATCTGGTGCTATATTAACTATAGCAAGTTTAACCAAAGTAGAATCAATAAAATCCTTTTGTTCTGTTAAAGCTTTAGTTGAAAATATATTAACAAACGCTGTAGTTTCACTTGTGATTACAGCACTACCACATTTTTCTTCAACATATGCATTAAATAAAGCATCAAAATTTAAAGATACAAAATTTTTTTCTATTTGTGTTGCTTCATTTTGTATCATTTCATTAATTATTTCTTCAGATAAATCTGAAGTACTAAAAAAACAAGATAATTCCCCTTTTATTATAGGGCGTATAACGGATATTTTTATATTTTCCATTAAATAATCTTGTAATACTTTTTTATAAGCAACTGACAACAAAGTTATAGCTGTAGAACCAGAACCTCCAATAGCACCACCACCAACTACAGTTGGTGGAGAAATTGGGCTACCTACCGCTCGAGCGGCCGTACTTTCTGCCAATCTAGCTTGAGCTTGAGCTACATTTGCTGTAATTTGAGCTCTTCTGTCTGCAAGTAAACGAGCACGTTCTAGCTGTTCTTGCTGTTCTATCGCTACTCTCGCCTCTTCAAGTAAGCGAGCACGTTCAATAATTTGCGCCTCTGCAAGTAAGCGCGCATGTTCATTAAATGAACTATATATTTTCTTTTGTGACAAAATATAATCCTCACACTCAGTACGCAAAGAAAGCGCATCTAAAAATATTTGTTTTTCTGCTTTATTTTTTATTCTCTCTGGGTCCCCTAAACCCCAATTCCAAGCAAGAAAAGGTTTAATTAAAAAAAGACAACCTATAACAGAGGTAACGTATAAAGCCTCCGCTATATGATAACGTTCAATAAAAAACAAAATATTATTCAAAAACCCACTACCGGGTTTTAAGTGCATATCACTAATATTTATTAAGGATTTAACCCCAATATTACTTAAAATATTATTATTATTTTGAATAATAATATCTTTTATTGAAAGAGGTAATCTCTCAATAAAATTAAAATTAAAACTATTAGAAGGTTTAATAGTATTATTACAAACACCAATAATATCCAAAACCCCGTGTCCTATGGCACTAAAACCATTCTTAATTAGAATAGTGAACCCTTTAATAACCGGGTAATTAACACTATCCACATCCCTTGCGGGACATTCGGAAAGTAAAGCCTCCCTTAAAAACGGAGGTAGCGTTTTTTTTTCATGTCCTTCCGTTAAACCGATATTACAAAAAGAAAATATAGAAAAAATAAATAAAATTATTTTTTCTTGTAATCGAACAATAACATCATTTCTTGCTTGCGCTTTGAAATAACATAGGGGTTCTCTCACAAAACCTACTAATTTTTCAGTACCTCTATGTAATAACCCAACATGAGGATTTGCTAATATAACTACATCTACAGTTAAAATTAAACGTAACACACCATGCGCTGCAGGATGTTGTGGTCCAAAATTTAAAATAAAATTTTTTACAATTTCATTTTTTGAATTTTTAAGCATTTTATATTTTTGAAATGTTAAGGTTTGCCCTTAAAATTAACTATATTTCTAATAAAAAAAATATATTAAACAAATCTAAAAAAAAATTATCTTTCTTTTTTATGTAAACAAACTTTTTGTTTATTACTTTTCTGCACGTTTCTAATACTACATAACATATCTTTTATTTGATCTAACATTTATAAATTATTTTTTATTTTAATAGTCTAACTTTTAATTAAAAATCTTTATTATTTCAACTAACCAGTGACAATGTATATACTTTTACTGAAAAATTTTATATTATTGAGAAATATTAAGTTTAACTATATTTTATATAGCTAATTAATAAATTAACCCACACTTTTACCTTATTTTATTAACTACAAATGGCTCTAACAACAACAACAATTATTAACAAATAAAAATTTTAATTTAGATAATAAAGGACTTGAACCTTTAACATTCTCCGTGTAAAAGAGATGCTCTACCTTTGAGCTAATTATCCTTATACCGAAAATGGGACTTGAACCCATAATTTATAGTGCCTAAAACTACCGTGTTTACCAATTCCACCATTCCGGCAAAAAAAAAATATAAAAGTTTTAATTAGAAGTCATTAGTACTTTTATGCAATAATTTCACAATTAAATATACACAAAGCCTATTTATGTGATAGTCTTTCACACTTCTTTTTTAGAGAATTTATCTTGAAAACAATTTCTTGCTTATATGCTTTCAGCAATTCTTTCGATTAAACGTAACTACCCGACAATGCTTTTAGCAAAACAATCGGTACATCAGAGGTTTACTTTACCCAGTCCTCTCGTACTAAGGTCAAAATTTCTCAATTCTCTAGCGCTTATAATAGATAGGGACCAAACTGCTTCACAGCGTTTTAAACCCAGCTCACGTACCATTTTAATAGGCGAACAGCCTAACCCTTGAAACCTTCTTCAGCTTCAGGATATGATGAGCCGACATCGAGGTGCTAAACAGCCCCATCAATAAGAACTCTCAAGGACTATCAGCCTGTTATCCCTAGCGTACCTTTTATTCGTTGAGCGATACCTTTTCCATTCAAAAGTATCGGATCACTATGACCAACTTTCGTTTCTGTTCAATATGTCTATTTTACAGTCAAGCAAACTTATACCATTACGCTCATCAATTGATATTTTTTCAATTTGAGTTTACCTTTGTACACCTCCGTTACTTTTTAGGAGGTAATCGCCCCAATTAAACTACCACCCATACAATGTTCTCAAATATTTTGATTATAAATATTAAGTTAGCTGTAAAAAAAAGAAAGAAAAGTATTTCACTAATGTCATAAAATTTTTAAGTTTTATAACTCCTTTTTATTCTACACATTCTTTTTTTACAAGCAATGTAAAGACATAGTAAAGGTGCATAGGGTCTTTCCGTCTAGTTATAAGTTACCCGCATCTTCACGGGCAATTCAATTTCACTGAGTCTATGTTGGAGACAGCGGAGGAGTCGTTACAATATTCATGCACGTCAGAACTTACCTGACAAGGAATTTCGCTACCTTAGGACCGTCAGAGTTACAGCCGCCGTTTGCTGGAGGTTTAGTTCTATGCTTATAACATATCCCTTTAACTTGTCAGCGCCGGGCAATTGTCAGACCCAATACTTCATTTTGTGAATTTAGCAGAGTCTTGTGTTTTTAATAAACAGTCGCTCCTCCCTATTTAGTGTCACTTAAAAAAATTAAATATTAAATATTTTACTTTTTTTTTAGTACTCCTTATTCCGAAGTTACAGAGCCATTTTGCCGAGTTCCTTCAACATATTTCTCTCAAGCGCCTTAGTTTATTTAACTTATCCACCTGTGTCGGTTTCCAGTACGGTCAACTTAATTTTTTATCTATTTCTTGGAATGTCACTAAAAAAAACATCTATTAATCTAATCAAATATATGTTTAGATATCTATCCTTCAATAAAAATTTGGTTTTCCCATCAAATAAAACAATCGTTTTTTTTTTAGGGACCGTCTTACTGTACGTGGATTATCCATTCATACAAAACCTTGAATTTTCGGCGATAATGTTTTTCACATTATTTGTCGCTACTCATGTCAGCATTATTACTTCTGATTTTACAATAAACTTTACAGCCTATTTTTTATTAAATACAGAACATTCCACTACCATATAATAAATTTTTATTATATTTATTGCTTCAGTATTTTTCTTAGAGTCTCGATACATCTTCGATGCAATAAAACATATTCTAATGGGCTATTACGCCTTCTTTCAAGAATGGCTGCTTCCAAGCCTAGCTCTTAGTTGTCTTAGTTTTACTACTCCCTTAATCACTTAGAAAAAATTTAAAGACTTTAGCAAATAATCTGGGCTGTTTCCCTCTCGACTATGGACCTTCGCACCCACAGTCCGCCTGTTATATTTTTAATTTTCGTATTCGGAGTTTCCTTGAACTCGGTAGAAGAAAACTCCCCCTTATCCATTGAGTACTCTACCCCAAAAATAAATTATATAATGCTCTACTAAAATAGATTTCGCGGAAAACCAGCTATATCCACGTTTGATTAGCCTTTCACCCCTAATTACAAATCATCCCCATCTTTTTCCACAGATGTGGGTTCAATCCTCCAGTGCAGGTTAATGCATCCTTCAATTTGTTCATAACTAGATCACGTGGTTTCGGGTTTAATTATTATAACTATACTTTGCTCTTTTAAAACTTGATTTTTCTACGCCTACTTTTAACAAATTAAGCTTGCTATAATAATTAAGTTGCTGACCCATTATACAAAAGGTACATTGTCATTTTTCTTTAAAACTTCAATCGCATGTTAGCATTAAATTTCAAGGTCTATTTCAAACTCCAATATAGGGTCTTTTCACCTTTCCCTCGCGGTACTTGTTCACTATCAATTTTAAAATATATTTAAATTTAGAAGATGGTCCTCCTTTTTTCAAACAAGGGTTCCCGTGCCTCGTTTTACTTTAAAAAAAAGTTTTAATATATTAATTTTTAATTTACAGGATTATTACCTTCTTAGATATATTTTTCAAAATATTTCAAATAAATTAATACTTACTTTTTTTTTACAATTTATTCCAATTTCGCTCGCCACTACTTTCAGAATCTCTGTTGATTTTTATTCCTATAACTCTTGAGATGTTTCAGTTTGTTATGTATGTGAAAATATATTTAAAATATATTTTTATATTATATAAAAGTTTCCTTTTGAAATACTTATGTTTTTACAAAAAATTTAAACATAAATTATCGTAATTTTTACGTTTCTTTTATTTTAAAATTTAGGTATCCCTTTAATGCTTTTTTCAAACTTTTGATTTTAATTATTTATAAAACTAATTATAATATTTTTTAATATTAATATTCCTAACCAAAGAACTCCCATTTGCTGGAGTATTTTGCTGCAAGTCTCATAAATTTTAACGATTCAAATTCGAAATGTACTTGCGTTTTATAAATTATAAAAAATTATAAATTAATATCGCCTTTTAATTAAGCCTAGTAGGAATTGAACCTACACTTATATCATAAGGATTGATATATGTTTCCCACTTTAGGCCATAAAATATAAATATAACTATAATATTCGAACTTTTAATTAAAAAGAATACAAATAAAACTTTTAAATAAAAAGATTCTGAAAAAGCAATATTTTTACAAAAAATTAATTAAAAATTCTTTTAAAACAATATTTTTATTAACGAGCATCATCAGACTTTTTAAACTCACCCCCACCCCCAGTAGCACCACTTACAGTTGGCGGAGAAAGTCTATTTACCTCGATGATTTTTTTAAATTTATCACCAACATAAATGTGATCATAGTGTAAACCAATATTATCCCCAAACACTTGGTTGAAAGCATCCTTGCACAAAAGATTTACAATTTGCTGTTGAAAATCAAATAAAAAATCTATTCTTTTACTTAAATCTCCAGAAATTCTATTATATAAAAAATTTCTAAATTCGATTTCTGAAGGAAAACCAGAAACAGGAGATTGTGATCCCAAAAATAGAAATTGTTTAAAAAGTAGATCAAAATTTTCATTGCTTAAATCCGCATTAAATTTAATGCTTATATTAGAAAGAACACTCTGTGCTGAGGCTCCTGTTTCAAAAAGATCAAGTACTTCCGCGTTTATACAATAATATTTAAGTATAATTAAACTTTCTTCTAAAATTATATTTTTAAAAGCATTTCTAAATTTACTTTTAGTAAAAGTATTTGTGCTTTCTAAAGATAAAATAAAATTTTTTATAACAGGTTTCATTAAACTAGGTATATTCGCTATTTCAAGCTCAAACAAAGAATAATCAATAAAAACAGACTGTTCTCCTGGAACTGTAGTTAAAAAATTATTAACAAACGCTGTAGTTTCACTTGTGATTCCAAAACCACCACAATTATTTTTAACAAACCTGTTAAAAATAAGATTAAAATTTTCATCTAATCTACGCTTTTCTATATCTAATATATTTTGAGTTAGCGAATTCATTATTTCTACAGATAAATCTGCAGTATTTAAAAAACAAGCTAACTCCCCCATTATTATAGGGCGTATAATGGATGTTTCCATTTTAAGCATTATGTTAGTTTCTAATAATTTTTTGTAATCCATTGACAACAAAGTTACAGCTGTAG
>Ga0194059_1000896_pt1 | contig 13227 bp, 11 predicted proteins | sample SepL6211m_MetaG_FD_163426 | JGI IMG/M metagenome (GOLD analysis project Ga0194059, IMG submission 163426) | Anoxic zone freshwater microbial communities from boreal shield lake in IISD Experimental Lakes Area, Ontario, Canada - Sep2016-L626-11m | ecosystem: Environmental > Aquatic > Freshwater >... | reverse complement strand
GGGGGGGGGAGGGCATCACAGATCTTCAGTAGCGCACTTGCCAGGGCCAGCGATCCGGAACGCACAAAAAGGTGTCATTGCTGCCGCAATGGAGGGCCTGGGAACCGGCCAATCGCTCCACCAGCCAATAATCCAGGGTGACGAACAGGGCCGGCAGGGCCGCCCAAAGGCAGCGATAGCGCTCCAGCCAGGCCAACCAGACGATCAAGAGGAAAAACCCAGCCGGATCGGCCAGGCGGCTGGTGATCTGGGGCACCAGGCCCAGGGCCAGGCCCCCCTCCACCAGCCCATAAACCAAGGCATAAAGCACCAATTGGCGACCACGGTCACAGGCCAGGAACCGGGCCAGACCAACACCCCGTTGCTGGCAGGTGAGGACCACCCCGATGGCCATGGCCAGTTGCAGACGCCCCACCGCGGCGGCGAGGGGATAGGAATTGGCATAACCCTGCTGGGACCCGTAGCTGTCCCACTTGGCCCGCACCATGGGAACCAGTTCCCCGGCCCAGTGGCCTGCCAGAGCCCCAACCAGGATGAGGCCCCCCAGGCCCAGGGCCAGGACCCTCCAGGGCGCGGCGCGCCAATGGTTCTGCAACCAGGGAGCGCCCTGGGCCAGCCGGCGGCCCGAACCCATTGGCCTGGCGCCCATCCCGGGCAGCCTGGGCAACAGGGCCAGCAGCAAGGTGAACAGGGCGGTGGTGTGGCAGGTGAGCCCCCAGAGGGGCAAGACGACAAGCATCACCCGAGGCACCCGGGCCAGTCGACCCGCCCAGAGCAGAACCGGCAGCAGCAGCAGCGTCGAGAGGGCCTGCCGTGAATGGGCGTTCTGCATGAAGCCCCGTAGCAACGGGCTGCAACAGATCAGCAAGACCCACCAGCCGGACCAGCTCCAGGCCCGCCAGGAGCGTGCCAACCCCAGCGCCGCTGCCCCATAGCCCGCCGCCACCAGCCCATGGACCGTGGCCATGCGGAACGGCAGGGCCATGATCAGGGGGGCCACCAACAGCCAGAAGGGTTCACCCTTGATGGCAGAACGATCAAAGGTCAGGAAGTGGCTCAGCTTGGTGATGTCGCTGGTCCCCCAGCTGGCCAGGGTGAAGAACAGCGCCACCTGCAGCAGCAACAGCCCGGCGGCGGCCAGCCCCAATAGCCTGCGGCCCTCTTTGGAAACCGCGCACCAGGAGAGCAACGCCGCCGCCAGGACCTGTCCCAGAAACAGGACCGTCATCGCCCCAGGGGCCGCCATCACCTGATCAATCCGATAGGGAGCTCCGGTCGGGAAAGCGGCCATCAGGACAGCCGGCTCAGCGGGCATCCGCCAGCCTCCGCCCCCGCAGCACCCGGGCCAGGGCCGCCGGGTGCTGCATGGCATCAAACCCCCAGTATGGATCCAGCAGCTCCCGCACGGCCGCAGCCCCATCGGCTCCGTCCAGGCGATCCCGCAACTCGGCCGACAACCGCTGGCGCTCCTGCCATTCTTCTTGCTCCTCGGTGAGTTTCTCGGGGGACAGGCCGGCGAGATCCTGCTCAACCGCCACCGGAATCCAGTGCAGACGCCTCCCCAGGGCGACGCCATAGCCCAGATGGGTGCCGAAGGCGTTACTGGCCAAACCGTCACTGAGTTCGATCAGGGTGCGTAGCGAATCCAGGAACCAGGGGTTGGAGCGATGGCCATTGCAGGCCACGATCCAGTCCGCAGGCAGGCCTTCAAGCTCCGGGTCCTTCCAGTGCCTCAACCAGATCACCCGGCGATAGCCCCCGCCGTGGGCCAGGCGGTTCACGGCCTCGATGCAGGCGCCCAAATCCATGCGGCGCTCAACCTTGTCCCAGCTGTGGGCCAGCACCACCAACAGGGTGGGACCGAGCTGGCTACGCAAGCGGGCCATGGCGGTGGCCTCCAGCACCGGTCTGGCGTAGGCGATCCAGGGACCGATGGGAACCGCCGGCACCCGATAGCGCTCGCGCAGCCACCGGGCCCGCAGGGGGCCCATGCAGAGATAACCCCGCATCCAGGGTTTGGGGCTCTCGAAGCTGGCGTTGCGGCTCACCTTGAGTCCGTGCTCCATCACCCAGGGCAGTTGGGGGCCGATCAGGGGCAACCCGGCATGGCGTTTCAGCTGGACATCGTGACCGTAGTGATGGGAAGAGTTCTCCCGCTCGCGCTGGGCCGGACTGAAGAAGGCCCGCTGTACCTTCGCATGGGCGAAAGCACCGTCTTCCCAATAGTCGGAACTCACCTGGGGGGCCAGGGGCTGGCTTTGGAACGCCTGGTGCACGAGCCCGCGGCAGGCCGCCAACGACTGCCACTGATCGCGCTCGAGACCCCCCAGCCAATCCAGGGGTGGCCGCCTGTTGGCCGCCACCAGAACCTGCTGCAGCCAGCGGCCCAGTCGGCCGGTTTCAATCATTGCGTCCCCTCCAGCCCGAGTCGGCCAGGCGGTCCCAATCGCCGCGGGCCTGCAGGATCGCCTCCGCCAGACGGCGCACGGCGCCGTCGCCGCCGTTGCGATCCAATACCCAATCAGCCCGGGCCCGCAGGGGCGCCACCCCATCGGCCGGACAGATCAACAGGCCCACCACCGGGCGAACCGCCAGATCATTGAGATCATCCCCTACGAAAGCAGACTCCCCAGGCGAAATCGCCAAAGTGCGTTGCAGTTCGGCGAGGGCGGCGGGTTTGTCCTTGACCCCGGTGAGCACATGCCGAATTCCCAGATAGCGGGCCCGTTGTTCGGTGGCACCGCCCTTGCCGCCGCTGAGGAACGCCACCTCCAGACCCGCCTGTTGCAACAGATGGATGCCGAGGCCGTCGCGCACATCGAAGCGTTTGAGCACTTCACCGGATTCGGTGGTCCACAACCCCCCGTCGGTGAGCACCCCATCCACATCCAGGACGAGAAGCCTCAGGCGGCGTAAGGCGTTGTGGCTGCAGCGAGCGGCCCATCGATGACGCCAGTGGCGCAGGAGCGAAACGGCCACCTCGGCTCAGATCACACTCTCTGCGAGTCCCGCCGAGAGCGTCGCCCGAATCGCCATCAACTGGGTCAGGAGGGCCTCCAGCCGGTGCAAAGGCACCATGTTGGGTCCATCACTAAGGGCGTTCTCCGGATCGGGATGGACCTCAAGGAATAGACCGTCCACACCCACCGCAACCGCCGCCCGGGCGAGGGGGGCGACAAACTCCCTCTGGCCGCCGCTGCTGGTGCCCCGTCCACCGGGCTGCTGCACCGAATGGGTGGCGTCGAAAATCACCGGGCAGCCGAGGGCCTTGAGCTGCGGCAGGCTGCGGTAATCCACCACCAACGTGTTGTAACCAAAGCTGTTGCCGCGCTCGGTGAGCCACACATGCTCCGCACCGGCATCGCGCAACTTTTTCACCACCTGTTCCATATCCCAGGGGGCCAGAAACTGGCCTTTCTTGACATTAATCACCTTGTCGGTGCCCCGGGTGGCGGCGGCGGCGGCCAGGAGCAAATCACTCTGGCGGCAGAGGAAGGCGGGAATCTGCAACACATCCACCACCTCGGCCACGGGTGCGGCCTGATGGCTTTCATGGATATCCGTGAGCACCCGCAGGCCATAGCGCCGCTTCACCTCGGCCAACACCGCCAATCCCTCCTCAAACCCAGGCCCACGGAAGGAATTTCCCGAACTTCGATTGGCCTTGTCGAAGCTGGCCTTGAAGATGTAGTCGATCCCCAGCGGATCACAGATGGCCTTCACCCTGGCGGCAATGGCATAAACGAGCTCGGCGTTCTCGATGACACAGGGGCCAGCCACCAAGGTCAGAGACATCGCAAAGCCTGCAGAATTATCGCTCGGCGAATCCTACACTTCAGCCCACCAGCTTGCGCTCCAAACCAGCAAGATCACGGAAAGTATCGGAACGTTTCTGCAACTCCTGATAGGTACCAAAGGCCTTGACTCGCCCGGCCTCAAATTCATAAATACGATCACAGCGCATGACTGTAGAGAGTCGATGGGCGATCACCACTGTGGTGCAGCGTCTCCCAATGACCTCAAGGGCTTCGATAATGTCGCTTTCAGTACGGTTATCCAGGGCACTTGTGGCCTCATCCAGCAATAAAAATCGTGCATGGCGATAGAACGAACGGGCCAAGGCCAAGCGCTGCCTTTGACCGCCGGAGAGCTGTAAACCATTTTCGCCAATCGGAGTGTGCAATCCATAGGGCAACTCACTGACGAATTCGTCGAGTTGGGCTGCTTCGAGGGCCTCCCACACCGCCCGCTGATCAATCAACTCCACATCTTTACCAAAAGCGACGTTTTCCAGCACGCTGGCGTCGAGAAGGTTGATGAACTGGGGCACCTGGGAGCAGGAAGCCTGCCAGGCAGGAATGTCGTTGTTGGATACGGCAATGCCATCGAGATTGAGGTGACCCTTACCCGGTTGCAACAGGGCCAGAAGAATCTGGGCCGTCGTGGTCTTGCCGCTCCCGGTGGCACCGACAAAAGCCACCCTCGAACCCACGGGGATGGTGAGATCCACCCCCCGCAGCACCCAATCCGACGACCCCGGATAGGCATACCAGACATCCTCCAGCGCAATGCTGCGGGAGGGAAACACACCCGCCGGACTGGGCACACCAGGGTCCCCCAGCACGGGCAGCCCCGCCGGCAAGCGCAGATACTCCAGGGTGGAATCAATCACCGGCAGGCCACCCCGCAGTTGATTCAGGGAAGCAAAGAAGTCCTGCAGGGGCGGGGTGAGACGCAGGGCCGCCACCGAGAGGGAGGCCATAAAGGGAAGCATGGACAGAATGTCGGAGCGGTCACCACGCAGGAGCGGGGGCACGGCGCCCAACAAAAAGATCAGGGTGATACCCAGCGGCTCAATCAGCATGCGCGGGATGATCGGCAGGATCTCCGCCACCCAAGCGTGGCCCTTGGCCCGTTCACCCGTATTTACAAAAGCCCTGCGGAAGTGATCTTCGGAGGCGGTCAGTTTGATGTCCCTAATGGAACCCAAGGACTCAAATAAAATATGGGCCGTCAGAGACTCCAGCCTGATTTTTTGCCTGGAGTTGTGGCGTAAATAAGGCGTAATCGACTGGGAAAGAAGCACGTAGGCCCCCAGCAGGCATCCAATCAAAATCAAGGCGGAGCCCCGGCCAATCACCAGAATCCCCAGGGAAAGCAAAATAATGGAGAAGACACTTCCCACCATCTTGAGAAGGGGATTAACAACAGAATTAGAAGTTTTCTTGATATGGCTCAACACCATTGTAGACAACTTAGCCGTGCTTTTTGACAGGTGATATTCGTAGCCTTGAGCCAACACGTTGGCGTGGATGCGGTTGGAGAGATCAATCCAGACCCTGGCGGTCAAACGCTGCTGAAAAAACTGCAATCCAAGCTTGCTGAATGAGGCCAGCCAAGCCAAGGCAACGAACATCGATATCAGCCATAGACTCTGGTCAACCTGGTCACCGCCAAACACCTTGACTCCCGGTAAACGGTCATCCAATTTGTGCCCCACCAGGGCTCCCATCAAACGGGCAATGACAGCAACCGAAAGCAGATCTAGAAATCCTGGTATAATCGATAACGGCACCAACCACTTGAACTGGCGCATGCGTTCCCGCGGGAGAAACGCCATCAAGGCCCGCAGCTGCTGATAGGTTTTACTCCTGCCGAGCAACTTCACACCCTGGAGCACTGAACTTACCTTCACGTTATGGGGTAGCCGTTACCGTTCCCGGCGAAATCAGCCAGCCCCGTTACCGCCCCAGTCGCTCCCCAGCTCAAAATCCAGCCCCTCAGGATCGACCCGGTAGGCGCCGCAGCAACCTCTGGGCCCATTGATAGGCCCGCAGCTGCCCCACAGAAGGGCTGGCCAGGGGCACCGCACCGGCCTGCAGCCGATCCCAATGCTGATCGATCGCCCCGAGGGCGAGACGCCAGCGCTCTAGCAGGCTCTCCTCCCCGCAGCCAGCCAACAGGCTCTCCAGCCTCTCCGGTGCCGGCCGCCAAGCCGCCGGGTCAGCCACCGCAGCGCGGATCCTTTGCAGGTCGTTCTCCAGGGTGCCGCAACCGATCTGATGACCGAGCAACCCGGGATCGAGGGTGTCGGCCAAGGCGTGGTTGAAACTGCTGAACACAACGCAGCCACAGGCGAGGGCTTCGATCGGTGGCAGGCCGAAGCCCTCGCTCACCCCCGTACCCCGCCAATAATCGGCGGAGTCATAGAGCACCACGCTGGCGTCATTGAACAGATCCACCAAATCCTCCACCCAGCCGCGCTGCCGTTCCACCCGCAGCCCCGCAGCCAACAGGGCCGGGACCAGGCGATCCATCACGTAGCGACTATTCTTGCGTTCTTGAACCAGGACATCAATGCGGCGGTGCCTCTGGTGGCCCACGCTAGTCAAAAGATTATGGCGATCGCCCCGCTCCAGCCAGCGAGGTTGGAGGGCATTGGGCACTAGAAAGAGGGGATGGCGCGGAGCCCGATCCCCCCAGTAGCCAAGGGTGTTGCGACTCACGGCCAGAATCGGCACCTCGGCTGGCAGGTCGAATCCGTAACCACTGCTGTGGGCGTGATAAGCCACAGGGCGGCCAGCCAACCGCCGCAGCATCGGCGGAACGTCAAAGCCCCAACTGACGATCCACAGGGCACCTCCAGGTAGGGGCTCCCGCCGCAATAGGTCATCTAAGAAAGGGTGATCCGCCTCCCGCTGCCGATAGGTCACCAGCTCGGCATGGCGCAAACGGGCCGTCAGCCGCTGGGTCTGCATCTCCACCAGCAAGCCGCCACAGCGGTAGCGGCCCGTGGTGCCAGGAACCAGAAAACGGAGGGGACGCACACCAGAGTCGCAATCGTTACGCGACTCTGGCGCAAGTCACCCCGGGGGGACAGCCTCAGGCCACGACGGGTTCGGTGCTGCCAAGCCGTTGACGGCGAGTCAGGAAACCAAACAGCACCTTGCCGATGGCGGCAACGAGGTTGCCCTCCAACTCCTGGAACATCTTCATGTTGCAGTGGAACGCCTGGTTGGCCTCTGCAACAATGCGATCGGCGGTGGACTGGTCGATCGGCAGGTTATCGAGCACGGTGCGGTAGTTGGTCTTGAAGCCCTTCTCATCCGGGATGGCGTCGAATTCATAGAAACGCAGGCCGTCGTGCTCACCCAGGTTCATGGCCTTCTGGGCGATGTTCTTGAGGATCTGGCCGCCGGAGAGATCGCCGATGTAGCGGGTGTAGTGGTGGCCCACCAGCAGCTCAGGAGATTCCTGGGCAACGCGATGCAGACGTGCCACATACTCCTGGGCCCCAGGGGTGGGCTTGATCTGGTTACGCCAATCGGCGCCAAAATAAAAGGCGAGATCCTGTTCCAGGGATTCGCGCCGGTTGAGGGAGGCAAAGTTGATCGGCCCGACCACGGGATGGTCGGCGAGGCGGCCGATCTCTTCCTCCATGGCGCAGTACACGTACCAGAGGTCCGCCACCAGGGTGCGATAACTGGCCTTATCCACCACACCTTTCAGAAAGCAGCTCACAAAACCGGTGTTCTCGGCCATGGTATGGGCCTTCTTCGTTCCCTCACGGAGCTGGGAAGCCAGGGCGACAGACATCTTCGGCAGGGCGCTTGAAACGCAACAGGACCATTCAAACCAAATTAGGCGTGGCGCTCCCGCCCCTGGCGATAAGGTTGCGAAGGGTTACGGCGCCAGGCGGGGCCGACCTAAGGCCCGTCTGGAGGACCACCCAAGGGATGAACGGCACCCAGTCCGCCCCAGGGTATTCAGGGCCGTGCTTCAAGATTTTCAGGACCTTGCTTCAAGAAGCGATGTCGTCCTCCTCGAAGGGGGAGATCGCCGCGGTGCCAAACAACACGAAGAGCTGACGGCACAGCCCCTGCAGGGTGGCCACCACCGCAGGGTTGGGCAGATGGGAGCCGGAAGGTTGCCAGTCGCCTAGGGTGGTGAAGCGCCAGCGTTCGGCTTCGTAGGTGAGGCCCCGGATCAGCACGCCCAGCAGCCGAGGGCGACCGGCCGGCCCACCGTGGGGCGAGCGTTCCAGGCGCAGCTGCACCAACAGGGAACGGCATTCGAGGCGGGGGCTCCAACCGGGGAAATGGAGCGAAAAATCGAGGTTGTCCCGGGCATCGAAACGGCGGGTTTCAGGATCGTCGCGCCAGGGAGTGAGGTTGGCCCGGGCATCGGGGAAGGCCGCGCGAAACAGAATCACGGCGGAGGCAATGGCCTGGGCCAACTCCGGACTATGGGCCTGATCCGCTGCGTTCATGGGCCCCATCCTGCAGAAAAACCCCACCGATGGAGAGCTTGGTTGCGGCCCCCGCACCGACGCTTGCCCATGATCCAAGGGCCATCGGCCCCAGGGGCGCCGGCGGAGCGCCTGGGACCGCCTCAGGGTGCAAGAGGCGATTGCAAACACACGGTCCTGCCCGCGTGCTGATCCCTGCAAACCTTCCACGCCCGTTTGCAGGCATAGGCTCTGCCGATTCTGTCTGCGTCCAGCCACTCCATGGCCACCTACGAGAAGCTCACCGCCCCCACAAGCGGCACCGCCATTCGCTTCGAGAACGGCCAGCCGGTGGTCCCCAGCGACCCGATCATCCCCTTCATCCGGGGCGACGGCACCGGTGTGGACATCTGGCCAGCCACCCAGCGGGTGCTGGATGCGGCCGTGGCCCAGGCCTACGGCGGCGCACGTCGCATCGAGTGGTTCAAGGTTTTCGCCGGTGACGAAGCCTGTGAGCTGTACGGCACCTATCAATACCTGCCCCAGGACACCCTCACGGCGATCGAGACCTACGGCGTCGCCATCAAGGGCCCTCTGACAACCCCGGTGGGCGGGGGCATCCGCTCCCTCAACGTGGCACTGCGGCAGATTTTTGATCTTTATTGCTGCGTACGGCCTTGCCGCTACTACGCGGGCACCCCAAGCCCCCACAAGCGCCCCCAGGATCTGGACGTAGTTGTCTACCGCGAAAACACGGAAGATATTTATATGGGTATTGAATGGGAAGCCAGTGATCCGGTCTGCATTGAACTGATTCGCCATCTCAACGAAGAGGTGATTCCCGCCAACGGCAAACTGGGCCAGCGCCGCATCCCCGAAGGATCCGGCATCGGCATCAAGCCCGTGAGCAAGAACGGCAGCCAGCGCCACATCCGTAAGGCGATTCAGCATGCCCTCAAATTGGAGGGGGACAAGCGCCACGTGACCCTGGTGCACAAGGGAAATATCATGAAATTCACCGAGGGGGCCTTCCGCGACTGGGGTTATGAGCTGGCCACCACGGAGTTTCGCGACCTGTGTGTCACAGAACGAGAAAGCTGGATCCTCGATAATCTCGCCCAAGATCCCGGGCTCAGCATCGAAGCCAACGCCCGGTTGGTGGATCCCGGCTTCGATGCCCTCACCCCCGAAAAACAGGCGGCGGTCTGCAACGAAGTGCGGGGCGTCCTGGAGGCCATCGGCGCCAGCCATGGCCAGGGCCAGTGGCAAAAAATGGTGATGGTGGATGACCGCATCGCCGACAGCATTTTCCAGCAAATTCAGACCCGACCGGCCGATTACTCCGTGCTCGCCACCCTCAACCTCAACGGCGATTACATCTCCGATGCCGCCGCCGCGGTGGTGGGGGGGCTGGGGATGGCCCCCGGTGCCAACATCGGCGACAGGGCCGCCATCTTCGAAGCCACCCATGGCACGGCCCCCAAGCACGCCGGCCTCGATCGCATCAACCCCGGTTCGGTGATTCTCTCCGGCGTGATGATGCTCGAATACCTGGGTTGGCAGGAAGCCGCGGATCTGATCACCAAAGGCATCAGTGCCGCCATCGCCAACGGCGAAGTCACCTACGACCTGGCCCGCATGATGGAGCCGCGGGTCGACCCGCTCAGCTGCTCGGGGTTTGCCGAGGCAGTGGTGCGCCGGTTTGGGGATTGAGCAGGGAAACCCGGCCGCTGCCGATATGCTGCCGCCGTTGCCTCTCTGAGAATGTCATCTCCTGTGCTCGTGGTCGGCGCTGGCTTTGCCGGCGCCGTCGTGGCCCGCGAGCTGGCGGAGGCGGGACGAACCGTCCGGGTGATCGACCGACGGCCCCACATCGGTGGCAATGCTTTTGATGCGCTGAATGAGCACGGCGAACGCCTCCATGTTTATGGTCCCCACCTGCTCCATGGGGAAGCCAATTCGGTGGCGATCCGCTGGTTGAGTCGCTTCACAGAATGGGTGCCCTATGAGCATCGGGTGCGGGCGGTCCTGGCCGATGGACGCACTACTCCCCTGCCGGTGAATCGCACCACCCTCGAAGCTGTCTTCGGCGTGGAACTCCCCACCGAGGAATCCGCCAAGGAGCTGCTGGCCAGTGAGATCGTGGCCGGCACGCCCAGCAACACCGATGAATTTTTCCTGGCCAATGTGGGGCCGCGCCTCGCCGATATCTTCTTTCGCCCTTACACCCGCAAGATGTGGGGGGTACCCCCCACCGAACTCGAAGCCGCCGTAGGAGCCCGTCTGCCGGTGCGCTGGAACCGGGACGATCGCTACTTCACCGATTCCTTCCAGGCGATGCCGAAGGAAGGTTTCACGGCGATGTTCGAACGCATTCTTAACCACCCCCTGATCACAGTGAGCCTGGGCCAGTCCTATGGGTCCGACCTGGATGCCGATAGTTCCCATACCTTCTTGAGCCTGCCCATCGATGAATACTTCGGGTTCCGTTTCGGCCGGCTGCCCTATCGCTCGATCCGCTTTGAAACCAGCAGCGTCAGCGCCGACCAACCGGCGACAGTGATTAACTACACCGACACCGGCATCTACACCCGCTGCACCCAGTGGGACCTGATCCCCAATTCCGGCCGCCGCCAGGATGGCCAGCACACCGTCACCCGGGAAATTCCCTGCGACGCCGCCGACAACAACAACGAGTGCTATTACCCGGTGCGCAATGCCGAAACCCTGGCCCGCTACGAGCAATACGAAGCCCTGGCGGCGACCGAACCCAACAAAACCTTCATTGGTCGTTGCGGCCTGTTCCGCTACCTCGACATGGTTCCCTGCGTGAACATCCACCTGCGCCTGGCCGCCACCTTCCTGGGCCAGGCCCAAGCCCAGGCCGTGGCCTGACCACCCCTGCCACACCTGGGAGCCAGACTGGCCACCATGACCACCCTTCCCTCTGCGGCCAGAACTCCATCCGGCAGCGCCGCCCTGGCCAGCGCCACCGACCCCTGCGTGCACTGCGGCTTCTGCCTGCCGACCTGCGCCAGCTATCGGGTGCTGGCCACGGAGATGGATTCCCCCCGTGGCCGCATCCATGCCCTCAAAGCCATCGCCGCCGGTGAGATCGAACTGGATGCGACGGTGGCCAGCCATTTCGATAGCTGCTTAGGCTGCTTCGCCTGCGTGACGGCCTGCCCCTCCGGCGTTCGCTACGACCAGCTGATCGAAGCCACCCGGCCCCAGCTGAATGCGCCGGAACTGCGCAGCCCCGCCCAGCGCTCCTTTCGCAAGCTGCTTTTTGCCCTGCTGCCCTACCCGAAGCGGCTGCGGGCCCTGCTCACACCCCTGCGGGCCTATGCCGGCACCCCCCTGCAGGCCTTCGCCCGGCACCGGGGGTTAACGGGCCTGCTGGGGCCCCAGCTGGAGGCGATGGAGCGGTTGCTGCCGCCGCTGGCCCCCGAGGCCTTCCAAGATCGCTGGCCCGTGGTTGTGCCGGCCCAGGGCCCACGCCGATACCGGGTGGGACTGGTGCTGGGCTGTGTGCAGCGGCTCTTCGATCCCGCCGTCAACAGCGCCGCCATCCATGTGCTGAGTGCCAACGGCATTGAGGTGGTGATTCCGCCGAGCCAGGGGTGCTGCGGCGCGGTCACCCACCACCAGGGGGAGCTGGTCCAGACCCGGGACCTGGCCACGGCCCTCATCGACAGCTTCGCCCAGGTGGTGGGGGAGGGACGACCGGCGGGCCCCGAACCCCTCGATGCCGTTCTGGTGGCGGCCTCCGGCTGTGGCCACACCCTCAAGCACTACGACAGCCTCCTGGCCCAGGAACCGGCCTGGATGCAACGGGGAGCGGCCTTCGCCAGCCAGGTGGCCGACATCCAGGAATTCCTGGATCGGGTCGGTCTCAGTCCCGGTTTCCAGGCGGCCCTCAAACCCCTGCGCCATGCCGATGGCTCCGCCGCCACGGCCGACCACCCCTTGACCCTGGCGTACCACGATGCCTGCCACATGATCCATGGCCAGGGTCTACGGGACCAACCCCGGGCCCTGCTGCGGCAGATCCCCCATGTGCGCCTGCGGGAAGCCGTCGAAGCCGGGGTCTGTTGCGGCAGCGCCGGCATCTACAACCTGGTGCAGCCCCAGGAGGCCGCCGAACTGGGACGCCTCAAGGCAGCCGACCTGAGCACCACGGGCGCCGATCTGGCCGTCAGCGCCAACATCGGTTGCAGTCTTCAGATTCGCCAGCACATGGAAAGCCAGCCCCGGCCCATTGCGGTGCTGCATCCGGTGCAATTACTCGAGCAAAGCTTCAACGGGGGCTGAGCTGGCCCTCCATCCATTGCCAAGCCAGGTGCAGGCTGTCCGCCTGGCCGAGGTTGCCGGGAAAGGTGAGGATCGGCAGCGGCTCTGCCCCAGGCTCCGCGCCGACCACGGCTGAACCGGCGGGGGTCAACACCAGGGACAGCCCCGGCAGCAACTGGCCCTGCAGCTCCACCGAAGCCAGTTGCAGGCCCTCGGCAAGCAGGACGTGGCTGGTGATGCCCCCCTTACTGATCAGGTACCCCAGCTGGGGCGCCAGGGCCGCCGCCAACCGGGCCATGGTGGTGGCCAGGGCCTGGCCCAGGGCCCGCCGCTCGGCGGCATGGCGGCAAACCAACTCGCCGCGACTGGTGTGCAGCACGGGCGTGCGGCCGGAAGCCAGCACCGCCTTGAGTTGCTCCAGCCAGGCGGCCTCCAGGGAAGGCAGCAGCCGATCGGGCAGGGGTCCCTCCAGGAGGCGATGCACCTTGGCCACCGGCAGCACAACGCCAACGCAGGCCGGATCCGCCAGCAGGCACTCCAACTGGGCATCGGCCAGGGGCACGTGGGAACCCACCAGCACCAGCCCCGGCAGGGCCCCGGCCGGGCCGCGCCGCCGCAGGCTCGCCAGCTCGGAGGCCCCCAGGGGCTGGGGGGGCAGGGCGGCCAAAGCGCCCAACACGGAAGCCGCCGATTGAAACAGCCAGGGG
>Ga0194059_1000895_pt1 | contig 13227 bp, 3 predicted proteins | sample SepL6211m_MetaG_FD_163426 | JGI IMG/M metagenome (GOLD analysis project Ga0194059, IMG submission 163426) | Anoxic zone freshwater microbial communities from boreal shield lake in IISD Experimental Lakes Area, Ontario, Canada - Sep2016-L626-11m | ecosystem: Environmental > Aquatic > Freshwater >... | reverse complement strand
GTTCAGTGCGTGATCTGCAGGGGACAAGTTGATGACGCCCCCTGTTGTTTCGGTGAGGCCGTATGCCTGCCAGAACTTGCACTTAAACAATTCAACGCTCTTTGTGAGAACGGCCTCGCTGATTGGCGATGCTCCGTACACAAGAACTTCCAAGCTTGAAAAATCTTTGGCTTCAACACCGGGAACACTGTTCATAAATGCAAGAACTGCGGGAACCAGGAATGCATGAGTGATGTGTTTTTCAACAATGAGGTCAAGCACTGCTGCGGGGTTCATCTCGCGCACAACGATGGTGGTGCAACCTTGGATCATTCCCGCCATTGCCCAGCCGCCACCACCAATATGGAACAGGGGCATTGCTGCCATATTGATTGAGTTCTCGTTGAGTTCCCAGATGTCCTTAATCATTGGCGCTAGGGCAAGAAGATTGGCATTGTCGAGAAGCACGCCTTTAGGTCGTCCAGTAGTTCCGCTGGAATACAACTGAAATGAAATGTCCTCAAGGGTTTGTTGCGCTCCGGGGTCACCAGTCTTCTGCGACAACAACCATTCGTCCCAGTCGGCATATTTCGGATGTCCGCCAATAACAAGAATTGTTGTCACGGTAGTGAGCTTGTCCGTAATTGCTTCCAAGATCGATACGAACTCTTGACCGACAACCAATACTTTTGCTTCGGCATTGTTGACGATGTATTCCACTTCCGGGGCCGCTAGGCGCCAGTTGACGTCAACACTGACTGCATTCAGTAGCGCAGCGCCAAATGCCAATTCAAAGTGGGCGATGCTGTTCTTTTCCAAGAACACCACACGGTCTTTGCTGCCAACGCCCGCAGCCTTCAGCCCGTTAGCCACTCGTTGCGCCCGTTCGTACACTTCGCCCCAACTGAAGGAGATATTGCCTTCAATGAGACATGGGTGGGATGCGCGCCCTGTGCCATGCACTCTGATGATGTCGGCCAGGGATTCAATTTTTGCAATTGCCATGACGCGATATTAGGACACCCAAATGGAGTATCTTGAAAACATGACGGCGGGGGCGCAACAAAATCTACGGATGCGATGGGCTGCCTATGCATCAATTGGTGCAGGCGTCATTCATGGTGCCGCCGTTGGTCTCCATGCCGACCACCCGACACTGTCTCGAGTCTTTCTCGCATTGACTGTGGCTCAAGTGTGCTGGGGAATCATCGCTCTCAATCGATCCCAGTGGTCAATTGTTCTAACTGGGTTCGCAGTTAATGGTGCCGCGACAGTGGGTTGGATCTTTACTCGCACAACGGGTATTTCGTTTATCAGTGGCCTCGAAATTGCCGAGAAGCCACAGCCCGCAGACACGTTGTGCGCACTACTTGCCGTAGCAGCAATAGGCGCGTCATTATGGGCATGGCGTCAACGCGATATTCCCGTCAAAGCAACTGCGCATCTCAATGCCGTGTACTTATGTAGCGCAGTTACTTTGCTAGCGCTGTGGTCAATCACAGGTCATGCCCATACGCATGTTCATGACGTTCCATTGACAGATGCTGGACTTTCCATTAATGCTGATGGAGTCATTCTGTCTCCGAGCACGATTGTTCCAATTGAAATAACTACTTCAACGAGCACTGTTCCTGCTTCGTCCACTACAGGGGAGTCAGTCGCAACAAAGAAAAAGACTGTGGCTGCTGCGCCAACTTCAATAGTGGTGCAAACGACCGTAGCTAATACGACAACTACGACCATCCATTCACATTCATTGACAACTGCGCAGGCGTTGGCTGCTGCATCTGGTTGGCCACGGCCGTATGACCCCGCTGTTCCCCTCGATTTTTCAGGAATCGGTGGCGTGACAACAGAACAAGCTGCACGAGCGACAACTCTTATTCAGTCGGCGCAGCGTGATCTGCCGAAATATGCAAAAACCTCTACAGCAATGGCAGATGGATATGTATCAATTGGTGATGGTCTGACCGGGTTTGAGCATTTTATTAAGTACTCGTTGTTGTCAGATGGTCGCGTGCTTGACACCACTGCTCCAGAATCACTTGTGTACGAGGTGAAGGGCGGCGTCAAAACTCTTGTATCGGCAATGTTTATTGCAAATCCTGGTACGCCATTAACAGACACAACATTAGTGAATTATGCAGGCGGTCTCATGCAGTGGCATGTACACACCAATTTGTGTTGGATAACAGTCAATGGTGTTCCTAAAGTTGTTGGTGTTACAAATGCCGCAGGTGCCTGTCTGATCGGAACTCTGCAAACTGGTGGTGCACCAATGGTTCATGTGTGGATAACGCCGCATGTGTGTGGGCCATTTGCTGCCTTAGAGGGCAATGGTGCTGGCGTGGCCGATGCCAGTGATGCTGAACGCGTTGACCTCTGCAATAAGGCCCACTAATCATTCCTTCAGGCGCCGGTCCTGCTTCTTTGCTGAGTCGCGTTTCTTGCTGTCGAGTCGCCGTTCAATAGCACCGCGAGACGGACGCGTTTTCTTGCGCGGTGCAGGGGGAGGGGCGGAGGCTTCGTTGAGTTTTTCCACCAGTTGTTCGACGCATAAAACCCTGTTGCGCCATTGACTTCGACTTGTCTGACAGGTGATGACAATCGCTTCATCGAACGAAGCTTCGAAGCGCGCCCGGATTGTTTCAGAACAAGAGATGTCTGTCAGTGCAATTGTCAACATGGCTTTGGTTGAGTTCTTGTTGACGTTCTGTCCGCCAGCACCGGATGACCGAGCAAACGTCCATTGCATCGCATCTGCTTTCACGCGCACGCCGCGTGCAGCACGAAGATCTTCATCGGGTGTCACATCTCCATTATGTGTCAGAGAGAGTCTTACAATGTGCCAATGGCCTCCGATGATTCGTCTGAACCAATGATTGCAACGGCTCATCTCGAACTGCATCACATCTCTGCGAGTGACCTCATATTGCTTTTTGAATCACCCGAGAATGTGTCTGTATATAAGGTGAAGTCCTACACCAATCCGCATCGCGTCCTGATGGATGACAGCGGTCCACTGCGGTGGCGCATTCCACAAGTCAAAGCTGATGCGTCGGTAAATAGGTGGTTTGTGCGCTGGATGGTAGAAAAGACGACTCGAGAAATCGTGGGAAGCGTCTCATTTCATGGACCGCCAGACGAAGCGGGGATGATGGAGATTGGGCTTGGTGTGCATCCTGATTTTCAACGGCGTGGCTACGCGACTGAAGCTCTTACCGGAATGTGGGCGTGGGTCATAGAGCAGCCCGGCGTCGAATTACTGCGGTACACCGTTGATCCAAACAACGAAGCGTCGGTAGGGGTTATCAAAAAGTTTGGTTTTCTATGTGTTGGGCAACAGGTAGACCCAGAAGATGGCCCAGAAGATATCTACGAAATGACCGCAGAAGAGTTCCGAAAGTGCCATAACACACAGCGGTAGGCCTTCCTATTTGTACAAAAATTACAGCAATGCTGTAAACTGGACATAGTGTCTAATAATTATAGTCTAGGAATCTGCGACCCAATCGGGTGGTGAGCCAGTGATGAATACTGCCGTTTCTGGTCGCAGTGCACTGTTGCGTTTTGTCAGTGCATCCCTTGTCGGTGCTGTGCTTGCCGTGACGATGGTGACGTCTGTGGCCACCTCGCCAGTTCACGCAGCAACGGGTGATCCCGTCATTTCTAACGTAGTGGCAACTCTGACAAGCACGACCTCCGTTACATTTACCGCGACCGTTACTACAAGCACATCTGCAAGTTACACATATAAATTCTGCTATCGAAAAACAACAACCAGCACGAATATCTGCTCGTCGACCAGTTCTGTCTCAATAAATGCAACGCCGAATACCATCGCCTCGATTGGCGTAACCTCCATAACCGCATCTGTTTCGTCGTTGATTGCGGCGAGTAGTTATAAGGTTCAAGTCAGAGCCACATCTTCGACTAATACAACGGTAGACGGCACCGACAAAATTCTTTTTACAACTGCTGGTGGTCTCACTAGTCCGACTAGCGCGACGGAAGTTACGGCGACCTCAGTCAAAATGAATGGCACAACGTCACCGGCTGGAGTTTCAACGGCGGTTTCGTTCTGCTACAAAGCGACCTCTACATTCTCCGCTGTTTCTTGTAGCGGCGGAACGACTGTCTCTGTCGGAACATATTCAAACTCAGCGACAACTGCAATCTATAAAACAATTACAGGATTATTGGCCAATACGGTCTACTACTACCGCATGAGCGCAGTTCAGTCAGGCGGTACTACTTACAGCACCGGAGTTCAGAGTTTCACTACATCTGGTAGCGGAACAATTTTGTCACTTTCAGATGCGACTTCAATTACGCAATCGAGCGCAGTACTAAATGGAACGGTCAATTCAAACGGTGGTGAAGACTCGAAGGCGTACTTTTGTTACAGCACCTCAAACGTGATGGTCAACTGTGCGGGGGCAACTTTTGTAAAGGTTGAGGATGATATAGAAGGAACTCGGGCGACAGTCATAAAGCGAACCGCCACAGGGTTGCTTCCTCTAACCACTTATTACTTCAGTTTAAAAACTGTTCAAGGTGCTGTCACTGCCTACAGTTCTGAGCTTCGTAGCTTTACAACGATCAGTGGGGCTTCAATGTCTGCTCCTAAGGCAAGCAATATCACTGATCATCAAGTCGCCCTCAGTGGAACAGTCTCAACAAACGGGGCTGCGACAACAGTTGAATTCTGTCTGAGTACCACGAACAGAGAAAATCTCTGTCGTGGAGAATCAGTGAGGCACGTCGTGGCTGCTCAGTCTCCCTTGGCTGCCACGGCATCGGGTGCGACAGTGTCGGCTTTTATTTCAACATCACTAACTGAATCTACGAAGTACTACTTCCAGATTCGGACCCGCAACAGTGGCGGAACTGGTTCTAGCTCAATTGGAAGTTTTACAACATTGGCTAAACCGTTCTCCTGTAACGCAGATTTGTATGAAGTGACGGCAGCTTCACCAAAACTGTACAAATACTCCCCACAAACAAATACGTACAGCACGGTAGGTTCCAATACTAATTCAGGCTTCAATGGCCTGTCCTTTAACCATGCAAATCGATATATGTATGCGGTGAAGGATCAGTCGTTGTATCAGGTCGATAGCAAGGGTGTCTTTACTTCTCTAGGAACTGTGCCTGGAATTCAATCTGAGGGGTCATCGTTTGTTGGCGAAACAAGTTATGAATTGACCAACAATGGAAGTGGAACATGGGCAATGGTAAATGTTGCCGCGTTGACGCCAACTGCGACAACCATGCGTGTATCCACAGATTCAGGCAATTCATCATGGGGCGCAACTGACTTCACGGTCATTCAGAAAGGTGATGGCACATATCGCGCGTACGGAATGAATGGTTCTTCACTGAACATCATGTCGTTTGCCAATGGGAGTTCAACGACTGGTGTAGTCACTAGTAAAAACGTCACTAATGCCGTAGGCGGTGCGGCGTTACCGTCTGGAGAATATGGCAGCGCATATTCCGACAGTGCAGGAAATGCTTTTTTCACCCATACGGCTACCTCTCAGATATGGAAAATATCAGCCGCAGATCTGGTGTCGGGGTCATCGTCAATTACCGCGACGCTGCAATCAACTGCATCAGCAACTCTTGCCGGACCAAATGATGGCGCATCTTGCTCGAAATCAATCAGCCCATTTGATCCTCCCGTTCCATTCGATGATTCTTATTCCATGGCAAAAGGCATTGGATCAACACTTGTTGTGAACTCTGGCGATCAAGCTCTAGTTGCTAATGATCAGAGCGGTTACACATTTGCAATTAAGTCTGTGACGTATGGTGCTACAACCGTGACTTCACAAGGAACTGACATATCTGGAACATACGGAACACTGAATGTCTCTGATTTTACTCGTGGTTACTTCACCTTTACCTCAACGAATGCAAATACCCATCCGATAACTTTTAGTTACAAGCTGATTCAGACGGGGGTTAGCTCACCTGTTTCGTCAGTCATTACTGCAACCGTGACGATCAATGTGATTTCAAGTCAAATCGTGAGTTGGACCCCTGCAGCGGCCTTGACGGTTGCTCAATCACCGTACGCACTACCAATTGGAGATGTGGCGCATTCAGACGGAAATGGTGCGATCACGTATGAAGTTCAGTCCGATGCGGTAAACACTGCAGAATGCTCTGCAAACCCTGCGACAGGTGTTCTAATTTTCTTTGCTGCAGGAAGTTGCAGTGTTGTTGCCACCGCGGCTGCGACTTCTACGTATCTTGCCGGTAGTGCGACTGTCGTTTTCTCCACTTCCATTTCTTCGCAGGCGCTCACATGGGATGAGCCAACGGGTCTGCTTGTTAGCTCGTCGCCCTATACCCCTTCAAGTCGGGCATTATCCACGGGCGACGGAGCAATTACATATGTGGTGACTGCAGCTGGGCTAACGGTTTGTTCTGTCGATGCCAGCGCAGTGTTGACTTTTAGCCACACAGGTTCTTGCACGGTACGTGCAACTGCAGCTGCGACTGACTCATATACGACCGCAACTCTCAGTAAGACGTTTACGGTCTCCACGAGTAGTCAAAAAATGACGTGGTCACCTGTGACATCAATTTTGTCGGTTCCAAGTTCAAATACATTTCTTGCTGCCACAAGCACGGGTGGTACTGCGGTCACATATGAGGTAGCTGACGCTGGTACCACCGGTTGTTCGCTGGCTTCTGCATCAAGCCCGTCAATGACGTTCACCGGAGCTGGCGATTGTCAAATACGTGCACGAGCTGCAGCTACTGACGCGTTTATTTCTGCGTCGGCAGTTCAGACTTTCTCCATCGGGTTGTCGCCACAAGGCGTCCAGTGGGTACCTACGACTACAAGTGTGAACACAAGTCAATCTCCTTATACGCCCCCCACTCTGGCGTCTGATAGCGGGAGCGTGCCCATTGTGTACACCGTCAGTAGTTTCACTACAACGACATGCACTGTAGGTTCTGCTACTGGAATCATGACCTATACCGGCGCGGGTACCTGCACAATTTTGGCTACTGCTCCATTGACATCGCTATACGCAACTGCCAGTCAAAGTGTGGTGTTCACTTCCTCGCTAATTTCTCAGGTAATAAGTTGGGTACCTTCAACGTCGCTCACAATGGCATCTCGATCAGCGATTTTTACTGCTGCATCTGTCCTAGGGTCTGCAACTGTCGCGTATTCGGTGACAAGTGCAGGAACTACCGGATGTGCAATTGATTCAGATACCAGAACTCTGACATGGACTGCAGCGGGATCATGTGTGACCCAGGCTGTGTCATCACCAACATTAATGTATGCAACCGCAAGTGTGACATCTAAGTCGTTCACGATTTCTCTTCAGACTCAATCTGTTGCGTGGTCACCGACCACTGCACTGAAAATAAATAGTTCTCCGTCGACTCCAACAGCACCAGCGACCACTACTGGCGACGGAACTATTTCATATTCAGTAACCAGCGCCGGTACTACTGGATGCACTATAAATTCGGTTACAGGGGTATTGACATTCACAGCGACTGGTAGCTGTGCTGCAACAGCCACGGCATCAACTACCTCTAATTTCAATACGGCCACAAGTTCGACTGTTACTTTTGTAATCTCGACAATTCCTCGATTATTGAGCTGGGCGCCTTCATCGCGCAACCCAGTAGCCCTGCTTTCTGGGACAACGACGTTTACTCCATCGGTGTTAGCCACAGGGCCAGGAAGTCCTGCAATTTCGTATACCTTGCAAGCAACTTCTGTTTCTGCCGGTTCAAGTTTGTGTTCATCGGTTGATTCTTCGACGGGTGTCATTTCTTTGAGAGGAGCAGGGACAGCCAAGAAGGAGACCTGCACGATTCGAGCTACTGCTGCTGCTGATGCAACCTATAGTTCGTCCTACTTGGATTTGGTGTTTGATGTCACTACAGCTGCTCTAACAGTGCCATCAGTTTTGTGGACACCAGTAACCGCTATTACAACTACTCAATCTCCGTACGTCTTTAGTGCTGTAACCGGCACTAGCGGAACAATTACATATGCAGTCGTGCCTGGGGCATTCACCACAGCCACATGTTCGGTATCGGGAACAACATTGACGTTTACTGGTGTTGGAGATTGTTCTGTAGCCGCGACTTTCGCAAGTACTTCAACATATTCTTCTTTGACAGTCACGAAGACTTTTACATCAAGTCTTTCTGCTCAGCCCATGACGTGGAATCCTGCTTCAACATTTGATACATCTCAGTCGCCGTTTACTTTTACCGCGCCAACAGCAACAGGGACATTGAGTTATCGAGTCTCCAGTGCGGGAACAACAGGATGTGTGGTATCGCAGTCACGTGTGATCACTGCGACTTCGTATGGCACATGTGAAGTTACTGCCACCGCTGCTGCCACCACTATGTACAACTCTGCATCTGTGGCAATCGGCTTTGTTATCAGTCGTGCAACGCAAAGTGTGTCCTGGAGCGAAGTTGCACAGGCCTTTACTTTTCCTAACGTTGCTTACACGATGGCAAAACCAACAGCTCAACCAGGATCAGCAATTACTTTCTCAATTTCTAATAACACGGCTGGTTGTTCAATTGTCGATACGACTCGGGTGTTGACATATACAAGTGTCGGAACGTGTACCGTTCGAGCAGATGCCGCCCAGACCAATCTGTACAACGCTGCGAACTCATCAACGGTTGTGTTTACTATCAATGCTGGTGTTCAATCTGTTTCTTGGTCACAGAGTGATCAGTCGTTGTCGATGCCTGCTTCGCCCTACACACTTAGTGCTGCAACTGCATCGGATTCTGGGGCGCTGACGTATGTTCTCAGTAGCAATACCGCCGGATGTTCTATCAATACAAGCCGGGTGTTGACATATACGAGTTCAGGCAGTTGCGTTGTTACGGCTCACGCGGCCCAGACCACGACATATTCAAGTGCGGATTCAGCAAACACGGCTACGTTCAGCGTGAATCGTGCAACTCAATCCGTGACATGGGTGCCAATCTCAAGCAGCAATTCGGGCTCCTCGCCGTTTGCGGTCTCATCCATGGCATCTGGAAGTACGGCCATTACATATTCAGTTGCGAGTTACACAACATCGACATGTACGTTGACATATTCGGCAAGTCCGTTGTCGTTAGCAATCAATTACACGGGGGCTGGTACTTGTACGGTTGCTGCCACGGCTGCAGCTACTGGAACATACGACAGTGCAGAAACAAGTGTTGAGTTCAAGTTCGCTGGAAGACCTAAGGCGGATTCCTTTGCTGCAGATTCCATTACAAGTACTGGTGCTACGTTAAATGGACGAACCTTCTCTAATGGTCTTGATGCTGCAGTTTTGTTCTGTTATTCGACGTCAATAACTCTGTCCAGTTGTTCCACAACTGATGGGGCATTGGTAAATACATACTCAGCCTCAACAAATTCAGTTGCAGGAACGAATCAGAGTCTGGTTAGCGAAAGTGCATCACTTGGCGGACTGTTGGCACCAACGACTCAGTATTTCTTTCAGTTGAAGTCCACTAACTCGCTCGGCACTTCATATGGCTCGGTTTTGTCGTTCTACACAGCTGACGTACCAAGCGCCATGACAGTGGCTGCTTCAGGTTTGACTGGCGCCGCCAGCAGTGCGGGCGCAACGCTGAATGCAAACGTCTTGTCGAATCATGCAGACACATCTGTATGGTTTTGCTACTCCACTTCTAACACTTTGAATAATTGTTCAGTAGCGGTTGGGCAAAGTGTTGCCACAACTGCAGAACAACTTTTAAGTGGTGATCAAGGAAGCACTACAGCAATGGCCCAGGTGATAACGGGCTTAGCTCTGGGGACGCGCTATTACTATCAGGTCAAGGCACACAACGTCACCGGTGACGCATTTGGCAGTGTGATGTCGTTTGTGTCGGCGAAGAGTCCAGCAGTGGCTACATCTCCTGCTTCAGAATTTTCTTCTGTGAGCGCCACGCTTGGTGGAAATATAGAAACGAACGGACTAGCTACAAGTGTCTCCTTCTGTGTTGTCAATACTGCGCTTGGTGTTGCACCGGTCCTTGATAGCAATGGAAAGATCTCACCCTGCACTGTGGTGGCATCTTCGACACCATCGATTGCGGGATCAAATAGTGCGGTAGTACCAGTAGTCGGAATGTATACGCCCCCTGGTGGCCTCTCTGGCGACTATTACTTTCAGGTTGTTGCCCAAAATGCAGTCGGCACTTCCTATGGATCCACGTTGTATTTCGACCCAGGTGAGCCAGTCCCAAATATAGATGCGGCGACAAATGTTTCCTCCAGTTCTGTAACGCTGAACGGCCGAATTAACCCAGAAGCAAACATCACGACCGGATGGTTCTGTTATTCGACATCGAATGCAATTGATGCAACAGGAGCCCTTTCGTTGTCACCGGTGTGTACGACGCATGTAACCGTTGCTGCAACAATTTCAATTACGACCGATCAACCGATTACAACGAACCTTGTGTCTCTGTCCAATAACACCCTGTACTACTACCAGGTTGGCGCGTCTGCAGCGGCGGTCAACAACGGAAGTTCGGTGATCTCTGGCGTTGGTTCATTTGTAACAACTGGCCCAGCTTCCGTTGTGACTTCAGCAGCAACGGTTGGCGCGGGGCAAGCCACACTAAATGGAAGTCTTACAACAGGTGGCTTAGATACCACTGCATCATTTTGTTATGGAACTGCTTCAAACCTGGTCGGATGTACGACTGTAAATATTGTGGGGACGTTTACTGGCTCAGGATCCCAGTTGTTGTCGAAAACAATCACAGGTTTAAGTAGTGCTACTCGTTATTACTTCAGAGCCTCTGGAACTAATAGTTTTAGTGGCACTCCAGTGGTTGGTTCTATTCTGAGTTTTACGACCCCAAGTGCGCCAACTGTCGTGACGTCGGCTGCAGCCGTCAGTTCAAGTGGTGTCACACTTAACGGAACCGTAAACGCGGGAAACAACACCACGCGGTCAATCACCTTTTGTTTCTCTACCGATGCTGCAATGTCCGAGTGCAGTTCTTCAACGGCTTCGGTGGTACGTCAATCTGCGACTCCACTGATGGTGTCGGGAGAAGCTGTGACAGCCATCTCTACTTTGGTAACTAACAACTTGATTCCTGGTACTACCTACTATTTTGATGCTGTAGCGGCTAACGGGGTGGGAACGTCCTATGGTACGACGCCATTGCGCACATTTGTTGTCCCGCTGATTTCTCAAACAAGCGTTACAAAAACCGGAACAGTAGTCACTGTGAACGAATCAGGGTTCACCGCTCAACTTGCAACAACAGGATCTGATGGGCAAGGTGTCACGTTTGCAGAAACAACTTCAGCGAATTCTTCATTAGTGGTGGTGAACAGCACTGGTCGAGTGTCTTTGTCGCCTACTGGTTTGCGAGCAGGTGTTTATGAAGTCACAGGCACCACATCTGATTCATCGGGTGGCGCTGGAGTTTTTATCTACACATTGACTGTCACTTCGGCAACAATTATTCAGTTCGCACCCCTTTCTGCTTCAGTGACGGAAGCTGCATCGGCGAGTTTTACAGCACAGTTAGCCACAACTGGCTCTGATGGTCACGGAGTCACCTTCGTTGAAAGAGCCCTAGGCGCATCGTCGTCCATTGTTGTTAATTCTTCAGGTGCGCTGCGGATCGTAGGGGGAGCGATGCCTGCTGGTACCTACACGGTGTCGGGAACTACCTCAGACGGACTTGGCGACTCAGGCGAATGGCAATTTACCTTCTACGTGCATTCTGGTCTGATGCTTCAAGTATCTCCGCTGTCTGGCGGATCGAGAGTCTCGAATCTGAGCAACATCTCGGTGCAGCTTGGCACATCTGGTTCTGATGGCGGCGCAGTTACGTTTCTGACGACGACATCAGTCGCTGGAATCACTGTGAGTTCATCAGGCGTGATCACAATGTCTCCATCGTTAGCGATAGGGAACTACACCGTCGCGGGTTCAATGTCAGATGTTACGGGTGATGCAGGTGAATGGTCTTACGATTTCGTCGTTACAACTGGGACAATTACACAGGTGGCGTCGACCAATACGCGGACCAATACAGCGGGGAGCGCTGCTTTTTCTGAGCAATTGGCAACAACGGGTTCTGATGGCGGCACAGTGACGTTTGTGGGTCTGTCGGTTTCTAATGGTCTATTGATTTCGCCCAATGGTCTCATCAGCACACGACAGAGTCTTGCAGTCGGCACGTATTCGGCAAACGGAACAATGTCGGACAGCGCCACTGATGCTGGTACGTGGTCGTACGTATTGCGTGTCGTGGACGGAACATTGTCACAATCAGGGACTGTTACTGCGCGTCGAAAGAGTTCGCAAACCGCGAGCTTTACTTCTCAACTTGGTGTCACAGGTTCTGATGGCACAGCGGTTACGTATGTCACGACTGTTGCCTCTACTGGGTTGGCAGTCTCTTCATCTGGAGCATTAACTACTACAGGAACGCTCGGTGCTGGCACGTACACCGTGTCGGGAACGATGTCGGATTCATGGCCGGATCGAGGCACATGGTCGTTTACTTTGTCGGTTACGTCTGGGGTTGTTTCACAATCTGCACCAACTGTGGGTTTTGTTCGCGCCTCAAACTCAAGTTCGTTTACGAGTCAATTGATTACGAGTGGTTCAGATGGATTGGGGGTCACGTTTGTGACCACGGCACCATCATCCGCTCTGGTCGTCTCGTCCTCTGGGGCAGTCACAACGACAGGGGCACTCTCTGCGGGTACATACACCGCCTCAGGCACGACCTCTGACGTTACAACTGATGCGGGCACGTGGACATTTTCTCTCACCGTGACTTCGGGGACGATCACACAATCGTCTGCAACATCCGGGCTCGTAATTACGTCGATGACTGGCAGTTATACGGCGCAGATTGCTACGAGCGGTTCTGATGGACGTGGGGTTACGTTCCTGACAACTTCTCCGTCTGCTTCGTTGTCTGTTTCTTCATCCGGTTTGTTAACTACGACAGGGACTCTTGCCGGTGGCTTTTTCACAATCTCTGGGACGATGTCGGATGCAGTCGGTGACACAGGAACATGGACGTTCACTCTTCATTCTTCGAGTGGTGCATTGCTTACACAGATATCTCCGACAAGTTCGAAGATTAGACAGTCGTTGTCGGGAGCTCATACTGCTCAACTACGTGGCAGTGGTTCAGGTGGACTCGCGGTGACATTTGATACGACAGTGTCTTCGACCTCCTTGA
>Ga0194059_1000894_pt1 | contig 13232 bp, 12 predicted proteins | sample SepL6211m_MetaG_FD_163426 | JGI IMG/M metagenome (GOLD analysis project Ga0194059, IMG submission 163426) | Anoxic zone freshwater microbial communities from boreal shield lake in IISD Experimental Lakes Area, Ontario, Canada - Sep2016-L626-11m | ecosystem: Environmental > Aquatic > Freshwater >... | reverse complement strand
GCATCGTCAATAAATAGCTTCCAATTTGCAGTATAAAGAAGAATCCATCCAAAAAGATACAACATCACCCTTTCTTCCTTGTTCAATTTCCATTCAGTATGACGATGAGGGAAGAACATGATTAGTAAAAGAGCGGACATGCATGCCACAAATAAAAATTCTGTTCTTTCTTGCCAAAATTTAAATTTTTTTTCAATTTCAGGGTGTTGGTCCTTATCAAAGAACTTTAAATACAGATCACCAGTTGATGCAATAAGAAATACAATCTTCAAAAAAATAATATAAAATAAAAACAACAAGTAAATATTTGATCTTTCGCCCATTAATTTGATCATTCTTCAAATTATATATTATAGGTATAATATAATAACAACCAAATGCCTTGTTCCATAAGTTGTTCTTTCGCTCTTATTTTCATTGTTTCAATGATTTATATGCACAATTCTTCCTGCAAGAGCAATACTGTGTTGAATTATCAAAAACAATTGCCAGAGGATCTGCAGGAATTGTATAAAAAAATTGTTAATGAAAGATTAGGGATTTATTATTTTGGTTATGTGCTAGGGTTTATCCTCTCTGCAATTATTATTTTTTATAATTATTCTGTTAGAAAGGGAAGAAACGGAGGATTATCAACAGCATCTACTGTGTGCACTGTGATTGCCGTGTCATTTGTAACAAACTATTTTTATTATATTCTTTCTCCAAAAACAAATTGGATGCTTGATCATATAAAGGGGGAAGAACAAACCAAGGCGTGGTTAAAAATGTATAGGAATATGCAGGTTTATTATCACTCTGGTCTTGTTTTAGGCATAATTGCGGTGGCTTTTTTTGCTCTAGCTTTTAGATGTTAAAGCTAACTTTAGATAGCGACTGTTTAAAGCTAACTTTAGATAGCGACTGTTTAAAGCTAGCTTTAGCTTTTTGGTTACTTTCCATTCTTGATGAGTTTGTCCAAAACGTCGTTGATGTCAATTTTCTCTTCTGCGAAGATTTCACGTGGGCCGTTTCCAGCGCGCTGATTGCTAAGCCTTTTGCGAAGGTTTGCCGTCTTTTTTTGCTTGACAGCCAGGTTAATAGCCTCCTCGGGAATCAAGAAGTAGTCCTGGATTTTCCCGTTTGAAAACGTCCCGATGAGGACATTGTTGAAGACGAGTGGTCCCAAAACGTAGTTGCCTAGAACGCGACCCTCTTTTTCCATGCCCACCTTTGCCTGGGCCAATGTGTCAGCCATCTTGTCCTTAATCATCTTTGAATAATTTGCCTTCATTTCGGCCAGAGGATCTACGGCAACCTTAGCTTTTTTTGCCCCCTTACCCTTGGAAGGTGGCTCGTCAATCCACGACAGATCGGGCTCCCCATCCTGGCCCATCATGTCAATGGTTTGCGTGTATTTCTTTCCAAGAGCATCCATCTGCTTCTCCAAAGAGAAGGGAGACGATTGAGTCGTAACGGCACCTTGTTTGCTAAAGCTGGACATTTTTGTTGTTTGCTGGTTTAAATGCAAGTATGCGTGGTGAAACTGTGTAAAAGTATCTTGATAATAGTTTTTCATTTCAATTTTTTGATAAAATCGTAAATGGCGTTGCTTGAAGATCCAGGTAGACTGTTCGCATTTTGGCGGGTGTTATTGTCGCTGCAATATAATAAATGGCCTTAAACTACTTAAAGACATGCCGCTTTAATATAGTGAAGTGGGCGGCGGAGGCGGCCCTAGGGGTGCATCTTACAGCGATCCCAACATTTTAGTTGAAAAAGATGCAAGCATTTCGTAAAATATTCCGTTATAGTCTAATGGTCATGATGGAGGGTTTTCACCCCTTAGGTCGGGGTTCAATTCCCCGTAACGGAAATTCATCGCTCGTGTAGCTCAGTTGGTTAGAGCATCAGTCTTATGAGCTGAGGGTCCACGGTTCAAGTCCGCGCTCGAGCACTTTAACCTTTAGAAAAGGTTGAGCCAAAACTTGGCTCAAAGTTTCCACCACTCTTACCAAAAGTGGCCCATATTAAGTTTTGCTCCACTTTTCCCAAAAGTGGAAAGTTTTCCTCCAGCAACTCCTTTTCAAAATTATGTCTTTGAAGACCAAGGAAAACAGCAAACCCCGTTTTGATCAACTTTTCTCAAAAGTTGATTAAGCACAGATGGCCGAGTGGTTTAAGGCGGCAGACTTAAGACCTGCTATCTACGGATGCGTGGGTTCGAACCCCACTCTGTGCAAACTATTTTGTAGCATACAGCGATTCTTGCATTTTAAGCAAAAACTGCTACAAGCAAATAAAGTGAGGAACTAGTAGTCCTAGGCGTGTAGGTTCCTTTACAGCGATCAAAAAATAACATTTATTATCCTTATTGGGATAATAGCCTGATTCGCAACGTACGACATTAAGTTGTTAGTATGGTTGCGTTTCAGGTTTTAAGCGCTAAGCCTAATGGGATGGTTTAGCGCTGTGGTAAAGTAGGTCTTTTTTAGCCATCGCGCATTTTGAATGCAAATGGCTTAGAGCAACATGGAGTTGCTTGGAGTGTAGAGGCAACATGGAGTTGCTAAGTTTGGAAGCAGCATTAGAGTACGAGGAGCTTCCATTACAGCGATCAAACTAAGATTTGTTATTCCTTTTGGAATAATAGCCTGAATTGTGGCGTGTTAAATTAAGTTGTAGCATGTTTGCTTTTCAGGTTTTAAGCGCTAGACTTGTTCTAGTGCTGTGGTTGAGACCCTGAAGTAGGTCTTTGGGCAACACGGAGTTGCTAAGTTTGGAAGCAGCATTAGAGTATGAGGAGTTTCCTTTACAGCAAATTACCCGATAATATTTGCGTAGTGCGGACATTGTTGAATGTCTTAGAAGAGACACGGAGTCTCTTGTGTGTGCAAGAATGCATGCATGGTTAATTTTATTTTGCTCTCATAGTGTAGCGGTTAGCACCACAGACTTTGAATCTGTTATCCTGGGTTCAAATCCCAGTGAGAGCTCTGCATCTGTTTCCAACCATCAGCACAAAAATGGCCCCAACATAAACCTGGTTAGCTCAGTAGGTAGAGCGCTAGCCTTTTAAGCTAGTGGTCGAGGGTTCGAGCCCCTCATCGGGTAAAAAACAGAGTTACTAGACTCCCAAAACTAGATCTATTCAATGGCTCTATAGTGTAGCGGTTATCACGCATCCTTTACACGGATGAGATGCGGGTTCAACTCCCGCTAGGGCTAATCTTCTACTTTTGGAAAAAGTAGAGCAAAATCTTTCCACCTTTGGGAAAGTGGTTTTGTCATACTTTTCCCAAAAGTATGTGTCTTCATCACAGCAATTACCCAAACTTTATTTTAAAAAGCCCAAAGTGAAGACTGCATTTACCCATTGCTTCTGTAGCTCAGTAGGTAGAGCAAACGGCTGTTAACCGTTAGGTCGCAGGTTCGAGCCCTGTCAGGAGCGAAAAATATATCATGGTTTTATTGATCATGGTATATTTAATTGAAATACTTATCGTCTTTTCTTGTTAGACTTTCTTTTGTTAGTCTTTCTTCTTTTGATTGTTTTTCTTCTTTTTGTTTTCTTTGCAGTTTTGCGACGACTTTTTCCTCCGCGATCATCTGCTTTCCGTTTCAAGTTCTTTCCTTCTGCAGCAGCCCAAGCTGCATGTTGAGCTTCTATATCTGCCACCCTTTTCTCTATTTTCAATCTTTCTTCCTCGGCAATACTATCTTGTAAACGTTTAATTAGATTTTGTACCTCTGTACTTTGCTCTTCAGCTTTATATGGTTGTCTAAGATGACCAATACTACTATCACCACTTTCAAAATCATCATCACTATCATCATCGTCAACGGTAGGTCTAGATTTTTTGAGTGATTGTATACCCATTTTAAGATACGACATGTCTTTAACTACTGAAGGATAGAGTTCTTCAATAGCCGATAATACAGTTCTTTTATCAATATCAGGATTATCTAATATTTCTCTTAATTCATCATGAGCAATGTACCAGTTTTTTTCTTTTACTGCATCTAAAAAGTTTTGCATTTCTGTTGCCATAAAATTTATTCTTATATATTGCAAAGGTTTAATTTTATTAATTATCTAAATAAGTTTTTCAATACTTGGAACAAAAATAGAATGAAATCCTACGTGCAATTGTTCATCCAAACTAATCTCAATAATTTCATAATTGTTCAAGTTGACTAAAATTAGAAAACTTTTTTTATTGTCAACCTTGTCAAATGTTAACGCAATAAGATAGGGAATATTGTCAATGTATGTGACTGCAGATTCACCGCAACTATATTTATTGTGGAACGTCAAATCTTTAACTAGGGTTAGGTCTTTAAAAATGGCTATACCGTCTTTTTTGGTGAATATCGTTTTTCCGTTGAACGTAACTGGAAAATCAAGGTTGTACATTTCGGCAATTGGATCTCTTTCAATTGTAACCTTTTTAGTGAGCTTATTTACGATTATCTTGCGATATTTACCAGAAAACTGGAATTCTTTGAAATCAATATTGTTGTACATTGATGCATATATATAAAGATTTATAGCGTCTTCTTTAAGGCCTGCATAATGGAATATGAAAAAGGCTTCATCTGTTTCGTAAGATTCAATGGTGTCTGTTTCCTTGTTTAAAATCCTGATTATAGTTTTTTGGGTTTGTTGCAACATTAAGGAACGCTTTACTTGATCTATTGTTAAGGGGGAATCAATGATTATCAACTTGTCTGGTGTTGTCAAGAAATCATGGACTAATGGCATGTATTTTAGTTGGATGTTGCGCTTGTTTAATAAAACAAAGTCTTGGGTCAACCGATAATATTCCAAGGTGTTTGCAAAAATGTTGTAGTCTATTGTTTCTATTGTTTCTATTGTTTGCTGTTCTTGTTCTTGTTGTTGGACCTTTGAATGCGCTGAAAAGTGGTGCAAAGGTTCTATGTTTACCTTTTTTATAGTTTCAATATTGGTGTTATCAAAATCAATGTGCAATTTGTATGGCGAATCCTTTTCATACAAAGCATAAATATTGGTCTTGATTTTGAGGAGAGAGGTATTTGCCACACCAAATACATTGGGCATCATTTTCAATCCGTGTAAAAAGTAAAATACTATTTTTAATAATATATTATCAGGCATTTTACCATATTTTTCCTCATGCAAAATTTTTTCTGTTTTAATAAACTGTTTTACAAATGTTATTTCGCCATCTTTGAAAAAAACACCTTGTATGATTCCATCACCAATAAACAGATCCAATAAATTGGTATTTTTTGTAAAGTTTATGTTTGGACCTATTATGCCAAAAAATCCATCTAATTTATTTATTTGGTTTTGCTTGGAATGTGGTAAGGTATATTTTATTGTCTTTTTAATCTCTTGATCCTTTATAAAATTTTGATAATTTGGAGAAGACAGTTTTCTATGTAAAGGGAAGAAACAAACAATTGATCTGGTCCACTGAAGTGTTAAGATTGAAAATAATAACACATTAAAATAATTTATCATTGGCTTTACTTTACTATATTATAACAATATGTTTGTATTTTAATTTAATTTTTAGTATAATTTTTTAGTTTTAATGTTAATATATTTTTCCATTTAATCTACAGTAGAATGTCTAATTACAAAATTTATAAGGATAATGGCAGTAAATACTGCATTGAATTTTTGGGAGGGGAAGAAAAAAAGATGAATCGCGAGGTTTTTATTAAATCACTTATAGAGCCGCAACTTTTAGTTGGGATATCAACTAATGTGCATAGAAATAAATTATTCTTTTATGCAGATGTGGTTACAACTTTTGCAGACTTTTTGCAAAAGCAAAAAAAAAATAAAGGGAAAAGCGAAATGAATACAGTTATGAATATGATTGACTGTTTGTCCAAACAAATATTCTATCTAGAAGCACAAGGATATTCCTTTTATAAGTTAACAATGGACGGCATTCTTGTTATAGATGATTGCAGATTTATTATTATTGATTGCAGCTTGATGTTGAACTTGAACAATTCTATACCTAAAACTATTTATTTTGACGTGCCTGTAAATAAAGACGGCTTTATATCTCCCGAATTGAAAAACTTATCTGTTCTTCCTTCATCCATTCCTTACAGCTCAATTTACTACAGTTTAGGATTAGTGGTTCTTTGTTATTTGAATGGTTCTCCATTAACTGAAGGAGTGTCTTTGGAACAAGATCAAATTCTTAATTCTATTATTGATACAAAGCTTTTTGGGTTTATTAAAAGATGTTTGCATTCAAATATAGAAAAAAGACGATTGCTGTTTATTTAAATTTCTAACAATATGTTATATGTCATTGGCCACATTTAAAAAAAAATCAGTAATTCAATTTGGTTCTAATATTTCTGGTAAACCTACTGGGGCTTATTGGTTGCCTCAAGGACCATTTGGATCTAATAAAACAATAAATTCAGTAATGCTTGCAGCTGCAAAAGAACAATATGGGGCTGTTGGGTTTTCTTTGTCAGGCACACACAGAAATGTGGGACGCGTTGGACAAAGCATGGCAATGAGTAAAAACGGCACACCATTTAGAGGTGTTTGCGCTCTAGGATCTGGTGGAGTTGGAGGAACTTATTCAAGAGAAAATCCTACTTTTAATGCTAATCCCGCATACGTAGAAGTCATGGGGTCTCAGTATCTATATAATAAACCTTCTTCCTTGTCTACCAGTGGAATGTTGAGAAAGAAATACAAGTACTTGTATAACGGCCAGTTTCCCAACTATTGGGTTCAACCTGTTTACGCTTCTGGCAATCTCAAGGATAATGCTAGTCAAGGTTTGTACATTCACACTAAATCTGCTGCAAATGATTGCCACGTGGATGTTAATGGTACTTATAAATACATTGATTACATCAAGGAATGCTGTCCAGTTTATGCCAAGTTAAATATTGTGCCTCCTCACAAGTACAATACACTTACTTCTATTGCTCCCTATACTAAGCAACTTTATCAGCCACAGACTTCATCTCAGCACACTCTTCGCGTTCAAAGAAAGTGCGCCAATCCAAAACCATGGCAAAAACCTTATCCTTATGCTGTTAACGGCAACCCTGGATGCGGTGGACCCGCTCTTAATACTGGCGCTACAATTCCTACATGGTATGCTGCTGAAAAAACTGTTTTACCAGATGATTTAACTGGCACATCATTGATTAATTCTCTTGCAGATAAAATTACTGAAGAAGAATATTATGCATTATTAAAAGACTAATCTTGTGACTATTTTTTGATTATTTTTTTTATGCGTATAATTATATAATGGCAAACTCATCATTATATAACAGATTTATTAGCACTAGTATGCAAAAAGGTGGAGGCAAGAGAGTTGCTACGGACAATTTATTAGATATTATTGCCGATAAAAAGCAATTTTTAGTTCTTACATTTATTAATCTTATTTTTCAATTAGGTATAACTTATTATTTAATGATGAAAAATAGAGTTGGACTTGATTCAAAAGAAAATAAATCTGCAATGATAACATTCATGTTTATTGTACAGCTAGTTATTATTATTGTATTATCATTTGTTCCAATGCCACCATTCTTAAAATTTGGGCTGTTCTGTTTATTTTCTGCCACCTTTGGTGTTTCATTGTCTGTTATTAAAACAGAAACAAATGTAAAAATTATTAGGGCTGCTATGGTTAGCACGGCGGCAGTATTTATGACAATGTTGTCGTTTGGATTAGTACTTATTATGTTTGGCATTCAGTTGAGCGTTGGTGTGGGATTTTGGTTGCTTATGGCGCTATTATTTTTGATCATATTCCAAATTACCAGTTTATTTTTGGGAAGTTATACAATGTTTGCAAAAGGGTTGGCAATATTATCATTAATGATTTTTTCTGGGTTTGTAGTTTATGATACAAATAGGATATTGCAAAGAAATTATTATGGGGACTTTATAACTGCCTCAATTGATTATTATTTGGACATTATAAACATCTTTTTGGATTTTCTCTCTTTTGGCGGAGGAAGAAGTTAACAGTGAATATTTGAAAAATACTTAAAAGCTTCTTATGATGATATTATTATAGATGGCGACATTCAATAACATCATCAATAATGCTAACAATTCCAACAATATAAATAATATTATTTACAACAATATTAACAATATTGGGATTTCTTCTCTTTTTTCAAAGACTGACCGCGTAATGGTTCTCAAGCTCTTTGTTGACGGAAATGAGGAGTTGAAGAATGCATATAGAACTGCTATTGATGGCCACAATACACGGCTTTATAATAATCCATTTATTGACGCTGGATTTGATGTATTGAATCCGTTTGTAAGTGTGGCGTCTGGAGGCGAAGTTAATAAGATTAATTTTCGCGTGAAGTGCGAGGCAACGATGGTTATGGATAATGACAAGAGCTTCCCTACTGGGTTTTACATGTATCCTCGTTCAAGTTTGTCTAAGACTTCGCTCCGTTTGGCTAACAGTGTGGGGGTCATTGATGCTGGATATCGCGGTCATTTGATCGGCGCGTTTGATTGTTTGGGTTCGTCATTTCAAACTGTTGAACATGATAGATATGTGCAGATCTGTGCACCTACTTTGTGTCCCATTTTTGTGATTATGGTGGATAATGAGAATGAGCTGGAGGAAACTGTGCGAGGTGCTGGTGGGTTTGGGTCAACTGGAAGATAAGTCGTATAGATAATTAAATGTTGTCATATAGTATAAAATATGGCAACATTGACTTCACGTTTTAATAAGATATTCACCAAAAATAATGTCTATTTAATGATCGGTTTATTGGCAATTTTTATTGGAAGTTGGACCATTATGTATTTAATACCCAGCGTATTTGTTGGATTGTTTGACACTCTTTTAGGAAATGCTATTCTTTTGCTAACGGTTTTATTGACTGCAAAATACAATCTAAAGGTTGCTATTGCTTTGGCAATTATATTTGTGATTTTTTATCAGTTCTCTCACTTGTCAAAAAGATAAGAGGGTCTTTTATTCTAAGCATATTATAGACAGATAATTATGGGTGCAGAAGATTTTATAAAGAAATTTGTTAAAAAGATTGTAAAGACAATAGAAGGCATGGGAGTTCTGTTAAAAATATTTAAAGAAATTCGCGAGTTCTTCCAGGTAAAATTGTGTTTGATTTCTAGCTTATTTATCGCTATTGTGTTTGCTTTTGTTGCAATGTATTACGAGCCAGGGGCTTATAGTTGGACGTTTGACACTATTTTAGGGAAGGTTATTTTATTCTCAATCATAGGTTTAGCCTTTGTTAGAGATTTCTATTATGGTTGTATTGTTTCTTTGTTTGTTACTATTCTTTATTTTGTCGCGGGGGAAATAATAAAAGGGAAAGAAGAAAAAGAAGGAAAAGAAGGATTTAAAGGAATCGTGGGCGCAGGTACTGGATCCTGGTCTAAAAAAACTCTTGACGATTTTAAAACATACAATGCAAAGGTTCACCCTGATACCAAATTTAATTTGCAGATCTTACAAGAGCAGGCGAGTCAGGATGAAGCAGAAGCATATGTGAAAACTGGTTATTGGCCTTGGACGGACGTTACAAAAAAGATGTATGTTGAACAGGTTGAGAGATTGCAAATGATTAGAATCAATCCAGTAATTCAACTGAATGAAGCCATGCAGCTTTACAATGAGAAGGCGGCACAACAATTATTATCGTGGAACACGAAAGAGGGCGATTTTATTATTAATGGTGGCTTGGCTGCATATGATCCTGAGGTGGAGGATGCTGTAAATGATGGCATGCCCGAAGATGAACATCAACCAAAAAATATTATTAGGTGCGTTCAAGATAAAAATGGGAGATCAAAGATGCAGAAGAAATCCTTCTATGGATACAATTATTTTAATGGATACAAGAATACCAAGACGGAGGATGTGTTAGACGAAGATATACCAAAGGAGATGCCTGGATTTGAGTTTGTAAAGGGTCCATGCAATCCATGTGGACCTTTAGAAAACCCACCAGAATATAACTGTCCATTTACATTGAACATTCAGGGGAAGAACAAGGGGAATTATAAGGGAGGTGATAATAATTTTAGCGGGAAAAAAATATCGCCTATTTGGGAACAACTTTGGGGGTTGAAGGAACCAAGCGAGGAAGAAGCGAGACAATTTGTGGAGAAAATGTACGATACAAGTGATCCAAGAGACAAGGGATTTTACTATGGTTTGGCTACAGGAGTTTAAGAGGTGTAAAATAAAAAATTTTTATATATTTTTTATTTTGTTTGTTTGTTTTATTTGTTTATTTTTTTGTTTGTTTGTTTTATTTGTTTATTTTTTTGTTTGTTTGTTTTATTTGTTTATTTTTTTGTTTGTTTGTTTATCTTTACTTGTTTTCTATGCGTTTTTATTTGGTTCCACCTTTTCCACAAGTTTACGAAAGGTGGATATTATACAGAACGCGCACTGCTGACCTCGCGCATTAGCGCAAGCGTGGGTTGAGTAGCATACGCGGAGATGGCACCATCCGTGAGCTCGTGCACCAGGTCGTCCTCCTCGTCCTCAGCAATCTCCCCCTCTTCAAGCTCTTCCATTCCAGGATGGCTCATGCAGGTGGGAGTGCGCATCAGCATGGGTGGTCTAAGAGGACCAACGCCTGCTCCTCCTTGCGAATCATCGTCGTTCATGTAGTCTGGACTGACTGCATTCTGGCGTTGAAGGCCCGCATTTTGGCGCCTCATGCCATGTGCGGGGGTTTGGCTAGCGCTTCTTGCCGAGGTATTGTTGGACATCTGGCGCAAGTTGCAGGTGTATTTGGCCTGCGTAAACGCGCGCGCCTCGTTTTGCGTGAAACGCTTGCCCAGCGAGAGCCAGACGGTGTAGACGTCGTCCAGCAGCTGCTTCATCAGCGCCTCGTTCTCCATGTTCTTGTCCTTGGCGTACTCCTTCATAGAGCGGAAGAACTCCTTTAGCTTGTCGCGCAGAGTTTTCTTTTGTTCAGCGTGCGTGTTGACGAGCTCAGTGTAGGCCACGACTTCGCCTTCGTAGCGCTCCATGTCTGCGGCATAATTGTCACTGTACTGAGGGTGAGTAGGTGGCACAAGATCCAGAGCCAAATTGTCGCGAGCCTGGGCCAATAGCTCAACTGTCTTGTGACGGAAGATGTCGCGCGTCAAGTCCTTGTAGCATGTGAATGCGGCACTCTCGGCAAGAGCGGTGGCTTGCGAGGTCTGCGTGTTCTTGCCATAACACAAGGCGTGAATGGTCTCGGGGTCCTTGGAGCGCACACTGTACGTCTTAGCTGAACCACCAATGATGTTTCCAATGCAGAGCTTGTCGCCCCAAGTGTTGTCCTCGCGCAAAATCTCGCCGTTCAAGATCTGCAGCTCGCTCTTTTCCAAAGCGATATATAGGAAGTTTTGTAGGATCTCACCAATAGGCTCGCCCGCGCGCTCAAAGTCCGCAACGTAGAAGTACGAAGACCCGACGGTGATCAGCAAGTCTGCATTGTGACCAGCTCCATAACCAATGCAGATGGTAGGGTAGGGGCGGTCCTTGACAATGTCCTGCAGCTTAAACTTGTTGCACTCGCCCGCATTTGCCTCGCCGTCAGTGGTGACAACAGAGATAACATGCGCATCGGGATTTTCGGCAAGGAACTCGTCGCAAGACTTGACCGAATTGCGGAGGGCCAGCTCAATGTTTGTGCTGTTGTTGGGAAGCTGGCGATTGGTCACGATTGAGACCAGTTGCTCCATATTTTCATCAGTGAGCTGAGTCAGGGCAAGGACTGGATAGACCCTCGTGTCAAAATCGGCCAGCTTGACAAAGAGCTTAGCCTGTGGATTCTCCGCGGCGATCTTGGTTAAAGCGCGAATAGCGTTGCAGATAGTGGCCTTCACGTGATCGTCTCTGCTGCGACCATCGTTGGTGGTAGTGGTCATGGAACCAGAACCGTCTTTTTCCATGTTCACGAGGTAGACGCCTGCGGGGATGGCAATGTCACCGCGAACCGTCATCTTCACGATGCCAAACTGACCTTCAGCGGCATCGTAGAGATTTGGTGGGAGAGCGACCGACGGGTCGTGGAACTCTATAGAAAGGTTTTCAATTGGCAAAGCGGGGGACTTTGCCGAGGTAGTCTGGGATTCAATATCAAATGCGCTCATGTTTACTTGAGACGTGCGAACGGTGTGTGTGAACTCTATTAGTTTTTGAAATTGATTTCAATTTTTTTTCTAATTCAAAATGATTTGAAAGTAAAATCAATTACTTTTAAAATTACTTAAAAAATTATCATTGTATAATATTTATAATATGGAAGTCGTTGAGCAAACTACTGAGCAAACTGTTTTTGACAAGGTTGTTGACCAAACTGCTGGTGAAAATGTGAAGGTTGCTGCTGCCGCTGAGGGTGCAGAGGATTCCAAGACTCGTCTTGTTGATGTTGAGGTTACGGATCAAAACATGGCTCTCACGCTTATGGTTTCTTTCTTGAACTTGGCGCAACGCCGTGGTGCATTCACATTTGATGAGTCTGGAAAGATCTGGGAGTGCATTAAGCGTTTCCAAAAGTAAAAAAATAATACGATGAATGAAAAAAGGGTTTTTTTATACCACTTTTTCATTTACATTAAAACAAACAAATTATACACGCGTTTGATTTTTTGATTTTTTGTGTGTACGTTTTATACAGTCATTTTTTTGGTTTTGGTTTATACTCCTGTTTGTTCTTGGGCTTGGGCCTCTTGTGGTGATGCAGGAGGTTTCTTGATCACACGGCGCTTCTTCACTGGAAGAGCCGTGATGTCCCCATAGTCAATCGCTTGGAGAGCGTGAGTGCTTGAAGGAGAATCCACGTCAAGGCAGGGCGATGGCTCTCTGGCCCTGGGAGGCGAACTGTCAGGGGATCGCGGCACAAAGCTTGGTGCTTGCATTTGAACAGATGCTCGCGTATCGCTTTTCTGTCGCATATCGCTTTGCGGTCGCATGTCGCTTTGCACTCTCTGCTGGCGCTGCATGCGCTGCTGCTCTCTCCTAGGGTCGCGCTCCCTGGGGAGGTAGTCGCGAGGAGGCTGGTCGCGAGGAGGCCTCTGGTTTTGGTCGCGAGGAGGCCTCTGCTTGTGATCGCCTCTTGGGCTGTCAAACTCTAGCGCGGGTCCGCGGCGCTGCTCTGGCCCACGTCTTTGCTCTCCAGAAACGCTGCGATTCGCCGAGATCTTCCAGAACCACGGGTCATCATAAACGATCTTGATTTCCTTACCTGTT
>Ga0194059_1000892_pt1 | contig 13239 bp, 12 predicted proteins | sample SepL6211m_MetaG_FD_163426 | JGI IMG/M metagenome (GOLD analysis project Ga0194059, IMG submission 163426) | Anoxic zone freshwater microbial communities from boreal shield lake in IISD Experimental Lakes Area, Ontario, Canada - Sep2016-L626-11m | ecosystem: Environmental > Aquatic > Freshwater >... | reverse complement strand
TCAAAATAATCATAAATTTAGTAAAAGATAATTGAATATTTATCTTCTAGCTTATCTTACCTATTTAATCATGTAAAGCAGGAAGGTGTTCCCTGGTTTTTGAGGTAAAGCCTTAAAATCATTGATGGGTTCGTAGGCTTAACCAAAATTAGCCTGCTATTGATACTGGTTTACTTTATTGTAGAGGCCATTGCAAATACAGTTGGTAAGTCTGCAGGATATAAAATAAGTATTGGACTGATTATATTCCTGTGGTTTCTAATTGTTCCGATTTATACATTTGTAGGCTATTTTGGATTAGGTGATTCAGGTTCAATATTTAGTATTAGTAAACTCTTGGGATATTTATATTTCGATCTAATTGATTTTCTACTTTTGCCAGTTGTTCTAACTTTTGCCGACTACTACTACACCAAATTTTATGCCAAAGATGATATAAAATTATAAAATATTACAACATATTCAACCTTACCTTATGACAACAGAAAAACTCTTTTCAAAAAAAATTGCAATTTATTCCATCATCTATACATTGCTTATTTTAATCCTACAGTGGTCTGGACAGTACATATTTTATTCAATACATGACGGCTATTCAAAGCCCGCTATATGGTTAGTTCAAATAAGCAAGCTTTCAATATTTTTTGTTCTTATATATTTTATAATATACGCAATTCTTAAGACATTTAGAAGAAATTTACTCTACAAGATAGCAACTACTATAGTTTTACTCTTGTGGTTTATTTTTGTACCCATTATTACATTTGGTAGTTACTATGGGCTGGGAGTGGGGATTGGAGGTGGAATGAGGAGAGGTAATATTTCAGCACTCTCATTTTATTTTATAATTGATCTTTTCTTCTTTGTTTTACTTCCAGTAGTAGCATTAACTTCTGACTTTATCTACACCAAATTTTATGCCAAGAATACTTCAAAATCTTAAAAAACACTGGAAAGTTTTAATTATCATTACGTTGGTAGTAGTTAGCTTGTCTATAGCGGTAATGCTTGAATTAAACTCAAGATGGTTAAAGTCCGTGTGTAATTCTACCAACGCGGATTTTGGCTTTGGTTCACAAAGACAGACTTTACCGTATCAAGACGAAACTAGGCTCACTGCTGATTTGTCTGTGATGCAATATCAGGTGGGTGGACAGAAACAAGATCCTAACAGACTTGAGCATACTTTACTAAGCATAGATAAAAGTCTCTTGAGTAATTGTGTTTCTTCACCGTGGAGTATTGCTACAGTACTAGTTTTTAGAGATAGTCAGGGTAATTTTATAGCAATTAATCATAACAAAAATTTTAGTACACAACAACATTCACCTCAAAAAATTGATTTTTTTAAGCAAAAACGAATCTACAATTTACCACAGCAAGCCACAGACAAGCTTGCAAAATTATTTAGTAATTACAAACTTTATAAAACTGATACAGCTTGGATTTTTCAAAATGATGCACCTTATAATAAACAAATTGGAACTGCTGGGTACGACCATAATGATTTGGTACTAGGTAAATTTTTATCATTCGATAGTGGCAAGACTTGGATGTATTTAGAATTAGGTGATTACCCTCAATCAATTCATTTTGATAACACTAATGAAATGCGTGACCAAATAGATCCAAGTGTAAGATACACTATAAATTCCAAAACCGACATTAAAGACTTATATAAAATAATCAAACAAGAGAGCCTAAAAGGAGTTTCAGAAAATACACTATCTAGGTATTTTATTTTGGATGCTGGACTTGTAGGTACTAGAAACGACTATTACAGGCTTTGCGATGGTCGAAAAGAAGTACCTGTGCCTATTTTTTGGTATGACATTGAAAGCATTGACGGTAAGAATAGAAAAAGAATCTATGCGAATTCCAGAGTTAACAGCTCAGATAATACTGACTATTACTATACAAATATTCTTGATAGCCGAGATTTTGATTGCTCCAAAACCACACTGGATTGGAGCATGTCTGAATATTTTTCTGAAGATGACGGTAGTTTAGCCTTGCTTAGAGATAAGCTTGGTTTGGAGTTGAAGCGTTAATCTTTAATCAGGTTGGCAAAATTGTTTGTTTATACTAACCTTGATAAAGAGTTTGACAATGTTATTAGAGTATGTAATATTTGAGAATGCAAACTGCAAAAAACCAATTTAATAATAAGATTATTTTAGTCTGTATTTGTGTTTTTGTACTGGCTATAGGTGCTCTTAAATTCATCAGTGATAGGCTAGTATGCCTACAGCCTGGTTGGTTTTCTTGTAGTGAATATATTTTTGATTGGAAAGGTGAAATAGCTCCGGGTCAAAATCTTTTAAAGAAATATACGCGTGATTTTTCAGAAAAACAAAGAGTTCAGGACAACACTGAATTTAATAAAAGGGTGAAGGAAAAAGAAGCTACAAAAAACTTCAATTATGATCAAAAAGGAGAAATTAACAGCACCGAAATGTATATCAATGGAATCAGGTTTGAAGCTGGGACTAAAACCAAAAAAGCCCATTCTGATGGTAAAAATACTTCTTTAGAACGAGTGATTATTGTAGATTTTACATATTACAACAACACAGACCATGAAACTAACCTTCCAGAGGCAAAATATCTCAAAGATTCTTCAGATTTTTCACATAAAAAGATCTACGGCTTTGAATTAAAAGATACTCGTGGGATTATTTTAAAAGAAGGCCTTTCCAAGGTAAAACCTGGTCAAAAAGTTCGCTCTGAAACTGCTTTTATTGTGCCCGTTGATGCTGAAACCCTGAAAGAGATAAATTTTGTATTTGATTGGCGTAAATATTATACTTTTAATTTGGAAAAAGTGCCTAGCTATCCTTTATTAAATTCAACTCCAGAAGAATACAAAAACTTTACAGATCTTAAAAATAATCAAGTTTATACAGGCAATAAAACTAAAACTGCCACGATATTTAACTACCAAATTGTTGAAAAAACCGAGTTAAATAATAAGCTCATTTTAAAAGTTAAAATAACCAACAACTCCCCTTATATTTTAAATTTTTATCCTCGTCCTGTAGTTAAGGTAATAGATAATTTAGGCTTTTTACACACTTCCAAGAGCTGGCCTGATACCCAGCAAAAAGAGATTCGAATAGATGAAGGCGCTTCAATTGAAGATACAATTACTATAGAAGATGCACAAAATCTTAGCTTTGAAATTGATTATACATTGGTAGAGGATACTGACAGCTTTATATATCTCACAAATTGATATGATTCTAAATCGATTTAAAAATATTTCTAAAACAAGCCTGGTTGTGACTGGTTTAATTCTTGCGATTGTATTAGCTATAACTAGCCTCGGTATCTCGAATTATTTTAACCAACGAGAGTTTGAAAAAAACTTTACCCCAGATCCAGCAGCAGTTTTGGATTATCAAAATTTAAGCTTTCAGATTGTTAAAATTTCTGGCCCTGGCAAGGGGGAGTCAAACATATCCACAGGTCTTTTTAACACCAAATATTTAAAAGTAAAAAACTACGAGCTAACTTATTTGATTAAAAACAAAACAGACCAGACCATCATAATCAACACACCTTTGTTTAAAGTCTTCTCAAAAAATAAACAGATTAATTATCAATCCTATACTCCCGCTAGCAGCAATTATTTTCATCCTCAGGGTCAGTTAGTACCGCATGAATGGCTTGTTGGAACCAGAAATATAGAAATTGCAGAAAATAATGATGAGAAAAATATTTATTTAGAGATAACTTTTGACGGTCAATCTAAACGACTGAATTTGTTTAAGGAATTTCCAGGGGACGTTGATATTAGTTTTGAATATCCCAAAACCTTACCTGAGGTTGATAAAAATAAGGTTTTTACGCCCAACCAAGAGTTTGTTATTAAAAATTCTCAAACCCAGCTAAGTTTCAAACTTTTAAATTGTACTAAAGATGTTGCCGATCCAGAATATTCAACCTACACTCAGCTAAAAAATCTCAAATGTGTGCTGGAGGTTAAAAATATAGGAGCAGCTAAAAGCTTCGATTGGGATATCAAAACCTACCTTAAAGACAACCTACACAATACTTTAAGCGAAGATAACAAAGCCACAAACACAGCCAACACTTTTGAAATTTTACCAGGTCAGACAAGCAGGATGAATCTAGTTTTTAGTTATAAACCTGGAGCAATTGAATATCGTCTGATAATTAATGATTATTCTGTGGAGGATTTGTTTTGAGGTAGAGTTAAAGTTTAGATTTATTAATAAAGCCCACTCCAAGAAGCTTTGACAAAGCCATAAAAGTCACTTTTTGTTTGGCGATTAATCTTAATTCAAGCAATATGAATAAAATTCTTTGGTCAGCTAATTTTATTAAAAAATCAGTATTTATTATCTGTGGGATATTTCTCTCGACTCTGGCTGTATACTTTGGGTTTACCCTAATTTTTCTAGTTAGCTATGGCAACTATTCTGATTTTACCTCCTACTTTGCAATACCGCTTTTTAGTTTATTTACCTTAAGTACTTTAGCAGCTGGCTTATATTCATTATACATTGGTTTTTGGCCAGATAAAAAATTTGGTATAAAGTTTATTCCAAAAATTCTGAAAAATATTGCCAAGATTTCAGGCATATCCTTTGCAGTGGTAGCTCTAGTTAGCTGTTTAATAATATTTGCAATCTTTGCCTTGGCAGTAGGCTCACTATTATTTTGGTCGGCAAATCAAGATAAAAATCCCTATTATTATAAAATAAATGAAACAAACCTACTTTACACCTGCAAAAATAGTGGTGAAATCTACTCTGGAAAATATAAATATACTTACGAAAAACCTTATTCACCTTATCACCGCGATTTTACCGAGGCACAGCTTAGTGGTGAGATTGTATATTACCAAAACGATAGTAGGAAAGTAGCTTTAAACGAAGAGTTTAGCGACGGGATTATTCTAGCTAACCCAGGTAACGGCTTTGCTCAAGATAGGCAAAATAGTGTGTTTGCTACTTTTCCAAAATATAAATTCATGCAGGATAAGCTCACCTTTGCGAATATTTCCAAATTTGATTCAATTCAAAATATACAAGACTTGCCTTTGAAAAAAACAGGTACTGCTCTATTTATCAATCCCGATCGAATTTCAACAAACGAATTTTACCAAATAGCTAATTGTTTAAAACAGTTTAACCAACAAAACCAGATTTCAAGCATATCTCCTTCGGTGCATTCTGGTATATTGGTATATCAAAAACCTTTTAATGCCCTCAGCAAAACGCCTAATACTGAAATTATCAAAGCTGGAATTTACTCCGAGTTTAGCTGTCCTGGTGATGATGTAGTCTGGATTGAAAACGATGCTTCCGCCCGTCACGGTTATTACCAAAAAAATGACAAAGGGAATTACACTGTTAGGGCTGAATATATTTTTGGATATTTCGATCAAAAAGGTAAATTTGTTCGAGAAAAAGATATTCCCCAGGATGGCGAGTTAAAAAACTGCAAAAACTCTTCAGACAAAACAATTTTTGATATCTTTGAGAAACTAGCAGCAACGCAGTCAGATATAAAGATTCAACAGCAATTCTAATTCTTAGCAATATCCCAAACCAGTGCCTCGTCCATCCCGGTAGAGCCAAATTCACTAGTAGGCATAATTAAAAGTTTTCTGGTGTTATCTGCACCTACACTGTTTGTGCTCAATCCCCTGATATCGGAAAACAACTGGTGCACAATCATTCTTTCATAGCCTGATAAACCAATCAAAACTACAGTTTTACCTTGCTCAATTACCATGCTTCGAACAATGTCAGGTAGTTGATTTTTAATCTTTAATTCCCTGGTATTTCGAAATTTATTTATATCAATCAGAAAGTGAGACTTATCCAATGGAAAATGCTTATGTATCGCAATTCTAAGATAATGTTGAATTGAGCGTAAAATTTCGCCTTTGTCCCCGACCAAATCATTTTTAGAGTGTGATTCAATAGAAATTCTCCACTGATCACCCTCTTTTTCAAGGTCTATTTTAGCCTCTGGATCAATGCCCAGGACTATAAGGTTTAAGATGTTTTGGACACTGTGGCGAACTTCTGGAGTCATAATCCCATCAATTGGTTATAATTGGGCTATATAGTAACCTTTGTGTGAACTTGTCAAATATAGGAGCAAAACAAAAATCTGGGTACCTCGTTGCAGTCGTTAACTATTATTTGCATATTAAAGTAGTTTTGCCCTAAATCAAAAGCTTTTTGGATATTTCGTGGGTCCAATTCGAAAATGCAAAGCCTGGGTGTAAGTTTAAATTTACCCAGCTGTTTTAAAAGTCTTTTAAAGTGTTGCAAGCCGTCATTGCCACTATAAATAGCACTCTTTGGTTCAAAGCTAATTCGATTTTCCTGTGCCTTGGGAATATCAGAATCAGGCACATATGGTAAGTTAGCTATAAGTAAAGAATTTTCATACTGTTTGAGCCATTTTTGAACTACCTGGCTAAGTAATAAGTCCGATTGTGTAAATTGTACGTTGGCTATATTGTTCAATTTTGCATTTTCAGTAGCAACTTTAAGGGCTTTCAAATATTTATCTGTAGCTAAAATATGAGTAAAGTTTGGGCTTAGCCCAAGGGCAATTAGTCCTGAACCAGTACCAATATCCACTAAAAGAGACCTTTTTAAAGTCTTTTGAAAGGGTTTTAAAAACTCCACCGCAGCGTTTAGTTCCTCAACCATCTGTCCGTTAAAATATTGGCTTAATGATTGAACAAGCCACTCCGTTTCTGGTCTGGGAATCAGCACGTTTTTGTTTAGTTTAAACTCTAGACCTACAATATTAACCTGCTCCAATATGTAATCAATAGGATAGCCTTGTGCAATTAAGGCTTTATAATTTGGGTTTTTGGCTTCTAGCCTATCATGTAATGAAAGCGACACAAGTTAATTAAATTGAAATTAAAAAGATTCTGGCAAGCTTTGACATTTTTTAGTAAATATTATAATATTTTAGTAAATTTAATATATATTACTGTATATGTCCACAAAAACAACTTCAAAAACTAACTCAAGATACTAAATCACTTTTCCAAAAAATTCTAAAATTACAACCAGAATTGTCAGTTTAACCAGAAAATTTAACGGCTTAGATCTACCTGAAATTGTAAAATTAGCATTGATTACTTTGGATGACAAAACTCCATCTTCAGCCAATGAGAGGCTGCCAGATGCCCAGGAACTCAAAGCAATCGAAGATTATCTAGCTAATCCAGATTTAGCTAGTGATGAAGAAGTAGCAAATCTTGAAAAAGAATCAGGGGGGGGGTAAAATTAAAATTTTAATAGGGTCATAGATAATCAAGTGGTGATTATTGTAGTTTCTATCCTCGGTTATTACTAGCATAAATTTTTTTTATTCTTTCCAGATTCAAACTTTGAACATTTACCTTGACGAAAATCTCAAAGGGGCATTATTTTACTGCTACTTTCTATATTTTCAACAAAGTGAATTATGTTTCGCCGAATATTGCTAGTCTTTACAGATAAAGAACTTAGAATAAAACTTATCAAAATCATTTTACTTTTAATTGCTGCTAGGCTTTTAGCTCATGTGCCAATTCCAGTATTAGGAATTCAAGACATTTCACCTATTATTGATAATGACCAAGTTTTTGGTTTGCTAAATACAATTTCTGGAGGTGCTTATGGTAGATTGTCATTTGTAATGCTTGGTGTAGGTCCTTATATTACTGCTTCTATTGTGATTCAGCTTTTAGGGGTTATTGTGCCTAAGATTAAAGAGATTCAAAAGGAAGAAGGAGAGATGGGTCAACAGAAAATTAATCGCTGGACTAGGCTTTTAGCTGTACCTTTAGGTGCTCTTAGCTCCTGGGGAATTTTACAATTTTTAGCTTCTGGAAACACCCAAGGTGTCAAGATTCAACTTCCCGAAGTTTTAACTAGAAATGTAGTAACTCCAGAAACCTTCTGGTATTGGTTTGCAGTTATTGCTGCTATGACCTGTGGAAGTTTGGTGATGATGTGGATAGGAGAAATTATCACTGAGATGAAAATGGGTAATGGTATTTCCTTACTTATTCTTTCCGGTATCGTGGTAAGGCTCCCAACTCAGCTTAAGAGTTTTTGGGACTATTTTTGGCCAAATTTACAAAAATTATTTCAGACTACGAATTTTTCTCAGCTTGGAAAGTGGGATTTTTGGGGTGGTGTTTTATGGACTAATTCAGACTGGGCAGCCACAAGATTAGGATTTGTTTACGTTTTGATCTTTAGTGTCACTTTGTTTTTAGTTGTCTTTGTAAACGACGCAGTGAGAAAATTGGTTGTAGTCTATTCTCGAAGAGGTCACTCTGAAGGAAAATCCAGAACTATGGAATCTGTAAAAGCAGACCTACCAGTAAAGGTAAACATGGCTGGTGTACTACCTATCATCTTCGCCGTATCCTTTATCCTTTTCCCTACGATTTTATCCAGATTTTTCTTCACCGCTAACATTGAATCCGTGAGAACTACAGCTCAAAAGGTAGAAAGTTATTTGAGCACCAATCCCTCTCAAACAACACCTTTGGGTAACTTACCAAATAGTGTTTTAGGCTTTTATGGAACAAAAAATGCTGTAGATTTAATTAATAGTAGGGACTATGACCCTTCAACAGGTCAAGATTATTTTGGTTTTACCATCTCCACATTGAAAGTTAACAAAGACTACGTTTTACCAGAAAATCCTTCAGAAGCTGAAAAGGAAACCAATGCTAGAAAGCAAATTAAAAATGTTTTCTTCAATGGTACTTTCTTAAGATTTGAAACTCCAACCTGGAATCCTGGATTTTTACCTGAGTATTCTATGCATTGGAATGGAATCCTGGCATACACCTTCTTCTACTTCTTGTTAATTATCTTCTTTACCTATTTCTATACCTCTACAGTAGCCTTTAAGACAGAAGATGTAGCTGATAACCTGCAAAAATCTGGGGCTTATATTCCCGGTTTCAGGCCTGGGGTTCAGACTGCCGATTATCTAAGCTATGTTTCCAATAGATTGAATGTAGCTGGAAGTATTTTTTTGGCATTAATCGCTATAGTGCCACTTATTTTTAACGAATATATTAAGTTTGGAGATGGTACTCTAACTGGTATTGTTGGTGGTACTACTCTTTTAATTTTAGTATCAGTAACCATCGAGACCTTAAAACAAATCGAAGCTCAAGCAACAGCGGTAGATTACGAAAGGTTTACTAAGTACTAGGATTAAGATTAAGCATACTTTACAACTATACTTTTTGTGGGTAAACTCTTTTTGTTAATAACATTATTATGCAAGGAGATCCATTTAAAGGTTTTGGCGATATTTTTGAAAATAAATTCAAACAATTAGACGGAGATAGTAACATTGTGGAATCTGAAAGTTTGCCACAGAACGTTTTAGATATGTTGGCAATTCTTGAGACAGTTCAAAATCGTTTTAAAAATTCGGACAATATTAGGTATAAGGTGAATTCGTTATCACATAATAATAAGGTTTACCATGTTGACTTAAAATCAATATTAAGCACTGACGAACTAAAATTTCTTCAAAAGATGAATAAATCTCTGCAGGTTAAGTTTGAATTTAGTCAGCGAGAATGGAGCAAATTGTGGGATGCATGGAGAAGTAGGGAAAGTAGCAGCAGATAGTTTTTTATTGCTTACAATAAATGTTGACTGTTAAAACAGTTTGTAGTTCAACCTAAACTAACGATATTCTAAAAATTTTTGGGAAAAGTGAGTTTTCATAGTAATTCAATTCTTGTTTAGAAAAGTGTTTGTTGTTTTGGGAAAAGATTTAATTGCAAATTTGAGATTGTAAAACAACTTTGACGAGTTGCAATCCTTTTAATTAAATTGTATGTCTGATTTGAAATTACTATTTATTACGAATTGGAATAATTTAGGTAGCCTGTTTAATTGTAAATTTTAAAATTAGATATCTTAGCCTTAAAATACAAACCCATAGTCGCTTTCGCGTCTGCCCCCTTGTCAAGGGTCAACTAAAAATAGTAAAAGTAATCAAACGGGTTTTATATTTGAACATTAATCCATGACCAAATTTGAAAAGTTTTTTAATTCTTTTGCCTTTCAAGCCACTGCCCATGGTTTAATTTTTGTGATTGTTTGTTTGAACATTTTCTATATTTTACAGATTCAGTCCTGCCAAAATTTTAACCAAACACTAACTACTAAAACATCATCCTTAACCAAAGAGCTTGAGCAGATAGATAACCAAGAAGCCTATCAAAATAGTCAGCTATTTCAGGATAAAGAAATTAAACAAAGAAATTATAAAAATAAAGGCGAGCAAGTCATCGACTTATCCCTCATTGAAAAGCAACCTGATGACTCAGATTTAAGCTATATCCCAACACAAGTTTCTCAAGATTCTAATTTAAAAAAATGGTCCAATATGCTTTTAAATGGGAAATATATAAATGATCTACGTTGCTAAGTATTTATTTTTATGAAAGTATCAATTATTATCCCAGCTTATAACGAAGAACAGAGAATTGTGCCAACTCTACAATCATATGTTAGTTATTTTCAGACAAAATATAAATCCGATTTTGAAATTATTGTTATCCTAAACGGTTGTAGGGATAATACCAAAGATGTTGTTCGAAACTTTCAAAAGAAATATGACAATATAGTCTTAATTGATATAAAACAACCAATTGGTAAGGGAGGTGCCATTGCTCAGGGACTAGCCATAGCTACAGGTGAACTAATAGCCTATACGGATGCTGATGGATCAACTAGAAGTGAAGTGCTAGATAGAATTATTACCGTGCTCGATATTACTCCCACTCTTGATTGCGTAATAGGATCGCGTAACATTCCAGGTTCAGTTGTAAAGAATAAAACAGCTACTAGAAATGTATTAACTTCAGGGTTTAACTTCGGGGTAAATTTTTTGTTCCAGCTAGGAATTAAAGACACACAATGCGGAGCTAAAGTAATTCGCAAAAACCTGGCTAAAAAAATAATCCCAAATTTGGAAATTTCCAACATGGCTTTTGATGTAAATTTTTTAGTAGATATCAAACGTTTTGATGGTAAAATTTTGGAAGTTCCTATAGAGTGGGAGGATAATTTGGACAGCAAGGTGGGCAACAAGACTAAAACTTCATTAGTAATGGCTTTATCAGTATTTCGATTATGGTTTATGTATTCACCATTTAAAGGCCTATATTTTATCCTGAAACCTTTTAGTGACTTACTCTGGAAATTACTTTTAAACGACACCGAGCGTAAGTATCGAAAGATTGATATTGAATATCATCTGTAGCTAAATTTTTGTTTCAGGATATTGACTCCCCAATATTTGACAAATACACCCCTAAAACCCACAAAATAGTATATGCCAAGTGTAATCGAACCAGAAGAAATAGCTGCTGTAAATCAGCCTGCAGACGAAGATATTTTAAGCCATCAAAGCATAGAGGCAAACGAATCTGAAGAGGAGATTATGCCTACCGACGAAGAAATTGAAAACTTGGAAAAACAGTCTGTCACAAGCTCTCGAATACCAACAGACAACCCAAAAAAGAATAAATTTAAAAAGAATTTATGGATAATTTTGATGGCATTACTACTACTTTTATCTCTGCTTTTAGTTGGATTTTATTTTACTAAAAATCTGTTTACCAGCTCCAAATCCTCAGCAAGTAGTACAAGCACTGGCACTAGTGGTAATTTTGCCTTAATCAAAGAATCAGGTGAAGTTTTCTTTAAAGAAGGTATCAATAGCTATACCCAACTAGACGCTGATGAAAAAGATCTGGCTAGTGAAAGTTTTGTAAAAGTTGGTACAGGCTCAGCTCATGTACTTTTGGCCAACAACAGTCTTATTTCTTTGGATAACAATTCTGAAATTCAAATCAAAACCGACTCTACTGGTACAAATATCAATCAGCTGGCGGGTAGTACTTGGAATAGACTTAAAAAGCTAACTTCAGGTGAAAGCTACAAAGTTCAGACACCTTCAGCTCTTGCCACCGTAAGAGGCACTAAATTTGGCGTAGAGCTAAATAAGAAAAATCCCAGAGATTTGAGCGGATTTTATACTGTTGAAGGTATTGTAAATGTAGGCCAACTTGGCAAAGATAACCAAGAAGTTACTAAAGATGAAGTAGTGTCTCCTGGTTTTATTGAAGTTAAGCCAATCGGACAGGATAACTCCATCAATAAGGGTAATCTTCTGGGAGAGGATATCCAAGGCAGGTGGTTCATGCGAAATCGTGTAATCGATAAACTATTTGATGCTAGAAACAGAATTGATACCCAAGATTTTATCAAAAATATTCGTGGTAGTGCTGACCTACAAAGGATCTCCAACGACAATAAATCTAATACTAAAAAAGAGAATTGTTTGGAGCTTTTAGATCAAAGTAACATTATTAAGCAGGATGTTGGGTTTATCAAGATTTCATCACCTAAAGATGCTTCGCAGTTTAACCCTACCGACACCATTACTTTCACCAGTAGCAGCACCGATCCCTGCACCACCAAACCTTTTGAAACGAATAAAATTAGATGGTATCTAAACACCAGTATTTCACCTTTTGGCACAGGCTCAACAGCTATCCAAAAAGATCTCACCCCCGGTGAATACAATGTGTCAGTTAAAGTTACAGTCGCCGGTAAAGAGCTTACAGATTCGATTAGGTTTAAAATTATTGGGCCGTCTTCATCCAGTTCAAGCTCCAGTAGTAAAGCCTCTGTTTCTAGTTCTCCTTTTACTTCATCGGCCAGCTCTTCAAGCGTAATATCTTCAACTGTTTCCAGCCTTAGTAGCTCGTCTTCTAGTATTTAAAATTACTAAATAACAGACCAAGAAAAGGCTAAATTATCTTACTCAAGTTGAAGTCTATACAAGGAAAAGCTTGGGCACTATTCGGGATTGAATTCGAGTGTTTTAAATTTTCTTCCGCTTCGCCCGCACCGCACTAAACTTCGTCAGCCTATTCGGTAATAATGCCTGTTGTTGTCCTAGAGGACGTAGGTAGCCCAAAATCAGCTTAACACTTGAAACCTATTACTGCCCAAAGGGAGAGGGTCGGGGGGAATTAGCAACGAAATTATACTCCGTAATTACACAGGGTTTAGACTAGATAACAAACCACAGTTATACTAGTTTTTATGATCTACAGGCAAAGAATAAGCATATACAATGTAAAAAAGATAATGCATCACTTCTGCTTAGATTTAGATGCTACTAAAACAG
>Ga0194059_1000884_pt1 | contig 13307 bp, 12 predicted proteins | sample SepL6211m_MetaG_FD_163426 | JGI IMG/M metagenome (GOLD analysis project Ga0194059, IMG submission 163426) | Anoxic zone freshwater microbial communities from boreal shield lake in IISD Experimental Lakes Area, Ontario, Canada - Sep2016-L626-11m | ecosystem: Environmental > Aquatic > Freshwater >... | reverse complement strand
GAAAGCACTCTTTGTAAATTTTGAGCTATCGGTGACCACGACAATCTTGCGGGCGCGCGCAGCGATTTGGCGATTAACACGCGCTTCATCTTCATGTCGTGCTGCAGCACCAATAACTGAATCAATCGCTTCAACTCCGAGGAAAGCAATGTCGATATTGACTTCCTTCAATACTTCTTCGGCAAATGGCCCTGTGAGTTCATATGATTGAGGACGCGCTACACCACCAGTAACAACAATTTTGATTTGATGTCGTACGGTGAGTTCTGCTGCAATGTTGACTGCATTAGTGACAACAGTCAACGCTGGTTGTAAATCTGAAGGATCCCCTGGAGCGAATTCTGCTCGGGCAACGATTGCACGCGCAACTGCCGTCGTAGTTGTTCCACCATTAATTCCGATGATGTCATAGCGTGAAACCATCTCGGCCGCTGCCTGGGCAATGCGCTGCTTGACTTCATCTTCTTTCGCAACCTTGTAGGTCAGTGGAATACCGAGCGATCCCCCGGTTGCAACAGCTCCGCCATGAGTGCGTGAAAGTAGTTGCTTCTTTGCAAGCGAATCAAAATCACGGCGGATAGTGGCTGCTGAGACATTGAGTTCGTGAGCGACGTCTTCAACTTCAACGTTACCTTTCTCTACAACTATCTCCAGAATTCGAGAGAGACGCTCCTGTCTACTCACTTCACGCTACCGGCGGTGAGTCCGCCAACCAGCCACTTCTCAATGAGTGCAAATAAAATTACAACTGGCGTGATTGCAATTAAAGAACCAGCAAAGAGGTACTGCCATTGGACTTGGTAGAAGCCAATCAGAGCCGTAAGACCAACCGTCAGGGGTTCGTGTTCCGGAGATGAAGTGAGTGTCAGAGCAATAACGAATTCGTTCCATGCTGCAATAAAGGTGAAGATAAATGCAGTTGCTAGTCCTGGTAGTGAAAGTGGAAGCACAATACGAATTAAAGTTGAAACTCGACTACAGCCATCAATCCAAGCAGCCTCCTCAATTTCTTGTGGAATGCTCGTAAAAAAGCTGGAGAGAATCCAAATTGAAAAAGCCATATTGAAAGCGGCATAAATCAGGATTAATGCGAGATAAGTATTTACTAAATGAAGTTTTGCAATCTCACGGAAGATACCGATGACAAGAGCGGTTGGCGCAAACATTTGGGTAACAAGAACTAAGAAGAGAAATACCTTGCGCCCACGGAAATTGTTGCGCGCAACGTAATACGCAGCAGGAACTGCGATAAACATAACTATGAGAGTTGCGGATAGAGAGATGATAAAAGAGCTCTTAATAAAGGTAGCGAGAGGAATCTCTTTCCAAACGCCAATAAAGTTGCTAAATGCCCAATGCTTCGGAAAATATGTTGGAGGGATTGCAGTTATCTCTTCCTTAGGCTTCAAAGCGGTGAGGAGCATCTGCAAGTAGGGCGCAAAGAAGAGGAAACCGAGTACCCACGCAGAGAGAGTGAGACTGACTTTTTTGCCAGTAAAGCGCTTATGTCGCTTAGCGGTGAGAAGAGTTGTCATTACTTATCCTCCTGGCTCTTGGAGACCTTGAGGAATATCCCGATAAAGATAAGAATAATGACGAGATTGAGTGAGGCCATTGATGCAGATTGACCTATATCTTGATCACGGAATGAGATTTTGTATCCTAGCGTCGTTGTTGTATCGGTTTCGTAGCCAGGGCCACCTGCTGTAATAACCCAAATGATTGGGAATGCATTAAAAATATTAATCAAGTTGATGGCCATAGCCACGAGAAGTGCCGGCTTAATTAATGGAAAGGTGATGTTCTTATAGCCCTTCCACGCTGTTGCTCCATCGACAGTTGAGGCTTCCACAATGTCTTCTGGAATTGTTGAAAGTCCCGCCAAAATTACAAATGAAGTGAACGGGATTGAAACAAAAACTGCGACAATCATCAGCCACATAAAAGATTGCTTCGTATTCGCAAGGAAATCTACAGGTTCCTTATAAACATGTAGGTTAATTAAAATTTTATTAAGAACACCATAATATGGATCGAGAATCCACTTCCAGATTGTAGAGCTCATTACAACCGAGGCTGCCCAGGGGATTATTACCGCCCATCGAACAACCTTACGTCCAGGATATTTTGCATTCAGTAGTTGCGCCACTGGAAGAGAGATAATGATTGTAAAAAATACAATGCCGACAACCCAAATAAAGGTGCGGATTAAAACATTGGGAAGATCCGGATTATCAAAGAGGGTTACATAGTTCTGTATCCCAGCCCATCCTTTAGTAATTCCTGAAGAGCTTACTTCTTGAAAAGATGTACGGACCATTTCAAAAGCGGGCCAGAGCACAAAGCTAAAGATCATAAATAGCGCTGGAAAGATCCAAGGAAGAGCACCGAGACGTGACTTTCGTTTCAGCATGTTCGGCATCTGCCTTGTTCTCCTTGATTCAAATTTAGGTCATTCTAATTGGTGAGCGAGAAAAAGTAGAGCGGGGGTTCGCGATTTCTCGCGAACCCCCAACCCTTACTTAGCTTTCTTTACATCAGACTATTACTTAGCTGCTGCAAGCGCCTTCGCTTGTAGTGCATCCATAGTCTTCATTGGATTTACAAGTGCTGTTCCGATTTGCTGCTGGATTGCACCCTTAACTGCTGGCCATGCCGCTTGATCTCCTGGGTAGAAGATTGCAGATGGAAGCAACTTAATAAATGGTGCAAGTGCTGGATCCTTAGCTGCATTCACTCCCGCTGACTTAGTTGCAGGAATAAAGCCACCTGCAGCTTTTAGGAATGCTGCGTAGTTATCTGGCTGGAAGATGAAGTCCATCCACTTAGCGATTTCAGCCTTATGTCCATTTGCCTTGTATGCAGTGAAGTAATCCTGAACACCGAGTGTTACAGGCTTCTTTCCTGGTGCTGCAACGAATGATCCTGAACCGAGGTTGATAGCAGCTCCGCCATTGTCCTTAAGCCATCCTGCAAGGAAGACTGAACCATTGATGAAGGCTGCCTTGCCTGATGCAAAGAGGGCTTGTGCACATGCTGTGCGGTCACACTTCGCTGGGTTTGGCTGTGTCAACTTCTGGTCTGTGAGCTTTTTGAGATATGTCATTGCAGCAACATTCTCCTTTGAGTTAAGAACCCACTTGCCGTCCTTAAACATTACTCCGCCATTTCCGCCAGCCCAGATTGCAAACTCTGCTTGTCCTTCTTCTGGTCCGAGTGGAAGTGCGTATGGGTAAACTCCTGGAACCTTTGCCTTGATCTGCTTAAGAACAGCTTCAAGTTCAGCCCAAGTTGTTGGAAGCTTGGTTACGCCAGCCTTTGTGAGGATGTCCTTGTTGTAGAAGAGTGCGCGAGCTGATGCTAAGTCTGGAACTGCGTATGCAACGCCGTTGTACTTAGAGTTGTTAAGGAATGTTGGGACGATATCAGCAAGAGTTGCTGCGCTAACCATTTCATCCGCACGGTAGAGAAGTCCTTCAGCAGCTGCTGCTGAGTAGTCACCCTTATTTACAACGTCAGGTGTCTGACCAGTTGCAACAAGTGTCTTTACCTTGTCATCGATTGTGTCCCATGAGACTACGTTGACTGAAACTTTGATTGTTGGATTAGCTTTTGTGAACTTTGCTGAGAGGTCATCCCAGAATGGCTGCATATTTGCGTAATCTGCTGCGACCATCTTTAGTTCAACTACATCTGCTGCCTTAGCTGAAGTGCCAAGTACAGAAGCTGCGATCAAACCTGTGGCTGCAACGAGTGCGCCGAGGCGAGTCACTTTCTTCATGCGTATTACTCCTGACGGGTTTAGGCCCCAACAAAGGGGCTTCGTTGGAGGTAGTCGACCACCTTCAGAGGGGTAAATCAATGATTTGCAGGTAACTGTTTGATAACGAACATATAACGACAAAAATGTGCAATTTTCTTGACTTTCGGGGTGAGCTCCGCCTACGGTTGCGCCATGACTCACGCCCCTCACGCAAATGCGGAAATCGCTTCACAGCCCCAGATCTGGCGCCAAGTAGCCGAATTCGCCCCAAGCGTCTTTAGCAAGCTTCCCCACAAGGGCGAGCGCGTTGCAGTCGTGGGCTGCGGAAGCTCGTGGTTTATGTCGATGGCATATGCCTCATTACGTGAAGCAGCCGGCCATGGCGAGACCGATGTCTACGCCGGCTCCGAATTTAATTACAACCGCAAATACGACCGCGTAGTTTCAATAACTCGCTCCGGAACAACTAGTGAAATTGTTGAACTCCTTGGAAAGATCAAGACTCCTTCAGTAGTACTTACCGCAATTCATAACTCACCTGTTGAAGACCGCGCGTCTGAGACAATCATTATGGATTTTGCTGATGAGCAATCCGTGCTACAAACTCGTTGGGCAACTGCAGCCCTTGGCTTACTGCGCGCACATCTTGGTTTCGATCTCAGCTCAATTATCAAAGATGCAGAAGAAGCGCTTGCCAGCGACATCTCTGAACTTGTTGAAGTTGAACAAATCACTTTTCTCGGCCGTGGTTGGACTATGGGCCTTGCACACGAAGCAGCACTGAAGACTCGCGAATCATCACAATTCTGGGCCGAGGCATATCCGGCACTTGATTACCGCCATGGTCCGCTATCGATTTCACAACCAGGTCGCGCTGTATGGGCATTCGGTGATATCCCTGCTGACTTAGTTCGAGATATTAAATCAACGGGTGCACTCTTTGAATCAAGTACCTTGGACCCAATGGCTCATCTGATCCGTGCTCAGCGCGTTGCTATCGCAATTGCCAAGAAGCGTGGCGTAGATGCTGATAACCCACGCGGTCTAGCTCGCTCCATCATTCTCGATAAGTAATTACACTTATCTCTGTGAGCTATGTAGTCGCAGTAGATGTTGGCGGAACCGAGATCAAGAGCGCTCTTGTCGACTCTGATTTCAACGTCATTGCAACCACAACTGCGCCCACACCTAAAGCAGATAGAACAGGTGCTGAAACAGTAAAAGCGATTGCTGCAATCGTTGGTGAATTTGCACAGCAACAGACCATTGCCGCCGTTGGATTAGTAGTACCGGGCGCTCTCGATGAGCCCGCAGGGACTTCACGATGGTCTGGAAATCTTCAGTGGAATAACCTTCCAATTCGCGATCTATTACATGCAGCAATCAATATTCCTGTGGCTTTTAGCCATGACGTTCGCACTGCCGCAGTTGCTGAAATGCGCAACGGTGCAGCCCGTGGTGCGCGCAATGCAATCTTTATACCTGTGGGCACTGGAATTGCTGCTGCGTTAATAGTTGATGGCGAGATTCGTTCTGCCGAAGGATTTGCGGGCGAAATCGGTCATATTGATGTTCATGGAAAATATCCCTGTGTCTGCGGTAAGACTGGATGTTTAGAAGCTGCGTCTTCAACTCTGGCAATAAGTAAAGCGTATGAAGTGCAGAGTGGAAAGAGTGGCACAACAACGGAGGAGATTTACCAACTCGTTATCGCAAGAGACACAGTTGCAACAAATGTCTGGAACGATGCAACCGCTGCAATGGCTCGAGCCTGCGAAACCCTGATAACAATTCTCGCTCCAGAAGTTATTGTCTTTGGAGGTGGATTATCCAATGCAGGAGAAACATTCCTTAAGCCAATCAGAGATTACTTAGATGCAACTCTTACCTTCCAGCGCAAACCTCGTCTTGAGATTGCGCATTATGGTGCTAAAGCCGGCACTATCGGTTGCGCAATGTTGGCATTTGATCTTGTGAAGGCAGGTAAGTAATGCACATACATGGGCAATCTGCGGTAATTGATTCAACCTTAAAAGAACTGGTCTGCATCAAAGCAGCCGATGGAGTCATCACTACAATCTCTTTCAACTGTGCTGAAACTCCCGACTCCTCACACTCCGGAACTTTGATTCCAGGATTTGTCGATATCCACTCACACGGTGGCGCTGGTTTTTACTTCTCAGATCTCTCACCCGAAAACGTTGCAGCAGCACGTAACACCCACCTTTCGCACGGCACAACTACCCACATTGCATCCCTTGTTACCGAACCAATTGGAGTTCTTGAAGAGCAAATACTTCGATTGGTTCCGATGGTTAACGCCGGTGTTTTTGAAGGAATCCACCTTGAAGGTCCATACCTTTCACATGCTCGTTGTGGCGCACATGAACCTTCCCTTCTGCGTTCGCCTTCGATTGATGAACTTTCCGCACTTCTTGATGCAGGTCAAGGCTCGATCTCCATGGTCACACTTGCGCCTGAACTCGACGGCGGCATCGAAGCGGTTGAATATCTTTCTTCTCGTGGGGTAACTGTGGCTCTCGGTCATTCGCAAGCTGATGCTGCAACTACGGATGCAGCCTTTGCAGCAGGTGCAAAGCTGATCACTCACTTCAGTAATGGAATGCCGAAGCCATCTGCCGGTGCTTCGACTATCGCTGAAGCGTCCCTCGCACAGAAAAACATTCCACTAGAAATGATTCTTGACGGAATCCATGTCACTGATGAAATACTTAAAGAGGTCCTGGCATCCGGTGACCAACGAACTATTTTAATAACCGACTCTATGTCGGCAGCCGGAGCCGCCGATGGAAGTTATTCAATTGGTTCGCTCGAAGTTGCAGTTGTAAATGGTGTGGCTCGACTTACTTCAAACCATTCTCTCGCTGGCAGTACCTTGACTATGGATAAAGCCTTTATCAACTTCCTCTCATTCAATAGCAGCATTATTGATTGTGTCTTTGCGGCCTCCACCCTTCCTGCAAAGACCCTAGGGCTTCATGCAGTCGGCGAACTTGCCATAGGTAAAAAGGCGCATATTCTCGAATATCACAACTCAACGATTTCGGTAATTGCCTCATGAGTTCGCTTGAAGAAAACCGTAAAGCAGCCGCTGATTTCTTTGAACAAATATGGAATCAGAAAGATGAATCTGCCATCGATCGCTTTATCGCACTCGATGCGGCTGGTAACGATCCAAAATTTGGCGTAGGACGTGAATCATTTCGCGAGCAATGGAAGAAATGGCATGCTGCATTTCCTGATCTACATTTTGATGTTCGAGAGATCATCGCAGAAGGCGATCGCGTTGTGACTCGCTGGCACCTGACTGGAACACATACGGGAGCTCAATATTTAGGCAAGGATGCGAGTGGCGCAAAGATTGCAGTCGATGGAGTTTCAATCGACACCATTAAAGATGGCGTTGTACTTGATGGATTTGACGCGTGGGATTCACTCGGTTTTCGCGAGCAACTAGGGATTATTAAACCTCTTTAAAGACCTGCGTGCTTAAGCAGTTCTTCGCGCGCCACAGACTTTCGACGCGGTTTTCCAAGCGGTTCGCCAGCTGCAACTTCAGCCTCGTTAATCGCCTGCCAGTGCTGCTGAGTTACAACTCTGTTATGTGTAATTACATCAGTGACATCGCCTGAACTCTTTGGAGTCTCAAGGTCCTCAATGAGCAACTTCATCACATCAGCGGCATCCGATTTATTGGTACCAATTACTCCTGACGGACCGCGCTTCGCCCAGCCGACAACATAAACATTCTCGCTTACACGGCCATCTGTATTAACAACCTTGCCCTTTTCGTAAGGAATACCTACAAGGGGCGCTGCTTCATAACCAATGGCAGTAATCACTAGCCCGCACTTAATACTGAAAGTTTCTTCACTGCCTGTCTTCTGGAAAACAACTTCTTTGACACGGCCATTACCTTTGATCTCCTTAGGGGTTGCAAGGAACTGGAATTTCATTGTGCGCTCGTGGTGACTTGCTTCTTTTTCAGAGATCAGAAGCATCGCGTCAAGGTTGCTCTTCACATCCTTTTCGGGGGCATCTCCTGCGCGAATAATTGCAGCTTCGATATCGCCTTTATCCATCGCAACATTGGTGTGTTCGAGCTTAGGAAGGTCGCGAAGTTCAGGAGAAGTGAATGCTGCATGCTCTGGGCCCCGTCGAGCACTCACGATTACTGTTCTCACCAAACTGGTCTTAAATACATCGATTGCATGATCTGCAGTATCTGTTGGATCAAGTTCAGTTGGTTCAAGTGCCAGAATACGAGCAACATCCATCGCAACATTTCCTGCGCCGATGACAACAGCTGTTTCACAACTGAGATCAACTGATTCATCTTTGAAATCAGGATGCGAGTTATACCAAGGTACAAAAGTCGCTGCAGACATTGAGCCCACAAGCTCTTCACCAGGTATTCCGAGCTTCTTTCCAAGTGCTGTACCTGTTGCGATAACAACTGCGTCGTACTTCTCTTTCAGCTGCTCAATGGTTATGTCGCTTCCGAGTTCAACATTTGCAAACAATCTAAAATTTGGCTCGTTTGCAACCTTTTCAAATACCTTTGAAACAGTCTTAATCTTTGGGTGATCCGGTGCAACACCGCTTCGCACTAAGCCCCACGGAGTTGGCAGGCGTTCAATCATGTCAATTGAAAACTGAAGTTCTTCAGTCTGAAGATTTTGAAGTGCCATCGCGGCAAAGTAGCCCGCGGGACCAGCTCCGACGATTGCTACTTTGTATTGAGGCACTACCCAAGATTACCTTCCTATAGAGGGAAGACTTCGCGCACATTATTTAGCGTATAAGTTGGGTGAGCCTCAAGATCAGCTTCTTCAAGCATCTTTGGTGTGGTCTCACCCGTGAAGACCAAGGCCGAATCCATACCGGCGGCATGGCCCATCGCGATATCTGTATAAAGACGATCCACAACAATGATGCATTGATCTGGGCCCAAATTAGTTAATTTAAAGACCAGTTCTGCCATCAATTTATTGGGTTTGCCTACATTTACTTCACATTTAACGCCAGTACATGACTCGAGTGCAGCAATCACAGGTCCAGCATCGACTTCACCTCGCCCCCCAGGAAGTGGGCAGAATTGGTCTGGATTCGTCGCAACTAACTGTGCTCGTTTATAAAACCATAGCGCGTCGAAAGCAATCTGAAACTTTTTCCAATGAAAGTCTCGATCGTATGAGGCAATAACAATGTCGATTTCCTCTGGATTCTCTGAATACTCAAAACCTGCAGCTTTAATCGCATTGATGAGCGGCGCCTCAGCGATTGCATAGATCTTTTTACCAACTGCATTCTCTTTCAGCCAAAGAACCATCGCGACAACAGTATTTATTACATCACTAGCATCGGTTGGGATTCCGAGTCGAGTCAATTTGTCAGCATACATCTGTGGATCTTTTGTTGGGTTGTTACTAAGAAAGATTACTTTGAAACAGTTGAAGCAGGCTGAGACTCGCATCGGAGTAGCAGGCGGTGCTTCTAAGTACGATGCAATTCGAGCCGCACTACGTGGTGGGTGGATTAATACACTAGCTACCGATGTCGAAACGGCAAAGTGGCTGCTCGTAAACGCTGAGCAATAAACCCACACTTGCTTCACGCAACAGTAGGGTGTCGACGAAAATCTTGATCTGGAGAGAATGTCCTTGCCACTTCTGTAACAAGAGTTGCTAGATCCTCCAGATCAGAAACTTGGCAGACTTCCACACCCGAATGCGTGTACCTAGTGGCCCAACCAACATCTAAACAAGCGACCCCATCGCCCACAAGCTGCACATAAGAAGCATCTGTAAGTATCCCTAAACTTGCGTGTCTCTGGGTCTCAATCTTTAGGGAAGTAGCTGCTACGTCAAAAAGCTCTAGCATTTTGGGATGAGGAATTAATCCGTTTAATGTTCCTCTTCCATGAAAAGTCATTGTTCCAAGCACTGGACCAAGCCCGATTCCCAAACTACCTTTCGCAAATAAATCTGGGGTGTCACACGCAACTGATAAATCTATCGAAATTGCCGCAGTGGGAAGTATTTTTTGAGCTGCAACCATTGCTCCACGAAGGTTGAATTCCTCTTGCACACTTCCAACAATAATTATATCTGCTTTTGATGGATTCAACTTGAGTCTTTGTGCCACTTCTACAAGAACTGCACATCCGCCTCTATCGTCAATACTAGTTCCTGAAACCCTTCCATTAAGTAATTCACGAAATGAAGGCTCATATAAAATTGGAGATCCAATATTGATTCCCAATTCTAAAACTTCTGCAAAATCTTTGGCGCCAATATCTATATATAGTTCTCCAATTGGAGTCACAACAAATTTCTCTTCTGGCGGTGTGAAGTGGTGTGAAGTTGTACCAATTACGCCAGTTACATGAGTTCCATTCTTAGAGCGGATTACTACTGATTTAGCCGGTAACACTTTCTCTGGGACGCCACCCACTCGTTCCATTTTTAAATACCCATTCTCATCGATTGATTTGACAATCATGCCAATCGAGTCAATATGTGCAAAAATCATTAGGTTTGAAGAACCAGGATGAGTACCGCTTATCTTAGCAACGACATTACCGAGTACATCAACATCAATAGAATCACAGAACGGCTTTAAGTCCAGATATAAGGCATTAATCATTGGCTCTTCAAAGCCCGCAAGCGCAGGAATTTTGCAATATTTTTCTAATAATTTTACGATGCTCATATCTCTACTTCCAATCTTCTTTGACATTACAGTAACCCTTCTTGGATGACGTGTTAGTTATAGGAATGATGCTCAATCTGCATCCATCAAAAGCTTAAAACTTTCATACATTTCTCTTGTATTTTGGTCGCTTGTGGGCTCAGCACCTACTTGCAATGTGGGTTCCCACGCGCGAACCTGAGTTCGAAGTTCAATATTTTGTACAGCTGATGCTGCTTGAACTGCAGCACCAGAGGCAGCGGCATCTTCGAAATCCGCGGTGAACACTGGCTTACCAACTAAGTTGGAAATAAATTGCAAGTAGGCTTTAGATTTTGAACCTCCGCCAGTAACGATTAATCGCTTAGGTTCAAGCCCAAGTGCAATCAATTTTTCCATTCCAAAGTAGATTCCAAATATGACCCCCTCAAATGCTGCTCTAGCAAGATCTGCGCGGTCCAAAGTGTTATCAAGATTAGCTAGAACTGCTCTCGCATCTGGGCGACTTGGGGTACGTTCGCCATCAATCCATGGCCGAAGAATTGGTCTATTCGAAGTGTTTTTACCGGACAAGGCAAGCGCACCTAAATCAGATACCGAAAGCCCCAAAAGGTTTGCAAATAAATCTGTGACTTTTGTGCCATTTAAGGTGCAGATCAAAGGCAAGTACCCCGATACCGTATGAGCCATACATGAAATTAAACCTTGGGTGTCTCCAACTTGAATTTGACTTGGGGTAAATGCAGTACCTGAAGTTCCAATTGAGATCATAAAATCTCCAGGATTAACTACTCCGTATGCGAGAGCACTTCCTTGATTATCATTTGAACCGGAACCAACGACTGTTTCGGAATCAAATCCTAACTCAGCAACTACTTTTTCTGAAACAAAGCCTGCTCTTTCGTCTGACATTAGTACGCGCGGTAAACAACTAATCCAATCTTTCTCTTTATCTACTAAATTCAGTAAGGATTCATCCCAAGTATTCTCACTTAAATTAAAATAGCCTGTGCCGCTAGCATCGCTTCGATCTGTAGTTGGAAATCCGGTTAGTTGAAAATTAATATAATCATGGGGGTTCATAACTTTCTTAATTTGAGCAAAATTTCTAGGTTCATTCTGCCGAAGCCAGGCAAGTTTTGTAATTGTAAATGCAGCCAAAGGAATACTCCCGCATTTCTTCTGCCAAGTAGTTCTCCCCAATACTGAAATTAATTCTTCTGATTGTGATGTGGAAGTGGTGTCATTCCATAATTTGGCTGGTCTTATGACCTGGTCGTCTGAATTTAGTACTACTAACCCATGCCCTTGGCCGGCCACTGAGATTCCAGCCACTCGCTTCTGATCAATCCGACCGACACACTCTTTAAATGCATTCCACCAAGAATCTGGGTGCTGTTCGCTCACCGGAGGGGTTGTCACAGAATGGGGGCTGCGTTGAATACTAAGGAATTCACCCGAATCCAGGTCTCGTTCCACAATTGTGCAAGATTGTGTTGAGCAATCTACCCCGAGCACTGTCTTCATGGGTTGCTATCTTTTGCAAATTCAGTCATCCCATATTTTCCTACAGCACCTGAAGGATGATTTCGCAATACTTCTTGCCAACTATGCCTGGTTCTTCTCATGAGCAAATTGCATAAACAATCTCCCCATAAACTAATTGCAAGAGTCGAGGTCATTGCAATCATTCCAGCTGGATCTGCTGGATGTGAAATTTTCGCAAGAGTCACAACATGATCAACTAATAAGCCAAGTGTGGACTGAGGTGACTCTGTCAGAAGTACGATAAAAGTCTTTTTTTGTTTGACTATCTCTACGCACTGAATTAAATCTGCACTCTCACCTCCTTTGCTAATAACTATGTAAACATCACTATCTTCCACTGCAGAGATAGCTCCATTTAAGCCATCGGCGGGATGAAGATAAAAGGAGGGTGTCCCAGTTACAGACAGTAGATGTGCAAGGCGTTTTGCAGTAGCACCTGATGTTCCTACACCAGAAGTAATCACCTTGCCAGATCTGCTTTCAATAATATCTGCAAGTAAAAGCATATCTCCGATATCAAAATCGCTACTTTCCTCCAAGGCGCTTAAGGCAGCAGAAATATGGGACTTAACGTACTCAATTTCCTCAACCGGATTCATGTGTTCCTCTCAAATTCCTTTAGCAGATCTCTGATTTGAAGATTGTTCTGAGAATGGAGTGTTACTTTTATAGTTGCTAAGCACTCTAAATCTCCTATTAATGACTGATAAAATAGCTTCACTCGTGGGGAAGTAGTCCCATTCCTGGTCAGCCCCCGGGGTTATCCAATTCGGGGCACAAATAAGTTCTATCGGCTGATTTAAAATTTTGAAAAGGTCGTTATAAATCAGATTAGATACAGAATGCAACCAATTCCCCCGTTCACAACCATCAGATATGCATATTAGGTTCTTAGTTTTTTCTACAGACTTTATAAGTAGGCTTGGGTTAAACGGAACTATGCTACGAGCATCAATGATTTCGGCTTCAATTCCGTAAGTCTCGCTTAAGGTTCTCGCAGCCTCTAGAACTCTTGGAAGTGTCGCTCCAACAGAGAAGAGCGTGAGATCAGATCCGCTGCGAACTTTGGAAGGTTCACCAAGTTTAATTTTGTAGTTTTCGGCCGGAACTCCCTTGGGATTAATAACCTCTACGGCATCATAAAGTCGTTGATTTTCAAAGAAAATTACTGGATCGCGACCGCCTAATGCTGATGTTAAAAGTCCCTTAGCATCAAATGGAGTAGCTGGATAAAGAATTTTTAATCCAGGAATACCCGCAACAAGGGATGACCAATCTTGGG
>Ga0194059_1000880_pt1 | contig 13331 bp, 10 predicted proteins | sample SepL6211m_MetaG_FD_163426 | JGI IMG/M metagenome (GOLD analysis project Ga0194059, IMG submission 163426) | Anoxic zone freshwater microbial communities from boreal shield lake in IISD Experimental Lakes Area, Ontario, Canada - Sep2016-L626-11m | ecosystem: Environmental > Aquatic > Freshwater >... | reverse complement strand
TGGCCTTGATGCGCAGAACCCGAAGGGTAGGGATACATGCACAGGGCATAGAACTTTTCTCGCGGATCATCGTTCTCAACTTCATAGAGGCCAGAGGAGAGCCAGTTCTCCTGCCATTTCGCTTCAATTTCGGTAACTGGATATGCACGTGCCATTGAGTTCAGCCTACGCCCTGGTGATCACTCCTCACTCTCTAGGGACGTGCCGTTTCTTCGGGCACCGTACCTTTCGGCGTTGGATAGAACTGAGGCGCATGAAAACACTATGAACTCTGGAAGTTGCCCTTCAATGCACTCCTTCGCCGCTGAGAGAGAGTGCCTCTCTGGTGGGAGAGCTCAGTTGGTGGGGCCCTTGACTGGAAGTCAAAAGCAGAACTCGGCGAGTAAGAGATGCAGCAACTCCTGCGAGGGAACCCCATCCATGTCTCGGGCCTCAATCATTTCGGTACAGCCAAATAAGCGTTCTTGCCGTCGCCAATCCCTGTGCGAAAATTCCTGGGTGGCCACAGGCAACCCGACCAAAGCAACACGGTCCAGATTCGGACTGAGTGAGTTCTTTGTTCTCGCATCTGGCTTCAGTTCTTTTGGAAGTTCCATGGCGTGGATTGCAACCACGTTTATCATTTTCCAGCAAACCCACTCTGTCCTCGCTACGTCATTTCCATCAATCAGCTTCTATCTTCCGGCAGTACTTCTGGGGCCAATTTCTACCCGGTTGTCGTCGCGCTTTGGAGCGACGCAACTCTTCGTCGTCAGTGAGGCGGCTGTCGCACTTGTCACACTGGTGCCAGTAGCCATTGCCCTCTTCGGTCATCTGGGCACGACCACGCTTCTCATTTGGGAGTTTGCTCAAGGGAGTGCCATCGGCCTGCAAGGTCCGAGTAAAAATATTGTGACGCTCATCTTTGCTCCACACGGCAAGGTCCCTGAGTACAACAGCCAAATACTCCGGGCCGTTGCCGTCTCCGCTGTGATTGGATTTCTAGTCGGGGGCATTCTGCTTGATACCTTCGGCCCTCTTTGGAGCTTTGCCCTTGATGCCCTCAGTTCTCTCGCCCTCGCTGCTGTGGTGATGCCGCGATTCCGTGATCAGCAGCGCAACGAGAAGCCTGAAACAATCACGCTGGCCCTTCCGCTCCTCAAGACGAATCCAGGCCTCCGAAGTGTGTTTTTGATGTTTGCCGTCGTGACAGTGGTGGGAAGCATTGTTGTTCTCTTCCCAAGTATCGCCGATGACGTTGGCAAACGAGCAAGCGGACTGTCTTTTCTGAACACGGCCTTCGTATTCGGCGGCTTGTTTGTGGTGGGGTCCGTCCGATTCCTTCATCAGCGCGTGAAATGGGGCTCCGTTGTCTGGGTGAACACGATCATGACCATGCTCCTTCTCCTCCTGCTGTTGGTCGCCTATTACATTTCTTCATCGCATTCGTTAACCCTCGCCATCATTATTCTTATTCTTGTCCCTCTTGGATTTCTCGTCTCTCTGCAAACGTCAATCCTCACCGCACTGGTTCAAATCGGTTCTCCAAAAGAGTCACGCAGTTCCGTTATCGAACTCTTCACTCTGCTCCCAATGGTCATTATTCCCCTCAGCGAGGCGATCATCGGCTTGTTGGCTGACCAGTTCACTGCGAGCTTTGCCCTGGCTTCGGTTGGGGTTACTCTCATTCTCGTCTTCGTTCTGAGTCTGAAGTCCCATCAAAAACAAGCTCTTGCTGAAGTCGACCAGCAGCAAAAGGTTTTTGAAGTTCACCGAACGTCTCCGTTTCGTTGGGAAGGTCGCTCACAAGACTCCAGCTTCCACGTCCACAACGCACAGGATTTCAAAACGGGAGAGGTGACGGACTGCGACGAAGAGTAGGTAGTAGGTGTAGACCGAGCGTCAGAGTCTTCGACGCCTCACTGCTAGTGTGACTCTTGTTCCTGGGGGTATAGCTCAGTTGGTAGAGCACTTGACTGGCAGTCAAGGGGTCAGGGGTTCAAATCCCCTTACCTCCACCAATTTTTTGAAGTTCGAACTCTCGGCGAATGGCAGGAGTACCTTCCACTTGGCTCACCTGTGCGCGTCAAACTCGAAATCTCGTTCCTAACGGTAGGCATCACTTCGGTGGGCGACCGCAGTAACCGTGACCGTTCGTTTTTCATCGTCGATGATGTAGAGAATTCTGAAACTGCCCCTTCGTGCCGAGTACGCAGGCTCTAGCGGGGGTCGTAATGGCTTCCCAACCATTCGCGGACTTTTAAGAAGAGGCCCCGTCATGAACTCAACAACCGCGGCGGCCACCTTTCCGGAGAGTTGCTCAGCGATACTCAACGCCGCAGATCTCGCTACCTTCAATTCATAGCGAGCATCATCCTCGACCACGAGCCCTGCCGCTCTCATTCAGTAGCGCGACCAATCCACCAGCATCGATCACGTCACCGCCATCGACCTCCTCGAGCCCACGCAGATGAGCGACCAAGAGCTCTCCATCTGAGAGCACCGCTATGGTTTCCATTATCGAGTCATAATCATCGACCCCAAGTAAGACCGCTGCTCTCTGTCCATTCTTTGTAATTTCCACTCGCTCATTGGTGGTACTCGTCTCTTCGACCAATTGCGAGAGGTTCGCTCGAGCCGTGGCGATAGGGATGGTTGTCATGTACAGAATTATAGCGCACTTGTCTGCCCGAGGCCGCTGACCATGACGAGTGGGGTTCAAATCCCCTTACCTCCACCAAAGTAGTTCGTCCATTGCTTCGCCCATTAATGGATGCGTTGTTACAGCCAATCTTTACCGTTCGAGACATGCCTCGACTTTCTGAATTCTATGGAATCGCCATCTATATGTATTGGCAAGATCACGCTCCTCCCCATTTTCATGCGTTCTACGCAGGCGATGAAGCGCAATTGCGAATCAGCGACGGGTCGGTGATGCGAGGATCACTTCCGAGGACCGCCTTGGGCCTTGTCGAAGAGTGGGCACGACTTCATCGAGATGAGTTGATGGACAACTGGGAATCAGCTCAATCAGCATCCAGCCTTCGACCGATCGCCCCTCTCCAGTAGAATGACCACCATGGCACAGTCTGCACGAATCGTTGCGATCAGTCACTTGGGGGACTTCAAGCTTCGACTTACATTTTCTGACGATCGCGTGCGCGATCTCGACTTTGATTTGACCCTTCAAGGCGGAATTTTTGAGGAACTGAGAGACCCAGAACTTTTCAACCGGGTGACCATCGACGAGTTCACCGGAACACTCTGCTGGCCAAACGGTGTCGACCTCGACCCTGATGTTCTTCACGGTGACTTTGAGCCATCACACGGTCCCGCACCTCACGTGCTCGCTGACTCCATGGTTCTCAACAAATCTCAGGAGTAACGACAAGAGCGTCGAAAGATCACTTATGGGAGATCAGGGGCTCAATTCCCCTCACCTCGACCAAAAAGCCTATAAAGGCTTGATCCCTGTTAACTCCTGGGTAGGGGAATCAATTTGAAGTGATTCACGCTGACAAAAGGGTCGTCTATTTTTTCAGTCTGGCTAACTGACTCTCGTGCCGATCTCTCACAGCTCGAGGGTGATACTCACCGGGCAGTGATCTGAGCCCATGACTTGGTCGTGGATCTGAGCGTCGAGCACCTTGGCCACGAGCTCCTCAGACACTAGGAAATAGTCAATACGCCATCCAGTGTTGGTAGTGCGCGCTCCCCCGCGATACGACCACCAGGTGTAGTGGCCGTTCCCTTGGGTAAACATACGGAACGTGTCGACAAAACCAGCACCGAGCATCGCGTCAAATCCAGCTCGCTCTTCATCAGTGAAGCCAGCCTTTCCGAGATTGGGTTTTGGCCGAGCCAGGTCATCTTCACTGTGAGCGACGTTTAAGTCCCCGCAAAATGCCACCGGCTTCTTCTTAGCCAATGCTTTGACGTGTGCCAAGAAGGCAGGATCCCACTTCTCATGGCGAACAGACAAACGGCTTAAGTTCTCTTTGACATTGGGCGTGTAGACCGTCACGAGATAAAAGTCATCAAACTCTGCGGTGATGACGCGTCCTTCAGTATTGGTGTTGCCGAAGGCATCGTTTTTAAGTTCGTGCTTGGTCTCGAGACGCTTTGCCAAGCCTTGGGTGACCTTGAGGGGCTTGATTTTGGAGAAGATGGCGGTGCCAGAGTAGCCAGGCTTTTCAGCCGAATGCCAAAACTCATGGAAACCGTCGAGCTCAAGTGGCGACTGATCTTGCTGCGCCTTGATCTCTTGCAAACAGAGAATGTCAGGCTGTACTTCATCAAGGAAGGGTTGAAAGTCGCCTTTCTTGTGCACGGCACGAATTCCATTGACGTTCCATGAGACCAAGCGAAGGGACATGAACTCAGCCTAGGAGCGCAGAGGGGTGGCGGTGCTGATCTCGACGAGTATCACGCCACTCACTAGATGGTGAGGCGGCGAACCTCGTCAGCTTCGTCGAGAGAGAGTTCCCACGATCCTGCAGCCGCGTTCGCCCTGATTTGCTCTGGGCTGGTTGCGCCAGCGATCACCGAAGCCACGGCGGGGGTGGCGAGAAGCCATGCGAAGGCGAGTTCGAGCAGCGTGTGATCGCGTTCTTGGGCCCAAGCCTCAAGGCGCTCGAGGATGTCGAAGTTCGCATCCGTAAGGACTCGCTCAGCCATTGCCCACTTCTCAATGCGCGTACCCTCGAGCACCTCTGCACCTCGCCGATACTTGCCGCTCAACAGGCCGCTAGCCAGAGGGAAGTAGGGAAGATAAGCCAGGCCGAACTCGGCACAGACAGGCAGGACCTCAACCTCGTCGCTGCGCTCAAGCAGGCTGTAGTTATTCTGAACGCTAACGAAGTGCGCGCCCTGTCCCGCGTCCACTTCGGCCTCGCGGAGCTGTTTCGCCGAGAAGTTGGAGCAGCCAATCTCGATGATCTTGCCCTCGTCGACGAGCTCGTTCAACACACCCAGGGTCTCTGCGATCGGCACCGTGTCGTCGGGTTGGTGTAACTGATAGAGATCGATGCGGTCGGTACCGAGTTGGCGCAGGCTTCGCTCGACGGCTTGGCGCACATACGGGCCGGAGGCACCTCCGGCGATTTCGTCATTGACTCGACTTCCGAACTTGGTGGCCAAGACGATGTCATCTCGCCGACTTCCGAGGGCGCTGTGGCAGCGCTCTTCGCTGGTCAAGTAGGAATCAGCAGTGTCAAAGAAATTTATGCCGGACTCAAGTGCGGCGTCTACCACCGGCAGGACGGCATCCTCAGCCATGGAGAAGCCGAAGTTATTCGTTCCAAGTCCGATCACCGATACAGAGAGTGAGCCAATGTTGCGCTGGCGCATGTCGAGTTCCTTTCCAATGGTTCTTTGGCAAGGATAACGCTAAGTACGTGAGCGAGAAGTTCTGAAGGGTTTCGGGAAGGGTGAGAACCACTCGGCCCTCTTCGCCGCTCATCTGTTGGGACTGGGGGTTCTTGGGTCTACTGTGCTTCGATCTCTGCCTGCCCGATCAGCGCACGGTCGCGCAGAGCTGCGTGATCGCTCGCTTCGTCTGTGCAGTTGACGACGTGGCGAGACGCGCGGGGAGCACGCACACGGTAGCCAACGGAGTTAAAGGTGGCGAAGGCACGCCGAGCGTGGCTGGCTGGGTCGGCGTACTCCAGACGGTCTCCTCGGAGGGATTGCTACAGGTCTGCGAAACGGTGATTCCGTAGGCGCCCGCCCGCTTCGGCCAACGCACGGTGAGAGGAAGGAAGAGCGGGGTCTTGAACGGTTGCGCTGCGCCAGTCGTGGACCAGGTCACTGTCCGTCCATTCGCAGCCGTGGTCGTCGTGCCAGACGCAGTCGATGTGCCGGTCGTGACCACTGCAGTCCACCCAGGGACGGATCCGGCGGTGACGTTCCCGAACGCCGACCCGAACTGGGCCACCACTTTCACTGTTCCGCCCCCTCCGTTGATGCACCCGTGCTGGACTTCGAGGGTCATGGCGCTGGTCTTACCCACGATCGCGTTGGACTTCTGGAGTTCGACGATCGCGTGGGCTCCGGCGGGAAGTGAGCTCATGGCGAGCAACGATCCGTTCACACCGACGACGAAGCCCACGATCAAGGTTGTGCGGGCGAGCAGGTGGTGATGTGACATGTGGAGAACCTACCTTGCGAGGAGAATCGCATCAAACCTCCACACCTACAACCCCGACGGATCCAGATGAACTTCCACCTCAGTCCTCTGAGCGTGATGCAACGCTAGAGACTTTCTTGGAGGGAGCTGGCAATCTTTGCATCGACGTCTTCGACTCGAAGGCGGCTGTGGAGTGCCCAGTAGTAGATGACAAGGTTAAAGATCGCCAACACCAACAGATCCCAGTAGAGGGGAAGCTGTCCTTGACCGCCGACCAAAATGTTGTGGAATATTCCAATTCCTCCAAGCATTCCCCCGGGACCAAACCCTCCGTAAAACGAAATGACTCCCATGCCAAGGAGGTAACCCAAAAACCAGACGCCCGACTTCCACTCAAAGGTTGGCACCTTGTCGTTGAGATGAAACACACGAGTTGCTGCCATCACGAGCCATCCAAAGATCATCACCACCATCAAGGTCGAATAGGTCTGCCAGCCCGCCCAATAGACAATGAAGTTGGCACAGATAAATGCAAGTGGAGCGAGGACTCCTGCAGCGGGGAGTCTGTAGGAGCGGGCCATGTCGGGCTTCTGCAGCCGCAGAGCGCCAAGGGCGAGTGGGGCACCGGCGTACATCAAGACTGCTGCGCTTGTCACGACACCAACCAACTTGCCCCACGAGGGGAACGGGAGAAGGAACGCAAGCCCAATGATGCTCGAAAAGATGACAGAGACGACGGGAATGCGTGTTTTCGTTGAAGTCTTTTCAAAGACACGAGGAAGATACCCCAGTCGACTCAAGCTGTAACTCACCCGAGACGTTGAGGTGAGATAGATCAAACTTGTCCCTGTCGGCGAAATAATCGCGTCTGCTCGCAGAATCCAGGCCAGCCAGCTCAACCCCGCAATAGTGGCCACCGTGGCAAAAGGAGCCGAAGCCAGTGTTGAATCCTTCGCCAGCCCAGCCCAGCCGTACTGATGAAGGGTCGCAGGGTCCAAGGCGGCGATAAAAGCGACCTGCGCACCGACGTAAACAAAGATGCCGACAAGAAGCGAGAGCAGCACTGCTCGTGGAAGATCCTTCTGAGGGTTCTTACTCTCCCCTCCCCACTCCACTGCTTGTTCAAAACCCAAAAACGAAAAGACAATTCCGCCGAGTGGAATCGTCAGCAAAATTGCTTTAAACCCTCCAGAGCTAAACCCGTTGGAAACTGAGGCGAAGAATCCACCGCCACCCGTAAAGTTTGCTCCGTGAAATTGGGTGACTAACAACACCACGATCGTGAGTGTGGGAATCGCTATTTTCCAACCCGTAATCCCAGAGTTGACCTTGGAAAGCCAACGAATCCCAACCAAGTTCAGTGCCGTAAAACAAACCATAAGCACAACGGCGACGATGTAGCCGGGCCCTCTCAGCGTTCCTGTTGAACCGTCATACAAACCTGACGCCCATGAAATCGTCGACGTATATTGAATCGCTGCCAAAACCTCAATGGGAGCCACCGAGGCAGCTTGCACGTAGGCAAACCATCCAAACGACTCTCCTGCAAGTGTGCCGAACGCAAAGTGAGGATACCTACTTGCTCCACCGGCGATGGAAAACATTCCGCCCAACTCGGCATAGACCAACGCGATGAACGCAACAATCACGGCGGCGATACCCCACGAGATCAACGCAGAAGGTCCAGCCAGCGTGGTGGCAATCAACGCACTAAAGAGCCAGCCTGATCCAATCACCGAGCCGGTCGATGACCAAAGAAGGCCGAAGAACCCAACGTCTCTCTTGAGCGAGACAGCCGCTTCTTCGTGAGTCGCCATATCTCGGATCTCCAGTCTTCAAACGAAACGTTGTTGCGAGCGAATACTCAATCTAACTGTTCTTCTCCGTTTGAGGACGCACCTTAGGTTCAGCGCAGCGTCATTCCGAAGCACGGTCCATCTCGCACCATTTCACGCGGACGGCGTCTCAGCATTGGCTCAACTATCCTGACGGGGACTGAGAGAACTCTCGGGCTAACGAGGAGGCACGATGCACACACCGATCTGCGATGAGTTAGGAATTGAATTCCCAATTTTTGCCTTCACGCACTGTCGCGACGTCGTCGTTGCCGTCAGCAAGGCCGGCGGATATGGGGTCTTAGGTGCTGTTGGATTTAGCCCCGAGCAACTCGAGATTGAGTTGAACTGGATCGATGAGCACATTGGAGACCATCCCTATGGCGTCGACATCGTGATTCCAAATAAGTATGAAGGAATGGACGAAGATCTTTCCCCAGAACAACTCGGCGACATGTTGCGCTCAATGGTTCCTCAAGAACACCTCGACTTTGGCCGGAACCTTCTGCTCGATCACGGCGTCCCGCTCGGTGAGAGCGGCGAAGACAATTCGCTCCAACTTCTCGGGTGGACCGAAGCCACGGCAACGCCACAGGTTGAAATTGCGCTGCAACACGACAAGGTGACCTTGATCGCCAATGCCTTAGGGACTCCGCCAGTTGAGATCATCGATCTCATCCACCGCAAAGGTCGCAAGGTCGCCGCACTGTGTGGCTCTCCAGGCCAAGCACTCAAACACGCCGCTGCCGATGTCGACATCATCATCGCCCAAGGTGGCGAAGGCGGGGGGCATTGCGGCGAAGTTGGCTCAATCGTTCTGTGGCCACAAGTCGTCAAGGCCGTCGCTCCTCGGCCAGTCTTGGCAGCCGGTGGGATCGGAAGTGGCCAACAAATTGCTGCGGCGTTGGCTCTCGGTTGTCAAGGTTCGTGGTCAGGTTCGCAGTGGCTCATGGTTGAAGAGTCTGAGAACACTCCCGTTCAACAAGCCGCCTACGTTGGTGCCAGCTCACGCGATACGGTTCGAAGTCGCTCGTTTACCGGCAAGCCCTGTCGGATGCTCAAGAACGACTGGACCGAAGCGTGGCAGACGCCTGGGAACCCTGAGCCCCTAGGAATGCCACTTCAATACATGGTCTCAGGAATGGCCGTTGCCGCTACACACCGTTGGCCTGATCAGACGATCGATGTTGCCTTCAACCCAGTTGGCCAAGTCGTAGGCCAGTTTGAAAAGGTTGAGAAGACCGCTGCGGTCATTGAGCGCTGGGTTGATGAGTACATCGATGCCACTGCACACCTCGACGCCTTCAATGAAGCTGCAAGCGCCTAACGAAGAACCCCCACTCTTCTGGGATTTTTGCCACCGCAGTCTTTTATTCCCAACAACTTCACCGGTAACTGGAAAGATTGTCCTTATGACTCCTCAGCGTCAGCTTCGTTCTGGCTGCACTCGTCACGTCAAAGGTCTCAAAGCCCGAGTACTGATGGGGAACACGAATCAACTCCACGCGAGGGGCCGCCAAAAGGGAGCCGAGTGAACACTGAAGTGATAGTGAACGGTCAAAAGTCCTCACGGGTGAGGGACTCTCTTGTGCTTTGGGTTCTTGGTGGGACGATCGGTTCAATTGGCATGAGCATCTTTGGCACCATTGTTGGTTCGACTCCCTCGCCGGCAACCGTCACCTGGTGGTACTTCATCACTTTGCGCGGAACCTTGCTCGCTGATGTTCTCTTCTACTTCTTTGTAGTGCTGCTTGTCGCAAGTTGGATTGGGGTTGGTCTTCACGCGAGACGTGGGACACTTCTCGTGAAACACTGCTGGATCATCATTTGTCTCTGGGGAGTTCCTTTGCTTCTTGGTCCACCAATGTTTGGCAGGGACCTCTATAGCTACGTCGCTCAAGGACTTATCGCTCACCAGGGGATGAATCCCTATCACGTCACTCCTGAAGTTCTTGGAGCTGGCCCAAACTTGGATTCAATTGCCAGCGTGTGGCGCAACACCATCGCCCCGTACGGGCCTCTTTTTCTTTCACTCTCTCGAGGCTTGGTCTCCCTTGCGGGACATTCACTCGTCGTCCAAGTCCTTCTCATGCGATCATTGGAAATCATTGGGTTTGTCCTTGTCATGGTGTTCTTGCCACGCCTTGCCCGACAACAGAGCGTGAATCCTGGGCTCGCCCTCTGGCTTGTGGCGCTGAGTCCCTTGGCCCTTACCAGCCTGATTGCCTCAGGCCACAATGACGCTCTCATGATTGGGCTTGTCGTTGCGGGAGTTTCACTTGCACTTGAGGGACGACTTGCCATCGGATTTGGTATCTGTGCGGTCGCCGCTTCGATCAAACTTCCCGCGGCTGCGGCAATTCTGTTTCTCGGAGTTGACGAATTCCGAAGAGCTGATCGCACCCGCCGACTTCGAATTCTCTTCGACGCGATTCTTCTACCAATCGCAATCATCGTCGGAATTACATTGGCAGCAGGATACGGCTGGACATGGCTTGGACCTCAGGCCCTCAAGGTCCCAGGATTAGTTCGTGCCCTTATGACCCCATCGGTCTCGTTGGGATCGTTTGCGTATTCGATTCTTGATCTCGTTGGGGTCCACGTTGCATCACACACCATGGTCAGTATCTTCCAAGTGATGTGTACCGTTCTCACGCTGAGTGGCTGTGCGTGGTTATTAGTGAACGCGCGGAAACTCAATGTTGTCCGAGCTCTTGGGCTCGCACTCCTCCTCTTTTCCGTCGGAAGTCCAACACTATGGCCGTGGTATCTCATGTGGGGAATCTCACTCTTGGCAGCCACGTCAGCTCAGCGTTCACGCGTGTTGGTGATTCTCGCTGGCTTCGCAATCTTCCTCGTCGATGCCGCGGGTACCCCAACGATTTCTGGATGGGGGGTCTATGTCACCGGCCCACTTGTCATAGCCGGCGTGATTTGGTTTGTGAAGACTCGACATTGGGAGAAAGTAGTGGCTGGTGCAGGCCTCTAATTCGCTCTCTGAGACAAGGTCGACAAGACGACTTCAAGATCGACTTCGCTGGCTCTGGAGCCGCTACGCATGGCTTCGACTTCCCATTGGGATTTATGTCGCGTTCCGATTGTTCACTGTTATTGCGGTCGCTCTCGGGAATATCCCTGACAATCAAGGATTTGGCGAAGCATTTTCTCGCTGGGACGGCTACTGGTTCCTCCAAGGCATTGAGCATGGTCTCCCCTCGACACTCCCAATGGTTGATGGCCATGTCGCGGCGAATCCAATTGCCTTCTTTCCACTGTTACCTCAACTCATTCGAGGTGTGTCGTTTGTGACCTTCGTCGCTCCGTGGGTGGTGGGGATTGTGATCTCTGGCGTCACGGGACTTGGCTGCATCGTGGCTATTACCTATCTTGTTCGCCAATTTGCGTCGCAAGATGATGCTCGTCGCACGGCCATTCTCCTGAGCGTGTTTCCAGGCACCTTTATCTTCTCGTTCATCTACAACGAAGGAATTGTCCTCACGCTCATCGCGTTTGGTCTCGTTGCGCTTCTGCGAGAGCGATGGTTCCTCGCTGGTGTTCTTGGCCTCATCGCCACTGCGACAGCCCCGATTGCCCTGGCGTTTGTCGCGACGTGTGGGCTTTGTTCTCTGCGAGCACTCTGGCGCTCTCGCGACTACTCATCGTTACTCGCTCCACTCTTGGCTCCCCTTGGATTCCTTGGCTACATGGGATGGCTTTGGATTCACACCGGCAACCTCATGGCGTGGCGCCTCACTGAGCGAGGTGGGTGGCAGAGCGAGCCTTCAGTTATCTACCCCTTCCACCTCGTCTGGATCTTCGTCCAAAACCCCATCTCGCAGGTCAAAACCACTGACTTGTTGATCATTGGCATGGTGGTGACCGCCTTCGGTTTGTTCTGGGCATTTCGCCAACGCCAACCATTTCCAGTTCTGGCCTATGGATGTTTTGCCGTGACCATCGCCCTGATCTCGTCACCGATCGGGCTTCGACCTCGCTTCATCCTTCTTGCCTTCCCCGTGATCGTGGCCTACGCCCTCAGGTTCAAAGGTCGACCTTTCACAATCTTGGTCTGGGTCAATGGCGCCCTCTTGATGGGTTTCACTGCTTTTTCGTTTTTCACGTGGACGATCTTTCCCTAGGGAAGCATCTCCAGGACGGCTATGAAATCTCGAGCACCCTGTTCAGTGACCTCAAGTACTCTTAGGACAACAAGGTCCGTGTTTTCGTTTTTTGAGAATCAAAAAGGGGGTGAAACCGCACATGGTGATGGACGTCGAGGTGCCGAATCTCCCCCTGGAGCGCCTTGGTCCGTTAATCGGCAACGACCGCTTAGCGTCGATCCAGATCCGAGGGCGTGCCTTCAAAGAAAATCTCCATGGACGCAGGATCTGGAACGTCAACTCAACCGCAGCTGGTGGTGGCGTTGCCGAAATGTTGCGGTCACTCGTTGGCTACACGCGCCAAGCTGGAATTGATGCTCGTTGGGTGGTGATTTCTGGGGACCCCGAATTCTTTCGCATCACCAAACGTCTCCATAATCAGCTCCACGGTCTTCCAGGCGATGGCGGTCCATTAGCGGCCGCCGAGTCAGCTCACTATGTCAGCGTGATGGAACAAAATTTGCCTGGGCTGCGAGAGCGTATTCGTCCCGGAGACGTCGTGCTCCTCCACGATCCCCAGACTGCGGGTTTCGTCGAAACCCTCAAAGGGCTCGGTGCCATCATCATCTGGAGATGCCATATCGGCACGAACCAACACAACGAATGGACAGAGAGCGCATGGAACTTTCTTCGTCCATTCATCTCGACTGCCGACGCATTCATTTTCTCTCGACGCGATTACGTGCCTGAATGGATCGATCCCAGCCATGTATCCATCATTCCCCCATCGATCGATCCCTTTTCTCCAAAGAACCAAGAGATCGATGACGTCAACGTGCAACGTATTTTGGCGACGATTGGTCTCCTCGCCCCCGAGTCAGATCAAGAGCCTGGAGTTTTTACCGGCTACGACGGGCTGGGCCACTATGTGCGAGATGTCGCAGAGATCATCAGCGATGCCACGCCTCTCGACCCGGCGATCCCTCTCGTTGTCCAAGTCTCTCGATGGGATGGTCTCAAGGACATGGAAGGAGTCATGGTGGGCTTTGCCGAAGGCGTCGCTCCACGCAGCGACGCTCACTTGGCACTGATCGGGGCCTCAGTGGGCGACGTCAGTGATGATCCTGAAGGTGCTGAGGTGTTGGCGAGATGCACTGATACCTGGAAGCACCTCCCCTCTGAGATTCGAGCAAGTATCCATCTGGTGTCGCTTCCGATGGACGACCTTGATCAAAATGCGGCAATGGTCAATGCGATACAGCGCCACGCCACGCTGATTGTACAAAAGAG
>Ga0194059_1000879_pt1 | contig 13352 bp, 14 predicted proteins | sample SepL6211m_MetaG_FD_163426 | JGI IMG/M metagenome (GOLD analysis project Ga0194059, IMG submission 163426) | Anoxic zone freshwater microbial communities from boreal shield lake in IISD Experimental Lakes Area, Ontario, Canada - Sep2016-L626-11m | ecosystem: Environmental > Aquatic > Freshwater >... | reverse complement strand
GAGAACACCAATGAGCGGCCACTTAACTAAATTAGAAATTAAATAAACTAACGCAAATCCAGAGTTCTTCCAGAGACTTGGGGCGTAATAATCTTTTGCCGCGCCAGTCTTCCAAGCAAACCAGCCACAGAAAGCGATACCAACAAATCCAGAGATGGAATGGGTCAGAGTGTCGCGCTTGATCAGGCGCCAAATCATTAGCAACGCTGCTGTTGCGATTGAAACATAAAGACAGGCTCGAAGATTGTGTGTGACGTTATAGGTAAGTAGAAATACTAGAGAAGGAATTGTGGAATCAATTATTCCTTTCTTCCCACCAAGCGCATTTACAACCTTTGCTTTATCTTCTTCTTGCATTAACTCTTGCCTCCGGTTGATCCAAATCCACCACTGCCCCGATCAGAACCTGGCAAAGTAGCTACTTCAATAAAATCTGCACGTTCAACTTTTTGAATTACTAATTGTGCGATGCGATCGCCTTTCTTAAAAGATATTGCTTCTTTAGGGTCATGATTAATTAAAATAATTTGTAGCTCGCCACGAAATCCAGCATCAACAGTTCCGGGTGAATTAACCATTGTCACTCCATGTTTTATGGCCAGGCCAGATCGTGGATGCACGAGGGCTACATAACCATTAGGGAGAGCAATTGAGATTCCGGTAGGGACTAGAGCCCGTTCTCCTGGTTGAAGAGTTACATCAACTCGGCAAGTTAAATCTGCGCCGGCATCTCCCGGTTTTGCATAACTGGGCGCGGGAACTGATTCATCTAAGCGAGTTATCAAAACTTTAACCGTCATGGATTGATTTCAAACTCTGGATCAACGAAAGCAAGCAGTTCAGGATGGGCAGTTACATGATCTAAATATGCCTTTGGTGCATTATCCAAGAAATGCTGCATTGGAACTATTACAAAGAGCGCTGCCGCGCGAACCGCAATTGGACCGTCGGCAGAGTCAATGCGACCGACTGCACTGCAATAAACTTTTCGATTTACTTGACCAGTAATCTCAGCACTTATATGAAGAACTGTCCCCATTGGAACTGGGAGAAGAAAATCTGTTTCTAACCTTGCCGTAACTGCTGGCGAGCGAATCAACCACATTAATTTTCCAAGCGCTTCATCAAATGCCAATGAGAGCAGGCCGCCATGTGCAAGTCCTGGCGCCCCTTGATGATCTTCAGTAACAGTAAAGACCGCAGTGAGATTCTGTCCTTCGCCGGCATGCGCAACTAAATGCAATCCAGTCGGATGTAATTCACCACATCCAAAACAATGGCCGAAGTGTGAAGGAATTTTTGTTCCGGGTAGTGGAGCTTTAGGATGACGTTCAGGTATTAGTGATCCCTCTGGTGGCACCGTACTTGGAACGCGACTCATGACTTAAGCCTAACCTGCGAAGCAACCTATGCAAACAATGGCGTAGCGTGTGCCCGTGGCAAAAAATAATAGACATCAAGATTTAAACTATGGGACACCTATCTTCCAAGAAAAATTGAGCTGGAGTTGGTGGCTCTGGGCCTTTGCAATATTTATGGCAGCTTCGGTTTCACTTTCATTTTGGGCGGCGCTGGGAAATGGCGCAACTCTTACTGTTTCATTGATTGAACTTGGACTCCTAATTTTCGCAGCGCAGCGCACCGCCTTAGAAATTACTGTCACCAAAGGCTGGTTACTTGTTGGGCCAGCGGCAATCGAGCGAGCATTTATTCATAATTTTAAAGCGCTCGAATCCACAGAATTCAAACGTATTCGTGGCGTAGATGCCGACCCAGCAAGTTTTCTTCAGATTAGATTCTGGGTTAGTACCGCAATCAAGATTGATTTGCGCGACCCAAAAGATAAAACGCCCTACTGGCTTATAAGCACCAATAGAGCGAATGAATTAGCAGACTTACTTAACGTTGCAGAGCACTGAATTAAGCACAATCTTTACAGACAGCTTTTGCACCTTCACCCTTTGCGAGTTGTGAAGCGTGGTGAACCAAGAAACATCTTGAGCAAGTGAACTCATCTTCTTGTTTTGGAACTACTCGAACAGTTAACTCTTCACCAGAAAGATCAGCGCCCGGAAGTTCTAGATTTTCGGCCGCATCTTCTTCATCAATATCAACTTGACCAGATTGAGCATCTGCTCTGCGCGCTTTGAGTTCTTCAAGAGATTCTTCGTGAAGTTCTTCATCTTGCTTTCGCGGTGTGTCGTAATCCGTTGCCATGGCACCTCCCTCTAAAAATTAAATATGGCAATTGCTGTAACTGCCAATCGTTCATCTGACGATAGGGCGGATAGTGTCGTATAAGTAGCTCGCCTACCTAATCAACTCTCGGCGTGTCGAAAATATTCCCGCCAGTAGCACTCATCTTCTATAAAAAGTGATTAATCCTTAAGGCGGATTGGATTTTGCCCTCTAGCAACTAATCGATCGAAGTGTGCATCACGTTTTTCAACAAATTTAGAAACATCGGCCTCTGCTGATGCAATATATGCACCTAACTCATCACGGGCTGCTGCGCCTTCGGCTGTGAAATCTTCACGACCAAAGATATTCCAAGCGCGCAATACCGGAGCTACAACATCTTCCAAGTGAGATTTCGGATCATAAATTCCAGCAAGAGCGATTTGAACTGATTTACGTCCCCAACCTGGCATACCTGCACCTGGCATTTGAAAGTTTGTAACAACATCTTTGATTGCAACCATAGCTGCATTTGGTTCCATATCAATTGCTGCGCCCAAAAGATTGCGATAGAACAACATATGAAGATTCTCATCTAACGCAACACGCGCCAACATACCTTCGCAGATTGGATCATCAGAAATTCGTCCGGTATTACGGTGTGAAATTCTTGTTGCAAGTTCTTGGAAAGTTACATATGAAACTGTGTGCAACATATCGTTGTCATATGGTGTTTGATAGCCGGCCATCATGTGGGCCATGCGCAAATCTTCAAGTTCATTAGGATCAACACCACGAGTCGCCATTAAATAATCGCGCATAACTATTCCGTGACGTGCTTCTTCGGCGGTCCAACGATTAATCCAGGTATTCCATGCACCTTCGCGGCTCATGGAAATTGCAATTTCGGTGTGATAGCTAGGCAAGTTATCTTCGGTAAGTAAATTTAAAACTAAAGAATCTTGGGCAATCGCACTTAACTTAGAATCTTTTGCTTCCCAAGCATCGCCATTTAGCGGGCCAGCAAATGTGCGACCTTCACTCCACGGAACAAACTCGTGTGGATACCAATCCTTTGTTGTTGCAACGTGACGTTCTAATTCGACCTCGACTGCTGGTTCTAGGTCGCGAATTAAACGCGCCTGAATCTTTGGGTCAATTGATGCCATTGGGCGAACTTAGCGCAGGAGTTGTGCTACTCGCGAGTTAAAATCAATTAACTAGGGCGATTCTTGGTGCGAATTATGGCTTGTTCTAATCGCCACTTCGCGATTTCACCGTGATTGCCAGATAGCAAGACATCTGGGACGTTGAGCCCGCGCCACTCTTTTGGCTTTGTGTAATTTGGGTATTCAACCAAAGCGCCATCTTGCGAAATCAAAGTATGGGACTCTTCATCAAGTGATGCTGGATTGCCAATGACTCCTGGCAACAGACGAATAATCGCCTCCATTATTACTAGCGTTGCTACTTCCCCGCCACCAAGAACATAATCACCGATAGAAATTTCTCGAACTTTAAAGTTTTTCTGCGTTGCATAGAAATCACTTACGCGAACATCAATTCCTTCATAACGGCCACATGCAAATATCAAATGCTTAGATTGAGTTAGCTCTTGGGCTAAGGCTTGAGTTAATTTCTGGCCAGCAGGAGTCAACACAATTAATTCGTGGATTTCATCTGGTGCAAGTTCGGCAACCTCATCAATAGCTTTGCCCCAGGGTTCTGGTGACATAACCATGCCAGCTCCTCCACCATAAGGTGTGTCATCTACCGATCCATGAACATCGGTTGTCTGGCTGCGCAAATCATGAATGCCGATTTCAATTAGACCTGCGCTTTGTGCCTTGCCAATCAAAGATAAATTTAGCGGCGCAAAATATTCAGGAAAAATCGTGATTGCATCAAAGCGATTTAGGTTACTCATCTAGTAATCCAACTGGAGGCACAACAGTTATTTTACGGTTAACAACGTCAACAATTGGAACAATTGCTTTAACAAATGGGATTAAAACTTCACGCCCGTTGTAATTCACTGCTAGAACATCTTGACCAGGCAGATTTATCACATCGGTTACCGGACCCAATACTTCGCCTGCATCAGTTGAAACTATGCATTCCAATAATTGCTGCACATGAAAATCATCTTCGTTAGAGCTTGCTTCAATATCGACTTCCGCCAATAAGAGAACATTTCGTAGCTTCTCAATTTGATTGCGATCAGAGATTCCGGAGAACCCAAGAAGCAAAGTTCCATTGTGATCACGGACTGAGGAAATAGTAAGTGGACCAAAAGTTGTTGGCTCTGTCGCTAAGACAGAGCCAACATAAAAACGATCTTCTGGTTGATCAGTGCGAACTTCTATTGTCGCCTCACCAAGTACTCCATGTGCGCGACCAATTCTGGCAACGACAAGTTGCACTATTAACGAGCCTCGTCAGCCTCGATGAGATCTACGCGAACTGAACGACCAGCAATTGCGCTTATAACTGTGCGAAGCGCACGAGCAGTACGACCATTGCGGCCAATCACTTTGCCAATGTCATCTGGATTAACTCGAACTTCTAGCGTTGTCCCACGACGATGATCTTTTGTTGTAATAACAACATCATCAGGATTATCAACAATCCCCTTTACTAGATGTTCTAGCGCTTCATCAATCATTGTTATTCAGCTGCCGCTTCTGCTGAAGTTTCATCTGAAGCTGGAGCCTCTGCCTCAACTGTTTCTACTTCGGCTTCTACTGAAGCTGGAGCCTCCGCCTCGATGGTCTCGGCAACAGCTTGGACTTCAACAACTTCTTCAGCTACAACAGGTGCTGCCTTGGCAGCTAACTTCTCTGCAGCCTTCTTCTTCATAGTTGTTGCGCCATCTGCTGGCTCGTTCATTGCATCCTTAACAGCTGCTTCGTATGCAATGCGCTTGTGTGGCTTTTCTGCAATTTTCTTAAGAGTTCCCTCTGAACCAGGAAGACCCTTGAACTTCTGCCAATCACCTGTAATTTTTAGAAGTGCTGATACTGCTTCAGTTGGTTGTGCACCAACAGATAACCAGTACTGAGCGCGATCTGATGTAACTTCAATCAGTGAAGGCTCTGATCCTGGTGAGTAACGGCCAATCTCTTCGATCGCACGTGAGTTACGAGCAGCACGTGAATCGGTTACAACAATACGAAAATGTGGAGTACGGATTTTTCCCATACGCATTAATCTAATTTTTACGGCCACGAAGGCTTTCTCCTTGTTTTAAGCGGCGCTAATTTCGTTGTGACAGTGGGAGCGTCACTTAAAAATTAAAACCTGTTTTGAAAATATCTTTCACCTCTTGGCGAAGATCGCTTGGGGGTAGAGGGCCCCTTGCAGGGTGCCAATCTTGCCAGCCACACGCGCATAACCCAAATTGCGAATTAAAATGCGGATATTGCCTCAAACTTCAGCTTTCTAACGCTCGTTTCGCTGGGTTTCCGGAGCGAGATTTCTTCTTATTTACGAGTTGAGCCGATGGAGAATTCGGCAGATTGGGCATATTAGGTAATCCCGGCGGCATCGCCATTCCCCCCTTGCCGGTACGCATCTGCTTCATAACCTTTTGGGCCTGGGTAAATCTCTCAACTAACGAATTCACATCTGAAACTTGGCGTCCACTTCCCTTGGCAATTCGTGATCGCCTTGAACCATTCAATACTTTTGGATCATGGCGCTCAAGTGGCGTCATTGATTGAACAATCGATTGCGTCTTTACTAATTCACCTTCATCGAATTGTTCAAGTTGTTTCTTCATCGCACCAGAATTGGCGCCGGGAAGCATCCCGAGCAACTTAGTCATAGAACCCATCTTCTTCATGGCCTCAAGTTGAGAAAGAAAATCATCAAGTGTGAAATCTTCACCACTAGCAAATTTCGTCTCTAACTTTGCTGCTGTATCAGAATCAAATGCGCCCTTTGCTTGCTCAGCAAGAGTTTGGATATCACCAAGTCCAAGGATTCGAGAGGCCATACGATCTGGATGGAATAAGTCAAAATCGCTAACTTTTTCTCCAGTGGCCGCGAACATAATTGGTTTACCGGTTACTTGCGTAATAGAAAGTGCAGCACCACCACGAGCATCACCATCTAATTTAGTGAGCACAACGGCATCGAAACCAACGCCCTCTTGGAAGGCCTGCGCCGTACGAACTGCATCCTGTCCGACCATTGCATCAACAACATAAAGAACTTCATCTGGATTAATCGCATCGCGAATCTTCTTTGCCTGCGCCATTAATTCTGCATCAACACCGAGGCGGCCTGCGGTATCAACAATTACGATGTTATGTAATTTATCTTGCGCAAAACTTAGACCATTCTTGGCAACCTTGACTGGATCACCGACTCCATTACCGGGTTCGGGTGCGAAGACTGGAACACCGATACTTTCACCGACAACTTGTAATTGAGTTACAGCATTTGGTCGTTGTAGATCAGATGCAACTAATAAAGGGGTATTGCCTTGATCCTTTAAATACTTAGCAAGTTTTCCGGCTAGAGAAGTTTTTCCTGCGCCTTGTAGGCCAGTAAGTAAAATTACCGTTGGCGGCTTTTTTGCTAACCGAATTCGACGCGCACTTCCGCCAAGAATTTCGGTAAGGAGCGAGTTCACGATTTCAAAGACGGCATTGGCTGGATTAGTAGATTTATTAAGATCGTCCAGAACACTTGCGGTACGTGATTTAAGTTCTCCAATAAATGAATCTACAACCGAGAGTGCGACATCTGAATCTAAAAGAGCGGCTCGGATTTCTAAAGCAATCTCATCAATGTCATCAGATTTAAGTCTGCCCTTGCTGCGCAGCGAGGCGAAAGCGCCTTGGAACTTTGCCGATAGGGATTCAAACATGGGCAGGAGATTACTAGTTAAAGGTGTGTGATTAAAATATTTTCAACTTTAGTCGCAAGCAGCTGCGCACGTTCGCCTGATAACGGTTGCCCTGAAAGATCGGTCACATAGAGAGTATCGAAGGCTTCGGCGCCAAGAGTTGAAACAATTGCAGACTTGATATCAACGCCAAATCTGGAAATCGCACGGGCAACGCTAAATAAAATTCCTGGCCGGTCGTGCATCCGGACCTCGATGATTGTGGCATTTGTTGCTAAATCATTTGCTGCAAACACAACCGGTGGTGGCGTAGGAATCCCTGGATATTTTCGATAACTATCGATTCGCTCATCAATCTTGCGCCCGAGATCTAATTCGCCAGAAAGCGCCTTCTCTAACTGATCAGTTAGTTTCTCGACCGTAGGCATTTCAGCATTTGTATCTAATTCAACAACCCAACGCATCACCGCAATTTCATTGGTGGTTCGAGTTTTTGCCGAACGCACATTAAATCTAGAAATCGTCATTAACCCAGCAACTGCAGATAGCAATCCAGTCTGATCTTTTGCAATAATTTCAATCTCAATCTCTTCGCGATCACCGAGAATCTTGATAGAAATCTCCTCAGTCATTGGACCAGTAGGCAATAAATCTGGTTGCGACACCGGCTTAACACCAGCCATCACAGTGAGACATTTGGTTACTAAAATCGAAACTAGCCCAGCCTTCCAATCACTCCAGCCAGTCTTACCCGTTGCCTCGCCATCGCTAATACTTAATGCATGCAGAAGTTGGAGAGTCTCTGGATCTTTAATCTTTTCAACTACATATTGAATAGTTGCTGGATCATCAAGATCTCGACGTGTTGCAACTGCTGAAAGAAGAAGATGTTCGCGCACTAGTAAGGCAATTTGTTGACTATCTATCTCGTTAAATCCTAAACGTTTGGCAAGCGGCAAAATTAAAACTTCACCATATTCCGAGTGATCTTTACCCGGGAATCCCTTACCGATATCGTGAAATAACGCTGAAACCAATAAAATATCCGCTCGCTTAACTGTGCGAGTTAGCGCCGCGGCGTGCACGGCTGTTTCTAACATGTGGCGATCAACTGTATGTCGGTGCAACACATTTCGCTGTGGCAAGAAACGCATATGCGACCATTCAGGAATCCACTTTTCAATCAGTCCGTCTTGATCTAGCGCTTCAAATACGCGAACCATTGGTGCACCAGCACCGATAAGTGAGACCAAATCATCTAGAACATGTTTCGGCCATGGTGTTGGTAGTGGCGCAAATGTTTCTGCCAGCGAAACGCAGGCATCAATTGAAAGTGGCAAACCGCGTTGAGCTGCGGTTGCAGCTGCGCGAAGGCCGATTCCGGAATCTTCACTAATGTTGTAATTCTCTTCAATTGTTACCTCCGAATTTAGAATTACCAAACCCTTTTCGATAACCTGCGATTTATTTCTTCGAAACCAACTCTTTGCTTCTTGGGAATCAATTCGATGCCAGGTTAAATTCATCAAGTAATCTACAGCTCTTGCTGCCTTTGCAACCTCAAGCATTAAAGCATCTGCATCACGAAATTTCATTGTGGCCGCAACTCGATCTTGTTCGGTTAACAGAAGTTGATCTCGGGCTTTTGAATTTTCGCCATGCAATACATCGCGAACATTTGAAAGTAGCGCTTCCGATTCAGCAACGCGGGCAAGTGAAACTGATACCGCACCTGACATTTCGATGGCGCGAAGCGCATTTATATCGCGCAGCCCGCCACGCGCTTCCTTCAAATCTGGTTCCAATAGGAAGGCTAATTCACCTGATCTGGTCTCGCGATCTTGAATTAATTTCCGTAATTTAGGTAGGTGTCTACTCTGGTTCTTGCGCCAATTTTCAATTGCATCTGCGCCCACTGCAGATGCAAGATCAGTGTTGCCTGCAACAAATCGGAGATCAAGTAGGCCAAGTGCAACGCGAATATCTTCTCGCGCTAGCTCGCGAGTTTCACTTCGAGTTCTTACAGAATGATCTAATGCAATTTTCTTATTCCAGAGTGGATAGAGAAAAGCATTAACAAAATCAGCAAGAGTCTTCGGTTTTTCACTTCCGTCATGCAAAATCAATAGATCTAAATCAGAACCCGGTGAAAGTTCACCGCGCCCATAACCGCCAACTGCAGTAAGCGATACTGCTTCAGGTTTAATTAAGTGTTCTGCTGCAAAATGCAAAAAAGAAACCCGGAGCTCGTTATCGAACTTATTAGATCGATCGCGACGCTCACGGGTTCCCATGGAGTTAGTCTATTTATTCCGCTACTAAATAGCGTCGGTGCCGCGTTCTCCAGTACGGACTCGAACGATGTTATCTACTGGTGAGGACCAAACCTTTCCATCACCGATAGCGCCAGTTGATGCAGCCTTCACAATTACATCAATGACTTTGTCTGCTTCCTTGCCATCAACCAAGACTTCTAGTCGAATCTTTGGAATTAGATCAACAGTGTATTCAGCACCTCGGTAGACCTCAGTGTGTCCGCCTTGGCGACCAAAGCCACTTGCTTCTGAAACTGTCATGCCTGTGATTCCGAAAGCAGTCAATGCCTCTTTTACATCTTCCAATTTAAATGGCTTGATGATCGCGGTAATTAGTTTCATAGTGATGATCCTCCTCGTGATGAGCTATACAGTTCATATGCTGATTCAGCATGTTCATTTAGATCGATGCCCTCAACTTCGGAATCTTTCTTTACTCGGAAGCCGATTGTTTTTTCGATTGCGAAACCGATTATTAGAGTTGCAACGAATGAATATGCCGCAACTAATCCAACGCCGAGAGCTTGCTTGCCAAGAAGTGTTGCTCCCCCGCCGTATAACAAACCATTTAGTCCAATGCTGTTTACAGCGCTTGCACCGAATAGTCCGATTGAAAGTGAACCCCAGATTCCGCCGACTAAGTGCACGCCAACAACATCTAGAGAATCATCAAATCCAAACTTGTACTTAAGTCCAACAGCTAGTGAACAGAGAATACCTGCGATGAAACCGATTACAACTGCTGCCCATGGTGCTACGAAGGCACATGCTGGCGTAATCGCAACAAGTCCGGCTACTGCGCCTGATGCCGCGCCAAGTGAAGTTGGGTGGCCGTTGCGAATTTTTTCTACAAGGATCCATCCAATAAGTGCACCTGCGGTTGCAACTTGAGTATTCATAAATGCTAAGCCAGCGATTCCATTTGCAGCTAGCGCAGAGCCAGCATTAAATCCGAACCAACCGAACCAGAGCAGACCAGAACCAAGCATCACGAGTGGAAGTGAGTGTGGACGCATAGCCTCTTTGCGCCAACCAACGCGCTTGCCAAGAAGAATTGCAAGTGCCAATCCAGCAGCACCAGCATTTATATGCACTGCGGTTCCACCGGCAAAGTCTTCAAGACCTTTACCTGCAAGGTAGCCAACTCCAGTTACATTGTCGCCAACTTTGTGACCGAAGGCGAAAACCCAGTGTGCAACTGGGAAGTAAACAACTGTTGACCAGATAGCAACAAAAACTGCCCAAGCAGAAAATTTCGCACGATCAGCAATTGCACCAGAAATAAGTGCGGGCGTGATGATTGCGAACATTAATTGAAATGCTGCGAAGACAAGTAGTGGAATTGGGTAAGTACCACCATTGTTAGTGAAGTCATTTACCTGAGATCCAAGTCCTGACAATGAGAATCCACCGAACCAAGGTGAATCAGATGTATAACCAAAAGCTAATTCATAGCCATAGAAGACCCAGAGGATACTTACTATTCCAATTGTCACCATGGACATCATCATCATATTTAAAACGCTTTTACTTCTAACCATTCCACCATAGAAGAATGCAAGACCTGGAGTCATAAGAAGTACAAGTGCGGTACTCGCTAACATCCATGCCGTATCTCCGGAGTTAAGAACTACATCCATTTTTAACTTCCCTCACTAATTTCACGAATTTCCTGAAAAAGGCCTCGCCATTGAGATGCGCATAGATTCATGCTTCTTCGTTACATAAGATGCGCTGGAAGATTACAAACGGGTGAAAGCTTGCTCCCTTGTGTTACGAACTGGTTACAACTCCCTATAAATGCTCATAAATTTGAGGAGTTAGTGGAAAAGACCGTTCAAATACCCCTCGGCATCAAAGGGTGCCAAATCATCAGCGCCCTCGCCAGTACCAAGAAATTTAATTGGGGTTCCGGTCTCGCGCTCGATCGCAAGGGCAATTCCACCCTTTGCCGACCCATCCATCTTGGTCAAAATTAACCCGGTAATTGCAACGCTCTCCATAAAAACTTTCGCCTGCACAATTCCGTTTTGCCCCGTCGTTGCATCTACAACTAATAATACTTCATCAATTGGTAAAACTTTCTCTACTACACGACGTACTTTGCCAAGTTCATCCATTAAATCTGATTTGGTATGAAGCCGGCCCGCAGTATCAATAATCAAATAATTTGTTGAATCCAACTTTGCTTTTGTTGCAGCATCAAATGCGACTGAAGCTGGATCTCCATTTGCTGGGCCCGTGATAACTTCAACGCCTAAGCGATCTCCCCAAGTTTGTAATTGTTCGACAGCTGCAGCTCGAAAGGTATCGGCAGCGGCAAGCAGAACTGATTTATTTTGCATCTTTAAATATGAGACTAACTTTGCAGTTGATGTGGTCTTTCCAGTTCCGTTTACGCCGACAATCATTACAGTAGTTGTTCGATCCGAGTTCGATGCAAGTGTCCGATCTTTTGCACTTAACCAAGAGCTAAGGGATTGCGTTATCGCCGAATCAATCTCATCGCCCTTTGATTTCTTGGCAATCTCTATGATTTCAGCTGCGCTCTTGGCCCCTAAATCAGCCGCGATTAACGCCTCTTCAATTTCTGCCCAGTCACTTGGCGATGTTGAACCACCGCGAATCTTTGAGAAGAGCTTGCTGAAAATCGCCATCCGATTTAATTAACTAGTAAGAACTAGTTGGCGCTTTCAGATTCCCGAATACGTTGCGAGATAACTTCTGAAACGCCATCGCCACGCATTGTTACGCCATAAAGTGAATCTGCAATTTCCATTGTGCGTTTCTGGTGGGTGATGATAATTAATTGTGATTTTTCCCGAAGCTCCTCGAAGACGCCAAGCAAACGACCTAGGTTTGTATCATCTAGCGCAGCTTCAACTTCATCCATTACATAAAACGGACTTGGCCGTGCTTTGAAGATCGCAATAAGTAGCGCAACTGCAACAAGTGAACGTTCGCCACCGGAAAGTAGAGATAGGCGCTTAACGCGCTTCCCTGGCGGTCTCGCTTCAACATCAACACCAGCAATGGTTAGGTCTTCTGGGTTAGTCAGAATTAAACGACCATCACCACCCGGGAATAGGCGAGCAAAGATAATTTCAAATTCTCTTGCTGTGTCTTCGTAAGCTTCCTTAAATATCTGTTGAACTTTGTCATCTACCTCTTTGATGATTTCCAAGAGGTCGCGCTTAGTCTTCTTCAAATCTTCGAGCTGCTCTGCAAGATAGCGCAGGCGCTCTTCAAGCGATGAATACTCTTCAAGTGCAAGGGGATTAATTTTTCCAAGTAGGGCAAGGGAACGCTCTGCTTGAGCCAGGCGCTTCTCCTGTTGATCTCGACGATATGGAATTAAATCACCAGGAACGAAGTTCCCTTCTTCATCTTCAACAAAAGTTGGAACATCATTTTCTGGGCCGTATTCACTAACCAAAGTGCTTACATCGACTCCGAGTTCTTCAACCGCTTTCTGTTCTAGAGCTTCAATGCGAAGCCGTTGTTCGGCTCGAGCAATTTCATCACGATGAACGCTAGATGTAAGAGCATCAAGTTCTGTTGTAAGTTCACGACTTCTAACGCGCAGGGCAAGAATTTCACTTTCGCGTTCAGAGCGAGAAATTTCTAAACGCTCGCGTTCGGTCGATGCCTTAGCGATTGAAGATTCGATTTGAATCAACGCTTCGTAAGCCGCATCCGCAACGCCTTGGGCAGTTAGTGCAGCTAAGCCACGTTGTTCGCGTCGACTTACTGCGCGCGTGGCAGAGTCTCGTTCGTTTTGGGCGGCAGCTTCAAGTGCATTAGCACGAGCAACAAGTGCTGTAACTCTTTCTTCTAAGGTACGAAGATTTAATCGGGCTTCAACTTCTGCAGATCTCGATGCCGAAACTCTAGAACGTAGATCTTCTAAATGAGTTAGATCTGGATCAGCCGGAGTCTGATGGGATTCAAATTGTGAAATTGCGGCGCTTAAATCAGCTTCGTCGGATTCGCGTTGCGAGTTA
>Ga0194059_1000878_pt1 | contig 13372 bp, 13 predicted proteins | sample SepL6211m_MetaG_FD_163426 | JGI IMG/M metagenome (GOLD analysis project Ga0194059, IMG submission 163426) | Anoxic zone freshwater microbial communities from boreal shield lake in IISD Experimental Lakes Area, Ontario, Canada - Sep2016-L626-11m | ecosystem: Environmental > Aquatic > Freshwater >... | reverse complement strand
TTCGTCAACGGCCTGCGGCCGGACGTCTGGGAAAAGGTCATCGGCCGGTTCGGCCTGCCCCGGGTCCTGGAGTTCTACGGCTCCACCGAGGGCAATGTGTCCATGTTCAACTTCGACGGCAGGCCCGGTGCCATCGGCCGGATTCCCCGGCTCGTGAAACAGAGGTTCAACGCCCGGATCGTTCGCTTCGACTATGAGGTCGAGGCGCCCCAGCGCGGAACTGGGGGGTTCTGCACCGAAGCGGCGCCCGGCGAGGCCGGAGAATGCCTGGGACGCATAGACGCCGCCGATCCCCGGGCCGAGTACAGCGGCTACCTGGATACGGCCGCCTCCGAGAAGAAGGTGTTGCGGGACGTCTTCGCCCCGGGTGACGCCTGGTTCCGCACGGGCGACCTCCTGCGCCAGGACGCAGACGGCTATGTCTATTTCGTCGACCGGGTCGGAGACACCTTCCGCTGGAAGGGGGAGAATGTCTCGACGGCGGAGGTGGCCCTTCGTCTCCAGGCCGTTCCCGGCGTGGCGGAGGCCAATGTCTATGGCGTCGAGGTCCCCGGCGCGGACGGCCGGGCCGGGATGGCCGCCCTGGTGACCGGCGAGGGTTTCGACCTCGGGATCCTCGCGGCACGCATCGCCGTCGACCTGCCGGAGTATGCCCGCCCGGCCTTCATTAGACTTCAGCCCGAGATGGAGGTCACCGGCACCTTCAAGCAGCGGAAGGTCGAACTTGTGGCCGAAGGATTTGATCCCGCGAAGGTCGCCCAGCCCCTGTTCCACCGCACGGCGGACGGCAGCTACCGCCCCCTCGACGCTGTCGCCTATGAAGGGATCGTCAGCGGTCGGATCCGCATTTGAATTAGAAGGCGGCGCGACACTTGTTAGCTGAGGAACGCCCAGGGAGAGCGTAACCAGAACTTTGGCATCAGACCGCTTCGCCTCCAGCTGCCGAGGGTCAGGTCCCGACACCACATGATCGCCTCAGACCGTTCAAAGGTTGCCAAAGCGGATCATGGACAGCCCGACTTAAAGGGCCGTACCCTGCGAAATGGTCTTTGGACCTCGTCGCGATATCCGCGCCGCAAACCAGAGAACGAACATTTTGGGGGACGCTGTCACAATGGGAGCTGTGCTCTGCCATGCACGCCTTGGAACCGGCGATCAGGATGTTGCTGGTCAGATCATGCGTCTCGAAGTGGCCGGACCCGCCACGATCGCTGCGGCGCGCGGTCGCGGCGAACGCCCCGCCCGCCAACCGTTAAACTCGGACAAGGTGCAAGCCGCGCCCAAACCTGTTGAGGCTGTACCCTCGCCGACGAGGACCGCCAGCCAACCTGGCCTCCGTCGGTCGACCGTTTGCCCCGAACCTAGGGCCCCCCGACTTTGCCGAAGCGCATGAGCGGGCTCGAACGGCCGGATCCTGAACCGACATCAGAGTGCGACATCGTTATGAAGGGCGGGGTCGCATCCGGTCTCGTCTATGCGCGGACATTTACCGTCCTATCGCGCAAGTACAGATTCCGTTCGATCGCCGGCTCCTCAGCAGGGGCGATTGCTGCAGCTCTTGTCTCGGCGGCTGAGTACGCCCGCCAGAAAGGCGATCAGACTGCCTTTTCCCGACTGCAGCAAAGATGCGAAGCCCTGCCTCAGTTGCTGCCCGGCTTCTTCCAAGCCGACCCACACTTCCGTGCATTGTTAAAAGCTCTCATCCACATTGCACCGGGCACCGGACGTGCGCGTATAGGCTCTGCCGTGATGTGTTTCTGGCAACCGATCCTGTCCGGAGCTTTGGCTGGCCTCGCGGCAATGACCCTCGTCAACCTGGCCCTGGGGGTTTCATTTCGAAATGCCTCTGCGCCATTGGTGGCGGCGCCTGGGCTATTCCTAGCCGCCGTCATCGGCGCGACAGCCTGGCTCGCATGGTCTCTCTCACGATCGCTGCTTGTAGACCTTCCAAAGTCCAATTTCGGTCTATCGAGAGGGCACAATGCCGGGACCGGTCCTCCAGATATCACAGACTGGATACATGAGACCGTTCAGGAGATCGCCTTCGGGGTTACCGGACGGGCCGAACCCCTCACATTTGGTGATCTGGCAAGCTGTGGAATCGACTTGCGTATCATCGCGACCAATTTGAGCTTCGCCAGGATGGAGGTGCTTCCTGCCTTGGGTAGCGCCGCACGCTTTCGGCCAGCCGAATGGAAGCGGCTTTTTCCACCTGCCCTGCTTGAACATTTGAACCCTACTTCTTCTACTAATCTCTCCGATCTGCCACCGCCCAACCAATTTCCAGTTTTAGCTGCCGTTCGATTGAGTATCGCCTGTCCCGGTCTTCTCGAAGTAGTACCGGTACACTTGCTGACAGGTGAACGGGTGATCTTTGCAGACGGCGGCCTCACTCAGAATTTCCCGTTCGATATATTCGATGAGCTTGTTCCAGAGCGTCCTACTTTTGCATTCGATCTTGCGACGCTGCACGGCGGCGAGTTCGAACGCGTCACCACCCTCTCAGAAGGCCTTGGCCGCCAGTCGAGGCCCATTCACATCCAAAGCCTGCAGAGTTTCCTCTGGTCGCTAATCGTCGCTCTGCGAGAGGGCGCAACCCGGACGGCTATGCTGCAGGGGCCCAACCCTGATCGAATCTTCCAAGCCTGGCTTACGGCCGACGAGGGGGGGATGGACCTCGACATGGGTAGCCAACGTGCTCAAGACCTTATGAGTTATGGCGAGGATTTGGGGGAACACGTCCTGCAGCGCTTCGATTTTACGGCCCATCGCGCGGACCGCCTCATCGCCGCTCGGCGACGGGTCCAGCGCTTCAGAGCCGGACTAATGGACCCAATGGATCTTAATTCACCGGATGAGGCATCCTTATGATCGCTAACTTTGTCACTTCGACCCGGATTGCGTTGCTCGTGCCGCTCTTCTTTTTTGTCCAGGCGGAACCGTCTGGAAGCTGGGCCGCTCTTGCTGTCTTCCTTCTTGCCGGACTTACAGATGTGATTGATGGCAGGCTGGCTCGTACGCTGAATCAGGTCTCGCGGTTTGGGGCCATGCTTGACCTGCTGGCTGACCGACTTCTGACGTTTACGGTGCTTGTGGGGCTGATTTCCGGGGGGGCGCTTAAGGGCGGCTTCTTAGTCGCAGCGCTGATCCTCTTAGCGCGCGACCTCATCGTTGCAAGCTTTGGAGAGTCGGTTCCTAACCTTGGATTCAAAGTCAGCAACACTGAAAAAGTCAAAATCACATTTCAATTTCTAGGGATTGGCCTACTCATATCTCCAAGATTTTTTGAAATATATGGTGAAGATCAACACTCAATAGGTCGATATGCGATTTCGATTAGTGCGGCCCTGACTTGTGTGACGTTGATTACATACTCACGTCGTACGCTTGCGGCACTGGAAGAAATGCGTCGTCCCTGACTTGATCTCCAGCCCGCGATGGCTGTCACCGGCACCTTCAAGCAGCGGAAGGTCGAACTTGTGGCCGAAGGATTTGATCCCGCGAAGGTCGCCCAGCCCCTGTTCCACCGCACGGCGGACGGCAGCTACCGCTCCCTCGACGCTGTCGCCTATGAAGGGATCGTCAGCGGTCGGATCCGGATCTAGACAAAGTACTTTACAAACAAAAGTAAATTTATAATCTGGCTCCCAAGCCCTCAGGGAGTGCTGCATGACCGACCCCCAGACTCAGGTTGGCGAGGACCTCGCCTACCTCATGACCCTGGCCCGGGAGGGGCAAGCCGCGCGGATCCTGGAGGAAGGTCCCCCGGTCTTCGCCGGTCCGTACATGGCGCTAGGTGGCGCTCTCTTCGGGACAGCGAGCCTGCTGCACTCCGCCGGTCTCGCGGGAGTCCTGCCTCTGCCCTTCCCTGCGCTGGGCGGGATCTGGGTGGCCAGCGGCGTCATCTTCGCGATTTCTGCGCCCTTGCTGAACCGAAGGACCGCCAGACCTGGCCTTGGACGCCTTCACACGACGATAGGGACGCTCTGGCTTCAGGCGGGAATTGCGGCCTGGGTGATGTTCCTCACCCTGATGGTCTACGTGGTCCAGGCGGGAGGGTGGGACGCCCTACGTCTCTTTCCGTCCATCTTTCTGGCGCTCTACGGCCTGTGCTGGACCGCCGCCGCCCAGATTTGCCGGACGGCATGGCTTCGAGGCATCGGCCTTGTCAGCTTCGCTACAGCCATCAGCGTGGTGGGCATCGGCGAGGGGGCGGCCCTCTGGCTGGCCTACGCTGCCGCCTTCTTCATCCTTGGCCTGGCTCCCGGTCTAGTCCTGATGCGCCTGGACACGCGGGTGTGAGCGACGGGTTCAATATCGAACGCCTCGACGAGGTGATTCACGGCCGGGTTCGCCTCGGGGTCATGGCCTACCTCGCCGGCGCCGGATCGGCGGACTTCGGGGAGCTGAAGGGCCATCTCTCGGCCACCGACGGTAACCTCTCCGTCCACCTCAGGAAGCTAGAGCAGGCGGGATATGTCGCCATCGAGAAGACCTTCTCGGTGCGCAAGCCTCTCACCACCGTCCGGATCACGGACCCCGGCCGCACCGCCTTCGCCGCCTATCTGGAGGCTCTCAGGGGTCTCCTCCCGCCGAACTGACCTGCGCTCCCGCCCCCGGGGTCCCCAGAGGGGCGGGAGTCGACTATACCGGAGACATGTCCGCGGACGCCGAACCCCCTGCCCAGGTCGAAGGCGCGCCCCTTACCGGGGCCGACCTGATCCGTGACCAGGTCCGGCGCCTGCCCGATGCGCCGGGGGTTTACCGGATGATCGGGGAGGGGGACGAGGTCCTCTATGTCGGCAAGGCCCGCTCCTTGAAGAAGCGGGTCCTGCAATACGCCCAGGGGCGGTTCCACACCCAGCGCATTGCCCTGATGGTCGACCTGACCCGGGCCATGGAGTTCGTGACCACCCGGACCGAGACCGACGCCCTCCTGCTCGAGATCAACCTGATCAAGCAGATGAAGCCGCGCTTCAACGTGCTGCTGAGGGACGACAAGAGCTTTCCAGAAATTGTCATCCGGCGGGAACACCCTGCCGCCCAGCTGCGCAAGCACCGGGGCGCTCACACCCTGAAGGGTGACTATTTCGGGCCCTTCGCCTCGGCGAACGCCGTGAACCGCACCCTGAACACCCTGCAGAAGGCCTTCCTCCTGCGGTCCTGCACGGACAGCGTCTACGAAAGCCGGACCCGGCCCTGCATGCTGCACCAGATCCGCCGCTGCGCGGCCCCCTGCACAGGCGTCGTCAGCCTTGAGGACTATGCCGCCCTCGTCGACCAGGCCGAGGACTTCCTGCGCGGCCGGAGCCGGGCGGTGATGACCCGGCTTTCGGAGGCGATGCAGGTGGCCTCCGACGACATGGAGTTCGAGCAGGCGGCCCGCCTGAGGGATCGCATCCGCGCCCTCGCCGCGGTCAGCCAGGAGACCCTGGTCAATCCCGAGAGCCTCGAGGAAGCGGATATCTTCGCCCTGCACAGCGATGGCGGTCAGGCCTGTGTCCAGGTCTTCTTCTTCCGGGCGGGGCAGAACTGGGGCAACCGCGCCTATTTCCCGCGGATCGACCGCACCGATCCGGACCCGACCATACTGGCGGCCTTCATCGGCCAGTTCTACGACGACCGGACGATCCCCAAGCTCATCCTGGTGAGCTGCGAGCCGGACGACCGGGACCTCCTGGCCGAGGCCTTCACCTTGAAGTCCGGGCGCAGGGTCGAGATTCGCCGGCCCGAGCGGGGGGAGAAGCGTGCCCTGGTCGACGAGGCCGTGACCAACGCCCGGGAGGCCCTGGGCCGAAGGCTGGCGGAGGGGTCTGCCCAGACCCGGCTTTTGGCGGGGGTCGCCGAGGCCTTTGGCCTGGATGCGCCGCCCCAGCGGATCGAGATTTACGACAACAGCCACATCATGGGGACCAACGCGGTCGGCGGCATGGTCGTGGCCGGCGCAGAGGGTTTCCAGAAGGCCCAGTACCGCAAGTTCAACATCCGCAGCACGGACCTGACCCCTGGCGACGACTACGGCATGATGCGGGAGGTCTTCCGGCGACGGTTTGGCCGGCTGGTTCGGGAAGGCGGCTCCGGCGAGACCACGGTGCGGCCGGACCTAGTGCTGATCGACGGCGGTGGTGGCCAGCTGAGTGCGGCCCTGGAGATCCTGACCGAGTTGGGGGTCGACGATATTCCCGTGATCGGCGTGGCCAAGGGTCCGGACCGGGACGCTGGCCTCGAGCGCTTCTTCCTGCCCGGCCAGCCGCCCTTCATGCTGGAGCCCAAGAGCCCCATCCTATACTTTCTGCAGAGGCTCCGGGACGAGGCCCACCGCTATGCCATCGGCAGTCACCGGGCGCGCCGGGCGGCGGACATGCGGCGTAACCCCCTCGACGAGATCGACGGGATCGGCCCCGGCCGCAAGCGGGCCCTTCTGCACGCCTTCGGGTCCGCCGCCGGCGTGGCCCGGGCCTCTACCGACGACCTGGAAAAGGTGGAGGGCGTCAGTCTCGCCCTTGCCGAACGCATATTCGCCGCCTTCCACAAGGAGCGCTGATGAAGGCCCTGCCCAACATCCTGTCCATCGGTCGAATCCTCCTGACCCTGGCCATGTTCGCCGCCCTGGTGGCCATCGGCGCCGGCCGGGACCCCGGGGGCCAGCTGGGGGCCTTTGCCTTCTGGGCCTTCGGGATCGCGGCGGTGACGGACTTCCTCGACGGCTGGCTGGCCCGCCGGTTCGACGCCATCACCGTCTGGGGCACCATCCTGGATCCGATTGGCGACAAGATCCTGGTCTGCGGGGCTGTGATTGGTCTCCTGGCGGCGGGGGCCGGTCCGGCCTTTGCGCTTCCGGCGGGTCTGATCCTGTTCCGGGAGTTCGCCGTCAGCGCCCTGCGCGAGGTTGGCGCCGCCCGGGGGCTGAAGCTTCCGGTGACCGGTCTCGCCAAGTGGAAGACGGCGGTGCAACTCGTCGCCCTGGCGGCCATGCTGGGGACGGGCCTGGTGCCCTTTCTTCCGCCCCTCCTACCCCTGGGGCTGGTCTGGGTCGCAGCCCTGCTGACGGTCTGGACCGGGATCGAATACCTTGTCCAGACGCGCCGCGGTCTCGCCGGCCTGACCTGACGCCTTTGCTGGACCTAGCTGGCCACGTGCGGGGTGATGAGGCCCAGCGGTGCCGCCGTGGTGTTCTTCACGGACCGGATGACGATCCGGCTCTCGATGTTCGAGACCAGGCCCAGGGATAGCAGGGTGCCCCTGAGGAATGCGTCGAAGGCGGGCATGTCGCGGGTGACGATCCTCAGTTCATAGTCCGCCGATCCCGTCACGGTGGCGCATTGCACCACCTCGGGCATGTCCATGATCGCCCGGTCGAAGGCATCGAGATTGTCCTTGGTCGGCAGGGCCAGCTTGACCGTGCAGTAGACCTCGAAGGAAAGGCCGAGCTTCCCCCGGTCAAGGATGGTCACCCGCCGCTGGATCACGCCGGTGTCCTCCAGGCGCTTGATCCGGCGCCAACAGGGGCTGGAGGACAGGCCTACCCGATCGGCGATTTCGGCGACGGACAGGCCGGCGTCGTTCTGGATCAGGTCCAGGATTCGGGCGTCGATGGCGTCCAGGGACTCGGTCACGCACTCTCCTTGCGTCATTTGAGCATGGATCTACCGGGCGGGACCCTAACCAAGCCGCAAAGCGCAGGCTTGTGCCCCGAAATGGCGGTCACACGCAACACCAGACCAAAAAGGCCCCGGCGACTTGCTTTCCCGCTGGACTGGTTTAGGCGACGGGCATGTCCGCATTCGACTTTGACGCTGTGGTGGTGGGGGCCGGTGCCGTGGGGCTCGCCTGCGGCTACGCCCTGGCCAGGCGCGGCCAGTCGACCGTGGTGTTGGAGGCCGGTCCGCGGATCGGCGAAGGGGTCTCGGCGCGGAACTCCGAGGTCGTCCATGGCGGGCTCTACTACCCCACCGGATCGCTGAAAGCGCGCCTGTGCGTCCAGGGACGCCGGGCTTTGTACCCGTTTCTGGAGGCGCACGGCGTCGCCTTCGATCGCTGCGGCAAGCTGGTGGTGTTCAACGCTCCCGAGGAACTCGGGCGACTCGATGGCATCCTCGCCCAGGCCCTTACAAATGACGTCGAGGGGATGGCCTTGCTATCCGCCGCCCAGGCTCGCGTCCTGGAGCCGGACCTCAAGTGCGATGCGGCCCTCCTCTCGCCGGAGAGCGGGGTCTTTGACAGTCATGGCTACATGCTGGCCCTCCAGGGCGAGATCGAGTCCCGCGGTGGCACCGTCGCCCTCTCGACGCCCTTCGAGGGGGCCGAGCCCCTGGCCAGTGGCGGCTGGAGGATCCGGGCGGGCGGGTCGGAGCCGACCGTCCTGACCGCCGCGCGCCTGGTCACGGCCCCGGGCCTCGACGCCCAGGCGGCCGCGGCCCGCATCTCAGGCTTCCCCGCGACCTCCATTCCGGAGGCCCACTACGGCAAGGGCATCTACTTCCGGCTTTCAGGACGTGCGCCCTTTGCCCGGCTGATCTATCCGCCGCCGATCCACGGCGCCCTGGGCACGCATTACCGTCGCGACCTCGGAGGCCAGGCGGTCTTCGGTCCGGATCTCGAGTTCGTGGAGACCCTGGACTATTCCGTCGATCCCGCCCGCGCCGCCGTCTTCGCCGACTATATCCGCAGGTTCTGGCCAGGCCTGCCGGAGGGTGCCCTGCAGCCGGACTATGCCGGGATCCGGCCCAAGCTCCATGGACCCGGCCAGCCCCAGCCGGACTTCCGGATCGACGGCCCGGAGGCCCACGGCCTGGAAGGTCTTGCGGTCCTGTTCGGGATCGAGAGCCCGGGCCTGACCAGCTCCCTCGCCATCGGCGAGGAGGTCGCCGGACGGCTCGGGATCTAGGCTGCCCAGCCAGCGATCCAGTCCGCCAGGGCCTGGGGCGACATGTTCCGGGCGCTGGACAGGGCGCTGAAGTTGTCGGGGTTGAGAAGCCGGTCTGTCTTCGGGTCGATCACCATCAGGGCCGGTACCCCCGGCAGGCGTGAAGTGATGCCGTACCGCGCCGGGATCTGCAGGTTGCGGTCGAAGCGACCCACATCGACCATCACCGTCACGAAGTGGGCCTTCATGAACCGGTCGAGTTCCGGGAGAGCCATGGTGCCCGCCAGGACCCGGCAGTCCGGACACCAGTTACCGCCAAGGTCGATGATCAGCCGCTTGCCCTTGCGGCGGGCCTCGGCGCGGGCGCGGTCCACGACGGCGTTGGCGTCGGCCGCCTCGTCATAGGGCAGGGGCAGGGGGGTCTTCAGCTCTGCGAAGGTGGCGATCGACATGCGCGGCGCCGGCCGGGCGGCCAGGGCGGGTGGGGCTGCGGCCGTCGCGGCGGCGGCAGTCAGGATCAGGCGGCGGCGGTTCATCTCGGGGCAGCTCCTGGGTTTGTGCCGAACACTTCCAGCGCGGCGCGGCCAGCGTCAAGTTCCGCCCTCAGCCGGGGCCAGGTGATCGGGCCGGTGTCCCGTGTCGCCTGGTGTTCAAGGGTCTGGACGTCGGCGTCGGAGGCGTCTCCGGACCGGCCGGCCAGGCGGGTCTTCAGGACTTCCGGGGTGCCCTCCAGCCAGACGGCGGCGAAGGGCAGGCCCAGGCGGTCCGCCAGGTCAGCCGCAGCGTGTCGCGGACCCGGATCGAGGAAGGTTGCGTCCAGGATCACGGACCGCCCGGCGGCGAGCAGGCTCGTGGCTTCGGCGAACAGGGCCGTGTGGACGCGGTCTGACATTCCCGGCACATACGCTTCAGGCGGCAGGCGGTCCGTGGGCGCGACGCCGGACAGCCGCTTGCGGATCTCGTCTGACCGCAGGACGACCGCGCCGGGCGAGGCGCCCAGCTGTGGGGCGACGGCCCGGGCCAGGGTGGTCTTGCCCGTCCCGGACATCCCGCCCACGGCGAACAGGCGCGGCGGCTCGGGCTGCAGGTGGCGAAGGGCAGCGGCCAGGTAGGCCCGGCCCCCTTCGTCATGGCCGGAATTGGCCTCGACGTGCGCGCGCACCACGGCCCGGACGGAGAGCATGAGGGGCAGGACGGCCAGGCCTTCCCGGAGACCCTCGCCCTCCCGCCGGGCGGCCTCGTCGAGCCAGGCGTCCAGCACCCGGCAGGCGGCGTCGCGACGGTTACGGAAGTCCAGGTCCATCAACAGGAAGGCGAGGTCGTACTGGATGTCGATATCCGACAGGCGGTCATTGAACTCTATGCAGTCGAAAAGGACCGGGCGACCGTCCTCCAGCAGGATGTTCCCAAGGTGCAGGTCCGCGTGACAGCGGCGGGTGAAGCCGGCCCGGCGGCGGGCCTCCAGCAGCCGGGAGGCGTCTGCAAAGCGTCCCGCCGTGGTCGCGATCACCGCCTCCACAGCGTCCTGGCCGAGGCGGTCTGCGAGGCCGGTCAGGAGGTGGGCGTTGGAGTCGATGGTATAGGCCAGGCCGTCCGCACCGCCGCCCTCAGGACGGAGGGGCGCGGCGGCGTGGAGGCGGGAGATTTCCCGGCCGAGGGCCTCGGCCAGGGCGCCGTCGACCCCCTCCGGACGGGCCGACAGGACAGAGCCCTCGTCGAACCGCCGCATCTCGACGGCGTAGTCCAAGACGGCACCGGCCCCGTCCAGCTCCAGCCGGTCGCCAGTGCGCGTGACCGCGTGGACCCGGCGGTAGATGTCGGGGGCGGCGGGGGCGTTGAAGGCGATCTCCCGCTCAGCCGCCTGCCGCCTCTGCTCCAGGGTGGTGAAGTCCACATAGCCCAGGTCCACCGGCCGCTTGACCTTCCAGGCGGTGTCTCCGGCCAGGTAGACGCGGTTGCAGGCCGTCTCGATCCGGCGCCCGCCCAGGGCGGTGAAGAAGGCGTCGACCGCCGCCTCGTCACCGGCCTCCGGTGTCACGGATAGAGCCGGCTTGTCGTCCAGCCGCCGGGCGCCGCCTCGAAGACAAGCCGTTCGTGCAGGCGGAAGGCCCGGTCGCGCCAGAACTCGATGTGCGAGGGCGTGATCCGGAAACCCGACCAGTGGGGCGGGCGCGGTGCCTTGCCCAGGCCGAACTTGAGCCCGTAGGCGGCGATGGCCTTCTCGAAGGCCAGGCGGTCGGGCAGGGGCTGGGATTGCTGTGAGGCCCAGGCGCCCAGCTGGGCGGGCCGGGCCCGGGTGGCCCAGTAGGCGTCGGCCTCCGCCTCGCTGACCGCCGAGACCGTCCCGCGCACCCGGACCTGTCGGCGCAGGGACTTCCAGTGGAAGAGCAGGGCCGCCTTCCCGCTGGCGGCCAGCTGCTGGCCCTTGGCGCTGTCGAGGTTGGTGTAGAAGACGAAGCCGTCGGGCCCGGCGTCCTTCAGGAGGACCATGCGCACGTCCGGCAGGCCGTCGGCGTCGGCTGTGGCCAGGGCCATGGCGTTGGGATCGTTGACCTCGCCCTTGACGGCCTCGGCCAGCCAGTCGGCGAACAGGGCGATCGGGTCCTCCGCCGTCAAGGGCGGAAGGTCGGCGCCGGCCACGGCCTTGAGGTATTCGTCCTCGGTGGGCGACGGGGGAATGGGAGGTTTCTTGGTCATTCGCGCCCTATAGCGCAGCCGGGCCGCCGACGGTATGGCTAGCGACAAAGCCCGGTCGAGGAGGGATCCCATGGCGACGCGCGGACAGATGATCCGGATGAAGATGAGCGATGGCGCCGAGATCGGCGTCTACCACGTGGGGCCCACGGGCGATCGGCGCGGCGGCCTGGTCCTGATCCAGGAGATCTTCGGGGTCACCGAGCATATCCGCGAGCAGTGCGACCTCTTCGCCGACGAGGGTTACGAGGTCCTGGCACCGGCGCTCTATGACCGCGAGGTCCCTGGCTTCGAGGCCAGCTATTCCGAGGCGGACATCCAGCGCGCCATCGAGGTGGCCCGCCAGCTGCACGACTTCGAGATCTCGCTGAAGGACGCCCAGACCTGCATCGACGCCCTGAAGGCCAAGGGCCCGGTCTTCATGACCGGCTATTGCTATGGCGGGTCGGTCACCTGGGCCATGGCGGCCCGTTCCGGCGACCTGGCCGCCGCCTCCGGCTATTACGGGGGCATGATCCCAACCCAGGCGAGCCTGGAGCCGAAGTGCCCGACGATCCTGCACTTCGGCGCCCACGACCACGGCATCCCCCTGCCCGGTGTGGAGCGGGTGGCCGAGCTACACCCCGAGGTGGCCGTGCACATCTACGATGCGGGCCATGGCTTCCAGTCCGACCGCCGGACCGACTACCACGAACCCAGCGCGACACTCGCCCGGCAACGGACCCTGGCCCTGTTCCACGCAAACGGCGGCTAGGCCGGGCCGCATGTCGCACAATACCTTCGGGCACCTGTTCCGCGTCACCACCTGGGGCGAAAGCCACGGGCCGGCCCTGGGCTGTGTGGTGGATGGGTGCCCCCCTGGCCTGGCCCTGACGCCGGAGGATATCCAGGTCTTCCTCGACCAGAGGCGGCCGGGCCAGGGCAAGTTCGTCACCCAGCGCCAGGAGCCGGACGCGGTGCGGATCCTGTCCGGGGTCTTCGAGGATGAACGCACGGGCGGTGCGGTGACCACCGGGACGCCCATCTCGCTGATGATCGAGAACGTCGACCAACGCAGCCGGGACTATTCCGAGATCGCCCGAGCCTACCGGCCGGGCCACGCTGACTACACCTATGACGCCAAGTATGGCGTGCGGGACTATCGCGGGGGCGGACGGTCCTCGGCGCGGGAGACCGCGGCCCGGGTGGCGGCTGGCGCCGTCGCCAGGAAGGTCATCCCGGGGGTCGCTATCCGGGCGGCGGTCGTGCAGATCGGACCCCACGCCATCGACCGGTCCCGCTTCGACTGGGATCAGCGGACGGAAAACCCCTTCTGGGCGCCTGATGCTGGGATCGTCCCGGTCTGGGAGGCGCACCTCGAGCAGGTGCGCAAGGCCGGCTCCTCCACCGGCGCCGTGATCGAGGTCGAGGCGATCGGCGTTCCGCCCGGCTGGGGCGCGCCCCTCTACGGCAAGCTCGACGCCGAACTGGCCGCCGCCCTGATGTCGATCAACGCCGCCAAGGGCGTGGAGATCGGCGACGGCTTCGCCTCCGCGGCCCTCTCCGGCGAGGCGAACGCCGACGAGATGCGCATGGGGACCGAAGGTCCCGTCTTTCTGTCGAATCACGCGGGGGGGATCCTCGGGGGCATTTCCAGCGGCCAGCCGGTCACGGCCAGGGTCGCCTTCAAGCCGACCTCTTCCATCCTGACCCTGCGGCGGTCAGTGGATGCGGACGGCGAGGAGATCGATCTGAGGACCAAGGGCCGGCACGACCCCTGCGTCGGCATCCGCGCCGTGCCCGTGGTGGAGGCCATGACCGCCTGCGTGCTGG
>Ga0194059_1000873_pt1 | contig 13409 bp, 16 predicted proteins | sample SepL6211m_MetaG_FD_163426 | JGI IMG/M metagenome (GOLD analysis project Ga0194059, IMG submission 163426) | Anoxic zone freshwater microbial communities from boreal shield lake in IISD Experimental Lakes Area, Ontario, Canada - Sep2016-L626-11m | ecosystem: Environmental > Aquatic > Freshwater >... | reverse complement strand
ACAGTCTGGTACAATCAGCTAAAGCCAGAGCGAGAGGATACCGCACCAATCGAAATCTCATCGCCATGATTTATCTGATTGGTGGAAAACTCAATTTCGGATTACCCACGTAGAATAGCGAGCAGCCACATAATTCTTGAAAATGCCCCCATCGGGATATCTAAAATTATCGACAGGAAACAGGTATTGGTCAACCAAAAGACAGTTGACTTGTTTCAGTATTCAAAGGAGGAAATGGAATTTCAAACAACCAGGAAACTGTACACCTCTGATGAAGCATATGAAAAACTTGGCCGGGATGCATATCCTGTCCTTTCACAGGGCCTGACATATGAAACTGTTCAGGAATTGCTCAGAAAGGATGGTACTCATCTCTTCGTCAGATACATCGGCAAGGCCGTTGAGCCACCAGACATGTCTAAGGGTACAATCTGGCTGGTGGAGGACATCACCGCAAGAAAGCAGGCGGAAGAAATCCTCATATATGAGCGTAATCTCTCTATGGATATTCTCAACGCTCACCTCTCCGGCATTTACAGAATCCGTGTATCTGCACCAAAGACATGGGAAAAAGATGCGTGGCGAAGTTCCAAGCTCTCTCCTCATGTCATCGAATTGGCATCCGAAGCCTTTTGCAAAATTCTGGGCACCACAAAAGAAGCCTTTGAGAACAACCCAGGCATGATTATTGATCTGATCTATCCCGATGACAGAGAAGGGTTTGCCAAGAAAAACGAGGAAGCGGCGGTAAATCTTGAGGAGTTTTTTTGGGAAGGTCGCATCCTGATTGACGGCGTGATCCGGTGGGTCCGTTTTCAGTCTCTGCCACGACCCATCGAAAACGGGGATGTCCTTTGGACGGGGTCTCTCATAGATATCACTGAGCGCAAACGTGCGGATGATGCTTTGATCAATAGTGAGGCAAAGTATCGTCAACTTGTCAATGACATGCCCGGCATCATCTACTCTTTCGATCTGGAGCAAGGTGGGGCGTATTACTCACCGGCAGTGGAATCTGTGTTAGGCTATTCATCCGAATACCTGTTGGAACACCCTCTGTGCTGGCATGATTCGATTCACCCTGACGACCTGCCGAAAGTTGAATCAGCCATTGAAAGCTTCAAGGCAGGGGTGCCATTTAATATTGAATATCGCTTCCACCACGCTGACGGCCATTGGATATGGATTGACGATCGCTCAACTGATTTGACTAAAGCAGGGGTTAATGCGACCAGAATTGAAGGAATTGCCACGGAGGTAACTATTCGCAAGCAGATGGAAGAAATGCTGATAAACAGCCGACAAAAACTTGCAAGCATAATTGATGGGACAAGAGCCGGTACGTGGGAATGGAATGTACAAACAGGAGAAACGGTATTTAACGAGCAATGGGCGGGAATCATCGGCTATTCACTCGATGAAATATCACCTGTTTCAATTGAAACCTGGATGAAATTTGCCCACCCTGATGATTTGCAGAAAAGCGGCGAATTGCTGGAGAAGCACTTCCTGAGAGAGTTGGATTATTACGAACACGAATCCAGGATGAAGCATAAAAGCGGCAGGTGGGTCTGGGTCCTGGACAGGGGCAAGGTCGCTTCCTGGACTGACGACGGGAAACCATTATGGATGTATGGCACACATCAGGACATCACCAGCCGGAAAAAACTCGAAAACGAGCTCGTGAAAATAATGGAGGTATCTCCCTCTGGAATCTGGAGGACTGATTCAGCTGGCTTGAATACCTATGTCAGTGAATCATGGTCAAAAATCACCGGTATTTCTGCGGAAATGGCCGTTGGTCATGGTTGGTCTACAGCGCTGCATCCAGATGATCGAGAAAGAGTTTTCAATGAGTGGCATATAACGGCAATCAGTGACGCAAAGCTTTACCAATCAGAATTTCGATTCTTACGCGGGGACGGGTCAGTCGTCTGGGTTCTTTGCCTGTCAGTGGCAATTACTGACGATGAAAACAGGACTCTGGAATGGGTTGGATCTATTTCAGACATTACGAATCTGAAAGATACTGAGATACAGTTACAAGAGGCCAAAACCGCCGCCGAATCCGCCAACACCACCAAGAGCCAGTTTCTGGCTAACATGAGCCACGAGATTCGCACCCCGATGAACGGTGTGCTCGGCATGACCCAGCTTCTGGAAATGACCGAACTGACGGCAGAACAGCGTGAGTATGTAGCGGCACTCAAGCTTTCCGGGAAAAATCTGCTCTCCCTGATCAGCGATATACTTGATCTGTCAAAAATCGAAGCAGGAAAGATAATCCTGGAATCAGCGGAATTCAGCCTGCATCAATCTATCAACGATATTGTCCTGATGCAGAAATCTGTCGCATTTGAAAAACGGCTTGCCCTGGAGCTGAATCTAGCCAAAGACATCCCTCCGCTCCTGGTAGGCGACCAGCTGCGGATCAAGCAGATACTCCTCAACCTGCTGGGGAACGCCATCAAGTTCACTTCACAGGGGGGCGTGGCAATTTCAACGCAACTTCTGGAGCAGCAGGATAACTTTGCACTCATACAGATTGCGGTTCGTGACAGCGGGATAGGCGCCTCACCAGAATCTCTCAATACTATTTTCAAACCATTTACCCAGGAGGATGGCTCAATAAGCAGAAAGTTTGGTGGAACCGGCCTCGGCCTGACCATCAGTCTCCGTCTGGCAGAACTCATGGGCGGCACAATCGGTGTAGAAAGTACACCAGGCGTCGGCAGCTGTTTCACTCTCACGCTTCCTTTCACCGTAGGCAGGGCAGCCGCAACCATCCAACCCGCACCCTCAACAATAACAACAGCAGGCTGGGATGGCCCGCCTCTGCGGATACTGTTTGTGGAAGATGATCAGGTCAACATAAAGTTCGGGTCATTACTGCTCAAAAAAATGGGACTTGACGTTGTCGTTGTCGAGAACGGCAGGGAGTGCCTCAATGCTCTTGAACAAAGCACATTTGATCTGGTGCTGATGGATATCCAAATGCCGGTTATGACCGGTGAGGAGGCCTTGAAAGAAATTCGCCGGAAAGAGCAGGGAACAACGAAGCACCAGCCGGTCATCGCCCTGACAGCGTACTCGATGCGTGGCGATATGGAGAGGTTTATGGGCGAAGGCTTTGATGGCTATGTATCGAAGCCACTTATCACCAGGGAACTTATGGGTGAGATGAAACGTGTTATGGGTATATCAGGTGAAGCGATGGAGGAGATTTATGGATACGCATGTTCAAAAACGTAGGCAGTAGCGTATTAGCCACCCAATCTCCATCGCCCTTTTCTGAAATCGGCGCGATATTTCTCCTTCGACAGGTATAAATTATTAATACTATCCAGCTCACCAATAAGTTGACCTCCAACGGCCTTCACTATCGACGGTTGAAAGCGACCGGTAAACCTTACCGATTGGAAGCTATCAGCCTCGAAATAACCCACCGTTGCATCTGCCGATGCAGTATGTGCAACATCTGGAAGATTGGACCGGAGATCACAGATCTTGACCTTTCAGTGTGGCTGGAACTGCTTGATTCCCCCGAGCTTCACGACCTCAAGGAGCTCGATTTAACCGGGGGCGAACCGTTCATGCGGAATGACATCAATGAACTGCTCCAGAGCATCTGTGACCTCCAGCCATCGAAATTTCCGGGATTACGCACAGTCGCAATTACCACAAACGGAATATTAACCGACCGGATTCTGGAAGGCACTCTGAAAATAATCGGACCACTTCGCGCAAGAGGCATCGACCTGGTACTGGCGTGTGGAATGGATGCGGCAGGGGAACTTCACGACCAGATTCGGAATTTTCCGGGTGCGTGGGAAAAACTCCAGAAAACCGTGTCAGGACTCCAGGTCATCAGAAAGGATCACCCCAACCTTGTACTCGGTATCAAGACGACAGTTGTGCCGCTCAATGCTCATGTGTTGTATGAAATAGCCGCGTATGCCGAAGAAAATGGATTGTTTACCATCATTTCTCCGCGTATTATCACCGCCAACCGCTTCGGAAACAGCGACCTTGAAGCCGATCTCAGGTTCAACCCCTCAGACCTCGAAACGATCATCAGATTTTACGAAAGCCCGCATTTTGCCTGGAGTGGCCACCGTGACGCGTTGCTTGGTTACCTGATGACCGGCAGCATTCAAAAGCCATGTACAGCCGGATTCAATACGCTTTTTATCCGGCATAGCGGCGAGGTCTTTTGTTGTCCCGTCATTCCGGTTGCGCTGGGAAATATTACAGAACAGACGTTGGGAAACATCTTCAGGAGTCCTGTCGCCGACAAGTTTCGTAAAAAAACAGGAGCGCATTCCGAATGCAACGTCTGTACTGAACCTGGCCTGGAGCGTATTGCCTGGCCATTGGAAGGGTTTTCTCTGCTAAAAATGCTGGACAGAATCGGGGAAGAAAATTTTAATCGCCTCATTCGGCATATGGGGATAGACAAATATTTGTAACATACCAGGGAGTAAATTAATGGATTTAGAAATTCATGTGGGACAGGTTATCAGTATTCAGGACGATATGAATGAATTTGAGAGTGGTGAGTACAGAATCAAAGAGCTCTTCGAGAACTACAAACAGACGGAGACCATTAATATCACTGAGCTTGATGAGCTTGAGACCCGTTCTGACGACCATGCAACTTGGATAGTACTTGAAAGTGTCAGCAATTACAGTTGTATTCAATGCAATCCTCTTTCTATCAATATTCACGTTGACCAGTGACTACTTCCCTATTAAGGAACGGCACCTTATATGCGTCATCATTGCACCCATCCCACGTTACTTGAGTTTTAATATGGCAATCCGAACTAATGATGCAGAAGGCGTTATTTACCGTGGCGGCTCATGGCAAGAGCCGTGAGAAGATAAACCAGTGAAGAACGTCCAACGCTCAATAGGTCGTCGCTCCGCTCCAGTCTCCATACAGTAGCGATATTGCTCCTACCACTATCCCCTGCAGTAGCATAAATAGTACCCATTTACCTGTGACCTCACCAACCATTACAGCTGAAATACTTTAATATCGTTATGTTAGCCTTTGTTTTGATGTTCTCGTGCTGTTGGCACACAGTGTGCTCCTACCAGCATGAGAGCAGACGAAGGAGTTCAGATGACAAAAACAGCATTTTCATACTGGAACAAGCGGATTGCACCGGTCTTTGATATTGCGCAGCGACTTCGTGTCGTTGAGATTGAATCAGGGCGAATTATCCGTGAAACAGAAGAAACTCTGACAGGTGATCTGATGGTACACAAGGTGAGGTACCTTACTGAATCAGGTATAGATACACTGGTGTGCGGCGCGATCTCTACACAGTTTAGTGAGTTAATAGTCGCCTACGGTATCAGGGTGATTTCTTTCGTAGCCGGAGATCTTGGTGATGTGATCGCGGCATCGTGTAGCGGTGGCCTTGATAGCAGAAACTTCGACATGCCGGGTTGTACAGAACGCCATCGTATGAGTGAAAAAGGTGCAGCAAACAACGTAATAGAGCGTAAAGGAGGCTTGATATGAGCGTCAAGATCTGTGGGGTAAGAAGAGCGGGGGGGATTCTCAGTGTTATTCTCCCCATTGCGGCAATGTGGGTATTTGAAAAGTTGTGGAGGAAAGACAACGAGGCCGAAATATAAAAGAGAGGGGGTGCGTATTATGCGAGGCGGAATCTGTAGAATAGGCGGATTCGGTGGAGTATTTGGGTTTGTTATTCCTATTGTGGCGATATGGCTTCTTGACAGACTATTGCAGAAAGATGCTTAGCAACATACGCCCTGCCGGTTTCAGCAGGGCGTATGTTTTGCCCTATAATATATTGACATTCATATTATTAAATAGTATTTTGTGCATATTCACAAAACAAAAGGAGTACACAATGAAAATCTGTTTTCCGGTAAGTAAGAATCAGGGGTTGGCCAGTCAGGTATTCAATCATTTCGGGTCAGCTCCGGAGTTTGTGGTCGTTGACATGATTTCCTCTGAATTTCTGTCAATCAGTAACAGCGACAAAATTCATGAGCACGGCTCCTGTAATCCGGTTGCAGGGCTTGGCGGGCATCATGTTGATGCTATTGTTGTTGGCGGTATTGGTGGTGGAGCACTGCATAAGTTGAATTCTGCAGGTATACGGGCATTTAAAGCCAGTGGCGGCTCAATTTCTGAAAATATCGATATGCTGAAGTTGGGAACACTACAGGAATATCTCCCCGGACATACCTGCGGGGGACATAGCCATAGTCAGGGATGTTCTCACTAATCATGCCGCGTCCACTGAAACCGAGAAATTGTGCCTGCCCCCACCGTGCGGGCTACTCTGCAGTTTATAAACCGGCTGGAACACCTCTCAATGATATGGAGATTATCCGTCTTGCTCAGGATGAACTTGAGTCCCTGCATTTATGCGATGGTGAAGGCATGACTCAGGAAGAAGCGGGAGTCTGCATGGGGGTGTCGCGCGGCACGGTGCAGCGGCTGCTTGCTACTGCACGCCGTAAAGTGGCTCAGACGATTGTCGGGCAGAAGGCACTGGCAATTTCCGGTAACACGCCGGAAAAAATAGCTGGCAGTGGTTCAGCGGAAATCGTCGCTAAAGATCAGCATAGCAGTGGGAAAGGGCTTTCTCAATGAGTATGCAATATTCTGCAAAAGTATTGGATCATGTCAACAACCCGCGTAACGTTGGTTCAATTGAAGATGCGAATGGAGTTTGCTATCGCCAAAGACGGGAAAAAGAAGCTATCAAAAGTAGCTATCGAGATCACGCTTCCGCCCGGTTTTCCAGAAAAGTACAGGAATGCTATCATCAAGACAGTTGGGCTCTGCTCAGTCAAAAAGGTGATCATGGATCCGCCAGAGTTTGAAATTACTGCAATCTGATTGGATTATGACTTGGAAAAAGCGCTTTTGGGCGATGCTGAAGGTTCAGAACTACCTGACAGTGGGAAATATCGATTCGTGAAATCGGCTGTTAATTCTATTACCAAGTAACAGGAAAGGAGAGAACACTATGCAATGGGCAGAACTCTACCAGAAAGAGACAGAAAAGCCACTCGGACAGTTTATCAAGGATCTGAAGATTGCTGGAAAAGAGCGTGGTTTTATCATCCACAATGAAAACGGCATGGAGATGGCTCACACGTTCGGCGCTCATGGGGTTGAAGTGGCTCACGGGTTCGATCTGCACATGATTCAGATCTGCAAACCGGAAAAAGCGGCGGTGAGTCTCCAAACAAATCCTGAGCGGGCAGTCCTGATGCCCAAATTTGTTATGGCATTTACCGGTGACGGTAAGACTCAGGTCCGCTTCCTGGTCTATAATCGGCCAATGATTGAGGCCCTGGTTGGCGAACCGGCCTTTGCCGACTCATTGATCGAAAGTTACGGTGCCATTAAAAACATGATAGATGTGGTGCTCTGAAATGTGGGCCTTACTGACAAAACTGAACAAAAATCTGCTGCTGGCAATTCCGACCATGATGCTGGTCGGTTTTGTCTTCGGAGTGGCTGTTGATTCAGGATTCCTGAAGGCATTGATCATCCCGTTCACCTTCTTGATGGTTTATCCGATGATGGTAACCCTCAAATTGAAAAAAGTCCTTGAAGGTGGCGATGTCAAAGCACAACTGCTCACACAGTTGATTAACTTCGCTATCGTACCCTTCATTGCGTACGGACTCGGCAAACTCTTCTTTGAGAATCAGCCCTATATGGCCTTGGGTCTTCTGTTGGCCGCTCTGGTACCAACCAGTGGCATGACCATTTCGTGGACCGGGTTTGCCAAGGGGAACCTGGAGGCTGCCGTCAAGATGACCGTGGCAGGTTTGATCCTCGGCTCTCTTGCTACGCCGTTTTATGTCCAATGGCTTTTGGGGGCGCATGTAAGCGTTGATACTCTGGCGGTCATGAAACAGATCGCGGTAATCGTATTTTTACCAATGATAGCTGGATACGCTACTCAGCAGTGGCTGGTTAAACGCTATACGCAAAAAGTATTTCAGGAAAGATGGGCACCTCGCTTTCCGGGGTTATCAACAATCGGTGTCCTCGGAATCGTTTTCATAGCCATTGCGCTCAAGGCGCGCGCCATTGTGGCGGCACCGGAGGCTCTCGTACGAATAGCCGTACCGCTCGCACTCCTCTATGGAATCAATTATCTGCTCAGTACCATAGTGGGGAAACTTTTCTTGCGACGCGGTGATGCCATTGCCTTGGTCTACGGCACGGTCATGCGCAATCTTTCGATTGCTCTGGCTGTTGCCATGAATGCTTTCGGCACGCCCGGTTCCGATGCAGCGCTGGTAATCGCGTTGGCCTATATCATTCAGGTTCAGTCAGCTGCCTGGTACGTGAAAATTACCGATAGAATATTCGGTCCGGTAACGAACTGATTGGTAAATTGCAAAACACACAGGAGGTCGGTAATACCACTATTCGAATAAAGGAGATGCTATGGAGAAATTTCTGGCAACAGTGAAGGAAACAGTCAACCCGACAACTCAACCTGTAGGCGTCAATCTGGTGCGGGATGTCTCTCTGATCGAAGGGCTTAAAATCAAGATGCGCGGCAAGCGACTGGCGATTTGCCAACAGATTGCCTACAGCCGAATGTACTCCTGGTCAACCTGGGCGGACGCAGAATCGGGTCACTGTGCTATCGGAACAGCCTGCACGGGTATGATACAACCTCCTCAGCGAATTATGGATGGTTCTGTCAACACAGGCGTTTATCAGGAAACCCGGCACGCCGCTGTTGCCATGCAGCAGTTGATGCCACGGGTTAAGCCCGGTGTCACGGGAGTGTTAACGTACCCGTTGGCGCGTTCATTTAACGGTATTACTCCTGATCTTGTCGTGATCTACGTTAACTCTGCTCAGGCAATGCGGTTTGTACAGGCTTTCCTTTACCATCAGGGAGGCGAGTTTGTCATGAAATCGTCAGGTGATGCGGGTGTCTGCTCCCGAGCCGTTGCCCAGGTTTCTCTCACCGGAGAGCCGACGATTGAAATCCCCTGCCTGGGTGACCGGCGCTTTGCCATGACTCAAGATCATGAAATGATCGTAGGCATTCCCTTTGCCTGGCTGGAACGAACAGCTGAAGGACTTGCAGCAACTCACAAGGCGGGAATACGCTATCCGATCCCATTCCAGATCCCATCCGAATGCGACTTGCCGCCTGAATATACTACGGGAGAACTGGACAGATGACATCCATGGTTCTAACACAAGAACACACACCCGGATTTGATAAGAGGCACGAGGCGTTATGATGAATGCCTTGCTTGACTACAAATTTCTTATACCGCTTGTGCTGCTGCTGGGATTTGCACCGTTTTTCCCCCAGCCGCATATTGTTGAAAAGATAAGTATGCTGTTGGCCGGCACCCTGAAAAGACCGATTGATATCTTTGACCTTGTTTGGCATGCATGGCCGTTTACGCTGCTCGCGTACCGAATTCTTCGGAATAGTACTCATCGATAGAAAAGAAGCATACACCACCCTGCAACCATGGACAATCTCACAGTAGCTGTAGATATTCTGGAAAACAAACTGGCTGGTCATGGCAGAGGAATATCGCCACTTGAGTTGAAGCGTAAGTTCTATGATGGAGACGACTTTATTCTTCTGGATGTTCGTTCACCAGCAGAACATGCCGAGATTGGTATCGAGGGAGCTAAACTGATTCCGCTGGGGATGCTGCGGGAAAAACTGGAGGAACTGCCACGGGACAAAGAAATAATCGCATTCTGCAAGGTAAGCCTTCGCGGCTACGAAGCCCAGAAGATTCTTGACGCGGCCGGTTTTGCAAATACAAAGTTCATGGATGGCGGCATTCTTGCCTGGCCATATCCGCTCCGGGGTGCCAACAGCGCGTAGAAACAATGACTACAATAATTCAGGCACCCCGCCGCAAGTAGCGGACGGGGTGCCTGAACGGTTTATGCAGGTTGAAAAAAAGAGAAAATTCTGGTGGTCTTGGCTGATGTAGTAATGTGTTTATCTATGGTGCCGTCCAGGTACCCCTGGTCATCTCGAACGGTGCGCCGCCCGGCATTTTCCTGTTATGGAACCAGAGGTCATACATGGTGTTGCCCCAGGCCTTGAGTCTGGTAAAAAACGGATGTGTCTGGATGACATAGGCATTGGCCGGCAGGGTCAGGCGACCGTTGCCGTTGATTTCATCACGCAGGAATTCGACATATTCTCTGCTGGTGGTTTGATAATAAAGGGTAACAACGACATTTGTCGCATTCTTCGGTCGATAGGCATTGTACAGTGCTTGAGCAAATGGGTCTTTCAGATTGCTCAAATCGACCTCATCGTAGCCACTCCCATATTCAGCAGCAGTAAAGTAATCAGGGTTTGAGACCCCATGCCACACCGGTTCGCTCAGGCGCTTTGCCGCATCGGCAATTCTGAACCCCTTGGGCGGGATGCGATTGTCCTTGTAACGATGGGTTGCCAAGGCAAAGTGAAACGTTTTTTTCTCTTTGGTTAGGGTGCTTCCCAGCTTGGCTTCATAGACAAGTTCATCCATATGTATTTCTTTCGACGGGTCAGTGATCGGCGGACTGCTGGCCGAATCTTCCCACGGAAGACCTTTGAGCGTATCTGATGTATCTGAATACGGGTTGATCTCATATATCAAGCTGCCACCGTTATAAAATTTGACATTCACGAACATGCGACGCCCTTCGGGAAAACCGGAGATCAGTTTATGCCCGGTATTATTGTGTACCCGGAACTTCAGCCCTCCACTGACGGGATCATAGTCAACCGCTCCTTTTACCTCTGCAATATTTTTGATATTGGCAGCGTTCTGAAGTACCCCTTTTGTTGTTGTCGTGCCGCCAATGCGGTCAGCGGCCAGTTTGAGGGCATCGGCAATCATGGTATCCGTCAATGGCGTGCTTGATGGAGGTGGCGTCACCTTTGGATTCATCGTAGTCCAGGTGCCCTGCATGACATCCATGGTCAGTTCCTTGGGATTGAGCAGCAGCCGTCTGTTTTCTGCATCGGGATTCGGACTGTTGGGGGCAATGCTGTAAAGTATGGTCGTTATCCAGACATTGGCACCGGTCATGGCATGACACGGCATCCAGGTGTCGGGATGCTCGCTGCTCCCTTCCGGACGAACCGGGCTTTCCGGGAGGTTCGTACCGGGACTGTAACGGGAACACATGTGGCAGTCCTGGCACTTGCTGATGTTGTTGTCCGGTTGATCGGTTTCCCAGCCATTGACCGGGAACTGCCTTTTGGGCGTATTGGGAGCGAAATTCCCTTTGCCGGGTGAGCCTCCCTCGGCATTGTAGGCCGACAGGCGGAACTCGGAGTAGGTCCGCTCCACATGGGACCACATGAATGCCGACTGTTTCTCACTGGTAAGCGCTTCCTTGTCTCCCGGTTTGACATTTTTCTGCGGCAGGTTGGCAATCACCGGGTTGGAAACGTCATGGCAGGTGGCACAGAAGAATTTGCTCTTGTGAAAACGGCTGTACATGGTTTTGTGCAGCGCAGGATTCAGGTTGGGATAGAGAGACGGATCAACATCGGCAAACGGTCCCCGGCGCTCGTTGGTCGGGCTGACAAAATACTGTCCCCCTGCGGCTTCGGTATATTCAGGGCTGAACGGTGCATCATTCACTTGGAAGGGTGAACCGTCGAATTTCTTGAACGAGAGCGCAATCAGGCTGTCGGCACTTTTCGTCACTTTCGCCCTGTTGAGGGATTGATAGAGCGGATCCGGATACACATCCATTTCATTCCAGATTACGGTCCAATTACTACTTTCACGCGTTCCATCGAACGTCGTCTTATAGAACGGATCAATCAGGCGGTGACAGAATGAGCATTGGATGCCGTCGTAATCTTCGCCGGTCATGGCTGAGGCATTGAGGGTGCTTGAACGTCCTTCCAGCCACCCCTTGGGGAAGTGGCAGCGCAGGCAGAGATCCACCGCATTGGGTGTACCGGTTGCAAAGATCGAATCCTGTGCCGACACGGTGAAACAGGCAAACATGAGCGGATCGCGGGCGGAGTTGCCCATCATGGAGCCCTGCCAGGCGCCGTAGATGTTGTACTCGTCATAGTTTGTACGATTGCGCTGGTCGGGGGTTTTCTTGACCCATGTGTTGGCAGCGCCGCCATGACATTTATAGCAGGTCGTAGAACTTTCGATCGGCTCTCCGGCCTCGCCCGGCTGAGTGCCGGGCATGCGTAATAGCGGGTCTTCCCGAACGGTTTGAGTGGCGATTTGTGGAGTACTGTTACTGTCGCTGCATGCACTCATCAGTAGACAACAAACGAAGATGGTGACGGATTTGAAGGGTAAGTTCATTGTATTCTCCGGTGCTAAAATAATGTTAATTCCAATTCCAAATCAAGGCGCTATCATCGTTGGCTCGTCTTCGGCTCCTCAACATACTGCTTGTATGCTTTCGTCGCCTCAATCCTCGCCGCCTTGATATCACTCTTGATTTAGCATTGGTATAACGTGGCAAAACAGTGATATTCCGGTTAGACGGAAAAGGCTCCTAATGGAGGTTTAAGGGAGAATTTTTTTTGAGACAGGTAAAAAATACACCCGGAACAGTGCAGAGTCAACGCAATATCAGGAAAAATGATAAAATTTTAAAAAAGGCAGGAGCCGGTCAAGAGTACCGGCGGTTTACGAAAAGACTCCGCAGTGTCACGTATGCAGGATAGTGGGTAATCGGAGTCATAAAACAGGATCTAAACGGTGCGGGAGATTACAGGAGTCAAAAAAAAGTGTTTCGGATGTGTTGGCAGCTTGAGCGATAAATGTATCAGGCCAGAACCGGTTAGCAATTGCCGTATGAAGTGTGGAAGCAATTTATAAAGAATCTCGTAATGCTATTAAATCTAAACGGACAGCGTTCAAAACCTCGCTGCATGTTCCAGGAGGGGACGCTGCACTTGTGGGCTCATCAGAGTTAATACGTTTTCCATGTGCTGAAATCCGCTTTTTAACCCCTTCAATGGTAAACTTTTCGTCATACAACATTTTTTTGACCTGAAACACAAGATCAACTTCATTTTTTGAATATAATCTTTGTCCGGAACTGCTTTTAACCGGCTTCAAAAATGAAAATTCTGACTCCCAAAAACGTAGTACAGACGTCCTTACCCCTGCGGCTTCAGCTACTTCGCCGATCTTATAAAATAGCTTATCAGGGAGTGTTGGAGGCATAGTGCAGGCGCCCGCACTAACGTTATTCAGGTTCTGCGTTTATGGCATTTTTCAAAACCTGGCTTGGTTTGAAAGTCAGGATTCTGCGTGCATCTATGGTAATCGTTTCACCTGTTTGCGGATTGCGGCCACGGCGATCAGCTTTCTGCTTGACCACAAAATTACCGAAGCCGGCAATCTTGATTTTT
>Ga0194059_1000872_pt1 | contig 13412 bp, 13 predicted proteins | sample SepL6211m_MetaG_FD_163426 | JGI IMG/M metagenome (GOLD analysis project Ga0194059, IMG submission 163426) | Anoxic zone freshwater microbial communities from boreal shield lake in IISD Experimental Lakes Area, Ontario, Canada - Sep2016-L626-11m | ecosystem: Environmental > Aquatic > Freshwater >... | reverse complement strand
AGTGCACTATATTAAATTGTTTTAAATAGGTGGTATCTTCCCAATCAACACCATCAGTACCCGCAGTAACAATTTCAATAAAGAAATCTTTAGGGTATAATTCTTGTAATTTCAAATGTGGGTCTATTGAACGAAATTTTGAAACTCCTGATCTATCACTTGGAATTATTAGGCACTTAATTTGTTTATTCATTTATTTTATATTTATTTATGATATTTGTTATTATATTATTATTTTCTAAGAAATCATCTTCCCATATAACTTCTAAAGTATAACCATATTTTTTAGATAAACATATCTTATATTCATCATTTTCCCATAATTGTTTTGCTGTAACACCTTTTTTATGATTAAAATAATTTTCATCATACTTATTTGGGTTACAATGCCAATAATCACCATTATATTCTATTATTAAATTTAATTTTGGGCATAAAAAAAGTCGTTACGTGTAACGACTTTTAAATCTTGTAAGGGTTAGATTATTTATTACCTTTTGGGGTACCTTTCTTACCTTTACATCCGCATCCTTTTTCCATGATTTCTTTTTTTATGTTAAATGTTATTTCTTTCCTTTAACGTTTGGCATTGGCATTACGGTACCAGAAAAGATAGTGTTACCAGCCTTAAATTGAACATTCTCTTTAACTAATCTACTTTCGAAATAATTTTCTATTATTTTCGGTAGTGCTTTTGTCAATTCGGATGCAATCAGTTTTCTTAAATATTTTTCATCGATATTAATAGGTTCAGAAGAAACTTCTTCATTCATTACCCTTTTCTTTCTAACATCAGATCTTCTTACAGGTTTTTCATACATATCAACCTCATCATCCTCATTGTAGGCAGGTGTTATATCTTCTCTTAATTGTCTAACAGCCTCTTCATCTACATCAACGCCTGTACTTACTTGTGGTATCGGGTTTTCTAACATGGCTCTTTGTATAGCTGCAGGTAAACCTGAATTTTTTACTGCTTTATCGTAATTCTCGGAACCTGCTTGTATCATAGGTTTAGTACTATAACTCTCACTAAGTCCCATCTCCGCACCCACCTCACCCATAAACCCTGAAGTTTTGGATGGTTTAACAGCACCATTGTCGTATTTTTTTGCGGCTTTATCTACCGCTTTTGCTCTTTTTAATATCTCTAATAATTTAGGATCCATTTTTAAAACCTTGCTTGTTTGTATATCATTGTCATGCTTTTATCCCCTTTTGGGTTGTATTTTGGTATATTCTGTATTCTATCTGAAATAGGTGAACGGAAAGGAGTTTCATTAGTCCTATCCCAATCACGTATTCTATCCAATCTAAAAGTTTTCCAACCAGGTTGAATTGTGTCTGTAACACCTTTATATTGGTATGCACGTAAAATAGGGTTGCCAGCTTTTGAAAGACCTAAAACATAAGGTTCTATAAATCTCTCACCAGGTTTTTCAGTTTCATCACCTTCATAATAAATTCTAATTCTATTATGATTTGTAATTGCTCTTTCTACCTCACTTCTACTTGCGGCCTCTAAAATAAGTTCATTTAGAATAGAGTAAAGTCCCATCTTACCAATATTGTTCAGGATAGTTAAAATTATCGTAACCAATACCTGGTTTGTATTTATTTCCAGATGAATAAAGTAAAGTGTTTTTAGTCATTTGGTCTTTTGTAGTACCAACTTCATGATTATTTTCACCACGACCTAAAGCACTTAAAGCTGCTGGATTTTGTGCACTATATAAATTAGTTTCACTAAAATCATTAAGTACAGTTAAATTAAGTCTTTGAACATCTGCTGTTGATTTTAAACTTGGTAGTTGATTTAAGACGCCACCTGGTCCCATGTCCTGAACACTTGCGTCATCAGTTAAGATTGGTGATATTAATTGTCCGTTTGCCATAATTCTTTGTTTTTATCAAAAATTTTTATCAGAGATTCCATCATTCTAATCTCTTTTGTATTATAAATATCACGATAACTTTCTTTTTTGATTTTTATATCACTTATTGAATGTGGTTTCACCGAATTTGTTGTGATACCGTCTTTATCGTGTGTCTTAATATGTGTATTATCTATTGCGGTGCCTGAATTCTTTTTAATATCTTTAATGTTACCTACATTATCTCTTGCAATACTTAATGTTTTATTAACCCAATCTCTCATCATAAGACCACCATTTAATATAAATTGTGTATCTTGTTTTCTATGATTAACAGATTTAACTCCTGCAGTAGTATGGGTGTCAAAAAAGTTTTTAATCCTTTTAAGTTGTTCATAACTTACATTAGGTTCATTAAGTAATGTCTCAAGTCTTTTATATCCTTCAACATTCTTATCACCTTTATAAGCATTCATCGTTTTTTGTAGATGATTATGCAACTCTTTAGGTATTTTCCAAGTATAACCCTGTAATGCTGAATTTGCCATTATCTAATAGTTTTTAATAACTCTTGTTTATATTCAGCCGGTACGTCAACCATACCTATTTTATTAATTAAATAATTTAGGATAACACCTTTTTGTTCACCAGTTGCTTGATTTTTTTCAACAATATCAATTAGGTTTTTAACTTTTCTAACCAATAAAGGATTTTCTTCAGAAATAACATCAATATCAGGAATACCGTTTTGATTTATATCCCCGTATTTTTTAATCTTATCAACAACTTCTTTAGGGAAATTTTTGGATACTATAGCTTCTACCATATTATCCATTTTCTTTTTAGAGGCTTTTTTAAGCCTTTCTTTTGTGTATTTTTTACCTTTTTCCGTTTCCTCACCTTGTTCATCATCCATATAATCTATATTGGCTGAAGCGGTGTAAACACTTGCAAGAGGTGTTTTAACAGCTGGCATAGGTACTAAAGAATAGTAACCTCTATACCCTTGTTGGCGTGTAGATCCTACAACAGAATTTCTGATTTGTTCACCATCGTCATCATATATAGGATCCATAGTACTGTCAGAAGATGATTTAGAATTATCAACACTTAGTTTAACATTGTTTGCACCTATTCTGGTACCATCACTGTTTACTAACTCATTTAATCGTAGTTTCAAAAAGTTTATCATTTGTATTTTTCTTTATAAATATCAAAGAAAAACCATTTGTTTAATACATTTGTCTTTTATATTTTGGAGCGTAAAACCCATCGGTCTTCAGCCGATGGGTAGTTCACCCGATACTTTCTTCTTTTGCTGTAAGCCTATCTTTAATCATATATGTAGAAGATATTCCTTTATGTTTCCAAAATTCAATCTCACCGTCACTCATTGTCATAAGTTCTTCTAAAGTATCTTGGTCTTCACGATTTGTAGGTATTCCACCAATAAGTTCTAATTCTCTCGAAGTGAAAAATTGTTTTAATTCTGGGTTATCGATTAATAAAGCTTCTCTAACATGTAATGGAAAAACAACTAAAAGAGGTTCTACCTTTTTGTTAAATGCTTCAACATATTTTGGAACATTGTATTCACCTGTTAAATCAGGGTTTTTCTTAATTTGGTCTTCTGTAATTAAATAACAATTAAATTTAAGTTCTCCTTCAGGTGTTTTTTTGGTTTTACTGAATGAAATATCACCGTGTGATTTACGAGTGCCGTTATTAACATAATACAATGTATCACCTAAATTAACATGGACGTTATCACGAATAACTAATTCCATATGTGCTTGTCTTGGTAATGCACTACCGTTTTTATTGTTACCTCTTTTAATGTAAGATTGAACGGTTTTTTTAACCTTAGATTTATTAGCTATTTCAACTAAAGGTACTTGTTTGTTATATATTTTTTCTAAATATTCGTAATAATAATCAACAAATTCCTTTCCCTTACCGTCCAACAACATTTTTATGGATTTATTTAAGAATTTCTCAATATATTTTGGAATAGTTTTACCTTTAATTGTGTTACCAGTTAATTTTACTTTTCCACCTGGTTTTAGGATAGCGTAATTTTTTCTTGAAAAGTTAACAGTCGCATCCATAATATCGTCAATATCAAGACCCATAGCGCCAAACATATATCTTTCATTATATTCAGCAACATCGGCATCAATACCTTCATAAACAACATCTTTCTTAACAAAACGATGCAATCCTTTTCCAATATAAGTTCTTGTTTCGGCATCTTCAGGACATGAAAAGTTAACACCGTCAGTATCTAATACTAATGGGGTATAACCTCTTTCCATAAAAAACGTAATCATTAAACGTAAATACTGTCTACCAGTACAAGTAATTTGTTCACCAATATCAATATCACCCCAAGGGAAAATATGTGGAGCTGAAATAGAACCAAAGACTGAGTTATTTAAAATCTTAATCGGTAATTGTTTCTTATCATACATTGATGATAGTTTCATATTACCTTTTGCCGCCTCTTCGTTCATCAATGCTTTATATTTGTTACGAGTATCGGAAAGATATTTTAACATTGCTCTTAACGCACCTGTAATATCACAATCAGGAAATACGTCATGTGTTAATTGAATTGATGGATAAAGTGATGCGTAGTCAAACTTAGCAACTTTTTTACTATATCCTAAATGTAATAATCTCGATAAACCACCGACAAAATCACGTTTAGGTAACATGTCAGGTAATGCTAACTCATTTTCATACGACCAAGACATCATCAATAATTTCCATAATGTCGCAGTACCCATGGTAATAGAACGACCAAATGTTGTTGGTACTAAAGCTGCCGTTAAAAAACCAGCTTGTGTGTATATATCATCTACTTGTTCTGTTTCTAACAAGTCATCCGTTAAATATTCTGTGATTAAAAACCTTCCATCTTTAACTTCCCACTTATCCTCATAATTGTCAATAACAACCATTTCACCTTTTTTGTTTTCAAACAATTTAGGTTCAGGTTTAATACCATCAAGTTCATACCATTGACCACTTGTTGGGTTGAAATTATAGTTTTTATTTTCAACCCACATTCTACCCAACTGACCACCATCTACGTAAACACGAGTTGGTCTTTCCACTTTGGCTTCTTTTGCTATGTATTTCAAACCAGCTTCTTTTAGATTAGAATTTAAAGCTTGTGCCTGTCTAACTCTATGTAATGTATCTAATATGTTGATACCCCACATCACAGTTTGTTCGTAATTTTCTAACTCAGCACCTAATTTAAGTGATGATGTTTTACGAACCATTGGAATTTCTGGGTGTCTGGTTTTTATAATATTTTTTGTATTGATTGTTGTGGTTTTATCTCCTCTAAGGCTAATTCTAACCTTTTCATCACTAATACCTAACAATCTCATTCTACCTAAGATATAATGCCAGTCAAAATTCTCTGAATTATATCCAGTAATAATAGAGGCATTACGTTCAGAAACTATCTTAAAAAATTCGATAATCATTTCACGTTCAGTTTCCTCAGACCACTTACCGTTTTCATCATAAGAATCAATAATTTTACGATAACCACGATTGTCTTTAATCCCTATCAAAAAGATGTGACCATCTTCAGGATCTAAAGACGTGGTCTCAATATCAAATACCATTTTATGTACTTCAGTATAATCGTCAAAACCTTTAAACAAACGTTTACCTGTTTGTATCATAAACTGTTCAATAGGTTGAGGCATTTGAACCATGTCTTTTCTTTTCCAAGGATCTAAACCACCCTTTTTAAGAAAATTCACTAAATCACGATAAGTACCAGTTGATTTGACAATATATTTAAAGCCTTCTTCAAGACGTTCATTATCGTCAGTTCTAAGTTTTTCAGTAAAAATACCGTGTTTTTTAGCCTCTGAACGCATCAAATCAATATCGTCATCATAGAAACCACTATCTTTAAGGGATTTAGTCCAACAAAACGGAGTAAACTTTTGGGTTTTTATCATCTTACCCTTTTTAGGGTCATCGATAAACGTATAAACTCTATTTGATTCATCTACTGACCAATCACCTGTTTGGTCAAGTTCTACAGCCACAATATATTTTTCAGTATCATGACCTTCAAGGAATAATTTGATATCTTCAGGTGTTGCCTGTTGAATTTGTTTTTTACTCATATTTTACTTCTGTTTGGGACGGGCACAGAAACCACTCGTTAAAATTTAATTAATTTATAACTAAATAGTATTGAAATAAAATCGGATTGTGAAGGTTAACAAATTATTTTACTTTTTGTAAAACTATCTAAAACATTGACAAATAAGTCTTCACGTATTGGTACAATTAACGATGTACCGTCATCTAAGAAATCTATTTTAAATTCAGCTTTAAACGTTCCGGCTAAATTAGTATCTTTTTCATCAAATTGATACCCAAGATAATATTCACCATCTTGTTGACAAATCTCTTTATCCACTGGTAATAATAAACCTTGTTTGTTGAAAACCTTATAACTACCTTTATCATCTATCATAGAAAACGTAATAGCAGCATTCTCTAAACGTTCATAAATCGTACGGAAATTTTTTCTTCCATCATTTATTACCTTTAACTTTAGAGTTGGTAGGTTCGAATTTTTGCGTATAAAGAAATTTTGTGCCATATAGATAAATATTTTATGTAGACTTATTTAAGTGAATTAATAAAATTTTTAATATAAACTAATTTATCACTATACTTAATACCGTGCCAAGACTTAATAAATAAATCATTAGTTATGTGTGAGTTGTTATACCAACAATTCCATTCAACACCTAAACTACACATTGGTTTACCATTCCCTATACTATTTTTTAGTGATGTTAATTCCTTATTTATAGATGTTTCATCGGTTTCATCATTTCTATCCCAAACTCTTTTTAAAAAAGACCTAACATCGGCAGTATTAATCATTATAATTACACCAGCATTATACCAATCAATAATTTCTGAACCACCTAAACCAGATCTAAGTTGTACCATACCGAACTCCATACCATTGTGTAAAGCGGTCTTTAAGTCACCACCTAAGTTTAAACTATCACAATCTTCATACACAACTAAACTACCATCTTCAATTGTGGATAGAAATTCAATTAACCAAGCTATTTTTTCCCACCAAACTTTTCTATCCAAACATCTTCTATCGTTGTTAGACGTGTATATAAAACCGTTATTTGTTGCATAATTTTTAACTATAGGACTTGTTAAATCATAAAGTTCTTTATGGTCTGAGGTATAGTGTTGTGTTATATAATATTTCATAGTATTTATTTTTTTTAATTTAATGGCCACCAAGTAGTTCCGTCACTAAGTACTGTTACGTTTTGACCGTAACTATTTAGGTTATATTGTGTATTACCATTAGGAAATGGTCCGTATATTACTATAGTGTTTTCATAGTTATTATCTGTTTTTATAATAGTTACTTTAACACCTTTCATTAAAAAAACATCTGGTAAATAAAAAAATATATTACTATATATGTCAGCATTGGCAAAAACAGATAAGTTTTTTGTTGAACCAGTAAATGGACTATCGGCAGATGTTAAAAATAGGCAATTATTTGCTTGATTATTTGATACTTGTAAATCAATAAGAGATGTAGTACCAGAATTAGATATAGTACCACCACTAACGTATATATTACCGTTTACAACTACTAACTTACCAGAATCTTCAATATTGACAGCACCTTTTATCAACATATCACCATAAATAAATTTTTGTTCATTTTTAGGTATGGTTATTGTAACACCAGATTCTATAACCCAATAATTTTTATATTGTGGTAGATTAACAGTTAAATCACTTACGCCGTCATTTTGTGATAAAGTTAAAGAACCACCATCATATGTAAACCCAGTTACATAACTATCAGGTATGTAAACTGTTAAATCGTTTAAACCATCATTTTGTGATAAAGTTAAAGAACCGTTATCATAGGTAAATCCAGTTACATAAGTATTAGGGCCTGTATTACCAGTGGTAATGAAAGAAGCTAAAGTATTTAATGTTATATATTTTGTGTGAAAATTACTGTCAATCAAAAGCAAATCAGTTCCAACAGGGTTAGTGTTTTCAGGAAATTGCCATATTTTTTTATTTTTTGCCATTTTATATTTTTTTTAGTTTACTCCCAAATTATACCCGATCCATAACTATTACCAACTATGTCATCGTCATCGCTTATAATTATGTCGTCACAATTACTTAATAAATATTGTGGTATAACGCCTTTGCATCTTCCACAATATTCAGAATATGGTTGAACAATTTGTGCTCCACCAAGTGTATCAGGACGACAGTATCTTCTACAATCGACGAAGAAATTATTTCTAACTTCTAAAACATTAAGTGGTTTTTCATAAAACCTTAATTGTGACAACTCTCCTTCGAAAGTTCCTGCAAAGTTTGTCTGTAACAATAAATTTCTATCATTATAATCTGGTCCACCAAAAGTCTGACTTTCGGTTAAACCTTGTGTACCACCACCCCAACTCATATTAAATGGAACACCAATTTGTTTATCACTCCATTCGTTAAGGGCTCTTAATTGTAATCCTATAAAATCATCTACTTTATATTTCACCAAACCATTAACCCAAAACTTTAAAGTTCCAGATGGTAGAGTATTTTTAACACCACCACCAGCTGTATATGTAACTGCAATGTGGTTCCAACTATTTCCTGAAGGTATAATATTTGGTTCGGAATACCCTTCTTCCATAACTGTACCTGTAATTCTATATTTGTTGTTGTAACAATCACCAGTAACAGTCATTTTTCTATAACCAATTCTACCGTCATTAGTAATTCTAAATCCTAAAGCGTTTTCAGATAATTCATCACAATAATTATAAGTTTTACCAGTTACTACAGACGTTTCTGTATTACCACTACAACTGCAACAACTACCACCAACTCTTGAACTAATACTGAACCAATTTTGTCCACCTGTGATAATACTTGGGTCTTTATAAACGTTAGGATCATTTCCATTTTCATCTGTATAATGACAACTACATCCACAACCGCCACCACCTACTCTTGAACTAATACTAAACCAACTTTGACCACTATTAGGTTCAACTATAGATTGGTCAAAAAGTAATTCTTCGGTTACGGGTAGTGGAATTCCAGTTGTTGTTTTTAATCCAGTTTCACCTGAAAAATCATTCCAAAATTTATTCTCAGCTCTTGTCCCAATGTAGAAAAAGAAATTTTTATTGTTTGTGTAAACATCATTTAATGTTGTACCAGTATTACCACTTGAACAAAATTCGTTATTCCAATTAATCCAAGTTTCCATTGACCATCCTGTTGTAAATGTTGATGGCATTACCTCCCATTTTGTGGTTCCTGAAACAAATGTTAAAGTATAACCTGTATCGTTACAACATGGGAATGGTTCTGATATTGGTGCTGGTTTATCTGTATCTAATTTAAAAAATCCTTGGTAAAATCCACCGTCTAAACAAATGGTATCACCAACAGGACAACCATCAATAGTTTCATTATCAGGGTGAAAAGACCAAGGATATTCGTACAATCCTGGGTTTACGGTACAACCTGATGGGTTATAGGTAATTGTTAAACCTGTAACGGGATAAAGAACTAATTTTGTATCAGCAGAAGTTACAGTTAAACTTTCACCAGATAAACAAAGTGTCCTACCATTGTCAACACCTGTTAACCCCCAATCATTTAAGGTAAAACCTGTAAGTGGTATTATAGTACTACCCGTCCATTGAATTAATGAAGTTAAAGAACTACCATCAATTGTAGTATTGGTATTACTAGTATCAAACCAAGCGACCAATCCATCTGTAATAATATCATAATTACATGAGCCTTTACAGTTGGTGGCGTATGGTAAATAATCACCATTTCTATCAGAAATTAAATTAAAATCCCAATAATCTGTATAAACTAAACTTATACCTTCAAAATTCTTAAAATAGTAATTATTTTTAATATCCATTAGAATGCATAATCTAAAAGTGTTCTACCCCAACCAGTGTTGGTTTTTATATATAAATAAGAATTATCCCAAGCAATGTCACCCACATTTCCGTTTGTATCGGCAGTACTTGTTGGGGTATATGATTTTCTCATTCTAAACTGATTATATCCTGTTGTACCTGATATATCTAATTTTGCTGTAGGTGAATTTATACCAACACCTATATAACCTCTTGTAGAACCAGCACCTTGTATATGTATATCGGCGTTAGCTTGTGACGCATAAGAACCAGCATAAAATCTAATATGGTCATCTACACCACTACCAGGTGCCCCACCAGTTGATGGGAAATTAAGAATATTTAATGAATGTGCTTTTGTGGTAGACGCAATAAAAGTATCACCTGTGGTACCGTTATTAACATTCACTGGATATGGGTCTGTATTAGTTAAACCTATAGCTCCCATACCTACACCAATCCTACCAGAGTCTACTGTAGCCCCAATAGCAACAATAAGATCATTAGTACCGTTTATGAAAATTTCTTCTACATTTTCATAAGGATATACTATTTTATCATCATAATAAAAACGACTTCTACCATCGTAACTATATAAATCAAATGTTGCTTGTGGTGATGATGTGTTTATACCTACTTTTGTACCGTTTTTACCTAAAACTAATCCGTCATTTACTGCAACAACCGCTCCATCACCTATTGCTGTAGCCCCTGTTAATGTAGTTCCACTAACATCGGTTCCATAACCTATTGCTGTATTATAACTACCTGATATATTTGACTGTAAAGAATAACTGCCTATCGCAACATTTTTATTACCACCTACATTGTTATAAAGTGAAAGTGATCCAATAGCCGTATTTGAATTTCCTATAGTATTTGAGTTTAAAGAAGAATAACCTGATGCAGTATTGTTATAACCTATTGTATTACTAAGTAATGATGCATAACCTTGTGATGTATTTTGATAACCACTAATATTAAAATTAAGTGAACCAGATCCAACTGCTGTGTTACTATTACCATCTACATTTGATGTAAGTGCACCACCACCTACCGCGGTATTCCAACTACCATCTACATTTAAAAAAAGAGTATCTATTCCAACACCAACATTATAAATCCCAATTGTATTACTAAGTAAAGATTGATACCCAATAGCTGTGTTATCATCGGCAACACCACTACCTTGACCTATTGTTAATCCATTAATTAAAGCATCACCACCAACATCCAATAAAGCCATTGGTGAATTATTTCCAACACCGACATAACCAGCGGTAATAACAATAGTTCCAGCTGAAGATGGACAAGCAATAATGTTACTTGTATAGAAAGGTGACGTACAAGCCGATAATGACCAAGTTAAACCACTAATAGGTTCCCATACTACAGTACCGTCAAAGTCTAAACTTTTAGCCACCAAACCAGGTACAGCACCACTTTTTATTTTAATTTTACCAGATAAATCAATATTAGTTATACCTGATAACGATATTGAAGTTCCACTGTACTGAACTTGCTGACGATCTTCAAAATTAGGTCTGGTTAGGAATGGCATATAGTTTTAATGTTTAATAATAAATATTAACATGTGTGTAAAATTTTAATATTTGTATTGAATATGATGGTCAACAACATTTTAACCCTTGGTGGAATGATAAAAGTGGTGTTGAGTTCGAGAATACTCAAAAACGTGATGAAATTAAAAATCAGTATTGTTATAATAATAAAAAAGATTTAAAAGATATAATAACACCACACCTTATATAACTGTAAACCCTAAAGGTCTGTATTGTAGCATCTTATTCAACTGTTCTGCCTCAGTTGCCTTACGTGTTAACATCGCGTCTGGACGTAATCTCTCTAACCTTTCATTAAGTCTTTCCATTAATGTTGCTTTATCTTCTTTGGATTCACTTAATAATGATTCATAATCCATAGTAACTTCAGCATCTGTTACACCAAGTGCGCCACCAAATTTACCACGAACTCTACCAAGGGTTTCTTTACATAAAGCAGTAAAGTAGTCCCTCACCCATTGTTTAGATGGTGTATTTAATTCCGTATAATTTACCACATCTACAGGAACGTCAGAAGGTAACTTAATAATATCTTTATTTGCGTTTAAACATCTTTGTCTATCTTCATCTGAAGTAGTTTCATAATACCAATACCAAACCCTTGCACCACCAACGTTAATACTTTGTCCACCAGCAAAACCAGTACCACCACCAAAAGATAATCTACTACCAGGAGGTGGTGATAAATGTAATAATCTGGTACCAGCAGGGCCTGCTGTTAACCAATAAGTTAAATCTGAACTGATTAATCTTTGCTTTAAACTATAGTCAGCGTTTCTTAATACAATATCGTAAGCTGGTGCCAAATAGAAACCACCGTAACCAAATCCACCACCTGCAGCACCATAAGGTAATTGTGCCACACCACCACCAAATCCATAATCACCAAATCCGTAGTTTGAATATAAAGCGTAATCTACTGTTGGTGGTTGGAAATATAATACTTCACTTATTTCACGACCAGCAGGTATTTGATATACTTGTTGGCCATTATGTAATGTTACATAATCTTGTTTTAATTCCCAAGGGCCTCTAGCTTGTAAACCAACTATTTTTGAGTAAGCATAGGTAAATGAATCCTCATAACTTTGACCTCTTGTTGTTAAAGCTTTGGTTAAATCTGCAGTATCTAAATTTATACCGTCCAATGATGACCATTGAGTTTCAATTAACCATTCATTGATGTAGGCAGAATGATCCTCAACAGATATTTCCAATAAAGTACATAACTGTTCGTCATCTAACTCCACCTTTCTAAGTGGAGCTCCCAACCTATGTTTTACTTGACGAAATACTTTTGCTTTTTCAGCATCATCTATTATAAGTGCCATTGTTGTTTTATTTGATAAATATCTATTTATTAGATAATATCATTATAAAAGTTATAGTTATTCAATAGAAGTTTTAAATAGGTCAATAAAGTCATCAGATATGTCGATATTTTTATTTTCTTCACCCATTATTGTACTAATAATTTGTTTTTTTCTGTTTAACATTTCGTAAATTTTCTCTTCAATTGTATCTTGAAATATTGGGTAGTATATGTTAACAGTTTTATCTTGTGAAATCCTGTAATTTCTATCTTCAGCCTGTTGATGGTTTGATGGGACAAAATCTATATCATGAAATATTGTTGTATCTGAGGCGGTTAATGTTATAGCAGAACCTGCTGAAATAATATTACCAATAAAAACTCTTTTGTTTGGGTTGGTTTGAAATTCATCTATGGATTTTTGTTTTTCTTTTTCATTCATTTCACCATTATGACAAACAGCAATATCACCCAACTCACCTTTTAATTTTTTTAGTGACTCAGTAAATACGGTAAAAATAATAATCTTTCTATCTTCAGATTGTTCTAAAAAGTTATTAACCATATCTAATGTTAAAGGTACTTTTTGTTCTGAAATAAATTTACGTAAAATTACCATCTCAGTCATTTGTCTAGC
>Ga0194059_1000871_pt1 | contig 13417 bp, 16 predicted proteins | sample SepL6211m_MetaG_FD_163426 | JGI IMG/M metagenome (GOLD analysis project Ga0194059, IMG submission 163426) | Anoxic zone freshwater microbial communities from boreal shield lake in IISD Experimental Lakes Area, Ontario, Canada - Sep2016-L626-11m | ecosystem: Environmental > Aquatic > Freshwater >... | reverse complement strand
AGATTTCATGGGTTTATGTATAAATGAGTTGGCTCTATTATAATCTAATACCTATGTCATCAATGCCTATAGCCCCAGAAAATGAACTTCGATTAAGCGAGTCTTTAAAAATAAAAATTATTCAATCTATTGATGCTGCGGGTGGATGGATTAGTTTTAATCATTTTATGGAGTTCGCACTTTATGACCATGATTTTGGTTATTACTTAGGTAGCTTAAGAAAGTTTGGCGAAAAAGGGGACTTTGTTACGGCGCCAGAAATATCTAGTTTTTTTGCTAAATCATTGTGCATTCAATTTAAAGAAATTTTTCAATCGCTCGATAGAAATATCATTGAAATTGGGGCTGGATCAGGTAAGTTTGCCCTTGAAACTATTCAATCTTTAGAGGTTAATAGCGAAAATATTAATCATTACTTTATTTTAGAAATAAGCCACTCATTAAGAAAACAACAATACGATCTCTTAATAGAAAATTTACCTTCAAACTTATTTAGCAAGGTGAGATGGATCGATGAGATACCGCAAAAATATGAAGGCATTATTTTTTGTAACGAACTTTTAGATGCGTTCCCTATAGATTTGATCAAAAAAAACCTAAGCAGTTATTTCCAAAAAGGCGTGGGTGTCGAAAACGGCACGTTTATTTGGAAAGACAAATTGATAGATGACCTATCTGCTTATGACCAAATTAACTTAGAAAGCCTTCCAGATAATTATCTTATAGAGCATTCAATGCATATAAAAGACTGGATTAATAAAATCAACCAATCCCTTACTAAAGGCATTTTACTAATTATTGATTATGGTTTTAATGATAAGGAATACTTTCATGATCAGAGATCTCAAGGCACTTTAATGTGCCATTTTAAACATCATGCACACGACAACCCTCTCATTCATTTGGGCATTCAAGATATTACAAGCCATGTAAATTTTAGCTATGTTGCAAGAGAGGCTTCAAAATTAGGATTGCACATCAAAGGGTTTATTTCTCAAGCAAATTTCCTTATCAATTGCGGCATATTAGATTTGCTGGAGAGAGTGAATATAGAAGATCACGCTAAATATATGAAATCAGTATCAGAAATTCAAAAATTATTATCCCCTTCAGAAATGGGAGATTTGTTTAAAGTTATGGCTATTGAAAAAAATATTGATATAGATCTCATGGGATTGAAAAATAACAATAAAGTCACAAAATTATGAATGATCAAAATAAAGAGGATATTAAACGACGGCCTATTAGAAGCTATATTTTAAGGCAAGGTAGAATTACTGCGGCACAAACAAAAGCGATTCAAGAAAACTTAAAGAAACATGCGATCGTTTTTGAAAATCAACCAATCGATTTTAATGATGCATTTCAAAATAGAAGCGGAGAACTTGTATTAGAGATTGGCTTTGGCATGGGAACTTCAACCGCTGAGATTGCAAAAGCCAATCCAAATAAAAATTATATAGCCATCGAGGTCCATTCTCCAGGCGTTGGCAATTTAATAAAGTTAATTCAAGAAAATGATATTTTTAATTTAAAAATTATCCAACATGACGCGGTGGAAGTTCTTAATACAATGATCAAAAATGACTCTCTTGATGGAATACATATTTTCTTTCCTGATCCGTGGCCTAAAAAAAGACATCATAAACGCAGGCTGATACAAGAAAGCTTCCTTAAACTTATGGCGCAAAAAATTAAACAATCAGGATATTTACATATTGCAACCGACTGGGAAGATTATGCGCTTTGGATTATTGATTTATTAGACAAAGAAATATTACTTCAAAAAACTTCAGAAGATTTCTTCAGGAAGCCTGATTATCGGCCTTTGACAAAGTATGAAAATCGCGGCATTAAATTAGGTTACAAGGTTTGGGATATGATCTATAGGCGTCTTTAGCCATTTTCCAATAATAATTTCAGCTTCATCAGCCCCTTGCTTTTTTAAACTAGAAAAAAGTTGAACAGTGCATGAGATCCCAAGAGTATTTCCCCATTTTTCATTAATCTCTTTTTCTACAGCATGAAGTGTTTTAAAAGACGCTTCGCGAGAGAGCTTATCAGCTTTAGTTAATAAAATATGGATAGGTTTTTTGTTTAGTGAAAACCACTCTATCATTTGCTGATCAAGAGGCGTTAAGGGGTGCCTGATATCCATAACTAAAACAAGCCCAAAAAGACATGAACGTTCCGATAAATAAGTAGCTAAAGTTTTTTGCCAATGATCTTTAATGGCATGCGGCACTTTAGCGTAACCATAACCAGGTAAATCTACTAGAAAACGATTTTCTCCAAGAGAAAAGAAATTGATAAGTTGTGTTCGACCCGGTTGTTTACTCACGAAAGCCAGCCGATTATGATTGGCGAGCGTATTAATAGCACTCGATTTTCCTGCATTTGATCTTCCAGCAAAAGCAATCTCAATGCCAGTGGGCGCAGGTAAATCAGTTAAATGGTGAGCAGATATATAATATGATGCGTTTTGAAAAATAGCCATGCGCTTTACCTAACCTGTTCAATCCAATCAAAATGCTATCACGAGAATAGGATTTTAGATAAAATGAAGGCCTTGTACATACTTTATATATGGAGCTTTAGGCAATGAGCGGTCGAAATGCTTTTTTTATTCTGATTTTTTCATTTTTTATTTCAAATATTGCAATTGCCGCAACAATTGAACATAAAACCCCACCTCAATCGGTTACAAATGTATGCGCGGCTTGTCACGCAATTGATGGTAATAGCGCGATTACAGCTAATCCAAAATTAGCTGGACAGCATCCAGAATATCTTTATAAACAGTTAACTAATTTTAAATCAGGCGAGCGCGCAAATGCAGTGATGTCTGGTATGGCAGGCATGCTATCAGATGCCGATATGCATGCTGTAGCAGAGTATTTTTCAAAACAAACTTTGAATTTGGGTCAAGCTAAAACAAATGGGGCAGGATCGCTAGGAGAAAAAATCTACCGCGCTGGTATTCAAGCTAATAATGTTCCAGCTTGCGCTGCATGTCATGGCCCTTCAGGCGATGGACTCCCTGTAAAATATCCTCGTCTAGGCGGACAACATTCAGAATATGTTTTAAATCAATTAAGACAGTTTAGATTAGGCACTCGTGCCAACGACGAGGCGAAAGTGATGCGCACAATTGCAGCAAAATTAACTGACCAAGAAATGGAAGCAGTAGCTGATTATATTCAAGGTTTAAGATAAGTTATTTCATTATTTATTCTTGATCAATTGCTGCAACTTCCTTGCAGCTTTCGTAGTCAAAACTCTTCATTTTTAAAATGAGCTATTTTGAAATCTACTACATTTAATTCCAGAAAACTAAATCAATTGCTAAGCTCGATGAGCTTTGCAGTATCCATGCTTGTATTTCTGGGCATTGCATCCGTTATTGGAACGATTCTTAAACAGAACGAGCCTTACGAAAATTATATTATTAAATTCGGTCAATTTTGGTTTGGTTTTTTTGAAAAAATTGGCCTCTATGATGTTTATCACAGCGTTTGGTTTCTAATAATCCTGCTTTTTTTGGTGATATCCACAACACTTTGTATTACTAAAAATACACCTATTATTCTTAAAGATTTTTTATTATTTAAAGATTCTTTGGAAGAAAAATCACTTTTATCGTTTACACATCATCTGGTTTTAAAAAATAAAAAGAAGGTAAACCTTTCTCAAGTTATTCATTACTTAAAACAAGCGAACTTTAAAGTTAAAGAAAAATTAAAAGATAATGGCGACATCTTAATTGTTGCCAAAAAAGGAAACTATCAGCGTTTAGGCTATATTTTTACTCATGTGGGTGTCGTTGTGATCTGTTTAGGCGGCTTACTAGATGGCAATTTAATTTTTAAAGCTCAAGAGCTATTTGGCTATAAAAAAATTGAAACACTCGATATTCCAGCCTCAAAAGTTCAAGAAGTAAGTAGATTAAGCGTAGCTAATAGTTCTTTTCGAGCAAATATGACGCTTGCTGAAGGGTCTTCAGATAATGTAGCTTTTGTAAGAATGAAGGACGGTTATCTCGTGCAAGATTTACCTTTTAAAATCACTTTAAAAGACTTTAGGATTAATCATTATTCAACGGGCATGCCAAAGTCATTTGAAAGTGACTTGATTATTTCTGACCCTGAACTTTCTCAAGATATAACAAAGACAATCAGCGTTAATCACCCCTTTACATATAAAGGGATCGCTATATATCAATCTGATTTCCAGGATGGAGGTACTAAGCTTGATATTAGATTGTGGAATTTCTTGAATTCCAATACTTCACAAAAAATAAATGGAAAGATTTTTGAGAAAGTAAAGTTAGATAAAGATCAGCTTACATATGAATTTAATGACTTTAGAAAGTTTAATATTTTACATTTGAAAGAAGGCATTAAAGAGAAACCTAGAAACGTTGGACCTAGCGTAACTTATAAAATTAGAAATAATTCAGGCCAGGCTCGTGAGTATATTTCTTATCAGTATGCTATGCCCATCGATGAGAGATCTTTCTTTATTAGTGGCATGAGAGAGACGCCCCAGGAAGAATTCAAATATTTAAAAATACCTGCAGATCAAAAAGGTTCGATTTCGGATTTTATGTTATTTAAAGCAGCACTTCAGAATAAACCCTTGATCGAAGCTGTTGCGAAGAAAATGGCAAATCAATCTGTAAATTCAGATAAAAATGCTAGCGTTAAAGAGTCTTTTGAAAATAGCGTTAATAAATTAATGACTCTGTTTGGGCAGGGCGGTTTTTCCAATATTGCTCGAAATATTGATACAAATATTCCTGCCAGTGAAAAAGATAAAGCAGTGCAGACATATTTAAAAATCATAGATATTGCATCAACAGAGCTTTATAAAAATCAATTTAATCTTTCAGATAAAGAGCTTGATCAATCCAGAGTTACATTTATTCAAGATGCTTTAAATGCTTATAGCGATATGTTTTTTTATGGATCCCCTTATTATTTTGAACTTATTAATTATGACCAAAAAGAAGCGAGCGGTCTGCAGCTCACTAAATCTCCTGGACAGTTTTGGGTTTATCTAGGGTCTTTAAGTTTGGTACTTGGTATTTTTTCGATGATTTATTTGCGAGAAAGAAAGTTATGGTTACTCATTAAATCCAAAGGTGGCGCTATACTTGCATTCAGTTCCAATAGAAAGAATCCAGACTTTGAAATTGACTATAAAAAAGTCAGTCAAGCAATTAAAAAAATTATTCAATAATAGGTGAGCCATGTTAACTAAATTATTTAAATCATCAAAAACGTCATTTCAAATATTTAATGCTTTATATCTTTCCTTTTTATTAGGAGGTGCTTTTTACGCATTAAAAACATTTCATAACTATATGGATATTTATGAAAAGGCTATTTTATTTGGCAGTGTTGGTTTTTTTAGTTGGCTTGGTTGGAGCTGGAATCACTTCAAAAAGATTATTATCTTAGTGTTTGCCATTAGTCTTTTTGCAATTCAACTCTATGGCGGAGCGCTAGCAAATAGTGAGCATATCTTTTTATTAAAATATCTCATATCAAGTCAGTCAGCCATTATGTGGATGAATGTTTTTTTTGCTTTAGCACTTTTACTTTATTGGTTAGGGTTACTTACAAAAAATAATTTAGTCGATGATATTGCATCTTCCTTTACATCCTTAGCGGTTTTATTTGGATTTATAGGGCTTCTCGTAAGATGGTATGAATCTTATTTGATAGGACTGGATATTGGACATATCCCGATTAGTAATTTATATGAGGTATTTATTCTATTTTGTTTGATTACATCTCTTCTTTATCTATTCTACGAAGAAAGATTTAATACTAAAAAATTAGGTGCTTTCGTATTGATTGTTATAAATGCAGCTGTAGGATTTATTCTATGGTATACCTTCGACCGGCATGCAGATGGAGTTCAGCCGCTAGTTCCAGCCCTTCAATCTTACTGGATGAAAATACATGTCCCTGCTAATTTTATAGGGTATGGCGCTTTTTCCTTAGCAGCAATGGTGTCTCTAGCCTACATACTTGCAGGTAAAAAAATATTAACTTCTTATTTGCCAAAGCCGGCTGTGCTTGATGATCTTATATATAAATCAATTGCAATTGGCTTTATCTTTTTTACTATTGCAACCATATTGGGCGCTATATGGGCGGGTGAAGCCTGGGGCGGCTACTGGTCATGGGATCCCAAAGAAACGTGGGCTTTAATAGTCTGGCTAAACTACGCTGCTTGGCTACATTATCGAATTGTTAAAGGACTAAGAGGCCCTGTTTTAGCTTGGTGGGCTTTAATTGGACTTGTTGTAACTACCTTTGCTTTTTTAGGTGTCAATATGTTTTTATCAGGACTCCATTCCTACGGCCAGCTTTAATTACATGTAAAATAAGCATATAAAAATCCATACTTAAAAAATGACCCAAAAAAATATAGTTGAAATTGAAAATTTATCTTTTGGCTACGGAAATCGTATGCTTCACAAAGGTATTAATATGGTTTTCCCTCGAGGGAAAGTTACGGCTATTATGGGTGGAAGTGGCTGCGGTAAAACTACCATTCTTCGTCTAATAGGTGGCCAAATAAAACCTAAAGTAGGTCAAGTATCTGTAGATGGCAAGATTGTCCATAAACAAGATAGACATGGCATTTATGAATTGCGAAGAAAAATGGGTATGCTTTTTCAGCATGGCGCTCTTTTTACTGATTTATCTGTATTTGATAACGTGGCATTCCCAATTCGAGAACACACCAAACTTCCTGAAAGTATGATTCGTGATTTAGTGCTTATGAAATTAAACGCTGTTGGTCTTCGGGGCGCTCATAAACTCATGTCCACAGAATTATCAGGCGGAATGGCAAGACGGGTAGCGCTTGCAAGAGCTATTGCTTTAGATCCAGATATTATTATGTATGACGAACCTTTTGCAGGATTAGACCCCATTTCTATGGCGGTCATTTGCGACTTAATCAGAACGCTCAATGATGCACTAGGCGCAACTTCAATCATTGTGACCCATGATGTGGAAGAGGCTTTTTCTTTTGCAGATTATATTTATTTTGTTGCAGATGGAGTTGTAGCGGCTGAAGGAACACCTAAAGAATTATCAAAATCTAAACTGCCTTTTGTGCATCAGTTTGTGCATGGCGAGAAAGATGGCCCGGTTCCATTCCATTACAATGCACCTAACTATAAAAAAGATATTTACGAGTCAGTCTAATTTATGAATCCTATTTTTAAAATTTTAAGTAATTTAGGTAATCAAGTTACCTCAAGGATTTGGCGCCTGGGCTCAGCGGCACGCTTGTTTTTTCTAACGTTAATTTATTCGGGCGAAAGCTTTAAGCGTATTCATTTAACAATTCGCGAAATTTATTTCACCGGAGTCATGTCTTTAATTATTATTATTGTATCCGCCTTCTTCGTGGGCATGGTTTTGGGTTTACAAGGCTACTACACACTTCAGAAATATGGCTCTTCTGAGTCTATAGGCGTTTTGGTTGCACTTGCACTCTTAAGAGAGCTTGGCCCAGTAGTAACAGCTCTTCTATTTGCAGGAAGAGCAGGCACAGCAATTACAGCTGAGATTGGCTTAATGAAGGCGACCGAGCAATTATCGGCGATGGAAATGATGGCTGTGAGCCCCATTGCTAGAATCATTGGCCCTAGATTTTGGGCTGGCGTCATTTCAATGCCCATATTAGCCTCTATTTTCTCAATGGTAGGCGTGATGGGCGGCTATTTAGTTGCGGTTCCAATTATTGGCGTAGATCATGGCGCATTTTGGTCACAAATGAATGTGAATGTTGATTTTAGGTTTGATGTTGTCAATGGACTCATTAAAAGTTTTGTATTTGGAGTCGCGTGTACGATCATTGCTCTTTATGAAGGTTTCGATGCCCCGCCAACAGCAGAAGGCGTAAGTCGAGCCACTACAAGAACTGTAGTAACTTCTTCATTGACTGTTTTGGGATTAGATTTTATTTTAACTTCGTTTATGATTGCGCATTAATAAAGGATTGGAGCACTTATGGATAAAACAACATTAGATATTTGGGTAGGTTTATTTGTAGCCATTGGAATTGCTGCACTTATGGGACTAGCTATGAAAGTAGGTAACCTTACAAGTAATACGCTAGGCGAAACTTATTCAGTTTATGCAAACTATGAAAATATTGGTGGCCTTAAGCCTAGAGCGCCAGTTAAAAGTTCTGGTGTTGTTGTTGGTCGTATTGATAACATTAAATTCGATACAAAAGCTTATCAAGCAGTCGTTACTTTAAAGATAGACAAAAGATACCCATTTCCTAAAGATACTTTTGCAAATATTTATACTTCAGGCCTATTGGGTGAGCAATATATTAGCTTGGAAGCAGGGGGCGATGACCATTTTTTAAAAGAAGGCGACCGTATTTCTAAGACCCAAGATGCAGTTGTATTAGAAAAACTCATCAGTCAGTTCTTGTATAATAAAGCTACTGAAGAACCTAAAAAATAATTGAAATTTAAAAGGAATTTAAGAGCCATGAAAAAGTTTTTATTAGTGATTTTAAGTTTACTCCTGTCAATGAGCTTATTTGCTGCAGAGGCCCCGGATGCATTTGTTAAAAAAACGGCTGATGAAGTTTTTGAAATTTTAAAAACGGATAAAGATCTTAAGGCAGGTAACAAAGAAAAAGCCTATAAAGTTACTGAGGAAAAAATACTTCCATATTTCGATTTTGATCGAATATCTAAACTTGTTTTGGGTAAAGCCTATCCAGCAGCATCGAAAGAAGAGCAAGAAGGATTTAAAAAAGAATTTAGAACAATGCTTGTTAAAACTTATGGCAGTGCACTATTAAAATTTAAAGATCAAACACTAAGTTATAAGCCAGCTCGATATTCACCCACAGATGAAGAAGTTCTAGTGAAAACAGAAATTTTACAGCCGGGCGCGCCACCTCTACCGATCGATTACATGCTTGAAAAAGATGGTAATTCTTGGAAAGTTTTTGACATTATTATTGAGGGCGTAAGTTTAGTGACAAATTATCGCGGCCAATTTGGCAATGAAATTAGACAAAATGGTATGGCGTCTCTTATTACAAAACTTGCTGAGAAGAATGCTAACTTCGAGAAGACAACAGCAAACAAATGATTGTTTTTGATAAAAACCAATGGCAGTTAAGTGGCGATCTCACTATTGAAAAAATTCCAGGTATCATTGATTTAATTGCTAAGCAAAAAACAGAAAAAACAACAACAATTGATTTTTCAAAAGTAACTGCAATAGATACTTCAACATTAAGTTTAATTTTTGAATTACAACGGCAAGCTAATATCACTCAATCGCATTTTGTTTTTAAAAATCTACCCAAAAACTTAAACAGCCTAGCAAAATTATATGGAGTGGAAGACCTTGTATCTTCCCTCCATTAATTTCTCATTATTAACCTCACTCGAAAGAACTTGCCGAATTCATTGCAATGAAAAAAGCTATTGTATTTAATAAAGTAAAAAAGAACTTTGGTAAATTAGAGGCATTAAAAGGGATTGATTTAACAATTGATGAGGGGGAGTTTTTCGCCCTGCTTGGCCCTAATGGTGCTGGCAAATCAACACTTATTAATATTCTTGCGGGCCTTATGAAGCCAACCTCAGGCTCAGTTAAAGTCATGGGCCACGATGTGATCGTGGATTACCAAAATGCAAGAAGGTCACTTGGAGTTGTACCTCAGGAATTAGTATTCGATCCTTTTTTTAATGTTCGAGAAATGCTTAGATTCCAAGCAGGTTATTTTGGTAAAGGCCGAGAAAATGATGACTGGATTGATGAGGTCATCGAAGGTCTTGATCTTCAAGATAAGGCCAATACAAATATGAGAATGCTTTCAGGCGGCATGAAAAGACGAGCGTTAATTGCTCAAGCACTTGTCCATAAGCCTCCAGTGATTGTTTTAGATGAGCCCACAGCGGGCGTGGACGTAGAGCTTAGAAAAAAATTATGGCAATTCATTAAAAAGCTTAATCAAAAAGGCCATACCATTGTGTTAACGACGCATTATTTGGAAGAGGCAGAGACATTGTGCAGTCGTGTAGCTATGATGGATCAAGGTAAAGTGGTTGCATTAGATAAAACAAGAAATTTATTAAAACGTTTTTCAGCAAAGAATTTAAATTTACGCCTTGACTTAAAAGGTAAGAAAATCCCAGCAAGCATTCAAAGACTTATGCAGACGACTGATCAAAATTTTGTAACTTTTTTACTTAAGGATATTACAGCAGTCGAATTAATTATAAGTGAATTAAAAAAATCTAAAATTGCAATTTTGGATATGGAGCTAAAAAATTCTGATTTAGAGAATGTCTTCCTTAAGCTTACAGGAAGTAAAAAATAATGAATTTAAAAGATGAATTTTTAGGGACATGGACGCTTCTTAAAAAAGAACTACTTCGATTTTGGCGTGTAGTCTTTCAAACCGTTGCAGCACCCGTGATAACGGCGGTCCTTTATCTTCTTATTTTTTCACATGTATTAGCAAATCATGTAAAAGTTTATGACAATGTAAATTACACAGCCTTTCTTATTCCAGGACTGATTATGATGTCATTATTACAAAATGCATTTGCAAATAGCTCATCAAGCCTAATTCAATCCAAAGTGATGGGTAATATTGTATTTATTTTATTAACGCCCATTACCTATTTACAGTTTTTTCTAGCTTTTTTAATAGCTTCAATTGTCCGAGGTGTTTTTGTAGGTACTTGTATTTACCTATTTGCTCTTTTATTTGTAGATTTGCCTATGCTGCATCCATGGATTATTTTTGGGTTTGCAATCATTGGCGGGGCGTTGTTAGGTACTTTTGGCATTATTGCAGGTATATGGGCTCACCGATTTGATCAAATGGCAGCATTCCAAAATTTTGTCATCATGCCATTGTCATTTTTGTCTGGCGTATTTTATTCGATTCATTCTCTGCCACCTTTTTGGCAGAAGTTATCTCAACTCAACCCTTTCTTTTATATGATTGATGGGTTTAGATACGGTTTTTTTGGGCAGTCCGACGTTGCTCCGTTATTAAGCCTCTCAATCGTAACCGCGTTTTTTATTGTGTTAGCTTCCATTACCCTAGGAATGCTAAAATCCGGCTATAAATTACGAGGCTAAAAAATGACTGCAGACGACATTAAGCAATCTATTGTTGAAAAACTCGAATGTGAGTTCATTAATATTTTAGGTGAAGACGGTGCTCATTTTGAAGGCACTATTGTCAGTCAGTTATTTGAGGGATTAAATCGCGTAAAACAACATCAAATGGTATTTAGTGCGTTGGGCGATAAGATGAAAAGTGAAATACATGCTTTATCTATGAAAACTTATACGCCAAGTGAATGGAAACAATTAAAAAACTAATATTAAGGACTTATATATGAGCGCGCAAGACAAGATTCAAAAAACGATTAATGAAAATGATGTAGTTCTATACATGAAAGGAAACCCTAAATTTCCTCAGTGCGGATTTTCAAGTTTAGCCACCAAAATTTTAGAGGCATGTGATACCGATTTTTATACAGTTGATGTTTTGCAAGATCCAGAAGTGCGAGAGGGCATTAAGGTATTTGCTAATTGGCCAACTATTCCGCAACTTTATATTCATGGAGAGTTTATTGGCGGCGCTGATATTATGAAAGAGATGTATGAAAATGGAGAATTAATAAAGCTATTAAAGGCCAATTCATAACTTGGATAAATTAGTTATTCGAGGGCAATCCCCTCTTCACGGCGAGCTTGAGATATCAGGCGCCAAAAATGCAGCTTTACCCATACTAATTGCGTCTCTTCTCACGGAAGAAAAGCTATCATTAACGCATGTGCCACATCTTCAAGATGTAAATACAACAAAGTCATTATTAAAGTATATGGGCGTAGATATACAGAGTGCAGATAACTCAATTCAATTAACTGCAAAAGACATTCTTAATAAAAATGCTCCTTATGAGCGCGTAAAAACAATGCGCGCTTCTATTCTTGTTCTAGGCCCCTTACTTACAAGATTTGGTGAAGCTCGAGTTTCATTGCCGGGAGGATGTGCTATTGGATCAAGACCTGTGGATATCCATATCAAAGGACTTCAGGCTATGGGGGCAAAAATAGATATTCACGGAGGTTATATTGAAGCCTCTACTAAGCATTTACCCAAATCAAAATTGCAGGGGGCTAAATTTTATATGGATATTGTGACCGTAACGGGCACAGAGAATTTAATGATGGCTGCTTCATTAGCAGAAGGAGTAACCATCCTAGAGAATGCAGCCAAAGAGCCTGAGGTTGTCGATCTTGGAGAATGTTTAAATAAAATGGGTGCAAAGATTAAAGGTTTAGGGACCGATATCATCACCATCGAAGGTGTTGATTCTCTGCATGCAGCAAATCATGATGTGATATTTGATAGAATTGAAGCAGGCACTTACTTGGCAGCCGTTGCGATGACAGGTGGTGACGTATTTTTAAAAAATGTACAGATAAAATGCTTAGACGCCATCACCCAAAAATTGATAGAGACTGGCGTTAGAATTGAATCACATGAAAATTCAATTCGCATTCGAAGTGATGGAAAGCTAAAGGCGGTTAGTTTAAGAACTGCGCCTTATCCAGCATTTCCAACTGATATGCAAGCACAAATGATGGCGCTGAATACGATTGCAGACGGTGTTTCTGAAATTACTGAAACGATATTTGAGAATCGTTTTATGCATGTTCAAGAGCTCATTCGCATGGGTGCGCAAATTGATATTAGAGGAAATACGGCAATCATTAGGGGTAAAGAATACTTAGAAGGAGCATCTGTCATGGCAACAGATTTAAGAGCTTCTGCAAGTCTAGTTATTGCAAGTTTGGCAGCAAGAGGACAAACTACGATTGAGCGTATTTATCATCTCGATCGTGGGTATGAAAAATTAGAAGATAAATTAAATCAATTGGGCGCCAATATTAAACGGATTCATTAAGATGAAAATTACAATAGCCTTATCTAAAGGAAGAATATTTGAACAAACCATCCCTCTTCTAGAGAAGCTTGGGATTACGTGCAATGAAGATCCTGAGACTTCAAGAAAGCTCATCTTAGATACTAATCAAAAAGATATAAAACTGATAATTGTGAGAGCTACGGATGTGCCTACTTATGTTGAATATGGTGCAGCAGATATTGGCATTACAGGTAAAGACATTTTAGATGAGTATATGGGCGAAGGACTTTATCAACCTATCGATCTTAATATTGGTCGTTGCAAAATGATGGTAGCAGCTAAACAAGATTTTGATTATGCAGCGGCGATTCAAAAAGGCGTTCGATTAAAGGTTGCAACCAAATATGTAAAAGTTGCTAAGGAACATTTTGCGAAAAAGGGTATGCATATCGA
>Ga0194059_1000870_pt1 | contig 13417 bp, 22 predicted proteins | sample SepL6211m_MetaG_FD_163426 | JGI IMG/M metagenome (GOLD analysis project Ga0194059, IMG submission 163426) | Anoxic zone freshwater microbial communities from boreal shield lake in IISD Experimental Lakes Area, Ontario, Canada - Sep2016-L626-11m | ecosystem: Environmental > Aquatic > Freshwater >... | reverse complement strand
ATGATGGCAACTGATACAACTCATCAGTCTTAAATGGTTGTTTCTTTAATGTGTGTTTTTGAGCATCTCGGTTCCATTTAATCTCATAAATACCTGCTGGTACCTGTGGTACCGATTCAAATGCCGGTATAAACTCTTCATCAGGTAATGTTCCCCAACATGTCGGTGATGCCGAAGTTACAGGATCATTAGAGTCATTTATTGGTATTACCATATTCTCCATCTCTTCAGTCATTGCTAACTCTTTAATGTAATCATCAATTTGATCTTCTCTCATATTTATATATTAAAATTCTTCTTGTTTTGTATTTTTTCTTAGTTTGTACCAATCTTCTTTTTTGATAGCAACACTAATTCCGTCTATCGTACAAAATACTTCTTCACCAATAAAGTGTGGGTTCTCAAATTTTTCAGGGTTTACCGTTATTCTACTATAATAAACACTCTCATTTGCCATTCTTACATAAACTTCCTGTTTTGTCATTTTAATAAAATTGGGTGGATTATGATTAATATGTCTTCCTTTTCACCTTTGGTAGTTATAACTCTATCATTTGTTAATGTTATTGTATCTTCAGGTCTTTTACGTTTAATGTATTCATATTGGATGTCCAATTCTTTTTTAGCTCCTGATTTATTTTTAAAATATCCAAAATAATCATCACAACCACCAGATCCTCTTGTCATATCATAGACACCATAAATCATATTTTTATCTCTACTCATTATAATTTTAATTAATATTAATCAAAAAAAGTGACCCCATCAATGGGAGTCACCTACATTATTTTTTTTAATACAAAAATCCCTATGTTTTAATATATTATTTGATGCAATTTCATTATTACAAATTTCACAAATAGTTTTTTTCTTTTTAATACCTTTCATATTTTCAGACATCTTTTTTTTACTTTCTTCAGTGTGTTTTCTACCTTTTCTTAATTTTGACATTTTAAGTTTAGTTTCATCACTTGCTTTTCTATTTTTTGATTTTTCAGACATCTTTTTTTTACTTTCTTCAGTGTGTTTTCTACCATAAAATGAATTTTTATCTCCTATTTTTTCTTTTTGTGATTCACTCATTTTTTTTCTTGATTCTTCAGTAAATTTGAACCCTTTTTTAGATTCTGAAATTTTTTTCCCAACTTCTTTACTAATAATTCTACCTTTCATTTTTTCAGAGTGTGTTTCAATGTAAAGTTTTCTACTTAATTCGTAATCTCGCGAAGAAACTTTTAAATATTTTCTACGATAAACATTACTACCATTGCTCATCATCCATAAAGCATAAACTAATTTTGTTTGGTTAGGATAAATATGTATAAGTAATTTATGACATAAAAAATGTTCTTTTGCCGTCAACAAAACCAAATTATGAACATCATTAGTCCCACCCATACACTTAGGTATTATATGGTGAGATTCATAATATAAAATAGGACTTTTGATTCTTACTTCACTATTCGCCTTCCCTATTATTTGATCGTAAATTTTTTTGTAATCCATAATATTTTTCCATGGCTTTTTTATTTATTTTTTCTTTGTTACGATAATAATATTCACTTACCCATTTTTTTTGAGCCTCTTTCTTTTCCTCTTCTGTGGAATACTTCTTTAATCGTCCCATATATAATAAATATATAACTAATAGAAAAAAACTAATATAAATTAAATTATTTTAATGTGAATCACCAAAATTATGTTTTTCACTTGCTATCAAATAATCCGGATTGATTACCTTACCCACTTTGTGACGATCACCAGTAACAGATTTAACAACAACACCTTCATGAGGAACTTTGGTTCCCTCTATATTGTTATTGAATACGTATTTATCTTGTTTTTCTTTGGACCAAGTCCCCAAATAAAGAACCTCAACTCTTGGTAAACCCAAAGATTTGAAGACGTTCTTTTCATCCTGATAAGATCGGTATTCACCATTTAATTCAAGATCAAAACCTGCAAATTTAACATCAGTTAAACCATAATCATAATTTTTTTGTATACCATAACCATATATCTCACCATAGATTATTAACCCTTTACCCAAATAGTCAGGACTACCAAATGTTTTAACATAATTCCATAGTTTATCTTTTATTTTGTAATTATCAGCGATCGTTCTCCAAACATCTGTTTCATAAAACCCTTGAGAGTCAGAACCTTTTTCTACATTGTGAGATCCATAAATATATTCATACCCAACCCATTTGTTTCCAAATAACTTTCTAACATAGTCCCACAAAGATAAACTTTTCTTTTTAACAATACCGTAACGAGCATTTGTTCCGTGAAGTTTACGAGTGATAGTAACAATATCTTCCTCGTTGAACATTTCAGGTGCATTCTTCAAATTAGGAAACTTGTAGTAGATGTGGAAGTTGGGATTTTGGTGGTACTTGAATTTTCTACCATTACTTAACTGAACCATTTTAACTGGTGGTTCGTATTTGAACACTTCAAGTAACTCCATGCAGTCAGAACCGTCATATCTATATTTATCAGGTACAAACCCTATTGGTATTATTAAACATTCAGAATAAACCTTACGAAGTTTTATAGTTCTTACTCTCTGACCTTTACGAAGATAACTTGTAACACCTAAGTCATCAGAAAGTTTCTGTGGTATAACCGCATCGGTAGTTGCAACAACAACCATATCACCAACTTGGTATTCACCTTTCTTGGTGATGGCTTGCCAACCACCAACCAATGCAAGTTCTATGTTGTCCGCACCTTCTATTGGTTTAAGCTCTCCGATTAAACCAACATAACATACACTATTTAAATTTTCCATTCCTTATACTTTTTCAAACTCTTCTTTAACTAACTTTATTTCTTCATCCAACCTTTCAAGTTCTTTAGATATCATTTCTTTAATAGCGATTTTGTTATAAACACTAACCTCATCTTTTCTTGTGAGAAATACCTTTGATGAGTTAAATTCAATCGTCACATTTAAAGAACAAGATTCTAAAGCAGATTCTAATTTATACTTCTGTCTTTCCAACCTATCAAGATTTTCTTTTACTTTTTTTGCTTGTTCAAATTTTTCTAATTCCATAACTTTGTTTTTATACTGTGTGTTCTATTTTAACTCTTATACAATTTTGTTCCATTCTATTTAAGTGTCGGTAATTGTTAATATAACCGGACATATTTCCGCTGCCTACCGCGTTAGCCGAATGAACCACAACCTCAACCACAGGTTTACCATCTAACCATTGATTAACTAACCACTTGGTGCAATCCATACCAGTTTTTTCGGTGATGTTATCGTAATCAATTGTGTAATTTGTATAAACATTTCTTTTCCATTCATCAATTGCACTATCACCCAAATCGTGATCCAAAGATATTAGTTCAATGTTCTCTAAACCAATTTCATTTATTTTTTCAACGAACTCATCGTAAGAACGAACAACCACCCAATTTGAATCTACCGGTGTACGAACATCATCTAGATAAATTTTTACTTTTTCCATAATTTTTTATTTTTTAATCGGCATCATACAATCCGTCTTTTTGGTCATCTTCCATCATTTTCACCAAAAAAGATTCTCTACCATACTTTCGTATTAGTTTGAATATCTCCCCAATATCTGTAAAATCAGATGGTGGACTATCGTTTCTTCCCGGTAAAAATATTAAAGTAAATCCATGATTACCCTCAAACTTTTCTTTTACTTTGATACCACAGATTTCATCAATATAAACCCAAGGAAAGTTACCGACGAGTTTAACCTCAATTCCAATTTTTTTCAATCGTTCTACAAACCTTGTGATTTTATCACCAGTTAATTTTGTGCTTGTTTCTGTTTCCATTTCTATATAAGTTCCAAATTTAGTTTCTCTTGTTTTCATCTTAATATGTATCTATGAATTACTACTACTAATTTACCATTGAATAATGCTCGGTCTGTTTGAATGTCAATGCCCATCATACCCAAGTCTTCCTTGAGTCTATTAGCTTGAACTTCAACTTCGTGTTCAGCATCTTTTTCATTTTTGAAAAAACCAAAGTATGAATCACACCCACCTGTTTTATCACATACTCCGTATATAAATTCTCTACTACCCATTTTTATATGTTTTTTTTGACTCCTCTTTAAGTCCTGTTAATAATCCTTTTTTATATGAAACATAATCTTCTTCATATTTAGATGGCCAAGCCACAAGATAAGAATTTTTATTGTCTTTTGGATAGATATAAAAATCTTTCTTTATTTTTTTTTTGGTTTTTCTTGGTAATCTAAATTTTTTGTTTTTTTGATCCATAACATTCTAATTTTTTATCAGTAACATTCCATAAATCTTTCACACCATCGGTCATATGACAATTGTGTTGTTTACCAGTCTTACGACCAAATTCAACAATCATATCATTATGGTGATTCTTAATAACGTGGGGACATTCTTTACAAGGTTTTTTCACCTTACAAAGATAATAAAGTTTTTTTAATAAAAAACAAAGATATTGATATTTTCTTACTTAATAATTTGTTTTATTATTTGTGTTGAAAAATTTTCATTACTTATCTGAACATAATAAACACCATCAACTATATTTAAGTCCCCAACATTATACAAATTAATACCTGAAACAATATTAATTTTTTTATTAAGTATTTCAGATCCTTTTGTGTCTTTAATTATTAGTTTCCCATCACCAATCATATTTTTATTGTCTAACACAACTTGAAAAGATCCTGAACTTGGGTTAGGAAATATTAAAAAGTAACCTTTTGTGTTTTCATTGCACATTACATTTATTGGCCCATACTCTTTTGATTGTCCATCAATATCATATTGAATAAGTTTATAATAGTTATTCCCGTCAATAATGTTTTCATCTTTTGTTGTATAAGTTAATTCTTGAGTTGAATTGCCGGCCGAATTTAAAGTGGTTAAAATTGACCAAGTTAAACCGTCTCTTGATTTAAGAACTTCAAAATAATTGGAATTATGTTCACTTGCCGTTTTCCAATTTAAAGATATTAAATTATTATCACACTCCCCAACAAAACTTAATAGTTCAACAGGAAGTGCTCCATTAGTAATAATATCAAAAAATCTGGTTTGAGTCCCACACCCGTAATTGTTACTAACAATAACTCTAGCAGAACCATTAGTTGTTGTCTGTGGCCAAGTAAATGTTATTGATGGAGAATTAGAATTTGGAATAAAGACCCAAAGTGGTGAAGTAATTGATTCAGTATAGTCCCATTGATAATTTGTGTTTGGCGTTGGTGTTATTGAATAACTTTCTTGGGTTCCGGCAATTATGGTATTATTACCAGATATTGTTGACACAAAACCAACTGAAGGATTTACAATTATTGTTGATTGGTTTGAATTTGAACACCCGTTTGATGTAACCGTAAGTGTGTAAGTTTGATTGGTTGTTGGTGACACATAAGGACTTGGATCTCCCGTATTTGTAAGTCCAATTGAAGGTGTCCATAAATATGTTATAACAGATGAAGATGGTAAACCACTAACGTTAGATATTAATTGGGTGTTTGATCCATTACATATTGTATTAGTTGCCGAACTTATGGTTACAGTGGGATTGGGATTTACGGTTATTGTTGTTAAAGCACAACCCACACTAAATTGACCGTTATTATAATTTTTCACATAATATGATGTTGTTGTTGTTGGTGAAACTGTTATTGTGTTTCCTGTTCCCTCCAACAAACCCCCACACCCACTACTATACCAATAAACCATACCTAAACCACCATTTGCGGTTAAGGTGGTTGATAACCCATTACAAATAGTGTTTTGTGTTGCCGATATTGATGTTGGGTCTGTTGGTGGTGGTGTAACACAACTTATGTTAATTGTAAAGGCACTTTCCAATGAATACCCATGAATTAACATATAGTAATTAGTTCCCACAACAGATGTCCAAGTAAATGACGCTGAAGAAGAGGAACAAGCCGGGCCGTAATCATCGTTTCCACCTACACAAGTTAAAGAAGAACAATTAGGACCACTAAAAACAGAAATTTTACTATCCCATGCCGTTCCACAAAGAGATGCTGTCATTATTTGCCCATTTCCTGGAATAACATACCAAACACCGGGGTTCGTTTGAGTTACAGAACAAACACCATTTTCGCCCGTTCCAGAATTAGTTGCATTAACAGTAGTTCCTGACAATGTTTGACCACAGGATAATGAAGTTGCACTACACACTACATCATTTGGTGGTGGGGTTGGGGCGGAACAAGTAACACAAGTAATTGTTGATGTACCACAGGAAGATGCCGTTCCACAACTTGAGTTTGCATTGTAGTGAACATAAACTGTTCCCACATAAGTTGACGACCAATTTAAAGGAGCGTTCCCATAAGTAACAATAGGACCGTTGTATGTCCCTGTATGTACTGTAATGTAACCATTTTGAATTCCTCCTACAGCATATCCTAATTGATATGTTTTACCTGAGGTTATTCCTGTTATGGTACTGTATTCGCTTTGATAATTACATGTACTAATTGTTACTGTACTAGATGTTGTTGGGGCAACTACCGAACCATATGAGGAAACATTGGTACATCCCGCTGTAACAACACCACAACTTGCAACACAGGTACTTCCAAGTGTGGTTGAGGTCCCAGCAATAGGTTGTACAGTCGCAAGTAAAACAGTTCCAACATTATTTACCACTTGTACACGCATTTCACTTGGGTAAGTACCTGCAATGGTTCTATAAACTCTAATTGTTTGCCCTGATGTTGCTGTAAAATTATAGTTAACGGGGCCGTACCCTGTTGATAATGTTATGTTAGTTAAAACAACTGTTCCATTAACTGAAACGGAAACTGCTGCACCTCCATTCCATCCATCACCAAATGTGTCAGTTAATTTAATTGTGTGTGTACATTGGGATATAACAAAACTTGTAAAAAATACAAAAATTGGTAATAATAAATTCTTCATAGTATAAACTAATATACTCTCTTGAAGAATCTTTATAGAAACCCCCATCTTCCATGGGCCGGTTGAGTTTACTAATAAATACCAATAAATGTAAAAAAAATAAAGCTATTACCCTATGTAATGAATATTACATGTGTTTAGATTATTATATACTATTTTTTAAATTTAAATTCGGTTTCTATTTTTCTTTTGCCGTATTTTTTTTCCATTAGTTGTTGGTGGAGGTCCCAATTGATAATTGATTCGCTAACAGGTTGATCATCATCTTTTGCCATGGCATATAATTTAGATATTTTCTTTAACATTTTGTTTGCAATATATTGGAAGTTTTCTATCTCATCCTCAAAAAATTTGGTTGGGTTCTTTTCATATTTCATAATATACGATAAGAATTTTTTTCTAACCTCATCTGTTTTTTCTAATTCTTTAACCTTATCTTCCAAGTGTGGTGGTAAAACCCCAAGTTGCATTCCAAATTTTAACATATCATCCATATGATGGTCGGTCATTCGAACAAAAATTTCCATTCTGTTATTAACCAAGTCAATGTAGGCAACTTCCAACACTCTATTTATTTTTTCATCTAAAGTCATGTTTGACGGATCTTCATCTATGTATTCAATAAGAGCATCCAACCTATCTTCATTTTCTTTCAATTGATTGATAAAATCTTCAAATGTAAAATTCTTGATATCAACTAATTCTTTAAACACTCTATTGTTTTGTAAAAAATTTAAAAATTGTGATTTTGTAATATTTTTACTTCTCATTGAAGATGCAACCTCAACAGGTCTAACAAGATTTTCAACCCCATGTATGTAATACAAATACCTAAAGAAAACTCTATCTAACGCAGGTATACCTAAACTACCTCTTGTTTGAGTGGCTTGATATATTGCATCAGGACCAATCAAACCTAACTTTTTAGATTGTTTATCGTACTTGTGTTTTATCTCGTGAGCCAAAGACGCAATTTGTTCATCTTTGTCTTCTTCCATTTTTTCAATAAGTCCTGAAGGTTCCCAATTTTCACCAACAGCGAAAGTTATTATTAATTCCAAAGTTGTTGATGTTTCAGTTTCTTTCATATAGACATCTCTATTAAATAAAAACCCTGCTCCCATTCCCATTGAGATGATGTCTAACACTCCATCTCCGCGACCTTCTATTGTTTCTATTTCTACTTTAAGTTCGTAAGAATCAATTTTGATTTTTTTCTTATCACCTAAAACTAAATCAATATCACCATCAAAATTATATTTATCTTCAACAGTATTTATTGATTTTATGTCTCGCTCAACTAAATCATATAATATTTGAGCAGCATCCAAGACAGTATCAGGAACACCTAACGCCTCACTAATAAGTTTTAATTGATTTTCGGTAATAAGAATATTTTTCATACTAATAAATATATTGGAGTTGTAATTTAACCTACAACTCCATCTATATTATCTAAATGGTGGTCATTCACCATTTCTGAACGAACTTCACGACGATCCATCATATGAACAATCTCAGTTAATTTATAAGGTTGGTAGTAATTACCATCAACACCGACATCCAATCTTTTCCCATTACCCCACTTTTTATTTGCAGGTAAGTGAACGTGCCCGTGAAGATGAATAGAACCTTTGGCCAATTGATTCCAACTACACAATGGATAGTGAGACAATACAAAGTCTACCCCACCAATAGTTACTTCCAAATAATTTTGAACGGAAAGAAACCTGTCTTGAATATTTTCTCGGTTATTTTTAATGTGGTGGTCGTGGTTACCTAATACAAGGTGAATGTTTTTACAAACCAAACGATCCAAGAATTGCCCTATCTTATCAAACCCACCAAAAGAGAAATCACCCAAGTGAATCAACGTATCATCAGGTCCAATTTTTGAATTGATGTTATCAACAATTACACTATTCATATCCTCAATAGTGTTAAAGTCTCTTGTTGAGTCCGTAGGTATTTTACCATCTTTGGTTCTCCAATTGGTAACTCCACGACATATGTTTTTGTGCGAGTAGTGTGTGTCTGAAGTAATCCAAACAACACCACTAGTTAATATTTTATCAAATTTCATTATAATTTTATTTCAAATCTCTTTTTCATAATATCAATTTTGTCCTCAGGGACTCCGTGTTCGTTTACACTACCATGTCTATTTTCCACAATAATAGAGGTCACGTAATAACCATACTTAATTGCCAATTCATAATAGGGCTGGAGTTCCCACTCTTGTGTAAATGTGTTTGATACCGCAATTTTTGGTGTGTTTGACTCCATTGCATATCCAACATATTGTTGACACTCTTTATGAGCCTCTTTTATTTCAGACGCAATAAAATTGTAGTTATCGTCATTATCATAAAAATAATGATCAGCTTCAAATACATTTGGGGTTAATTGTTTTGCAAATGTAGATTTACCACTTCCCGGTATTCCTCTAACTAAATATATCATTTTTTCCATAGTACAAATATAATAAACATTTTGATAATATTTATCAATATATGAAAATTATAATCAACGAACATCAACTCATATTATTAAGCGAAACTTATAAAAGAGATCGTTGGGATGCTGAATATGCTGATGAATATCCTAAATATAGGAAACTCTTAATAAGTATGTTAAAACAGGATGTAAAATCTTGGGGTAAGGCTCATGGTTCAACATATTTAATGAACGACAAAAAAGAACCGTTATTTGCACATAGAAGTGGATCTAAAACACTTTATTATGATTATTCGTTGGATAAAGAAATAGAGAATTCAATTCCATATCATATATTATCAAGGCATTTAAAAAATGCGGTATACGATTACTTTAATGGTCTTTTCCCCGATCTTGAAATTAAAGAGGTTAGTGGTGCGAATATCGGTTAATTTATGAGCACAAAAAAAGGGAGATTTCTCTCCCTTATTAATTTATAATTTTTTAATTAAGAAAATCTATAATCAGTGAATTTTTCAATTGCCGCTTTTGTATTTTTACCAGCAATCCCATCAACCGTTAAACCAGCTGTAAAACAAGAATTTAATTTGTTTTGAATCTCAACTACTTGATCTTTTGTTTGTTCTACAATAACACTTTCATTAAGTGATTCTTGTAGTTTTCTCATTTGTTGTTGTGTTATTTTAATTTTGCTCATATCTGTTATATTTTTTTATTATTTACCCAATGAATCATATACATCTGTTGGCATTTTAGGTGTTGGTACTATTTTTTCTTTATCAATATCAATATCTATTCCATTGTCTTTACCACCTGAACCGTCATCTTTAGCACATTTAGCATTTATTGCCGTCAAAACCGCATTGTAATCAAAAGGTAGTGATCCTCCACCACCAGTTCCAGTTCCAGGTCCTTCAAAGTGTTGATCATCTTTTATACCTTCTATTACTTTAGCAAAATAAAGGTTAGTCTTACTTATGGGACACCAAACATATTTTCTTTCTCTTGTTTTATTATTCGCAAGTTCTTTATATCTTTTTTCTGTAACCATAACAAATCCTTGATCTAAATAAGTCTTTTCAATTTTTGGGCATTTTGATTTTGTGGTTACATTATTATTTTTTTGTTGTGTTTTGTTATTTTTTGATAATTCTTTAGTTTTTCTAACAGCACTTAATAATGGATTATATACGAATTCATTCCATTCACTATCGGAATCAATATCACCGTCAATATCGCTAAATAAATTACTTCCTGGATGATTATCAGCATATCTTTTATTAACCTCACATAAATCAGGAATTGTTAAAATTCTAGATAATGCTGATTTTATTAAATCCTCATTGGTTCCAACACCATTTATTGCATTATATAAGTCACCAGCAATTTGACCCATCTCTCTTTGAGACATTGTTGATTTACCCACAGACCCTTTAACTTTACATGCTTGGAATATTTTTTTAACCCCTTCATAAGAACCGCTTGAGGACATAAGATAACCTAAAGAAGCTCCTATCACAGCTCCAGCGACAGTTCCAACTACAGGTATAAATGAACCTGTCACCGCACCAATAGCCATATTACTAGTTATATTACCCAAGTCACCCTCATCTAATTCTTCATCCATTTCAACTTGATTGTTTTCCACTTCGTCACCATTAACATTGGTTTGTTCTTGGATTGCCTTTTTGTGCATATTAAGGATTCTTGCGATTTCACCCTCTTCTAAAAATAATTTACTTTTCATATTAGAATTTTTTATTATATAAATATACCGAAAATAAAAAAAGGTGAGTATTATCTCACCTTTATTTTGGGCCGACATTGAATATGTCAACTCTCCACCACTTTGTTTTAAATAAATAAACAAAGAAACTATATTTTATACATCCAAATCTTCACCACAAAGTCTTCGGTAAAGACATCATTAAATTGTTTATTTTCAATTTTTCCGCTAGTTAAGTTATATTCAACTAAACTTCCACAGATGTGACCCCACTCAGTATTATTCAAATTCAACTTATATCCTGATGGAGTTGAATAGATACTATACGTTGCCTGAACTCCGTTGAATGAGTATATTGTGTTGGTAATGAATTTAAGTGTGTCAGATCTCATCTCTTGACTAAGTTCTGTGTTCAACACTTTGGTAATCACCCATGTTGTGTTCTTCAAACTAACCGTACTGTCAACCAAAGTTGAGTCAGTTATAATTGGTTGTGGAGCTAACGGGTGTTGATTAGTAAAATCCTGTTTAGTACAAGACGTTAACGACAACACAAATAATACGAGATACAATACAGTTTTCATAATTACGATATTAAGGTTTCAATTTTGTTTCTAACTTGTTCTGACAAAGATACTTCTTTTGTTCCAGTAATAACCACAGATTCCTTTAAAATTTTATTAGGAATGTGAACCAAGAACTTATCACCATCAAAATACGACAAATCAACATTAAGGTTCAACGCCCCATCAACCATCTTTAAGAAAATCTTAAATTGAATTGGATCAACAAAAGTCTCAGAAAGTAATGTCCCGAACTTTTCGTTCATAATCTTGATATTAAAAACTGCCTTTGTCATATGTAATTTATTTCTACAAATATAACAAAACTTTTCCTACAAAAAAACTATTTCATAATTTTTTTTATGATTTTATATAATTCTTTGTTTTCTTTTTGTTTTGGTAGGTCATCTATCTTGAAATATCCACACTCAGTATGTTCGTGTCCGTGTGTTGCTTTGTCCAAATCAGGTTCTTTCTTATCCTTAGTTTCTTGAAAGAATATAAACATCATTCCTCTTTTAGTTCCATCATCATTAAAATTATCTAAGATGCCAACAAGTTCCAAGTTTGTTCCAATCTCAATGTTGGTTTCTTCGTGGAACTCTCTGATAGCTGTTTGACCTGGCGACTCACCTTCCTCAATTCCTCCTGAAGGTATTGACCACACATTTGGCATTGTCTCATCAGGTGATCGTTTACAAAGTAAAACCTCATCACCACACTTTAATATAACACCAGCACTTCTTCTAAACTTTTTCATAGATATTTATAAATATGGAATTAAAGATAAACAATAACATTTATAATGTCAAAGTGGTAATCACCGAAAAAGACACCCAAAAAGGTATGATGGGTAAAAAGTTTGATGATACCTTTGATGGAATGTTATTTATAATGAAGGATGGACCTCACTCATTTTGGATGAAGGATTGTGTTACCAATCTTGATATCATCTATATTAAAAATGGTGAGATCAAAAAAATCCATCATAATTGTAAACCTTGTCATTCCGATGACTGCGAACACTTCGCAGGTAATGGGGATATGATTCTTGAATTACCTGGAGGTGAATGTAAAAAATACGGTATTGAGAAAGGTGATGTTATTGATATTCAATCTTAATCTGTTTTTTCTCATCAACAAAGTGTTGAACTCTTCCTCTTGCAACCTCAACATAATTTGGTGATAACTCAATTCCTAACCATCTACGATCCAATATCTCTGCCGCCACTAAACTTGTTCCTGACCCTGCAAATGGATCCAACACTATATCGTTCTTGTAGGACAATATCTTAATCGCCTTTGTTGGGATGTCCATTGAGAAGGTCGCCTTGGTGAGTGATTTAGTATCTGCAAAGTAATTCCACTGACCAAACACAAGTTCCATAAATTCTTTCTTATCGTTCTCGTCATAGACCATTTTATTTCTTTTTGTTCCATCTTCTTTTTCAATTTCAGTTAATTCTCCCATCCATTCTGGCTGACCTTTAACTTTCTTAATGTGTTGTTTTTTGTAAGCCAAAATAACACACTCCTTAGGATTATAAATATATGGACTTGATGGGCTCATCCAAGAACCCCATGCTGTAGTCTTACTTCTGTGTGGTGATTGTTCTTCCAAATCAACAATTCCAAAGAACCCATAACCAATCTCTTTCATTATTTGCCACATCTCAGAGACAAAAAATATACGACCACCTTTCTTTTGACGATTGATTTC
>Ga0194059_1000869_pt1 | contig 13448 bp, 13 predicted proteins | sample SepL6211m_MetaG_FD_163426 | JGI IMG/M metagenome (GOLD analysis project Ga0194059, IMG submission 163426) | Anoxic zone freshwater microbial communities from boreal shield lake in IISD Experimental Lakes Area, Ontario, Canada - Sep2016-L626-11m | ecosystem: Environmental > Aquatic > Freshwater >... | reverse complement strand
TACACACCTTAATACACAGTGTTTTTTACAATTCTTAACTAGTTAAAACCACACAAAAAGCCTATTTACTACACACCATGAAAAATGCCCTGGTGTGTAGTCGGTGTGTAAGCAATTTTGACCACCCGATTCACCACTAAGCTCTTGAAATCATTGAGGTATTTGCCGCAAGACCCCTAGGGCTTCTTTCTTATGAGAGCAGACATCCAAAGAAAACCATTAGGATTTCAAGAGGTTACGTCGCCTCATTATTGGTGTGTGAGTATTTGTATGACTAGATTAACAAGATCACAACAAACACCATCACACTCTTTGGTTTTCATAACCAAAGGATTTTTAGAACAACGGTTTAGCACTTCGTTGCTCCAATTACTGACCCATATGTTTATTAGGGTTACAGTGGTTGCTGATCCAAGGAAATATTGACCCCTATTTACGAAAGGCTTTGAAGGTTTAAGAGCTACTCGCCTTGACGTTTTAAATCTCGATAGAAATTTTCATGCGGGCCAAACGTTAACAGCTTAATACTTTCTTGATCCACAATTCGATAAGCCAATAGAACTTGTTGTTGAGAAAGCCTAAATTTATAAACATATACCCCCAGCAAATCTCCTACTTTTGCCTCACCAATGACGGGATCTTTGGCAATTAGTTTGAGCGCAGCATCTAACTCTAACTTTTGTGGGGCATGTAGTTTTTTAGTGGCCTTTGCAAAAGTAGCCGTAATGAGTAAACGCATTAACTAAAAACGTATTCGCCAATGATGGGCTCTTGATCTGCAACTAAGATTTCACGAATCAAAGAAAATGGTAAGTCTGGGTTTTCTTGGGCAATCTTGCCAATTTGCGACCAATACTCAATCTGCTTGGGCACTGAGCGATGCTCAATGCTCCCAAACACTCTGGCTTGCTCAACTAGGTTTTCTGACAATTTCACGTTAATAGACATGATGGCTCTCCGTTAGGTAGTTCCATTATAGCACTATAAGTTCCTTTTTGGAACCTTTATAAAAAGCCAGCCTTTGCCATTCTAAGCAGCTAATTACTATTTTCTTGGGGTCGTTTCTTATAAGGATAGTTATCTGTAGTCCTACTATCTAACTCAATCAGCTTAAATGACATAAAAGACAAAACCCCCACCATTGCTGATGAGGGTTTGCTTTTCTGGTGGGCCCACCAGGCTTTAAGCCTTAATAAGCCATCATGACTAGCATGGGTTTGAAAAAGCAGGCAAGTACACCCTTACTTCTCTCTAGTACTGATACACACCACGACTGGTTTTTCTACCGAGATATCCTGCAGCCACTAGCTCTCGTAAAAGCGGTGCAGGTCGGTATTTAGAGTCATTGAAGCTATTAAAGTAGGTCTCCATAATCGCTAAGCATGTGTCCAATCCAATCAAATCGGCCAGTGCTAGGGGGCCAATCGGTTGATTGCAGCCCAACTTCATACCTTCATCGATATCTTCAGGAGAGGCAATACCCTCACCCAATACAAAGAAGGCTTCATTAATCATTGGCAATAAAATACGATTCACAACAAAGCCCGGCGCATTTTTTACGGCAATGGGATGTTTATCAATTTCACGGGCAAATGCAATCACGCTATCTCGGGTCGTATTACTGGTTTGCAAACCACAGATCACCTCAACCAAGCTCATTAGTGGTACTGGGTTAAAAAAATGCATCCCGATAAAACGTTCGGAATTAGAGTTCAAGCTTGCCAATTTAGTAATCGACAATGATGACGTATTGGTAGCAATAATGGTCTGTTTTGATACTAGGCTATCTACCTCATGTAGGATCTTTTCTTTCAAAGATTGATTTTCAGTAGCTGCCTCGATCACTAAATCTAAGTTCACTAACTTTTGATAGTCAGTACTCACTGCGATTCGCTTTAGTGCCTGCGCCAGATTCTCTTGAGAGAGAGTGCCTTTTTTCACCATACGTTCTAAACTGCGCGTGATGGCGTCAATACCCCTTTCGAGCGCTGCATCATTAATATCAATCATAGTCACTTCCAAACCATGAGTAGCACATACCTGAGCAATGCCATTGCCCATGATGCCCGCGCCGATAACACCGATTGATTTTATTGTCATGACTTTGAGACCTAACTAGGTTAAATATTCGATAAAACCATTTCACAAACAACTGGAGAAATCATTAAAGGCGCAGCGGTAGCTTTGATCACTGTTTCGACCGAGACTCCCGGAGCAGTTTCCTTTAGCAAGAGACCGCTTGGGGTTACCTCAATAAATGCAAGATTCGTCACAATCTGACTTACAGGACGAATCGAGGTTAAAGGCCAGGTACACTCGGGGACAATTTTAGATGCGCCATCTTTAGCGGTGTGTTGCATAGCGACAATAACTTGCTTAGCGCCTGTAACCAAATCCATCGCCCCACCCATACCGGGAGCAAGTACCCCTGGAATCATCCAATTAGCCAATAAACCTTTGGCGTCAACTTGTAAGCCACCCAAAACTGTGATGTCTAGATGCCCACCTCGAATGAGGCCAAATGACATCACACTATCAATGCGTGTGGCCCCTGGTATAGCTGTAACATAACCGCCGCCCGCATCGGTTAAATCATCATCCTCCATACCCTCTGGAGGTCTCGCATCCAAGCCAATCAAACCATTTTCTGATTGCAGAAATACATTCAGTCCTACGGGAATATGATTGGCTACCATTGTAGGTAATCCAATACCTAAATTGACTAACATCCCTTCGCGCAATTCTAGGGCTACCCGGCGAGCAATAATTTCTTGTGCATTCATAATTTATGAGATCCGTTCGACTGCAATAAGCTCATCAACAATGACTCCTGGGGTAGTTACATCATTTGGTGTAATCATCCCCACTGGCAAAATTTCATTAGCTTCTGCAAAAACTTTTTTAGCTGCCATAGCCATGACTGGATTAAAGTTAGTCGCTGTGAGTTGGTAACTGAGATTGCCAAAGTAATCTGCTTGATGTGCATGTATTAAGGCAAAATCGGCAAACAGAGGTAACTCCAATAACCAGGTCTCATCATTAATCATTACGGTAGATTTATTTTCTGCAGCTAGCGTACCAAGGCCTGTTTTGACTAAAGCCCCTCCTAGGCCATAACCGGCACAACGAATCCGTTCAGCCAAAGAACCTTGAGGCACCAGTTCAACTTCGATTTCACCAGCAAACATCTTTTTTTGTGTCTCTGGGTTTAAGCCAATATGACTGGTGATTACCCGAGAAACCTGTCCACTGGAAATCAATTTCCCAATACCAACTCCTGGCATAGCCGTATCATTTGCGATGATAGTGAGGTCTGCTTGGCCAGATTTTACTAGGGCATTAATCATACGATGTGGGCTACCCACACCCATAAATCCACCAATCATTAAGGTTGATCCCGGCAAAATATAGCCAATGATTTCATCTACGTGTTTAGCAATTTTCATCTTATTTTAGGCATCCACAGATTGAGGAAGCGACGTAGTTGATAAATCATGTGTATGTTTAGCAATCATTAATTCTTCGTTAGTAGCAATGCGTAAACAAGCTATTTTGGATGAGATATTTGATAGGATCTCTGCACCACTATCATTTGCAGCTGTATTAAGTTCAATCCCAACCCATTGCAGTCCTTGCATCACTTGACCCCGAATGAAGATAGAGTTCTCCCCAATGCCACCAGTAAATACCAATACATCCAACCCCTTCATGATGGCCGCTAAACTCAATATTTCTTGCTGGACATGTTGCACAAAATAGCTAATAGCTTCCTTAGCCTCAATGGCACTAGAGGTCTCAAGAGTCCGCATATCATTTGACAAACCACCTGAAAGACCTTTTAGTCCAGACTCCTTATAGAGTAAATCGGAAATCCTTTGGGCATCCCACTTTTTATATTGCATTAAATATAGCAATACCCCAGGATCAACTTGACCGGATCGTGACCCCATTGGAATGCCATCCAAAGGCGAAAACCCCATAGTGGTTGCGACTGCATAGCCATTCTCAAGCGCACACAAAGATGCACCATTACCAAGATGAGCAACTACGGTTTTCTTGCCAAAATAAGCGGGTAGGTATTGCTGTACATAACTATTGATGTACTCGTATGACAAACCATGAAAACCATAACGCCTGACACCTTCCTCATAAAAGGCACGTGGCAAGGCATAGGTATCATTTATATAAGACTGACTGCGATGAAAAGCAGTATCAAAACAGGCGATCTGTGGAATATCACCAAATACTTCTCGAGCTGCTTTAATACCATCAATATTATGAGGTTCGTGCAAGGGAGCGAGTGCATAAAATGATTCAAGTTCATGAATTACGGAATCATTGATCAAAACGGGCTCTAAATATATAGCGCCGCCATGAACAACGCGATGACCAACAGCCTGAATATGCACATAGGACAAAACATGATGTAGCCATTCCAAAATAATTTTTAGAGCTGCGCCATGATCCTGTGGTGCCAATTCTTGGGGCCAGGTGATTGTCTCTTGAATACGCAGATCAGGACTTTTTGCTTTAAAGCTAGCATGCGAGCCAATCCCATCAATCTGACCCTTCACCAGCTCAGATAAATTAGCATCATTAAATACTGCAAATTTAATTGATGATGAGCCTGAATTGATCACCAAAATTGCTGGAATAGGTGTTGTATTCAATTTAGTACTCAAGTAAATCTAGTTTGCAAAGACCGAAGCGCCATTTTGACGATAAGCGTCATATAACAAGGCTAGCGCACAAGAGGCCATGCGCGCATGCTCACTATCCGCACGGCTGGTAAGCATCACGGGTATCTTGGCACCTAAGACCAAACCAGCGGGTTGCGCATGCGAAATAAATGTAAGCTGCTTTACCAACATATTGCCTGCTTCCAAATTGGGCACAATCAATACTTGAGCTTTACCAGCGACTGGTGAATTAATATGTTTTGTCTTTGCAGCATTAAGATCGATTGCATTATCCATGGCCAAGGGACCATCTACTAGGCCGCCACTTATCTGGCCACGATCTGCCATCTTTGCCAAAATTGCTGCATCCATTGAAGAGGGAATATGAAAGTTCACTGTCTCTACAGCTGACAAGATAGCTACATATGGAAGGGTAATTCCACAAGCACAGGCCAGGTCAATAGCATTTTGGGTAATGTCAACCTTGGTAGCTAAATCTGGTGCAATATTAATTGCAGCATCACTAATAAATAAGGGGTAATTTAAGGTTGGCACATTTAATACAAACACATGTGAAATCCGTTGTGCGCCACGTAAACCACCATCTTTCTTGACCACTTGCGAGAGCAATTCATCTGAATGTATATTGCCCTTCATAATTGCTTTGACTCTATTCTGATGTACTAGGGCAACTGCAGTTGCAGCAGCTTGTTTGTGGTCGACAATATCAACGATTTCGATTTCACTAATATCTTCATTAGCCTCATTCGCAGCCGCCTCAATGGCCGCACGTGAACCAAGCAAAATTGGCAGAATGAGTCCTGAACGCATAGCCATCAAAGCCCCTCCTAGGGATTTAGCATCATCTGGGCAAACTACTGCTGTTGGCATAGGGGGGAGATTTTGCGCTGCTTTAATGATGCGTTCAAAATGGTTATGCTCCTCTAAGAGCAAGCCAGGCAACTGGTCTGGCGAGAGAGAAATTTTTTCCAGTGGCGCATCAACCTCTGCAATTCCAGCAGCGATTATCTCACCCGCGCTAGTACTTACCTCAGTCGTAAACAAGACTCTGGGTGTCTCTAACTTTTCGATGAGCTTGACATGGATCTTCAGCTGATCTCCAATTTGCGCATGACCGACAAAATCAAAGCTTTGTTTGCGGTAAGAGGTTCCAGGGCCTGGCAAAATATTGCCTAAAACACTAGATACCAATGCGCCTATCCACATTGATGGTGCCACCACACCAGCAGCAGCCTCTTCGCCCTCTTCTTGGGCCACATCATGATGTGGCATATGGTTAGGATTTAAATTTCCTGAAGCATGCGCAAAAAGATATAAATCTCTTGAAGTGACTGTGTGATCAATTGAGGCCTCATCTCCTACCTGAAGATCAGACCACAGATGATTATGCAAACCATAGACTGAGATATTCATGATAAGAGTAACTCAAATTGACCATATTCTTTCAAAGCCGCCGCATGCATTTTTTCTCTAGGGCCTGCAATCTCCATCACTAAATCTAAGGCAGTCTGACGACTCTCGGGGGTTTTGAGCAGCAAAGGCAAAGTAGCTAATGCATTGATTTGGTCGAAATCTACAATCAAAGATTGTTGATGTAAGATTTTTTTAATCTCCTGATCACTTAAATCTGGAAATAAATCTTGGCGTTTCAGTACCTGCAGCTCACGTTCAAGACGGGTGCGTCTCACATAACCACGGGCTTTATTCAAAAGATGCAGCATACGAACGCAAGCTTCTGCCAAGCCGCCTTGCTCAATATTAGCCAAGGCTGCCTGAATTTCTGGCATTTTCATAACATCAATCTCAGAATGTAGGGGATGCTCTTCTGCGGTTGGATGAAATATCGCTCTTGAGATTGGTGAGGTATACATTGCAAAAAAGCAACTCTCTGCCCAAGCATCCCGTACATCACGATAGAGGTTCAGCTGCATTTCATAAATCTCTGCACCAATTTTTTCAGCAGCCAGGAATGGATTTGTAGGGCTAAGTTTGACTCTATCTTGATTCGCTTGATTGCTTAAAGAATCGAACATCGGCATGAAGGGATTTTTATCTGAGAATACCAATCGTTGCGTACGCAGCGGGTGCAAATTACGCATCATCTGAGCTGATTCATCTGTCGTTAAAGCCTTTACTAATGGACGCCCCACCCTCTGATAAGTTTCAGAGTTGATTTTTGACATACGCGCCACCTCTGCAAATAAAGGCTCTTCATCGCGGTTTTGATCTAAAAGCAGAATATTGTCAATGTTTCTTGGCTCAAAGCGAATGTGTACGCGCTCTGCATCATCCTCAAGAATCATTTCATACAACCCTGGAGAGAGTGCTTCAATTGCACGAACGGTATCAGTAATGGCTTCATGTTCACGGCCTGCAATTTTGCTTGAAACAAATATACCTAAATGTCCAATAGAATCATGCAGCATATATACGATGCGATGTCCAAGTGCTTTGATTTCTTCGGCACTCGAATACAGGTCTGGAATCCAATTTAAAGCTTGCTGTGGTGGAGTGATATTGTCCCCATGTGAAGCAAAAACAATAATTGGCGATTCAATTTTTTTTAAGTCGACTCGTTCACCATCTAAAATCGCCTCGCCACTAGCTAGCTTATTACCAATAAATAAATTCTCTACAATCCAACGAATTTCTGCTTCCGTCATGAAACAAAAGCCGCCCCACCAGCGCTCAAACTCTATGAATCGCTCTGCTTCTGTATCGACATGAGCATACAAGTTGTAATATTTTTTGAAAAAACTATTAGCTGGGTTTAGAGATTCAAAATTTTGCACCAATGCAGCGCCATCAAATAAACCATTCCCCAAATCAGCCATCAGTAAGGCAGGCAAAGATCCACCTCGTAAACCACCGGTATAGCGCATCGGATTTTCGCCGACCTTGCCAGCCCAGTAAGACATTGGCGATCCATTTAAAACAATCGGACCCACTAATTCAGGGGACTTTGCAGCCACTAACATCGCTGCCCAACCCCCTTGACAATTACCTACCAAGATAGGCTTCGGTGAGTGCGGATGTTCCTCTGCAATCTTTCCAAGGAAAAAGATTTCGGCATCACGAACATTTGCAATAGTTTGACTTGGCTCTGGCATAGGTCGAAAAGCGCAGAAGTAGACTTGATGACCATCATCAAAGGCATCGCCCACTTGACTATCCGGTTTAGAGCCCCCAATTCCTGCACCATGCCCGGCGCGTGGATCGATAATCAACACTGGGGCACGCTTAGGATCAATTACAACACCTGCTGGAGGTGTAATTTTTAGCAGTAAATAATTTACCGGAGGGTTAAGGTCTTTACCATCCACAATTACCTCATACTGAAAATCCAATACTGGTGGCATCCCAGAATCAATATGATCGGTATATACATTTCCTCTTTTACGTAGAGCATCAAATACTAAGGCCTGGCGTTGGACTGAATCGCGTACATAGGAAGTGTACATTTGCAACCAGTCACTCAGAGTGGCAGTCTTTAAAGCTTGCACTTCTTCCTTAGAGCGCTCAATCAGATTCTCAATTTTTTTAGAATCATGACGAATTGTTTTAGATAGCTTTTGGATGTGTAATGCAGATAGATCTGTAACGGTTCTAGCTGCTTCCGCGCTTTGCTTGAGTGTATCCTGCGAATGATTGACTAACTTATCAAATCGTGAGCCTACTGATTTAATAAAGTTCAAATCATTTAGATCATTCAGCATCACTAACTCCAATTTTCAGATTCTTAAACAACGGAAGGTTGACTCTATGTGGTAATTGTTACAACAAGATTACTTTTTTTTGACCAATTGATGACAAACATCTGCGCCCTAGCTCTAGTAAAGTAAGGTGATTACAGTACTAGTACTTTTATGACTTTTATGGATTAAGAAGCATATGGATACTCAGCTAAGAGCACTAAGTTCATCTTTTATTAAAATCTGGCCACTTCTGCGCGATGGGCAGGTCATTGGTCAATATGAAATTCGTCCAATTTCATCGAATGATCGAACTGGGGTGCTTGATTTATTTGAGCATTTATCCACCAGAAGTCGTTACTTTCGCTATGCACATGCAATGTCGACCTTGCCCGATGCTTTGCTTAACGAAATCATCCATGCCAATAAGCCAGGTGACTTTGCTCTAGTTGCCATGATATTGAATTCAGATCACAGCCAAACATTAGCTGGCATTGCTCGCTTTATTCAAGATCCTCATGGACTTGAAGCCGAGTTTTCACTTTCAGTGAGCGATGATCACCATCACGAGGGTATTGGCCCTCATTTAATGCAAGCTATTCTTGACTGCGCAAAATTAAATGGTTTAGCTGCAATTTATGGGTATATAAACAAAAAAAATGATGCTATGCTTTTCTTAATGCGTCATCTGGGTTATACATTGCGTACCTCAGAAGATGACTTTCAATTCTACATTGCACGCCATTCGACCACCAGCGGTTAATATCAGTCTAAGCCACCTTCGTTTCTACTATTGGCCGAAAGCCGTCATCTAAACATTACTTAGAGTAACGCCCAAAAGACAAAACCCCCACCATTTCTGATGAGGGTTTGCTTTTCTGGTGGGCCCACCAGGACTTGAACCTGAATGCAGGGGGTTTGATTATTGGATATTTTTTTCTTTAATTACCTGGTTAATCATTGGCATCATATTTTTGGCCCATAACTGACATCCCACTACAGTCATGTGGCCAGCCTGTCCAGGCTGATCATATTGTCTATGTGCTGTATCGATGGGTACATTTTTTATCCAGTGCCCATAATAGTATGCTCCATATTTTTTAGCCATCTCACTTGCGTCCTCGTTTGATTGAATAGCCTGATGAGACACATAGATAGTTGGCATATTGATTTTTTGAAGATAAGTCAAAATTTCTTCAGAGGGGCCCAGATTAAAACTCTTATTTCTCTCATTAGGTCCAGGTTCAAAAATTACTATCTTGATATTTGGATTAGTTTTTAAGCCCTGCTCCAATCTTGTCATCATAAAAGTTGGCTTATCACCATCTACGCCGGAATTAATAACTTGAGCATTGATCTTTTCTTGCCCAAGAAGATCATTTAGTGTGGATGTATAAGCCTGACCAGCACCTTTACAGTTTGTATTGCTTGTGCCAAGAGCAAATATTTCAAATCCGTAAGATGGTAAGGCTATAAAAAGTACAATACACAATAAGGCTAACTTAAGCATGATTACCCATTTAAATTAATAAAAGTTTTTATTCTCAATCTATATTTATAGCACATTAAATAGAGCTTAGGGCATGAATATGAAACTACTATTATTATCATTTCTTTTAATTCCATCGCTAGTATTCCCCCAACATAGCCCTCAGTCTGTAGAGCTTGCTAAAACTATTCCAATTGCCGATGTTCATATGCATGTCGACTTTAGCGCAGGAGATCAGCCTGAGTTCTATTTAGAGCAAATGAATCGTAATAATGTGAAGTGGGCTGGAGCCGTAGGAGCCTACCTACCCAATACAACCCAAGCGCTTGGCGATCGATATATTCCAACAATAGGCCAAGGTGAGTTCTTTGCTGTCTTTCGTAACAGCGGGCGTAGTGGCTTAACAAATATTGAAGACCCAGCATTTCAGCGCCTTTTTAAAAACGCAGAAAATGGATTTCTGGCTAAAAGGGTCAAAGGATTTGGAGAGCTTCATACTGACAACCACAGCTCTGGACCACCAATGATTAGACGCCATATTCGTACCGACAACCCTGTAATACGTCAAATTTATACGATTGCAAACAAGTATGGAGGCTTTGTGCAAATTCATGCCCAAATGGATAATGCCTTTGAAAAAGATATTTTAAATTTATCGGCTGAATTTCCCAATACCACTACAGTACTATCCCATTGCTTATCTACTGATGATGCAGATGATTTAAGAGTACTCTTTAAGCAAAGAAGCAACATCGTTTGCGAATTATCCTCTGGGGGGTCAATGCACAAAAAATTAAGCCTTGGGTACAAGCCATCAATAGGGAATGTTTTTTCATCCACTGAACTAAAGAAAGATTGGAAAAAGCTTATAGAAGACTATCCAAATCAAGTCATGATTGGATCAGATAACTGCTGTGGCCTAGAAAATCAATATGACGAACTAATTGCAGAGCTTCGTGGCGGAGTATTACAAAACCTTCCGCCCGATGTCATGGAAAATGTGGCCTATAAAAATGCAGTAAGAATTTTTAAACTCAAGAGTAACCAAAGTTCGCTATTGAATTAGAAAGATATAAGTCCTCACCCAAGCGTTACTTAAAGTAACGCTCAAAAAAATACCAACCCTAGAGTTGGTATTGAGATTATTGGTGGGCCCACCAGGACTTGAACCTGGGACCAAAGGATTCCGGTTTGTGTAGCTTTCACTACCCCCTGGACTATGCCTTGAATATATTAAGATTTATATCTTTCAATCCTTTAGCCGCGAGTTTGAAAATAACGTTTAGATGTATAGTAAGCGTCTAAATAACCTACTAGACATAATAGGATCTCATGGCTAATAATTTTCTCGTCATCATGTCGGATGAACATAATCCCAAAGTTCTTGGAAATTCTGGTCACCCCATAATTCAAACCCCAAACTTAGACGCCCTTGCTAAGAGGGGGACTGTTTTTGAGCATACCTATACAACTAGCCCGGTCTGTATACCTGCCCGGGCTGGATTTGCGACAGGAAAATATATTAATCAAATTGGATTTTGGGATAACGCCGATGCCTACGATGGCTCTATCCCGTCATGGCATCACATTATTCGGGATAAGGGATTTAATGTCACTTCAATTGGAAAGTTACATTTTCGTGAATACGATGAAGACCATGGCTTTACTGAAGAACAAATTCCGATGCACATTCTTAAAGGCAAAGGGGACTTACTCGGGCTTGTACGTGATGATCTGCCTAAGCGTGGTGGCTCAAAAAAAATGGCTGCATTAGCAGGGCCTGGAGAATCTCAATATACGTTCTATGACAAAGAAATTTGCTCCAAGGCTCAAATCTGGTTACATGAAAAAGCAATCAAAGAAAGGGCTTTAGATAAGCCTTGGGTTCTTTTTGTATCTTTTGTAGCGCCACACTTTCCGCTAACAGCTCCTCCTGAACACTATTACAAATATTGGGGTAAAAAATTACCAATGCCCTTAATGTATGCCCGCGAAGAGCGGCCAAATCACCCCTATTTAGAGGACTACAGAAATTCGTTTTGTTACGACGACTACTTTGAAAATGAAGATCAGGTTAAGCGTGCACTATGTGGCTATTTTGGACTCGTTTCTTATTTAGACGAGAATATAGGGAAGATACTTAATACTCTGCAAGAGCTTGGATTTAACGACAACACCAATGTCATTTATACAAGTGATCATGGCGACAATTTGGGCGCAAGAGGTCTTTGGGGCAAGTCCACAATGTTTGAAGAAATTGCGGGCGTACCTTTAATTATGGCTGGCCCTGATGTTCCCAAAGGAATTAGGATTGATACGCCAGCAAGTCATGTTGATTGCTTCCCGACTATTCTGGAAGGAATTGGTATTGATTTTGAATCTGTTAAGGATGGTCATCTAGGTGTTTCTTTATTTGATCTCGCCAAAGGATATAAACCAGATAGAACGGTACTTTCTGAATATCATGGAATGGGCTCTACAACTGGGGCCTATGCAATTCGTAATGGGAAATGGAAATATGTTTATTACGCAAAGTATCCGGCGCAGTTATTCGATCTTGATAATGACCCAAATGAAACAAATGATCTTGGACAAAATACAGAATACAAAAACATTCTCTCAGAATGTCACTTAAAACTTCTTAGCGTCTGTGATCCAGACGAAACAGATAGAAGAGCTAAGGCCAGACAGGCTGAAAATTTAGCGGCCAATGGAGGACGTGAAGCCGTGATTGCACGTGGGGACATTGGATTTACTCCAGCGCCTGGCGCTGCAGCTGATTTCCTTTAATAAAAATAATCGAGGGGCAATATATGAGGGTTAATGCTATGGGAAGATTAGTAGTCATCTTTGCGAGCTGTCTATTGATTGCTAACACTGCACTTAGTGCAGCTTGGCCAGATAAACCGATCAAGATCATTGTCCCTTATCCACCAGGGGGTGGGGTCGATGCAGTTGCGAGAACCTATGCTCAAAGACTTGGCGAGGTATTAAATACAACAGTAATAGTAGAGAACAAAGCTGGCGCGTCAGGTGCTATAGGTGCTGATTTTGTTGCTAAGAGCGCCCCTGATGGGTATACCTTTTTAATAGCTTCACCCGCAGAGGTTGTTGTTGGCCCCATTGCAGGACAAAAAGTTCCATATGACCCAAAAACTGATCTGATACCAATTTCGCTTATTGGTGAAACCCCCTTAGTAATAGCAGCCAACCCAAGTGTTCCGGCAAAAAATATATCTGAATTTATTACTTTAGCAAAAGCAAATCCTGGTAAATATTCATATGGAACTCCTGGCGCCGGAAGCTCAATGCAATTTGCGGGTGAATCTTTAAATGCCATTGCAGGGCTAGATGTTTTGCATATCCCTTACAAAGGTGCTGCACCCGCATTAGCTGATGCCTTAGGGGGTCAAATTCCAATAGCCATCATAGGTATGCCCCCCACTATTGCTCATGCCAAGAATGGAAAAATAAAAATTCTAGCCGTAACTAGCGAGAAGCGATCATCAGCAATGCCTGACGTTATGGCTGTTGCGGAGTTGCCAGGGATGAAAACATATCGCTTTA
>Ga0194059_1000867_pt1 | contig 13456 bp, 15 predicted proteins | sample SepL6211m_MetaG_FD_163426 | JGI IMG/M metagenome (GOLD analysis project Ga0194059, IMG submission 163426) | Anoxic zone freshwater microbial communities from boreal shield lake in IISD Experimental Lakes Area, Ontario, Canada - Sep2016-L626-11m | ecosystem: Environmental > Aquatic > Freshwater >... | reverse complement strand
GCCGATCTGGCTAAGGCGATGGCCCCCCTCGGCATCAAGGTGTCGCCCAACGCCAGTGAAGCCGACCAACTCGACCAACTCCTTACGGAGGTCAACCGTCGCATCCTTTCCCTCTATGGGCCTCCGCTGCTCACCGGTCGCGACCTAACCAGTGCCGGCCGGCAGCAACAGTCCAATGGAAATGACTGGGAAGTGACCCTGGGATTTGATCGCGCCGGAGGCGAGAAGTTTGCCGGCCTCACCCAGTCCATTGCCGGCACGGGCCGCGTTCTGGGCATCGTGCTGGATGGCCGTTCGATCAGCGAAGCCACCGTGGGACCCCAATTCAAAACGGCCGGGATCACCGGGGGCTCCGCCAGCATCACGGGCAACTTCACTGCGGAAGCCTCCCGGGATCTTGAGGTGCAACTGCGGGGGGGATCCTTACCCCTACCGGTCAAGATTGTTGAAGTCAAGAGTGTGGGTCCCTCCCTGGGGGCCGAAAATATCCGGACGAGCCTGCTCGCCGGTTCGGCCGGCCTGGGCCTGGTGGCTGTATTCATGGCGGTCGTCTATCGACTCCCCGGCCTGGTTTCGGTGTTGGCCCTGAGTCTTTACGCCCTCTTCAACCTGGCGATCTATTCCGCCCTCCAGGTGACGCTGACCCTGCCGGGCATCGCCGGTTTCATTCTTTCGGTGGGGATGGCGGTGGATGCCAATGTGTTGATCTTTGAGCGGGTCAAGGAGGAGTTGCGCTCAGGAAATACCCTGATTCGCTCGATCGATTCCGGCTTTTCCCTGGCCTTCTCTTCGATTTTGGACGGCCATATCACGGGTCTGATTAGCTGCCTGGCCCTGTTTTTTCTCGGTACCGGGCTGGTCAAGGGATTCGCGGTCACCCTGTTCATTGGTCTGGCCCTCAGCCTGTTCACTGCCCTCACCTGCACCCGCACCCTGCTGCGGCTGCTGATGAGTTATCCGGGCCTGCGTCGACCCACCTACTTCCTTCCCGCTCGCCAGCTGCCTTCGGCGCTCTGACGTCGCTTTCTTCCCTTGAGTCTTCCTTCTCCTCGCTTCCGCATCAGCCGTTATCGCCGGGCCGCCTGGATCGGATCGGCCCTGGCCTGTGCCCTCAGTCTTCTGGGCATGCTGCTCTGTTGGCTCAATCCAACCATCGCGGCCCCCTTGCGTCCCGGCCTGGACTTCACCGGTGGCACCCAGATCCAGTTGGAACGGGCCTGCGCTCCCGCAGCTTGCTCGGCCCTAACGGTGGCTGAAATCCAGGCCCAGCTCGGCGGACTCACCCTGCCCCAGGAAGGCCAGGAACGGCCCCCCAACCTCTCCAGCACCGGCGTGCAGCTGCTCGATACCGGTAAGACGCTGGTGATGCGTCTTCCTGCCCTCAGCCCTGGGCAGGGACGGGCCGTTGTGGATCAGATCTCGGCGCGTATTGGACCCCTAAAGCCGGAGGGCACGGCGATCAACACCATTGGCCCCACCCTGGGCTCCCGGTTGCTGCGGGCCAGTCTGATTTCCCTTTTGGTCAGCTTTGCGGCGATCGCGGCTTACATCAGCTTTCGATACAACGGTGTATTTGCCTTTCTGGCCTTGGTCTGTTTGGCCCACGACGTTTTGATCACCTGCGGTGTGTTCGCCTGGTTGGGTCTGCTTAAGGGTGTGGAAGTCGATTCGCTGTTTGCGGTCTCCCTGATCACGGTGGCGGGCTATTCGGTCACCGATACCGTCGTCGTCTACGACCGCATTCGGGAACAACGCAAGGCCCTGGCCCAATTGCCAGTCTCCGAACAGGTGGACGTGGCCGTTGATGCGACCCTTACCCGTTCGCTTTACACCTCCCTAACCACCCTGCTGCCTTTGTTTGGCTTGATTTTCTTTGGGGGTAGCAGTCTTTTCTGGTTTGCGGTCGCCTTGGCGGTCGGCATTGCCGTAGGCAGCTGGTCCAGCATTGGCTTAGCACCCACCCTCCTACCCCTCTTCTCGGCCAGGTCCGCACGATGAACGGTCGAAAGGGTGAAATCACTCACCGAGGCTTTCAGCTTTTACCGCTTCTGCTTGGATTACTGGCGCTTCTCGATCTAAGAATTGAGATCATTCTTCTCTTTGACCACATCACCTGGACCGCGTTGGCAGAGGGATTACGCAACCATATTTTGGCCGTGGTCGTCCTATTGGCCCTACCTTCCCTTTGGCGCCACTATCGCTGATTGGTTTGGCATTCACACCCACCGCTGAATCGCGGTCGGTTTAATTCACCAACGATCCATAATGTCGTGGACCAAAATTTCCTTGCCCATCACTTGCATCACTACCACAAGGGGAAGGGCCAAAAGCAGGCCGGGTAGGCCAAGCAGGGCACCTAGGCACAACTGAGATATCAGGGCCACGGTGGGCAGCAGATTGACGGTTCGACTCAGCAGGACCGGGGTCAACACAAATGCTTCGGCGTTCTGAATCACCAGGCGCAGCAGCAAAACCTGCACCATTTTCGCCGGCGAAACCAGCAGCAGGGCGACGGCCATCGGCAGCAGGGTGGCGGCGGTGGGGCCCACGGTGGGAACGAAGGTGAGCAGGCCGCTCATCAGCGCACACAACAGGGCCAGGGGCACCCCCAACAGGGAAAGACCAGCCCAGGTGGCTAGAAAAACCAGAACGGCGGAGAGGGTCATGCCAGCGAGCCAGCCCCCGAGGGCTTCGCGACATTCCCCCAGCAGAACGGTCATGCGGGGGCGGTAAAACTGGGGAGTGGCGGCCAGCAGCAGACGTTGGTGGCTACGGGGATCAAGGGCAAACAGCACGGCCAGCAGGGCCATCAACAGGGCCTGCAACGTGCTGTTGGCGGCGCCGCCAGCGAAACCGAGGAGCTGTTGGCCCAGGGGCTGGAAGCGTTCGAGACTGGCTCCATTCAGCCATTGCTGTTCGAGGTTGCGCAGCCAGGGCAACTTGGTCACCAAGTCGGAAAGGTGGCTGGGCAGCCTCGGAATCAGTTGGGCCAGTTGGTTGGCCTGCTCGAGCACCTCGGGCAGCAGCAGGGAGGTCAGCAGGCCTCCGAAGGTCACCAGCACTACGAGTTCAATCGCCAGGGCTGTCTGGCGATTGACGGGCAAGACGCGACGCAGCAGGGTCACGGGCACATCCAGGGCCACCGCCATGACGATGGAGCCAAAAAGAACCAGCAACACCCAGCGCAGTTCCCAGGCCAGCAGCCCAAGCACAACAAGGGCAAGAAAGCCGATCAGGATGCGGGCGTTCATGGAAGGGCTGGTGGGCGTCGGGGTGGAGTCCATGGATCAAGGATGTCCCGAATTAAGACTTCGCGCAGGATGACCTGCACGCAGACGGCAAGGGGAAGGGCCAGTACGAGCCCCAAGGGGCCGAAGATAAGTGTGAACAGTAACTGGGCTGAAAGGGTCAGTCCCGGTAAGAGCTTGAGCTGGTGGTGCATCACCGAGGGGGTGATCAAATAGCTTTCAAGATTCTGAATTATGATGTAAAGAATCAACACCAGCACCGCTTTCCAGGGGGCCTCCAGCAGGGCCGCCGAGATCGGAAACAAGGTGCTGAGCGTGGGCCCGACGTTGGGGATGATGTTGAGCAGGCCCGCAAGTACGGCGTTGGCCGCCACCTGCTTCACCCCCAGGAGGGAAAGTCCGATGGCGGCCATGGTGCCCACGCACAGGGAGCTGATCAACACACCCACCATCCAGGCACTCAGGGCTTCTCCGCATTGCAGAAGCACGGCCCTGGCCCGAGGGCGATAAAAGGACGGCACCAATTGCAGGGCCACTTCCCGGTAGGCAATGGGTTGGCTGGTGATCATCAGGGCAACCGCCAACACGAACAGGCACTGGAGCAGGCCATTGCCGATGTTGCCGGCCAGTCCAAGCAAGCGGATGAGGGCCGCACTCAAGCTCGCTCCCAATGCCTCCTGGCGCTCGGCCGAACGGGGTAAGGCCGACTTCAGCCAGGTGAGCTCCTCACCACTGTTGCCGTAAACCATGCGGGAGGTGCCTTCCAGGCCTCCATGCATCAGTTTCACCAGTTCGGCGGCAGCGGCAGGCAGCTTGGTGATCAGCTCACCAAATTGGTGAACGAAAGGTGGAATCAGGGTTGTACCCGCCACCACCACGATGACCAGTACCCCCAGCAGGCTCAGCAGGACGGCCAGGGGGCGCGAGCAATCCAGCCTTTTCTGAACCGCCCCCACCAGGGTGCACAGCGCCATGGCAACGACGACTCCGGCAAAGATCAGCAGCACGGCCTGCCTCAGCGACCACAGCAGGGCCAGGGCTGCGACGACAGCCAGCAATCCGAGCCACTTACCGAGGGTCAAGCGTCGCTGCCCTCCGGGGCGTCTTTTTCGGGGCCACCGGAGAAACCGAGCCCATGGCTTTCGGCGTAGCGCTGGGCAAAGCGCATGAATCGCTCGAAATCAGCGGTGGTCTTCCAGGTGTAAGTGGCTTCCAGGGCACTGGCCTTGCCGTTGACGAAGCGGGCATTGACCTCCCGACTCACCAGCTCCCCTTCCTCATCGACGAGGAACATGCCCGTGATGTCTCCAAAGCTTTCGGGAGCCAGGGCTGCGGGCTCTTCGAACACAAAGGTCGCCTGGCCGGTCCGTCCGTCGCGCGAACGGGTCAGACGAATGTCGGGCACGACCGGTTCATCCGTGCCGCGGAAGAACTGGATGGCGGCGGCCATGGGGATCGGCGAAAGGGTGATCTTACGTGGACCGTTGGCTTGCCTGACATAGTGGGCTCCTGCTGCTTGTCCGTCCGGTCGGTCCACCGCCATGCTTTCCGGTCCCCCGGTCTCCAGCACGCTTCGCATTGATGAACTGCTGGATCGCTTTCTTGGCGCCTCTACGCGCCAGCAGCGCTCCCTCGTCGCTGCCCTTGAGGCCCGTGCTGGCGAATTGACTCCCCTGATCATCGGTCGGTTGGCCGAAATGGACCCCCGCGGCGACAGTTGGTCGGCGGGATTCCTGGTCCAGTTGCTGCTCCAGGGCTCCAGCCCCGAGCAAGAGCAGGACTTCTGGAAACGCCATCCCCAGGGTTGGTTGGAGGCGAAGAGCGGCGCCGGCCTGGATTACACCAGCCTGCAGCACCACCTCATGGATCTGGAATTTGAGGCCGCCGACCGCTTGACCAGTGAGTACCTGCGCCAGCTGGCCGGTTCGGAAGCGATGAGGCGGGGTTATGTCTATTTCAGCGAAGTCCCGTCCATGCCTTCCCTGGACCTGGAGAGTCTCGACCGCCTCTGGGTGGTTTATTCCAGGGGGCGGTTTGGCTTTTCGGTCCAGGGCCGTCTGCTGTTGGCCTGTGGAGGCCAGTGGGAACGACTCTGGCCGCGCCTGGGCTGGAAACAGGCAGGGGTCTGGACCCGGTACCCGAGGTCGTTCCATTGGACTCTTGAGGCCCCGGAAGGTCACATGCCGCTCGTCAATCAGCTACGCGGTGTGCGATTGATGGATGCCTTGTTGTCACATCCAGGCCTGGCTCCCCGCTGGCAGCGCCAACAGGAGCCGGTCGGGGGTTAGCTTCAAAGCAGAAATTCGCTGCTTGGTCCTGGCGATGCCTTGGCGCTGGGCCGATTTCATCACTCCCTCCACCTTGCAGCTCTCCCCTTTGGTGGAGCTTCTCTTGGAGCCCGCCCACGGCCATGGCTCCGAGGATGACCTGCAGCTGGGTCTCCATGAGGCCCTCGTCAATGCCGTGCGCCATGGCAACGGCTGTGATCCCTCGAAATGCCTCAGGGTGCGCCGCATTGTGACCACCCATTGGTTGGTTTGGCAGGTCCAAGATGAGGGTCCGGGTCTGCCTGTCCAGGCCCGCGGTGAGGCTGAGAGTCCGGCCATTGAGGCCGTATCCGGGCGGGGATTATTCCTCATCCAGCACTGTTTCGATGATGTGCGCTGGAGCGCCCGGGGCAATCGCTTGCAGTTGGCGGTGCGTCGCCGTCGCCTCAGCGGCCGTGGGAAGGACAACCCGGATCCCTGATCTCTCCCTTCAGCCAGCCGAGGGCGTGCTCTAACAGTTCAATGGCATCTTGGCCCGTGGTGCCCTTGCCCGGTGTGGCTGACGGCTCGGATTCCTGGAGAAGCAAAACCAGGGCGGAGCTGATCTGTTCGGCGGCGCGGCGGTGGCGCTGGCCCTTGAGCGCATGCCATTGGCGATCGTTGATGCTGAGGCTGCGCTGCAGCTCTGCGGCCAATGGCAGGGCCTGCTCAGGCCAGCGCTGACGGGGCTTCGGCATCGGCAGGACAGGGGAGAGATCAGCCGACACTGGACGGAAGCGAGGGTTCAGGACCATCCTGGCCCCAATACCGTCTTCGCCATGATGGGATCCCCACCCAGCAGGTTCGAGCGCCGCCAAAGGGTGCGGCGTGATGCTGGCCTTCTGGGACGACGCCCTCGGGCGCTCATACAACAGCGCCGGCCCCGGTCAGGGCCAGCCCCTGGAGCCACTCCTGGGGTCCTTCACCATCTGGCGGCCCTGCTGACCCTATCCAGCCGGCCCCGGGCTGCCGCCGAGGCCGACAACCCGGGTCGTCAGCAAAGGCGTCAACGCCAGCACCTGGCCCTGGCCCAGCGGCTGCTGGATCCCCTGCCCGTTTCCCTGCGGGCAGGGGGGCGTGGCGCGGAGCTTTTTTGGCGGGCGGTGCGCTTTGGCGGGGCCGGCGTACTCCTGGCCTGGTGGTTAATGCGTTAGAGGGGTTTGCGGGCCGACCAGACCCGACTCATGAAATGGGTTGCGGCCGTGATGTCCACGAAGCCGCTCTGACGCAGTCGGGCCTCAATGTCGTCGGAGATGTAGTCGCGGTAGTAGGGCTCGTGGAAGACCCGTCGGAAGTTTTCCATGGCCACGGTGTACTGGGGCGAATCGGCCAATTGAACGGAATCGGCCAGCACGAAAACGCCCCCTGGCTCCAACACCCTGAAGGCTTCCTGCAGCACGTTGGCCCGGGCTGCAGCGGGGAGTTCGTGAAACAGAAATACACAGGTGGCGGCCTGCATGCTGGCTTCGGCAAAGGGCATGGCCTCGGCATTGCCCTGCACGAGCTGGGGAAGTTCGCCGGGGAGTTGGCTCAGCCAGCTGTTGGCTTGACGCAGGTAGGCGGCGGAGAGATCGAGTCCCACAAGGTGGCCCTGGGGCAGGGCCCCCCGGATCTGGCGGAGGGTCCGTCCGGTGCCGGCGGCGATGTCGAGCACCCGCAGGGAACTGGCCGGACGGGCTGCAAAGGCCGTCAGGCCTTTGACCAAGGGCTTGAGTAACCGACGGCGCATGGGATCCGCCGCGCCATTGAAAAGGATCTCCACCTGCAGGTCGTAGAGCGCGGCGGAATGGTCACTGAAGTAGCCGTCGGTCTGATGGTGAAAGTTCTGGAGGTAATAGTCCGGAAAGGCCTCCGGTTCCACGTCCTGGGGTAAGTCGCGGACCTGGCGCCTGGCACGGCGGTTCCAGGTCAACGGCATGTCCAGCCAGACCAGGGGATAGCGGGTGGCCCAATCGAGCCAAGGGGCGTCAAAGAGGAGGGAGGCGGGATAGAGACCCGCTTCGGCCTCCTGCCAGTCAAGCTCCAGGAGGCGTTCCATCGCTCCCCTCAGCTCCTTGAGCATCTCGGGTGGGACCGGAACGGTGAGTGGGGCTGCGGTGGGGGCCACCCACTGCAGGAGCCTGGTACTCACCTCCTTATGGGCCAGCCCCATCAGACTCTTGCCTCCCTGCAAACCCAGATAGGCGAATTTGGTGAGGGGGTCGGCCATGCTGGAGCTCTAGGGGGCCTTCATTTGAGCAGGCGGGGACGGGGGACCGTGGATCCTCCGCCCCGTCCGTTTCGATCAAGCGTCGTAGTACATCACGAATTCATGGGGGTGGGGACGCTGGCGCAGCTGCTGGACCTCTTCGTATTTGAGGGCGATCCAGTTGCTGATGAAGTCTTCGGTGAACACGCCGCCGGCCAACAGGTAATCCTTGTCCGCATCCAAGGCTTCCAAAGCACCATTGAGCGAAGCGGGCACGGTGTTGATGCGTGACAGCTCATCGGCGGAGAGCTCGAACAGGTCGACGTCGGTGCCATCGCCAGGATCGATCTGGTTTTGGATGCCATCAATGCCGGCCATCAGCATGGCGGCAAACCCCAGGTAGGGATTGGAGAGGGCGTCGCCGGAGCGGAATTCAAGCCGCTTGGCCTTGGGATTGGGACCTGTAAGGGGAATTCGTACGGCTGCGGAGCGGTTGCCCTGGGAATACACCAGATTCACCGGTGCTTCGAACCCTGGCACCAGACGCTTGTAGCTGTTGGTGGTGGGGTTGGTGAAGGCCAGGAAACTGGGGGCATGCTTGAGCAGGCCGCCGATGTACCAACGGGCGGTCTGGGAAAGGTTGGCGTAGGTCCCTTCACCGAAGAAAAGGGGCTGTCCGGCTTTCCAGAGGCTTTGGTGCACATGCATGCCAGAGCCATTATCGCCAAAGATAGGCTTGGGCATGAATGTGGCGGTTTTGCCATATTTTTTGGCGATATTTCGTACGACATACTTATAGATCATGACGTTGTCAGCCGCGCTAATTAATTCGGAATACTTAATCCCTAATTCATGTTGGGCTGTGGCGACCTCGTGGTGCTGCTTTTCGATCGGAACCCCAAGGGAGCCCATGGTGAGAAGCATTTCGCTGCGGATATCCTGAAGGGTATCGTTTGGGGCTACGGGGAAGTAGCCTTCCTTAAGTTGGATCTTATAGCCTAAATTGCCCCCTTCTTCAATGCGATCGTTGTTCCAGGGGGCTTCAATCGAGTCAACTTTGTAGAAGCTCGTGCCGTTACTGCTCCTATAGCGTACGTCGTCAAAGATGAAAAATTCTGGCTCGGGTCCGAAATAGGCCGTGTCTGCTAATCCTGTTGAGCCGAGGTAGTCCAGGGCTTTTTGCGCCAAGGCCCGGGGACAGCGGGCGTAGGGAAGGCCGCTGCGGGGCTCCTTAATGGAGCAGATCAAGCTGAGGGTTTTGTGGCTGTAGAAAGGATCGATCCAGGCCGTGGCGGGGTCCGGGACCATGTCCATGTCGGATTCGTTAATCGCCTTCCAGCCTCGGATCGAGGAACCGTCGAAGGCCACGCCTTGGGCGAAGGCGGCTTCATCGATGAGGTCTTCGCAGACGGTGAGATGCTGCCATTTGCCGTGTAGATCGACAAACTTGAGATCGATCAGCTCGATTCCTTCCTCTTTAATGCGGCGAAGAACGTCCTGGGCGGTCGGGGCCATCTGAAAGATCCGTGTGAGGGGACCGCGCTAGCGGTACGGATGGATGGGAACGTAAGCAGCGGTACCCCCCAGTTTTGTATCCGTTGACACCAAAAAACATTGCGCTCCAGTGTTCTCGCCACCGGCCTGGGTCATTCCCGGCCGCCGGGCCTGCGTAACCGTTTCTGTCAGATTCTCGAAAACCTGCCTCTAGCAAGGAATCTGGCTGATTGCGAGTGCTAGCTTCCGCCGAAGGTGCGTCACCCGGTTCCTTCCATGCGCGATGCCATCAGCGGTGTGATTGGCCGCTACGACCAGCTTGGTCGCTATCTCGATCGCGATGCCCTCGCCCGTATCGAGGCGTTTTACAACCAGTCGACCGTGCGACTGGCGGCCGTCGAACTGATTAACCGTGAGGCGACGGCCATCGTGCGCGAAGCCTCCCAACGGCTCTGGCTCGAGGATCCTGAATTGATTCTCCCCGGTGGTAACGCCTACACCACCCGTCGCCTGGCGGCCTGTCTGCGGGACATGGATTACTTCTTGCGCTACGCCAGCTATTCGCTGCTTGCCGATGACGTCACCATTCTTGATGAGCGGGTGCTCAACGGATTGAATGACACCTATAAGAGTCTCGGTGTTCCCACCGGACCGACGGTGCGTGGCATCGCCCTGCTGGCTGATGTGGTCTCCGAAATGTTGCTCAGCCAGGGGGGCGGCGATGCCAAGGTGATCGACAGCGTGGTGCGGGCTCCGTTCTTGCACCTTTGTCGCGGCCTGGCCTCCTCCAATGTGCGGGCTCGCTGAGCAGGGGCCCACTCGCTTACTCTCCCCTCACCCGTTTCCCCTGCACGCAGGCCTTGGCCCTTCCTGTTTTGCCCACTGTCTCCAACCAGCACCGGATTGGGCTCGCTCCCATTTCCACTCCGGAACGACTGCTCCTCGGTCCCGGCCCCTCCAACGCCCATCCCCAAGTGTTGGAAGCCCTTGCTCGCATGCCGATCGGTCACCTCGATCCGCTGTATCTGGAGCTGATGGTGGAGGTGCAGGAGTTGCTGCGTTACGCCTGGCAGACCGATAACAGGCTCACCCTGCCCATGAGTGGCACCGGTAGCGCCGCCATGGAAGCCGCTATCGCCAACATGATTGAACCCGGTGACCGGGTGGTGGTGGCGGTCAATGGTTACTTCGGCCTGCGCCTGGCTGACATGGCCGGCCGCTATGGCGCCGATGTCATCACCATTGAACGTCCCTGGGGCGAGGCCTTCAGCCTTACGGACATTGAGGCCGCCTTGGAGGCCCATCACCCGACCCTGCTGGCGATTGTCCACGCCGAAACCTCCACAGGCATCTGCCAGCCCTTGGAGGGCATCGGCGACCTCTGTCGGGCCCACGACGCCCTGCTGCTTGTGGACACGGTGACTTCCCTGGGGGCCGTTCCCCTCTTCCTGGACGACTGGAAGATCGACCTGGCCTACAGCTGCAGCCAGAAGGGACTCAGCTGTCCCCCTGGACTCGGTCCCTTCTCCATGGGTCCCAGGGCCGAGAAGAAGTTGGCCAGCCGCAAGGGCAAAGTTCCCAATTGGTACCTGGATGTCTCGTTGCTCAACAACTACTGGGGCAGCGATCGTGTGTATCACCACACGGCTCCGGTGAACATGAACTACGGCATGCGGGAAGCCCTGCGGCTGCTCTCCGAAGAGGGCCTGGAACAGGCCTGGGCCCGCCACCGCAGCAATGCCGAACGGCTCTGGGCTGGTCTGGAGCGCCTCGATCTACAGCTGCTGGTTCCCGAGCCCCTGCGCCTGCCCACCCTCACCACGGTTAAAATTCCCGAAGGTGTTGATGGCAAGGCCTTCAGCCGCCATCTTCTCGATCAATTCGGGATTGAAGTGGGTGGCGGTTTGGGCGTGTTGGCCGGCAAGGTCTGGCGGATTGGGCTGATGGGCTACAACAGCACCCCCGCCAACGTGGATCGCCTGCTCAACCTCCTGGAGAGCGAGTTGCCTGAGTTCCTGCCGACCGCGCCTGCCGCCGTCGCTGCCTGAACCAGTTCTCCAGCAACTGCTGTCCCTCCACTCCCAGCACGCCGCCCTGGACCCGCATCCTGTGGTGGGCACTGGGATGGTTGGCAAGATCCAGGCAACCACCCAGGCCGCCGCGTTTCGGATCCGTTGCGCCATAGACCACCTCACCCATTCTGGCCTGAACCAGGGCTCCAGCGCACATGGGGCAGGGCTCTAGGGTCACCAGCAGGCTGCAGCCGTTGAAGCGCCAGTCCCCCCGCAGGGCCGCAGCCTGCCTGAGCGCCACCAGTTCGGCATGGCCCAGGGGATCTTGGTGGCGATGGCGCACGTTGCTGCCCCAGCCGATGGCCGTCCCCCTTTCATCGAGAACGACTGCCGCCACCGGCACCTCCCCCTCCATTCCCACCCGGTGGGCGAGGCGCAGCAGGCGCCCCATCCAGAGGTTGTGGTCCTTACCCCCATGCATACCCTTGGGGCCCTCCCTGGTGCTGTGAATCCACTTTGGGCTGCGCAGGCGGACGCCAGGCACAATGGCAGCACGAAAGAATTCCGCCGTTGGCCAGTGCGCCCCCTTTCCAGCGGCAGGCTGACCCGCTGAGTACCCTGTCCCCCTTCGCCGATCCCCAGGGGGTTGATCCGGCACTCGAGGATTTTTTGCACCGGGCCTCCAGCCTGCTCTGTGGCTGGTTGGGACGCAGCAGCAGTGGCACGCCCCTGCCTGGCCCCAGCGCCCTGCCGGCCATTGAGCCGGAAGGGTTTGGCCTATCCCCCGACCGGCTGCTCGCTGACCTGCAAATGGTGATGGAGGGTGCCTACAACCCCAACCATCCCGGTGCCCTGGCCCACCTGGATCCCCCGCCCTTGGTGGCGGGCCTGGCGGCCGAATTGATCTGCGCGGGCCTGAACAACAATCTCCTGGCCGAAGAGCTCTCCCCCAGCCTTGGCCGTCTGGAGCGGGGCCTTTGTGGCTGGTTGGCCGGGCAGATTGGCATGCCGACCGGAGCCGGTGGGGTGGCGGCCAGTGGCGGCACCCTCAGCAACCTGATGGCCCTGGTGGTGGCCCGCCAACGGGCCGGTCTGGCCACCAACGGCGATGGGGTGGTGCTCTGCAGCGAGGATGCCCACCTCTCGTTGCTCAAGGCCCTGACAGTGATGGGCCTGCCCCAGCAGGCGCTGGTCCGGTTGCCGGTGGATCAGGAGGGATCCTTGGACCCGATGGCCCTGGAGGAGGCCCTGCAGGCCCTCGAGCACCAGGGCCGTCCCGTGATTGCCGTGGTGGCTACGGCCGGCACCACGGTGCGCGGCGCAGTGGATCCCCTGGGGCCCATCGCCGACCTCTGTCAGCGCTACGGCCATTGGCTCCATGTCGATGGGGCCATCGGGGCCGTGTTTGCCCTGGCCGACCAGCCCTTGCCGGCCCTGGTGGAGCTGGGCCGGGCCGATTCGATCACGGTGAACCCCCAGAAATTGCTGGGTATTCCCAAGACCTCCTCCTTACTGCTGCTCGCCGATCCTTCCCTGCTGAAGACCACCTTTGCCACCGGCTTGCCCTACATGGAGCCCAGCTGGGGCGGTGGCCATGGGGGGGAAGAGGGTCTGCAGGGGACCCGGCCGGCCGAGATTCTGAAATTGTGGCTTGGGCTGCGTCACCTCGGCCAGGTCGGCATCGAGACCCTGCTGGAGGGGGCCCTGACGCGGCGGCGGCGGCTCCAGGAGTTGCTGAGCGTTGACGAGCGGTTGGAGCTGCGCAGTGGCTCCCTGCATCTGCTGGCTTTTGCCGCTGCGGGCCTCGATGCCGCCGCCAGCGACGCCTGGAGTCGGCGGTTGCGCGAACGACTTCTGGCCGAAGGGCTGTTGCTTTCACGCCCCCTTTATCAGGGCCGTCACCACCTCAAAGCCGTTCTGGGGAATCCCCATACCCGTTCCCACCACCTGGACCATCTCGCGGCGGTGGTGGCCGAGCAGCACCCTTGATTCGGTGGAGGCCGGTCTCCACCTACGGTTGGACCCTGTGCCTGCCACCCCTTTGATGTCAACGCCCCCCAGCGATGTCCGTTCCCGCTGGGTGGCCCTGGTCACCGGTGCCCTATCGATCCTGATCGCCGTTCTTTATCTGTTGATGGTCACCTTGCTGGATCGGCAGGGCCCCCTGCTGCCTCCTCCCCCCGAGGCCCTGGGCCTCGGGGGGAGGAG
>Ga0194059_1000866_pt1 | contig 13463 bp, 15 predicted proteins | sample SepL6211m_MetaG_FD_163426 | JGI IMG/M metagenome (GOLD analysis project Ga0194059, IMG submission 163426) | Anoxic zone freshwater microbial communities from boreal shield lake in IISD Experimental Lakes Area, Ontario, Canada - Sep2016-L626-11m | ecosystem: Environmental > Aquatic > Freshwater >... | reverse complement strand
GCACGAGGAAAATAGCCGCCCTGAAGCATTTTCTGCCAATGGTCGAGCTGGGCAGATGAACGGTTATACGGGGATGCGCAACGGCGATCTCAGATAACGAGCGGCGATAGAACGGGGCCACCAGTTTGCAAGGATGAGTCATGACGGCTTATACCGCGTCCATGCAGTCCCCATATTACCCATCAAAACCGCTTATCGCCTCCTGCGGTATCGCCCTCCTCTCCGCAGTGACCTCCGGATGCTACACCCCATGTGGATCCTACTACCGGGAGCCAGTTGCTTATGTTACCGAAGTGCCCCGCTATTATGCTCCGACGTACCAATACCCCGCATACAGTCCTGCACTCGTCTCGGTGAACTGGCCAAGATGGGGAGCTTGTCGTCCTCCTGCACAGCCTATCTGTAACACCCCCACCCCCGGTTGCTACCATGGGTACGGCCAGCGGAGCGCATACTCCCGCCCGGCTTGGAACTCCTACCCACCGCAGCCGGCACCATGCAGAAGCACCATGGCGCCCACACCGATACCTCCCCAGGTGGTACCCACCTACTCAAGACCTTCGTACTATTCTCGTCCGGCAGGTCAGAACTCCTGGGTGAACAACTAATCCTACATATCATGACCTACCAAAACTTGAAAAAACCCTCCCCGTTCCACTTCGAAATCGATGTCGAGATCCCGGAGGAGTTGGAATACTTCGTCACAGAAACTTGTAGGAATCTGCAAATCGCTCCGGATGAGCTTGTCCGACAGGCCGTGGGCTCTTATTGCAGAGAGAAGCAGGGAGCTCGTCATGAATAATCTGGCGACTCCCTCGATGTCCTCTCGACGCAGGCCTCTCCGCAAATCACCCATCCGGATGAACCGTCCTCCCCAAGTCAGCACGCCCTCCAATCGTGTGAAATTCAGCCTGCCTGCAAGTCTGCCTTCCTTGAGTCTAGCGAATCTCTTGGTTGCAGGAGCGATCGCCCTAGTGGGCGCACTGACATTTCTTCTGCAAAGGGGAGATGGCCACTCGCTCACGCTGATCTGGCCGGCCGGCGGTATCGCTCTGGCTGCGGTGATCCTGAGGGGACCATGGGTTGCTCCAGGTATCGCTCTCCCTCTCTGGATCAGTTGCCTCATGGGAGGTGAAGGCCCTCTCTTTTCCATCATGGCACCTCTGGGCACCACGGCGGCAATCCTTGGGGGTGTCTTCCTACTCCACCGGGCCGGATGGAGTCGCAGACTGGCGAGCTCGCGAGACGTGCTTCTTCTGCTCGGTTTGGGCGGACTGCTCCCCATGATGGCAACAGGCTTCTGGACAGCACTGCTCCTGATCTCAGCGAAGGCCATGCCTTCAGGCGTATTTCTTTCCGTTGGATGGCTCTACGGGTGTGCCAATACGGCCGGCACGATCATCCTGGCACCGACTTTGCTCATGGTTGCTGAAGGCCGCTTCCGCTGGAGGACTAGCTCGGGAGTCTACCAAGCCATCCTTCCAGTCTCCTGCTGCCTGATTGCCGCATGGATCGCCTTTGGGACTCCCTCGGGCTCTGCCGGCAAGACGATCGCCGTTCTAGCCTACCTCCCCTTCCCATTCCTAGTCTGGACAGCACTGACACGGGGACTGCCAGCTGCTGCCGCTGCTATCCTGGGCATTATCACCATAGCGGTAGCTTACACAAGTAGGGGCATGGGTCCCTTTGCCTCCGTTTCCATGCTTTCGGGTCTCTGGCAGTATGAGGTCTATATAGCCATCCTGACCACTACGGGGCTGCTTCTCGGGGTAGGATCCGAGGCCCACAAGAGGGAGACCACCCTGCGGGAGGAAGCCCTCGTGCGGGAGGCCGATCTAGAACGGATCAAGGCCCAAATCCACCCGCACTTCCTCTTTAATAGTCTCAATGCCATTCATTCACTCATTGGGAGCGATCCGAGTAGTGCCCGAGGTGGTATCCTCTCGCTCTCCCGCCTGCTACGCACCTCGCTCGATACAGCCAAGGAAAGCCGCATTCCTCTGAACAAAGAGATGGAGATCATCCGAAGCTATCTGGAGCTTCAGAAAATGAGATTCGAGGAGGGACTCGAGACAGAGATCCACGTGGATGGATCAGCCGAGGAATTCCCCGTGGCACCCATGACCATTCAGCCTCTGGTCGAGAATGCCGTAAAACACGGAGTGCTCGAGGGGACGGGTAGTGTATCCGTTACCGCAACAGCCTCGGGAGACTGGCTTGCCGTCACGATCACCAACTTAGCCCAACCGGGCACCGATCCCTCCTCGTGGAAGGAAGGCGTAGGACTCTCCAGTATTCGTACTCGGATCAGGGAGACGTGGGGTGATCGAGCCGAACTGAACTTCGCAGCCACTCCCAGCGGCATGGTGACCACATCCTTGCGAATACCAAGAAGCTAAAGCCTCACTTACCACCACTTTTAACCTTCTAACTTTCCCACCTTTTACTTTTTCAAATGAATATCCTCATCGTTGACGACGAACCACCCGCAAGACGTGGCATCAAGGAAGCGCTTGCCGAGATCGGCCTCAAGCAGGTCAGGGAAGCCTCCTCTGTGGATCAGGCGCTGAAGCTCATCATTGCGGAGCGCCCAGATGTTCTCCTCCTCGACATCGAGATGCGCGGGGGAACACAGGGATTCGACCTCCTGGAGAAACTTCCTGCTCAGGGCATCCCGGTTGTTTTTATCACCGCCCATCAGGAGCATGCCGTGCGTGCATTCCGAGTGCGGGCCACCGACTATCTGCTCAAGCCAGTTGATCCCAAGCAACTGATGGAGACACTGAGCCGTATTGCAGGGGGGTCTCTCAGCGAGGAACCGCGCCTCGGCGCAGAGGAGAAAGTCCTCTTCCGGGACAACTCCAAGAGCCACTACATCCGAATCGGTGACATCCAGATCCTTGAGTCTGTGGGAGCCTATACGAAGCTCATCCTGGCCAATGAACGAATCACAATCAACGGCACCTTGGGCAGCGTCCTGAGGCGCTTCGATGAGACAGTCTTCTTCCGGGCCAACCGGGCAACGGCGGTGAACCTACGGGAAGTCTCCAAGGTCTCCGAGAGTGCTGAGGGATATGTCGTCCTCACCGTCGGCAATCACCCTCCCGTGGAGTGCTCGCGACGCCAGAGCGTTGAGTTCAGAAGGATGCGGGAGATTTAGGGATTTACCGAATTAGCAATTTCCAAAGGTTTAAAGAGCTCAATAAACAGTAAAGTCATAATCTATATTTATCCCGCCACTAAACTCTATCCCATCATTTCCTTTTGACTCAAGGAGCTCCATTGGGATCCGTGGGAGCTTGGCGTCCATGATCGAGCGCAGGGCACAATCCGTTAAAGCCTCATTCCCATTGCTAGAGATAACGTGAAGTTTGCTGACTTTTCCTGCTGGTGTGACCTTAAAGCCTACACTTACAGTCCCTTTGCTGAGAGCTCCCATCCTCTCAGCAGTGTAATAGTACCATCGAGACCCAATAACATCTGCAACCGCTTTCTTATATCTTCCAAACGGGGTTGCTTCCGAATCAACTGATGAACTCCCCCGATTGGACATATTCATTTTTACAATACCATTCCCAGTATCATTCGAAGCATTATTCTTAGCAGTTGATATTAAAGGGCTTTTTGAACTTTCTATTTTATTGGGCGGGGCGCTTGGAGGAGTAACATTATTTTGAATATTATTAGTGGCTTCCACATATTTCACAGCCGCAGGCGACATCGAGGGTATAATATTATTTATATTACTATCACACAAATAAACATCATCGAATAGCTGGTCATACTCTCCGGGCGTCTGACTACCTCCTGACTTTTTATATACTAACCTTCGCACTTCCTTGAAAATTTGGGAGAGACTTTTTCCGGGCGAACCAATCAACTCGGCCAAGGTTGGTGTAAACAACCCATCGTCTGCCTTACTTCCCGGTTCGGCAGCATAGACGATCAGGGAGTTTTTGGGTTTCGTCTGAACAACGGATAGTCCTCGACTGGCGCTTCTTGAAGCAGTTGCAGGCAGGGGATTATCCCTACAAGCATCCAGTACAACTACATTCACATCAGACCCGGAACCATCCAGCGTCGTCATTACCTCGTCGAGGTCCACAGCTCGCGTGGAAACCTTCCTTTCATCCGGAATATCCGCGTCAACGGGTATCAAATAGTTCCTTCCATTCACCTGAACTCCGTGACCTCCATAATGGAAAAGGGCTATACCGTGGGAGGTCTTGAGTCGGTCCTGAAATGCTTGAAGTGCTTCCAACATCCCCTCCCGGGATTGGTTTTCGAGCAACGTGACTTGAAAACCAATTTTCTGAAGAGATTCCCCCAGTAGACGCGCATCTGTGATGGGATTAGGTAGCTTTCCAAAATGAGCATAATCGCCATTGGCGATTAACAGGGCCTCTTTGGATTGCTGTGGTTGAAGAGAAGTTTGGGACCATGATGAGGCAAGGCCAATCACAATTGAACTAATCAGTAGAAAAAAGGGTTTCATCAAGATGACTTGCCAGAGAAGTTTGATACGCATTCCGACATGGCGAGACAAGTTGTTGTTTTTTAGGAACTAAGCAATATCAAAGCCTGAGATTCAGCCTCCTGTCGCCAGAGCGTTGAGTTCAGAAGAATGAGAGAGATTTGACGACCTACGCGGCCTTTTTGAGAGTCTGCATTTCTTTGACTGCTTGTACCGGTGTTGGCGAAGGGAATGCAGATGGCTGTGGAGTCGGCGGAGTTGCTCCAGAGGGCAGTGAATCAACAGGGGCAGATGAGGCATTCCTTTCAGGAAGTTTTCCCGTAATCGCCATCACAAATGGCCCCGCATCTCGGACCGCCGCAATTAGTCCCTTCTCTTGGCGTAGCTTAACAAGCCAATCACGCTGAACCTTCGCAAGCGATCCTGGTGCATCATGTGTCGCTAGCGCCTCTCTATAGAAATCGGCCATGATCTTGGGAGTTACGTCATCGCTCACTGGCCATAGGGTCATCATAAGATTCTGAGCCCCGGCCATCATGAAAGCACGGCGAAGGCCAAAGACCCCCTCTCCTGATTGAACCTGCCCTACTCCAGTCTCGCAGGCAGAGAGAGTCACTAACCAGGTGCCATTAAGGTCTAGCCCAGCGACTTCCTCAGCCGTCAGAATGCCGTCATTCTCAGTGTATGTATGTTTCCCTTCTTGCCATGCCTTGATGGTATCTCCCGCGCCTGCGAGGGCTAAACCGCTCTCTTGCATTGGATTCAATGCTCTTACTGATTCTTTCTTATTTTCAGATTGCGGGGGCGCATCAGATGATTTTTCGATAGTCATTCCACGAACTCCGGCAATATCAACTGAAGCAGTTCCACCCTCCAAATAGAAACCATGGGTAGCAATGTGCAGAATGTTTGAGGGTTTCAAGGATAGGAACACCGCCTTTGTCGCTTTTTCGCGCATGAGAATCGAGGCGCTTACTCCGTGCCCCGAAGCCTCACTGGAAATAATCTTGGCCTCCTCCTCGGTTCCGGGAAGCGGTGGAAATGAGACGGTTCCAAGATTGCTCCAGTTTATGGAACGTGAAATGGCCGTATTTTCTAAGGCAGGCGAAGCAGCAATAACGGAATCAAACATCGGATTTGCAATGACACACATACCCTCCGGGTGACTGGAAGGAGGCTTTTGCAGAAGATCACGCCCACTACCCACCTCGATAAATTCATATCGTTCGCTGAGAAACCTGCCATCTGGTGATAAAAGACTCATGAAAGGAACAAAGTTGGCTGCCCCATCTGGACTAAGGATGACTTTCTTCACATCATCCCCGAGATGATGTGACAAGGGTTCCCATACTTTGTTGTAAACGTCTGCTAGATTTTGAGCCAAGGAGTCATCGGTGGCCTTTGACGAATGCATATTTGATAGACACTGCTGCAAGGAATCCTGAATCGGCTTGCTCTCTCCTAGGTAAACCCACTCAGGTTCGGAGCTCCTTTTGATGATAAGCGCACCGAGTTGAGGCGTTCCGCTTCTCCTATCTGGGAATTTTCTGTATGCTACGAATTCGATAAGTGCGGCGTCTGATGATAGAGTTTCCTGAACAGCAGAAAGTGATACACTCGACATCGTTTTTTGACGCATCAATCCTGCTCTCTGTGCCATGGATCGCTCAATCGAGGCCACGCGATCTCTGAGTGTTTTTTTGTTATAGTCCATCGCTGCATTGCCTCCCGTTGAGGAAATTTCGAACTGGGCAAGTCTTCCCCTGAGCGACGCGAGTTCTTGGAGGTTCTTGTTCAAAGCCTGGGACTGGGAAACTCGGAGATTATTTCGATCAATGATAAGAGAATCCAAGACCACCCCTTTCCACCGAATCGCATACTCAGCGAGTTGACTCGGGGTGCAGAATTGCACGGGCAGGGTAAAATTGAGATTTTCCCGTTGCCAGGCAAGTCGTTGGGATTCTACAAGGTCTAAAGCTGAGGAGAGAAATCTGTCCTGATTCTGAAAGTTCTTGATGGCCATTGCGGCACCTTCTGCATGCTTTCCCTGCAATTCGTCCAGTATACTTTGGTATTCTTGAAGCCGCGCTAGTTCGGTTGTGTTTCCAGATGTCGCATTCTCGCACCTCATGACTTTTTGGAGCTTTGCAATAACACGGTCTGCCGATTCTACATTTCCTGACGAGACCTCAACTCCCGCAAGATCACTAAGAGTACCTTCATAGAAAGTGCCCAGCACAGGATCGGCGGCTTTATTTTTATGATAAAACAATGGGTCGGGTTTTTTCTCCTCTAGCCATTTGCTAATACCCTTTTGTTCCAGATACTTAGGCTCAATGATTGAAAGGGCTTCATTAAGAAATATTTCGGCTTGTTTTGTGTTGCCAAGCGCCTGGCAGCACTTTGCATTCGCTAGTAAGGAGACAATGAGGGGAACTGGATTTGAAGAACCTTCTGATCTCGCCAAAATTAGAGCTTTCTCTGCATTTTTGCGACTAGACTGAAGTAATCCGACGCCAAGCTGCGCCTCAGCCAACATTGCAATCAACCCACATCTTAGATTTGCAGGTGTTATATTATCCTGACTGTTTTTTGGCCCTTGAGGAATTACTGGGTTTTTAACAGCTATCGCATAGGCCTCCTGAATACAGGGGATTTCATTTTCATAATCTCCGAGATATTTATATGTTTTTGCTAACGCATTCAGACACCCCAAGGTCTGATAGGACTCCTTGCCCGTCAGTTTTTCGGCAAGACGCAGCGATTTTAAGCAGATTCTTTCAGCAGAAAGAAAGTCGCCGTATTGAAGAAATAATTGAGAAAAGACACTCATTAGCATTGCTTTCTCGGAGCTTGAATCGGGAAGCATATTATCGATGGCAGCTATCTTTTCCAACAGGTCTTTTACATCTTTCGGTTGCCCTGAAAGATGATCATTCTCACTAACCCCCTTTTGATGGTGCAGTGCGTCATCCCAATTACTGCTGGAACTTTGTTTTAAGGTTCCCAATTCATCGCTGAATCCCTCTGGAGTACCATCCTGACTGGCTCCCGCTGCATTAGAAATCTTTCTAGAAGAGTGCTTAGAGTAAGCACTACCAGATTGATTGGCGTTTGCAGCCCTCAGCACATCATCCCAATCGGCTTTGATAGCTGAAGAAATAAGGCATATACATATCAATAAACCGCTTAACTTAAGCAACTTTAGAATCCTTGGCATTAGATCTACAAGGAGCCCATATTCAGATTTCCCCGAGAGTATACCTCTTCTGTATTTAAACCACCTCCAGACATTGAAGATTTCGATACTTTAATTGCTTTAAGAACTCCAGAATTGTTAAAAGCAAGCATACCCAGGCCGGGCATTCCTCCAGTAAATAAAGGATATTGCCATATTTCTATTCCCGAAGATTTGTTTTTCATCCCTGGAGCACCAACAAGTGCAACAGCATCTTCTGTTGTTGATTTTCCAACCTCTAATTTAATTACATTCTGAGCAAATCCCGACGCATTCGCTCCACTCATTCCGCCCTGACCTGGGATTATGCGATTCCCCGCCGTATTAAAAAATCCTCCACCACCCACAAATCCCGTTCTGGCTCCTCCCGGTGCTGCACCTCCAAGATAAGAAGTGCCACCCATTCCGCTCACGCCAGCAGGATTTAACATATTCCCATAGCCGCCACCTCCAGGCAACATGCAGCCTGTAAAAGCAATTGTGCACATGGTGACAGCGATGCCATTGATCATTCTTACCATTTCAGAATTTGATGATGGTTTTTGCATAGGATGTTTTTTAGTTGGATACCAATGTCGTTGTGTCATGACAAGCCCCTAAGGACATTGGTTGCCACTTTTTGCGCGAACGGTAATTTTGAGTTCAATTTAGCATTTTTCTGCCAATGGTCATTTTCAAAGATGAACGGTTCTTGGGACCCATTCATCGGCTCTAGGATAAGATAAACAGAGCCTCTACGGGCCGGAGGGGGTTGTCAGGAATGCGCAAATGGGCGTAGAGCTGACTCATGCAATCACCATCCCAAATCGCCAACAATCACCTCCACATCTCACGCACTCGCATCGGGGGGTTCACCTTGATCCTGGCAACACTCCTTACCCTTGGGGTGCCCTCCTCGATGCTTCACGCCAATCCCTATGGTTCTTACCCCTCCTACGGGGGCGGGGGAGGCAGAGGTTATTACCAGCCGCAGTGTGGCGGTTGGTCGGAAAACTGTAATCGCGGTGGCTGGCTAGGCACTGGAGTGCCGAATGGCCTCGGATGGACACTCTTTGGACTATCTGCCGCCGCCGCGATCTCCCGGCCGACCTATGTCGCACCCGCACCCGTAATCGTTGAGCAACCGGTTTATGTCCAGCAGCCCGTAGTGGTCACCCGTCCCCAAGTCGTCCAAGCCCCACTCGTTAATTGCAACGGCGTTCCCTGCTACTACATCAACGGCAACTACTACCCCGCAACTGCCATGCAGTAGTGGCAACAAAACGATCTCCAATCATGACAATGACATCACCACTCCCAACAAACAGCTTCTCTCGTCGACCCCTAACTGACTTGAGTCCTAATGACCCGATCGCCAGACAAGAGGCCCAGCTACGGACCAAAATAGCGAAGCTTCAGGCTCAACAGCGCCGCCAGAAACTCATTGAGGATCTGGAGGTGCCCAGGTGCTCCAAACCCAGGGGTTTTCGTTTCATCCATGCCTTCCTGGTTGTCCTGGGTCTCCATGTTGCAGCCGTTGGAGGCTTCTTCGGAGTCTCTGCACTTAGAAAGATGCACACCTCAGACAAAATGGCCCTGACTGAGAAAGCCCCAGCCTATGCAGGCGTGCCAAATCCTGAGCCTCAATCTGTAACTAGTTCAGCCCCAAATAATACTCCCAAACATTCTGACGGGAGCAACTCCAAGCACTACGCGAGCCTCGCCAAGAAAAAGAATGTCGAGGATGCCGTAGCTGCCTCATCACCAGTGAAGGAATCGGCACCAGTAACCGAAAGCCCCAAGAAGGAGCAAGATCCAGTGCAGCAATCCGTCCAAAAGATCACCCCTGCAATCAAGGCACTCTTCACGCACCATCCTGCACTGAAATCAACACCATCATCTAAGACCTCTGGTGTAGCTGATGCCCTTGCAACCATGGGAAGTCATGATTCTGCGGATGCAGACACCTCATCAGTGGTAGCCCCTTCTCATCCCCTTCCCCCAAACCCTTCGAGCTACGTCGTGGGACCTGGAGACACCCTCTCCAAGGTAGCCTCCATGATGGGTATCCCCGCCACGAAAATTAGAGAAGCAAACGGCCTGGAATCCGGCAATAGCCTACGAGTAGGGCAAAAGCTCACTATCCCTAGCTTGGACAAGACTCCGCCTCCGCTCCAACTCGTGGAGAAAGAGCCGGAGAGCACTCCTAAAAAATCGGATCCTCCTGAAACCTTCACCCCGAAGCTAGAGCGCATAGCTCCCAACGGTGTCTACACAGTCCAACGTGGGGACAACTCCTACTCAATTGCCCATCGGCTAGGTGTCTCATTCACCGACCTGATGACTGCGAACAACATCACCAACCCAGCTGATGTGACGATCGGCATGCATCTCAAGGTGCCCAGCGGTGCTCTGGCCTCTAACTGAGACTCCACAAGACACACTTCGTGAACACAATGAAAAAGCCCATCTATGACCCATCCTGCGACGAGGAGATCATGTCCATCGGAGGAAGTCTCAATCCCAAAGGCTATCTCATGGACATTAACGAGACCCTTTATCTATCTGCCACAAACGGCTTTTACCTACAGCGTCAGATTCGCCAAATCCGCAAGGGAAGAACATGGGAAACAGCCGAATTAGGCGAGTGCGATGAGTGCCCGGCATCCGGAAACATCAGGATTCTTAAAGTGCTGCGACCCATAAGCCGCACCCAGGTGATTCGGTATGTCGTCGATGCCTACATGCCGAGGCATGGAGGAGTTCATCTCGCTACTCACCTTGCCCTCGATAGCGCAGGCATTCCATCGAGCTAACCCAAGTTCGTCATGCCCACCTCGCATCTATCGAATCCAACCCCCGCACTCTCAAATCATGACAACTGATATGCTAAGGATCGGGATCCTAGGGATCATGTGCCTTTTCGGCCTCTTCTCATGCCAGTCGCAGGGTGAGGAAGCAAATCGCGACATTGAGCAAACAACTCTCGTCGTTAGCGTACGGGATCAGAAGATGGCCCTCATCAAGGAAGGTCGCCCGCTCGTGATGTATCCCGTGTCGACCTCCCGCTTCGGAACAGGAGACAGACCAGGAAGCTACGCCACGCCACTGGGGCAGCTCGTGGTCCGCAAGAAAATAGGGAGAGGTTGCCGGTTGGGCACCGTCTTCAAGACACGGGTGCCGACGGGCGAAGTTCTCCCTCCCAATGCCCCCGGGCGGGACCCGATCGTGACACGGATCCTCTGGCTAGACGGTCAGGAGGGGCGAAACCGCAATGCCTTTGCCCGGTGCATCTATATCCATGGTACCCCACAGGAGAACCTACTTGGTAAACCAGTCAGCTATGGCTGCATCCGAATGCGCTCCAAGGATGTGGCTGCTCTTGCCGATTCATTGTCCACAGGCACCCACGTCACCATTACTACCGACCATCTTCCGAATACGTGTCCTTCCCGTCATAGATTACTGGCATGCGTATTCTGAACCTTGGAAAGTTCATGGATCCACGTCCATATCCGTTTCATTAGATCTTCATAAAATCAAGCTCACCACCGAGATCAAGTGGCCCTGGGTGAAAATAATAATTGCATCCTCATGTCACACCTCTACCCTTTCCCCCTATGCCAAAAAAACGCGACGGGATCATGACAGTCCGCATTCCCACGGACGAAAAAGACGTACTTCAGGCCATTGCTGACAAAGCCGATGTCACCCTGAGCGATGTGGTGGTCAGGGCAGTTAGGGACTTCATCGAGGCGCATCCAGTTCCGGCTAAGTCGAAGGCCAGGAAGTAGGTCAGGTAAAAGAAGAGGCGTCCCCTGCATCCGAGGACACCTCCTACTTGAGTTAAAAAAAGTGCTGCTTCGTCGATTACGGTGGGGCTGCGGCTTACCCGTTAATGAAAAGGCCAGTTGCAGTAAATAGATCCGATAATCTGCAATAGCCTACCCGTAGGGCTCTGGACGACTTACCCTATTGAGAGAATTGGTTGATCCCTCCCCAACCGAGTTATGGATGAGGAGGGATCAGTACCTTTAGACTCAGACGTAGAGTTGCGTAGATGACATGAGTGGATTGTTAGGAACCACAACTAAATCACCGTCTTTTGTAATGTCGTAATGTGCTTTTGATTTATCTAACTCAGCCGAACCATCCTTGTTTTTTACGAAGTATTGATCATCCGAATATGGAACCATAATCGCATTACCATCCTTAGTGATTTCGTATCTGGCTTTTGTCTTTTTAATTGATACATCAGCCCTATCGCCAATCTGGTAATATTCGTGGTCTACCCAGATTCCAGAATCACCGTATATGTCTGTATCTGTTGCTTTTGCAGCTTCATTTGCGTTAACTGAATTACCTTTATTCTTTAGTTTGCTAGCCATATTATTTCTCCTATGTTTTTGTTAATTGCTCGACCCATTTAAGTGCTGAGACTTTACTCGAAAGCGAGTTATTATTAACCTAGCATTAACGCAAAGGCCTGCAAGTAATATTTTGCAGTAAATACGAAATTTATTTGATATATATTAATATTTTAAAATTGTGACCAATTCTCTCTTATATGCCATTTATACGCCGGACTCTTGGAAGACTTTTTTCCTTGATTTACCCCTGAAAGCTAAAAGAAAAAGCCGCCCCTACGGCCTTTTCTCCGCACCTGCCACCTCAGCGGCAGGCACTTGCACCTCTTTAGATCAAGGCGCTACCCCTCAAATTACCCTTTGATCGTCTTCCCGATGGAGGGATGGCGACGAACCAGGTCATCAGCATTGATCCTGAGACTGGACTCAAGGCGTTGGATGGCCTCCTCGGAGACCCTGCTAAAGGGGTGGTTGGGTCTGAGGACCTTTGCCCTGTTGAGCAGGTGCCTTTTCAGAGCGGCCCGATTGACAAGACTGCTCATCAGTTCAACCCCAGTGCTCCTGTCTCCGTGTCCATTAAGCCATAGAGTGCCTGTCCCCGCCTCAGTACAGTCTGTACATTTACTTGCTTGTGGACTTCTGTGAATGCATTGAACAGGCTCCAGGCTGTTCTTGGTAGGAAAGCCTCGTGACTTGGTTCACGCCATTCACGCAACACCTCAGGTACCTGGGTCGTTGTAACCACCCCGGCATCAAGGGATCGGATCACCACGTCATGGGCACGGGCATCATCGATTTCCACTTCCTTATACCGCAGGATTCTCTGATCCAGCTGAATGAGCCTGTCACCTAGCTGCCCCACCGCTCTGGCAGTCAACTGATGCAGATCACGCATGGCGAATCTTGTGTGCTTACGGCTGATGACGATACCCTCAGCGGAGTTGAAGGCCAAATTGTCACAGACGATAACCCTTGTGCCAAGAGTCAGCCCGGCAGGGAAGCACTTATCATGGGAATTACGAACACCAACGACCCACGAGTAATCCGTGATGGACCTCCCGGGAATGGTGATGCTCAAGACTCCGAAATAGCGCGAGCCATCGTGTGTGAGGCTATGCGCTGACTCGGTGATGGTGAACCCACATCCTTCCAACTGATCCTCTACTTCTGAGAGAACCGTGCTGTGGGCAATGGGATACCAGCTCTGGGTGCGATCCGGTGTGGGAACGCTCCAGAGTTGCTGACGACTTACGATTTCCGCTCCCCGGTGCAATAGCATTCCACGGGGCGGTTTTTGAGCCACTGGGGGCTCATTGAGTATGATGTTCATGTTGATGTTGTTGTTTGGTTGAAAAGCAAAAGGGCCATGAGCGGTATGCCCCTGGCCCCTCTACTTGGTTTGTTG
>Ga0194059_1000865_pt1 | contig 13466 bp, 13 predicted proteins | sample SepL6211m_MetaG_FD_163426 | JGI IMG/M metagenome (GOLD analysis project Ga0194059, IMG submission 163426) | Anoxic zone freshwater microbial communities from boreal shield lake in IISD Experimental Lakes Area, Ontario, Canada - Sep2016-L626-11m | ecosystem: Environmental > Aquatic > Freshwater >... | reverse complement strand
GCGCAGCTCCGAAGGGCTGGAAGATCGCTTTGAGGCGGGGGCTGCCGACCTGGAGGAACGGGGCTTTACGCCCGCTGACGCCCTCGTGGGCATCGCCGCCGGCGGCACCACCCCCTATGTGCTGGGCGGGCTGACCCATGCGCGCCAGCTGGGGGCCCTGGCCATCGCCCTGGCCTGTGTGGGCGCCGACCAGGTGCCCATGCCCTGTGACATTGACATCCGCCTGCTGACAGGACCCGAACTGCTGACCGGCTCCACCCGACTCAAAGCGGGCACGGCCACCAAGATGGCGCTCAACATTCTCTCCACGGGTGTGATGGTGCGCCTGGGCAAGGTCCACGGCAACCGCATGGTGGATGTGGCCGTGACCAACACCAAATTGGAGGATCGGGCCCTGCGCATCCTGGTGGACCTGGGCGGGGTCTCCCGCCAGGTGGCGGCCGACCAGCTGGCGGCCGCCGATGGTTCGGTGAAGCTGGCCCTGATGATGACCCTCACCGGCCTTGGGGCCCAGGAGGCTGGCGACCTACTCGCAGACCATGGCTCCTCATTGCGGGCGGCCTTGGCCGGGCAAGCCAAGGGAAAATCGGCATGACCGGCAGCGACGCGGCTTCCAGCACCAGCAGCAAAAATCCCTATCGGCCTGAAATCGATGGCTTAAGGGCCCTGGCGGTGCTAGCGGTTATTTTTAATCATTTGAACAAGGATTTTATTCCGACTGGCTATCTGGGTGTCGATATTTTTTTTGTCATTTCTGGCTATGTCATCACCTCCTCGTTGCTGGCCAAGCCCAGCGTTAATTTTCGCTCGTTTCTGCTTGATTTCTACGCCCGGCGCATCCGGCGACTACTCCCCGCCCTGGCGGTTTTTGTCCTGGTCACGGCCCTGCTGACTTGCCTGTTCAATCCCCTTCCAGGTGTCTCCCTTGAAACCGGCCTGGCCGCCCTGTTTGGCGCCTCCAATCTCTGGTTGATCAAGGACAGTACGGACTATTTTTCCGTTTCGACCGAGCTCAATACCTTCACCCATACCTGGTCGCTGGGGGTCGAAGAACAGTTCTATCTCCTGTTTCCAATTCTGGTCTGGCTGACGGGGGTCGGTCGGGGCCGGCTGGCGGGCATCCGCTGGCTCACCTGGATCATGTCAGGACTAGGACTGGCCTCCTTGATCGCTTTTGTTGTACTGAGTCGCTCTAATCCGGTTGTTTCATATTTTTCGATGCCGACACGGTTCTGGCAGATGGGTGCCGGCTGTCTGGTTTGCCTTTCCCGTGTCAATCCAACACTTCAAACCCGTTTCTATGGTCGAATCCCTCCCCTTTTACCGCTGCTGGTCACAGTAGGGTTGCTGTTCATTGGGCTCAAAGTCAAGTCTGCAGTGGCGATTGTTTTGGTCGTCGCCCTATTGCTCGCCTGCCTTCGCCCCCATACACTCGCCTACCGGCTTTTGACCATACCCGGCATCCGATCTATCGGTCTGATGTCCTATTCGATCTATCTTTGGCATTGGACGGTCCTCGCCATCAGCCGCTGGACTGTGGGGATTAATCGTTGGACCATTCCCTGGCAGCTCGCCCTGATCCTGGCCCTCGGAGCCCTTTCTTATCATTATATTGAAAATCCGATTCGCTACGCCGACTGGGCCCGTTCCCGTCGCCAAAGCTTCCGCCTCGGAGGAGGCATCCTGGGCTTCGGTTCCCTGTTTATGGGTTCACTAATTGGTTTTGCTGGCCATCGTTTTTTTCTTGGTGATCTCAAACGGGAGCAATACGAAGCCAATGTTCCCTTGGACTCTGCTGCAGGAGCTTCTCAACCCAATTGCATGTGGTGGATGGGGAAGGGCCCGGATCCCAGCCAAGCCCTCACCGATTGTGTTGTGAGCGGGCCCACCCCGATCAAACAGCATATTTATTTGCTGGGTGATAGCCACACTGAAAATTATCAGGCTTGGGTGGATACTATTTCTACCCGGCCGGGCCTCTCCCTGACCCATGCCTTTGCCGGCGGTCAATTGGTGCCCGTCGTTGCCAATCCACCAGAACCGGGCAATATTAGATTTAAAGACGGCGAACAACAAACCAATTTTATCAATCTTGTTCTGCAACAGCTGCAACCCAACGATGTCCTGATCGTTTCAAGTTACCTGCTGCAGCAATTTCGAACCGACTCCTTGCGCTCCTCTCCCTCCAGCCATCCCGGTCGCAGCCGCTGGCAAGCCTGGCAGGACGCATTGGAATCCTTGATTCAAAAGGTTGAAGCCAAGGGCGCCTTTTTTGTGTTTGTGCAACCGCCACCCGACTTCCGCTTAGTCAATGGCTGGCAAAATATCACCAACGAAAATTGTACCTTGCAGTGGTATCGCCCCTCCTTGAATGGGGCCTGTCTCAGTAGCCGGCCCCGCCAGGAAATTCTCAATGAGATTGGGCCCATCGCCAGGGGCCTGCAAGTTCTGGAGCGTCGCCATAAACACTTTTATATTTATAATCCATTTCCCCAGCTCTGCCCACCTAACCTAGAGACGTGCAGTAACTACCTCGATGGCCATCGAACCTACAGTGATTACAGCCATATGACCCGGGCTGGCAGTGATGTTCTGGTTAAAGATTTCGATGCATTCCTAAATCGAAATCAAATCATCCCCAGCCCCCAACGACAGCTTCAACCACTGAAAGCTCCCCAGTAGGGAGCCGTCAGCAGATCCACTTTGCGGCGCGTCTCGGCCGGAACGCTATCCACTGACGTCATCAAGGCATGGCGGAGGGCCTGGTGGGCCTTGCTGACCGGCCTTTGGTCCCCCACCCGCTGCGCCGCAACCCGCACGATCTCCTGGGCCAGGGCGGCGTTGGCCCGCAGATTGTCGATCACCATCTCAACTGTGACCGACGCATGTTCGGTATGCCAGCAGTCGTAGTCGGTCACCATGGCAAGGGTGGCGTAGGCGATTTCGGCCTCCCGGGCCAGGCGGGCCTCGGTGTGATTCGTCATGCCGATCACCGAGCAGCCCCAGGAGCGATACAGCTCGGACTCGGCCCGGGTGGAGAAGGCAGGCCCCTCCATGCAGAGGTAGGTGCCCCCCCGGTGCAGGCGACGCCCCTCGGGCATGAGACTATCTCCCACATCTTCGAGAATGCGGCTGAGGGCGCCGCAGTAGGGATCGGCCACGGTCACGTGGGCGACGACCCCTTCACCGAAAAAGGTGAGCGGGCGTTGGTGTGTGCGGTCGATAAATTGATCTGGCACCACCATGTCGAGGGGTCGGTACTGCTCCTGCAGGGAGCCCACGGCCGAAACCGACAGAATCCAGCGCACATTGAGGGAGCGCAGAGCCCAGATGTTGGCCCGATACGGCACCTCGGTGGGGGTGAAGGTGTGGTGGCGGCCGTGACGGGCCAGGAACACCACCTCCAGGTTGCCGATGCGACCGATGCGCAGGCTGTCGGAGGGCCGGCCATAGGGAGTCTCCAGATCCAGCTCCCGCACGTCTTCGAGGCCATCCATGGCATAGAGGCCACTGCCTCCGAGGACGCCGAGGCGGGCGGTGGCAAGGTCGGCGCTGGCACTAGTGGCCATGGAAGGGGGAAGGAACGTGGTGCTTCTCTACAGCAAGCCACCTCGGGATGGGAAGGGCAAGCTTCGATCCGGAGGGATCAGCCCTGTTCGAGACGCTCGGCAGGAACCACAATCCACAGCCGCCGTTCCTTGCCGCCACCCTGGGCGGGACCGAGGCCGGTGTAGACGGCCACCAGGCCGTTGGAACCGGTTTTGCAGAGGCCGGGGCGGTAGCCGTAACGGGCTCCGTGGTTGGCCAGGCTGGTGGCCGAACGCAGACCAATGGCCCTGGCCGCCAGGCTGCTGGCCATGGGGGGTTCGGCCGCCAGGCGCTTGAGCTGGGCCTGGCTCAACAGTTCCGCTGCGGGGGGGAGGCGCTGGCCCTGGCGTGGCTGCGGGACGGGGGAATCCCCAGCCCCACTCGGGAGAGATCCTGGCGGCCGGGAAGGTGCAGGGGAAGGTGCGAGAGCAAGGCGTTTCTCCAGGGCCTCAAGTCGGGCCAGGATGGCCTCCATGGCCGTCTCAGCCTGGAGTGGCAAGGCTGCCGGCACAGGCTCCTGGGACGGCGCCTTAGGCCGGCGAAAAAACAGCATGGAGAGCACTCCCACCGGAAAGACACCGATCAGCTGCCAGCCCAGGCTGCCGTGGCCGTTGAGAAAGGCCTGGAGCTGCTGGGCGGGATGCTGGGGCGGACCGGCAGCCCCCTCGCCACTTTTGGGCTCGTAGAACTGGGGGAACTCCTTCTTCAGAAACGACTCTGAGAACACGGGGCGGGGGCTACCCCCTTCAGCGGCAGCAGGGGAATCGCCGCCGCCCGCATCGGCAGGAGGCGCGCCAGTTGGCGGTTTGGGCGGTTCCACGTTGATGTGGATCACGAGGTATTCCCAGCTGTCCATGGCCGGTGGCGTGATGGGGGGAGATAAAGGTTCGATCCGACGGCAGCCCCAGGTCGGTGCTGACGGTCTCAAGGCAAAGGATCCTGCACCTCTCTAGGGCAGGGGTCCGCCCATCGGCTGGCAGGATTGGGGTCCCCCATCCCAGCACCATGACCAGCGCCCTGATGGATACCGAAGCGGGCCCGATCAAGTTGGAGCTTTTTGACGGCGACGCCCCCGGCACCGTGGCCAACTTCGTCAAGCTCGCCAACGAGGGCTTCTATGACGGGCTCAGCTTCCATCGCGTCATCGATGGCTTCATGGCCCAAGGTGGTTGTCCCAACAGTCGGGAAGGGTCAAGGGGCCAGGCCGGCACCGGCGGTCCTGGCTATACGATCCCCTGTGAGATCAACAGCCATAAACATCAGGCCGGCAGCCTGTCGATGGCCCACGCTGGCAGGAACACCGGCGGCAGTCAGTTTTTCCTGTGCCATGGAGCCCAACCCCACCTTGATGGCCAACACACGGTTTTTGGGCAGACGGGCGATATGGATGTGGTTTTAAAACTACGGAATGGCAGCCGCATTAAAAGCGTCAAGATTGAAGCATGACGCTTTGATTAGGGACCTTGGCAGCAAAAACCAAAAATCACTCAGACCTCGAAGGGGTTTGAACTTGACCCTCGAAAGTCAAACGATTCACAGATTCTGCTGCCAAGCGCTCTTCTAAGACGGTCACAATGAGTTCCGTGAGAGTCACATCATTCATCAGGGCAAACCGCTTGGCACGGCTATGAAGCGTGGCCTCCAGGATGACCGAGAGTTTTTTTGTGGGTCCCTCAATTCTTTGACGCATTAAACCTTAGGTCGACTCGCTAAGTTGATCCTAGTCCCAATTTTCCCGAAATGGAATCGCGATGGGACGGCCACCCCCCAATCGCGGGGTGGGAACCGGCTGAAATCTCAAGCCTGCGGGTGGCGCGATTCTGGGGGCAAGGAAGGTTGGGAATCCAGTGTTGAAGCCATCTTCTCTTCGAGGAGCGAAATGATCAATTCGGTAAGGGTCTGATCATGCATCAGGGCCATTCGCTTAGCCCGGCCGTGGAGACCGGCCTCAAGGACAATCGAGAGCTTCTTGGTCTGTCCAACGAAGGATTGGCGCATTTCGAATTCTTCTCGGTTTCTTCTCGATCAGCCTAGGAGCCTGCCACTGCGGCAAGGCCAGAATCGAGTCATTCCAACCAAATGGGCCAGCAAGCGGCCCAGGGCGAAATGCTGATTACCGACCGCTCGCTGACGGTTTCCCCGCTGCCATCCCGTGGGCAGCGCTTGTTCGGCTGCCATTCCCAAACGTGCTGGCCCGTGGGCTCAGGCATTCCGCCTTGGCTGGACCAGAATCGATCCCCATGCCGCCACCGAAGGATTCTGGCGATGGCGGCATCCACCCCACCACGACCAGGAGGCTAGTGATAGATTTGCGAAAGATTTGTGATTTCGATGGATTCAGCCACCGCCGAGGGAAAGAACAAGATCGTTTCTGGCCAAGCGAAATTAGCCAGGCTGTGCATTTCTCTACCCCGCGATCTCTATAAACAAGTTAAAATGATGGCCCACGATGAAAACACAACCATTTCAGCCCTAATGATTGAAATCATCAGGACAAAGCTAAAAACTCAGTAGGCGATAAAAATCAGAATGAAGCCATAATATTTAATCTCATAAACTTAACATTTTCCGATAGGTATTGATGCCAAGACGTCGTCGTCGCAATTCGCCATGGCTGGAGGAGCCATCCGTCCAAGGATCACCTGCCCCTACTGCGGTGCCCTTGGATGACCCCTACCTCCAGGAGGCCATCAATGCCCATCTGGCCGGACGGCCCGAGGAAGCCGCATCCATTTATGAACAATTTGTAGAAGCCCGGTATCCCAATAGTGTTGCCTATACCAACCTGGCCGCCATCCGCCTCGATCAAGGGCGCGAGGATGGGGCCATCGCCCTCTGGCGCCAGGCCCTGGCGCTGCGGTCCGACCTGCCCGACGCCTGGTACGACCTCGGCAACGTAATGATGCGAAGGCAGGCCAGTGAGGAGGCAATCGCCTGTTTCGAAAAGGCATTAGCGATTCAGCCGGAGCATCTAGAAGCGCTGATCAACTATTCCTCGGTATTGATCAACCGGGGCGACCACGAGGCCGGCTTCAGAACGGCAGAAAAGGCCTTGACAATCCAACCCCATTGCCCGGAAGCGGCCTGTAATGCCGCCTCGGCCCTAAGGCTGGCCAACCGGCTGGAGGAAGCGGAACAGATGGCCAGAAGGGCTGTAGCATTAAACCCCCAGTTACCCCAAAGCCTGGGGGTGCTTACATCCATCTTAAAAGACAAGGGTGAGCCAAGTGCGGCCGAATTGGTCCTGAGGGAGGCCCTGGCATTAGGTCCCACTGCAACGAAATTGCACGTCTATCTGGCTGACTTCCTGCGCGGTCAGAACCGGTTGCTGGAAGCGACGGATCTCTACCGCAAAGCCGTGGCCTTGGACCCGGCATTAGTCGAAGGTTGGGGAGGGTTGGGGCACTGTTATTTCGAATTAAACGACACCACCAACTCCATCGATGCCTATCGCTATCAGCAGGCATTGCAACCCGAGGTAGCTGAGGTGTCCTACAACCTGGGCGTGGTTCTCAAGCATCAAGGCGATCTGGAAGCCGCCGCTGCCGCCTACGCAGAGGCCTTACGTTTACAGCCCGATTATGAATTGGCATTGCATGGCTTGATCTATACCCTCAACTTCGCCCATCTGCAACCAATGGCCACAATTGCGGCATATAACCGTGACTGGTGTGACAAGCATTATCCATCGGAAGACCGGGGCCCATTCGAGGGGAAAACAATACCCTTAGGCGGCAAGAAACTTAGGATTGGCATCCTTTCTGCCGAGATTGGCGGCCATGCGGTGTCGTTTTTTTTGGAGAGCTTTTTACAGTATTACGACCGTGATGCCATGGAGGTGATTCTCTATGAAAGCCACGAAAGGGCAGGCGACCATCGCCTCAGATTGCTTGATCTAGTCGATGGGGCACGACCTGTGTACGCGTTGAGGGATGGGGATGCTCGCCAAACCATTATCAACGATCAGATTGATATTCTGGTTGATACCACCTCCTGCATGCGCTCTTCGCGCCTGGGCTTGCTGGCAAGCCGATGTGCACCCATCCAGTGCCACTACATCGGTTTTCATGGCAGCACAGGGGTGAGAGCGGTGGATTATTACATCGGCGATCCGGAATACACGCCGGTGGAATTTGATTCCCATCTGATCGAAAAGGTCTGGCGACTACCCCGCTGCTTCGTGGCCTATCAGAAGCCCGAGAATCTGCCACCACCCAGCAGCGATCCCCAGCAGCCCCTCACCTTCGGCTGCTTCAACAACCTCACCAAGGTGCGTGCGGAAACTTTAGATCTATGGGTGGATGTGCTGAAGGCCCTGCCTGAGGCACGGCTGTTATTGAAGGACATGCGCTGTGGCGATCTGGCCAATCGCGAGCGCATCCTGCGGCATTTGTGCATGAAGGGAATCAACCGCCAACGGATTGAACTGGTGGATCGGGTGGCTGACTGGCATGGCCACATGGCCCTCTATAACCGCATCGACATTGCCCTCGATACAATTCCACTCAACAGCGGCACCACCGGTTTCGATGCGCTAGTGATGGGCGTACCCCTGGTGGCGATGCGGGGGGACTGGATGGGAGCCCGCCTGACCTCCTCCATGCTCAAGGCCCTGGGCCGACCGGAGTGGATTGCCGAAACTCGGGACGGATATGTGCAGATTCTCCAGAAACTGGCCGCCGATCGCCCGGCCCTGGCCGAGCTCAAACAGCAACTCCGCGAACAGGTGTTGGCCAGTGAGCTGTGCGATCAACGGGGCCTGGCCAACGACCTGGAGGAGGCGTTTCGGGGAATGGCAGCGACATTGAATCCATGACTTAGGCGCTAAGGCAACGGAGCAGCCTGGCCAGACCTGCTTGGCTATGAAAGACAAAATGTCCCGCATCCCGAATCAGATGGAGCTGGACATCGGGACACTGGGAGCGAATGCGATTCAGACTGACTTCAGAAAGAAACGTTCCACAATCCCCACGGCCATCCTGGCGCTGATGCTGGGGCAGTAGGCCATGGAGAAGGTGGATTGGAAGTTGTTGCGATCCTTGCCGGAGCCGCTGCAGGTAGGGGCTGTCGAATCCGGAGGCCGGGTTGTGGGGCGCGAACTCGAAGAAGACATTGCGGGCGAGTCGTTGGCCCACGGGGTCATCGGCCATGGCGGTGGCCGCCGCGTGCTGGGAGGGGGTATCGAGGTTGATGCAGAAGGGCGAATCCCCCAGCACCACCGAGGCAGCCCCGCCCCCGCCTGCATGGAGCAACTGCTGCAATTCGAGGGCCACCAAGCCCCCAAGCGAATGGCCCACCAGATGGAGGGGCAGGGTTGCCGCCAGCCGCTGCAGGGGCAGACGGTAGTAGAGATCGACGGCGAGGGCGTAGGGACTCAGGGAACCCAGGGGTTCGCTCTGGGATCGTCGTTGGCCATGGCAGGCCAAATCGGGGCAAAGCAGGAGATGGCGTTCCGGCAGATGGGGGGCCAGCTGCAGCATGGAACCCCTATCCAGCAAGGCACCATGAAGTAACACGAGCAGGGAGGACGGGCTCATGACTACCCCGGGGAAAGGGGTGGGGCGGCAGGATGTTCGCCAACGGCACGGATCACCCGGCAGGGGTTGCCGTAGGCGATGACGCCAGCGGGGATTGGGCGGGTCACCACCGACCCCGCACCAATGACACTGTTGTCACCGATGCTGACGCCGGGCATCACCGTGCTGTTCATGCCAATCCAGACATTACGACCGATATCCACGGGCAAGGCCTGGGCCGGTTGGTCCCGATAGGGACCCGCCTCGGGATTCATGCCATGGTTGACACCGGAGAGGATCACCCCTGCCGCCAACATCGAACCGGCGCCGATGCGACCACCGGCTCGCCACTCATAGACGACACAATTAGGGCCAAAAGATACATCATCATCGACGATCAGTTCACCGCAGCGTGATCGAAACCGACACCCGGAATACACGGTGACCTTATTTCCAAAGATCAGGCGTGCCTCCGAACCCAAAAGCACACTGCAATGGGGCTCCACAATCGTGCTATCGGGCCAGGTCAAGCCCGCCTGGCCTAGGATTCGAACGCTGGAATCAATGCCGATGACCAGCGGCTGCCTCGACTGGGGTGCTGTCATTGCGCAGCATTGTTCGGCATTAATAACTTACTTTAGCATTTTACCCTGCATTACGCCATGGCCCACATCGACGGCTCTCTGGGATTAAGGAGACCAGAGGAAGAGTTAAAGTTGCATTTGGGATGTGGGAATAAATTCATTCCTGGATTTATTCACATTGATGCCATAAATTATGAACATGTTACCCATTGCCAGCAGGTGGACGAACTCGACAATTTCACCGATGCCAGCGTCTCGTTGATCTACGCCTGCCATGTTCTGGAGCATTTTTCACGCTGGGAATACATGAAAGTCCTCAGGGAATGGCATCGGGTTCTTGAGCCAGGGGGCCTGCTGAGGCTGTCGGTACCGGATTTTGCCGCCTGCGCCAAGCTTTACTACGAAGAGGGCCTACAGACTGGCCTGACGGGTCTTGTGGGATTGGTGGTTGGGGGTCAACGGGATCAATATGATTTCCATGGCATGATTTTTGATGAGGAATTGCTTGCAAAGAGCCTGCTGGAAGTTGGCTTCAAACGGGTACGGCGTTGGGATTGGCGCCAGGTCGAGCATGGCTCTGTCGATGATTACTCCCAGGCCTATCTTCCCCATCTGGACAAAGACCATGGCCTTTTGATGAGCCTAAATCTGGAGGCCACCGCCTAAACCAGCCCAGGCCCTAGGTTGATCCCAAGATTGGATCCACCATGCAGACCCCAGGGCCGACTCCAGGTCAGACACCAGACAACGACCATTACGAGATCCCTAATTACCTGGTCAGTGATCTCACCCGGATCGTCACCAAAGTGGCGGCCAATGAGGGCTGGTATCGCCAGAGTTGGTTAGGAACTCCCATCTGGCAACTACCCGACGATCTGATGCTGCTGCAAAGGATTGTCGCGGGCATCAGGCCGGCGCTGATTGTGGAGACCGGCACCAAATACGGGGGCTCGGCCCTGTTCTTTGCCTCCATGCTCGAACTGCTGGATCTGCCCCAGAGCCGCATCATCACCGTCGATATTTGCGAAACCAAAGAAGCCCGTCAGCTGCTGACCAGCCATCGCCTGGGACGTTATGTGCAGGAGCGTCTGGTGGCGAGCAGCCTGGATTCCACCGTGCTGGCAACGGTTATGGCGGCAGCAAGGCAGGCCGAGGGGCCGGTGCTGGTGTTCCTCGACGACTGGCACGGCGGCGACCATGTGTTGGCCGAACTCGAAGCCTATGGGCCCTTTGTGGACCTAGACGGTTTACTAGTTGTTTCAGATACCACCTTTGCCGACCTAGCCGGAACGCCCGTGGCCCCCTTTCGTTCGCTGCAGCATTCGAATCCCCGCTCAGCGATCGAGGCCTTTTTGCGGGCAAACGCCGACTTTGAGCGTACGGAGCGGTTCCTGTTGCCGGGATTATCGAACTTTGCCGATGGCCTTCTGCAACGCTGCCGCAAGGGTTGAGGGCAATTTTCAGCTGGCAAGCCACAAACGCGCTGATGCGCATCAGCGCGTTATCGCTTTTACGTTTATCCGCATTTGCTACAAGTTGCATTCGCAATTGAGCGGAAAGGTTGGACATCAGGGCGGGGCATAGGTGATATTTCATTCAGGTCTTTCTCCCCTTTCCCTGATCAATGGCTGATACCGCAGCGGCGATTGGCGCCCAGAACACGACATTCACGGCCGGAGCGGATTCATCGATTTCGTTCCCGGTGAGTGCCAGTGCGACCTCCGTCGCCAACTCAACGAACGGCACCGCCACGGCTGCTGCCTTGGTGAGCGATGTGGCGGGTGATGTGAACTCCACCGCCACCGTGGGCGCCAACGCCACCCTGGCCGCGACGGTGACCGGCACCTCGGTGGCCACCGCCACCAACGTGGGCGATCTGGGCACCCCGGCTGACACCTCTGTCGCCACCTCCACCTTCTCCGGCAACGAAGGCGGTTTCATTAACGGCGCCTCTGCCACCAACACCGACATCACCGCTGGCGCCGCGGCCACGATCTCGGCCACCGTGGGTCTGACGGGCACCGCCACCGCCACCTCGGATGCCGGCAACACCACCGCTAACAGCTCTGGCGGCAGTGTCTACGGCTTCAAGGACACCGGCATCACCGTGGGCGGTGGTGGCACCCTGACCGCCTCGCTGGATGCCGATATCACGGCCACCAGCACCAACGTTGGGCTCAGTGGCTCCCCCGCCAGCTCCACCGCCTTCTCCAACCAGACCAATGCCATCGGCATTTCGGGCACGGGTAACGGCACCAATGGCAGCGTCGTGTTCGGCACCGATGCGGTGATCACCGCCAATGCCGGCACGTCTGCTAACAAGATCACCACCACCGCCACCGCGACGGGCGGTACGGGCGATGCAACCAGCACCGCGGTCCAGGGCACCGTTGCCGGTATTGCGGATACCGATGGTGTGATCACCGCCGGCGGCAGTGCCACGGTCACGGGCCGGGCCTACGCCACCGATGCCGCGACGGCCACCACGATCACGGGAGCCAGCAACGCCCAGGCCACCACCACCGCCACTGAGGGCCTGCAAAACGGCACCCTGACGGCCGGCACGGACGCCACCATCAAGGGCTTTGCCAGCCAGACCACCAGCGCTGCCGCCACCACCACCAACGGCACCGCTGACACCCTGGCCACCAGCGCCACCACCCAGGGTCTCAACACCACCACCCTCAGCGCAGGAGCCACGGGTTCCATCGTCGGTTCAGCAACGGACACGATCAGCGCCACCGCCAACGCGATCACCGGAGCCGCCAACAGCACAGGCGGTGTGACGACGATTGACGGCTTCAAGCTGGACAATCTTGGGGCTGTCAATGGCACCGCCTCGATCGGCAACGGCGGCACCCTCAACGGCGCCGCCACCCTGACGGAAACCGTGGGGGCCACCACCGCCAATGGGGCTGGCACGGCCACAGCCAATGTGGGAGCCGTCGCTGGTGTTGACATTGCCGACAAGGCCTCGGTCAGCATCGGCAGCACCGGCACCGTGGCGGGCGCCACCGCGGCCACCGTGGGCGCCGCCTCCACCAACGTCAATGGCGGTGCTTCGACCGCCGTCGCCGGCACCGGAGCCACCGGCCTGAGCGGCATCATCGATGGTGGTAACTACACAACCGGCATCAGCGTCGGCGGCGCCGGCACGATCAGCGGCACGGTGACCGGTGGCTTCACGGCCGCTGCGGCCTCCACCTCGGACGCCGCCAGCGCCACGGGCCAAATCGGCACCGCCAGGGGCATCGTTGCCGACCTGCTGAATGTGGGGGATGCCGGCACGATTTCCGGTGCCTCCACCATCACAGATAAGGCCACGGCCACCACCATCACCGGTGCGGCCACGGGCAACGGCACCCTGGGCACCGTTGGCGGTTTCGATCTGAGCGCCGCCAACGGATCCGCCTCCATCGGTGCCGGCGGCACCATCAGCGGTTCAGCCACCATCACCGATACCGCGGCGGCCACCACCGACAACGGAGCGGCCAAGAGTGACGCCGTCCTGACGAAGGGCTTCGGTGCTGATATCGGCACGGGCGCCACGGTTGCGGTGGGCAATGGCGGCACGCTCACCGGCGGCGTCACCGCCACCGTGGGTGCCACCTCCCTCAACGTCAATGGCGGCACCTCGATTGCCAACGCCGGCACCACCGCCATCAGCGGCATCGTGGATGACGGCAACAACACCAAGGGCATCAGCGTCGGTGGCACCGGCACGGTCACCGGCACGGTGAACGGTGGTTTCACCACCTCGGCCACCTCCACCTCGAAC
>Ga0194059_1000863_pt1 | contig 13474 bp, 12 predicted proteins | sample SepL6211m_MetaG_FD_163426 | JGI IMG/M metagenome (GOLD analysis project Ga0194059, IMG submission 163426) | Anoxic zone freshwater microbial communities from boreal shield lake in IISD Experimental Lakes Area, Ontario, Canada - Sep2016-L626-11m | ecosystem: Environmental > Aquatic > Freshwater >... | reverse complement strand
GGTCTGCGCCACCTCTGGATGGACGCCAGCCACGCTGCCGTCAGCAAAGAATTTGGCAAGTCGTCGGCGCTCACCGTCATTGCAATGAGTCTCGGTCTGACCGTTGTGCTGGGCGCAAAGCTGTTTGGCCTCTACTAAGGAAAGCATCATGTCGGTCAATTTCGGCTCCAAACGCCTCGTTGTGGGCGCACATTACGGTCTGCGCGACTGGCTGGCCCAGCGTGTGACGGCAGCGGTGATGGCCCTGTTTACGCTACTGGTTCTGGCCCAACTCATCTTCAGCAAGGGCCCCATCGGCTATGACCAGTGGGCAGGCATCTTTTCACCGCAATGGATGAAGGCGCTGACCTTCAGCGTCATCGTCGCGCTTGCCTTTCACGCCTGGGTCGGCATGCGCGAAATCTGGATGGATTACATCAAGCCCGTGGGTCTGCGCCTTTTCCTGCAGTCAGCGACCCTGCTCTGGCTTGTTTCCTGTAGCGGATGGGCGATACAGGTCCTATGGCGCCAGTGAGTCCTCGCCAGGCAACAGCCGTCCCGGCAGCAACTGCCCTTTTGACATCCATTTCAAACCCATCATGACTGTTACATCCAAACTCCCGAGACGCCAATTTGACGTCGTCATCGTCGGCGCCGGCGGCTCAGGTATGCGCGCTTCGCTGCAACTGGCCCGAGCCGGTCTGAAGGTCGCTGTGCTATCCAAAGTTTTCCCGACGCGCTCCCACACAGTCGCCGCGCAAGGCGGGATCGGTGCCTCCCTGGGCAATATGTCCGAGGACAACTGGCACTACCACTTCTACGACACTGTCAAAGGCTCAGACTGGCTCGGAGACCAGGACGCCATCGAATACATGTGCCGTGAGGCCCCCAAGGTCGTGTACGACCTGGAACACATGGGCATGCCGTTTGATCGCAATCCCGACGGTACGATCTACCAGCGCCCCTTCGGCGGACACACCGCCAACTACGGCGAAAAGCCGGTGCAGCGAGCCTGCGCCGCAGCCGACCGCACCGGCCACGCCATGCTGCACACGCTGTACCAGCAAAACGTCAAGGAAAAGACCAGCTTTTTTGTCGAATGGCTGGCGCTTGACCTGATTCGTGACGCTGCGGGCGACGTCGTCGGCGTCACGGCACTGGAGATGGAAACCGGCGATGTGCACATCTTTGAATCCAAGACGACGCTGCTGGCCACCGGTGGTGCTGGCCGCATCTTTGCCGCCTCCACCAACGCTTTCATCAACACCGGGGACGGACTGGGCATGGCCGCGCGCGCCGGCATTCCACTTGAAGACATGGAGTTTTGGCAATTCCATCCGACCGGCGTGCACGGAGCAGGTGTACTGCTCACCGAAGGCTGTCGTGGCGAGGGCGCGATTCTGCGCAACGGTAGCGGCGAACGTTTCATGGAGCGCTATGCACCAGCCTACAAAGACCTGGCGCCACGGGACTACGTATCGCGCTGCATGGATCAGGAGATCAAGGAAGGTCGCGGCTGCGGCCCAAACAAGGACTACATCAATCTTGACATGACGCACCTGGGCACCCAGACCATCATGAAGCGGCTGCCTTCCGTGTTCGAAATCGGTCACAACTTTGCCAACGTGGACATCACCAAGGAGCCGATTCCGGTGGTACCCACCATCCACTACCAGATGGGCGGCATTCCCACCAATATTCACGGTCAGGTGGTTACTCAAAACGCGGCGAACCAGAGCGAGCCTGTCAACGGGCTTTACGCGGTCGGAGAATGCGCTTGTGTCAGCGTCCACGGTGCCAACCGACTGGGCACAAATTCCCTGCTTGATCTGCTGGTGTTTGGTCGGGCGGCGGGCAATCACATCGTCGAGTTCAACAAGGAAACCAGGGCTCACAAGCCCTTGCCGCAGGACGCTGCAGATGCGACGCTGGCGCGCATCGCCCGTCTGGACGCCACCAGCAGTGGTGAATATTCACAGGACGTAGCCAACGATATCCGCAGCACCATGCAACAGCACGCTGGCGTGTTCCGCACACAAGCGAGCATGGACGAAGGCGTGGCCAAGATCGCCGCTTTGCGCGAGCGCGTCCAGAGCATCACTTTGACAGACAAATCCAGGATCTTTAACACCGCCCGGATCGAGGCGCTGGAGGTAGAGAACCTGATTGAAGCAGCGCAGGCCACCATCGTCTCTGCCGCCGCCCGGCACGAAAGCCGCGGCGCCCATTCAGTCAATGATTACGCTGACAGCCCGGAGCACCCCAACGGGCGCAATGACGCCGACTGGCACAAACACACACTGTGGCACCGCGAAGGCAACCGCCTGTCCTACAAGCCGGTACAAATGAAGCCGCTGACGGCACAGTCAGTACCGCTCACCGTGCGCAGCTTTTGAAGAGAACAACCATGTCAAAACGCATATTTCAGATCTACCGCTACAACCCCGATGCAGATGCAAAACCCTATATGCAGACCATCGAGGTGGAACTCGATGGCAATGAGCGCATGCTGCTGGACGCCTTGGTGAAACTCAAGGCGCAGGACCCCAGCATCAGTTTTCGCAAGTCATGCCGCGAAGGTGTGTGCGGCTCCGACGCCATGAACATCAATGGCAAGAACGGACTCGCCTGTCTGACCAATATGCGCACGCTGCCCGGCACCATTGTTCTCAAACCGCTGCCAGGGCTGCCCGTGGTGCGGGACCTGATCGTCGATATGACGCAGTTCTTCAAGCAGTACAACTCCATCAAACCCTACCTGATCAGCAGCAGCGTGGCGCCAGAGAAGGAGCGTTTACAGAGTCCGCAGGAACGCGAAGAACTCAATGGCTTGTATGAATGCATCCTGTGTGCCAGCTGTTCCACTTCCTGTCCCAGTTTCTGGTGGAATCCGGACAAATTTGTCGGCCCGGCCGGTCTCCTGCAGGCCTACCGCTTTCTTGCCGACAGCCGCGACGACGCGACGGCCGAACGCCTGGACAACCTGGAAGACCCGTACCGACTCTTTCGCTGTCACACCATCATGAATTGCGTGGAGGTGTGTCCCAAGGGGCTCAATCCAACCCGGGCAATTGGAAAAATCAAGGAAATGATGGTGATGCGTACGGTTTGACTTCGATCAACATCTGGGCCAATCAGCCATGGTACAAAGCAGCAACCTGATCGATGCGAGAAGTCTGAGCAAGCTGAAATGGCGCTGCCGTCGCGGTTTGCTTGAGAACGATATTTTCATCGAACGATTTTTCAGACGCTTCGAGTCCAGCCTGACCGTCAGTCAGTCACAAGGGCTCCTGGCTTTGATGGATCTGGGTGACAACGATCTGCTGGACCTGCACCTGGAACGCAAAACCCTGGCGCAAGTCGACGTTGATCTGGATCGCGGTGATGTGCGTGAAGTTTTGTGTATGTTGAGAAAACCCCTTGAAAGGCAAGAATATGAAATTAGCTGACAACAAAGCCACCCTGTCGTTTAGTAACGGCAGCCCCAGCATCGAATTGCCTGTCTATCAGGGCAGTGTTGGACCGGACGTGGTGGATATCCGCAAACTGTATGGCCAAACCGGCATGTTCACTTACGACCCAGGGTTCCTGTCCACGGCGTCCTGCCAGTCGACCATCACCTACATCGACGGAGACAAGGGAGAACTGTTGTATCGCGGCTATCCGATTGAGCAACTTGCGACGAATTGCGATTTCCTCGAAACCTGCCATTTGCTGCTGTACGGAAACCTGCCCAATGCGACGGCGAAGGCCGATTTCACGAAACGTGTGACCCGTCACACCATGGTCAATGAGCAGATGCAATTCTTCCTGCGCGGCTTCCGGCGCGATGCCCATCCGATGGCCATCATGACCGGTCTGGTCGGCGCCCTCTCTGCGTTTTATCATGACAGCACCGACATCAACAATCCAGAGCATCGTGAGATTGCTGCGCTGCGCCTGATTGCAAAAATGCCGACACTGGTGGCGATGGCCTACAAGTACAGCATGGGTCAGCCCTATATGTACCCGAAGAACGAAATGAGTTATGCCGGTAATTTCCTGCACATGATGTTTGCCACCCCGTGCGAAGAGTACGTCGTCAACCCGGTCATTGAACGCGCCCTGGACCGCATCTTCATCCTGCACGCCGACCACGAGCAAAACGCCTCCACCTCGACGGTTCGCCTGTGCGGCAGCTCCGGCACCAACCCGTTCGCGGCCATCGCTGCGGGTGTGGCGTGTCTGTGGGGTCCGGCACACGGTGGCGCCAACGAGGCCTGCCTGAACATGCTTGGAGAGATTCAGGCCAGCGGCGGCATTGCCAAGGTCGGTCAGTTCATGGAACAGGTCAAGGACAAGAATTCCGGCGTCAAGCTGATGGGATTCGGGCACCGGGTCTACAAGAATTACGATCCGCGTGCCAAACTCATGCAGGAAACCTGCAAGGAAGTGCTTGGCGCACTCGGTCTCGAAAATGACCCGCTGTTCAAACTGGCCATGGCGCTCGAAAAGATCGCGCTGGAAGACGATTATTTTGTCTCACGCAAGCTCTACCCGAACGTCGACTTCTACTCTGGCATCGTGCAACGCGCCATCGGCATTCCGGTCAATATGTTCACCGGTGTTTTTGCACTGGCCCGCACGGTCGGCTGGATCGCACAGTTGAACGAAATGATCAGTGATCCTGAGTACAAGATTGGCCGCCCACGCCAGTTGTTCTCTGGCTCAGTCACCCGCAACGTTCCGCCCATGGCGCAACGCTAAGCCAAACTGATTTGGCACGCCCGCCGGCTGGCGACACCGGCGGGCGTTTTTGTTTGCGGCGCAGCATCGCTCAATGCGGCCGTTTAAAATCACGCCACACCAAGGAAAAATATGGGTCGCAACGATATTCAGCCACACGGACGCACGCTCTACGACAAGCTCTGGGACGAGCACGTGGTTCACACTGAAGAAGACGGAACCGCCCTGCTCTACATCGATCGTCACCTGGTGCACGAAGTCACCAGTCCGCAAGCCTTTGAGGGGCTGCGTCAAACCGGTCGCAAGCTGTGGCGTGTCAGCTCGATTGTCGCCACCGCCGACCACAATACCCCTACTACCGGCTGGGAATTAGGCTACGACGGCATCACCGACCCGACCAGCAAGGAGCAGGTCCTCACGCTGGACGCCAATATGCGGGAAATTGGCTTGGCCACCTACTTTCCCTTCCTTTCCAGGCGGCAAGGCATTGTGCACGTCATCGGCCCTGAAAATGGTGCAACGCTGCCCGGCATGACCGTCGTTTGCGGCGATTCCCACACGTCCACGCATGGCGCCTTCGGCGCGCTGGCCCATGGCATTGGCACCAGCGAAGTCGAACATGTGATGGCGACCCAGACCCTGCTGGCGAAGAAAGCCAAAAACATGCTGGTACGCGTTGATGGCGTTCTGCCCAAGGGGTGCGGAGGCAAGGATATCGTATTGGCCATCATCGGCAAGATCGGTACGGCGGGTGGCACCGGTTACACCATTGAATTTGGTGGCTCCGCCATGGCAGCGTTGAGCATGGAAGGTCGCATGACCGTGTGCAATATGGCGATTGAGGCCGGCGCACGTGCTGGCTTGGTCGCGGTCGACGACAAAACCATTTCCTATGTCAAAGGTCGCCCCCTGGCACCGGGCCAAGGTAGCGCAACTGACGCAGCGGCGGCCATGGAGTGGGATATGGCGGTCGCTTACTGGAAAACCTTGCACAGCGATGCCAACGCCGTGTTTGACGCCGTCGTCGTCCTCGATGCCAGCCAGCTCGTGCCCCAGGTAAGCTGGGGGACATCTCCCGAGATGGTGCTTGGCATTGACGACCTGATCCCTGACCCGGACAAGGAAAAGGACCTCGGGAAACGCAGCGCGATTGAACGCGCCCTGATCTACATGGGCCTGAAACCAGGCAAAGCGTTGAATGATCTGTTTGTCGACAAGGTGTTTATCGGCTCCTGCACCAACAGCCGGATTGAAGACATGCGCGAGGCGGCGAGCGTGGTAAAAAAACTCGGACGCAAGGTAGCCAGCAACATCAAATTGGCGCTGGTCGTGCCGGGCTCGGGCCTGGTCAAGGAGCAGGCTGAACGCGAAGGATTGCATGAAATTTTCAAAGCTGCCGGCTTTGAATGGCGTGAGCCGGGTTGCTCCATGTGTCTGGCGATGAATGCTGACCGCCTGGAGCCGGGTGAGCGCTGTGCTTCCACCAGCAATCGCAATTTTGAAGGGCGCCAGGGCGCCGGCGGACGCACGCATCTGGTCAGTCCTGCCATGGCCGCTGCGGCCGCCATTCATGGTCACTTTGTTGACGTCAGAAAATTTGCTTAGCCAGGCCAGCCAAAGAAAGCATCATGCAAAAGTTCACCGTACACCAGGGACTCGTCGCTCCGATCGATCGAGAAAACGTCGACACCGACGCCATCATCCCCAAGCAGTTCCTGAAATCCATTCGCAAAACCGGTTTTGGACAGAACCTTTTTGACGAATGGCGTTACCTTGATGCGGGCTTTCCGGGACAAGACCCGAACAGCCGCCGGCCCAACCCTGACTTCGTGCTGAATCTGCCGCGTTACACAGGCGCATCCATCCTGCTGGCACGCAAGAACTTTGGTTGTGGCTCCTCGCGCGAACACGCGCCCTGGGCGCTTGACCAGTATGGCTTTCGCGCCATTCTTGCCCCCAGTTACGCCGATATCTTCTTCAACAATAGTTTCAAGAATGGCTTGTTGCCGATTGTCCTGAGCGAAGCTCAAGTCAACCAGTTGTTTGACGAAACAGCCGCCTTCCCTGGTTACAGTTTGACCATCGACCTGGAACGTCAAAGGGTCATCAAACCGGATGGCGCCGAGTTGGCGTTTGAGGTCCAGGCCTTTCGCAAGTACTGCCTTCTCAACGGCTTTGACGACATTGGCCTGACCTTGCGCCACGCCGAAAAAATCAAGACGTTTGAGGCACAACGCCTCGCGCAAAAGCCGTGGCTGACCCGTACCTTGCTGGCCTAGCCTCCAATCAAAATGCTTTCCCAGTTCTGTCCTTAACCGTTCGAAAGATTTAGTCTGACCATGAAAATTGCAGTATTGCCGGGTGATGGTATCGGCACCGAAATTGTGGCTGAGGCGGTCAAGCTATGAACAACTGGTCGACGCTTCCAGCCTCAAGCCCGAGCTTGTGGCCGGTCTGGACATCCTGATCATTCGCGAACTCACCGGCGACATCTATTTTGGCCAGCCACGAGGCCGGCGCATCGCCACCGACGGGCACTTCCCCGGAACCGAGGAAGCGTTTGACACGATGCGCTATTCACGCCCTGAAATTGAGCGCATTGCCCACGTGGCATTCCAGGCGGCCCGCAAGCGATCCGGCCGCGTGACCAGCGTGGACAAAGCCAACGTCCTGGAAACGTTCCAGTTCTGGAAGGATGTGGTGACCGAGGTCGGCCAGCAATATCCGGATGTGCAACTCGATCACATGTATGTGGACAACGCCGCCATGCAACTGGTGCGCGCGCCCAAAAAATTCGACGTCGTGGTGACAGGCAATATATTTGGCGACATACTCAGCGACGAAGCGGCGATGCTGACCGGCTCCATCGGCATGCTGCCATCGGCAAGTTTGAATTCCAGCAGCCAGGGCTTGTACGAGCCCAGTCACGGCAGTGCCCCGGACATCGCAGGCCAAGGCATAGCCAACCCCCTGGCGACTATTTTGAGTGCCGCAATGATGCTGCGCTTCAGTCTGAAGCAGCCCGCCGCGGCCGATCGAATTGAAGTGGCCGTCAAATCGGTGCTGGCGCAGGGGCTTCGCACCGCCGATATCTTTAGCGCTGGCACCACGAGGGTGAACACCCAGGAAATGGGCGCTGCCGTGGTCAAGGCCCTGTGATTTTTGATTTCGTAATTCCAACCATTTGAAAGAGCAACATGAAGAAAATTGGTAATCTGGTCGGTCTCGTAGGCTGGCGCGGCATGGTCGGTTCGGTCTTGATGGACCGCATGCAATCCGAGGGCGATTTTGACTTGATCGAACCCGTCTTCTTTTCCAGTTCTGACGCCGGTGGCAAGGCACCCGCGCAGGCCAAGAATCAGACCGCGCTGAAGGACGCCTTTGACATCGAAGCACTGAAGAAGTGCGACATCATCATCAGCGCACAGGGTGGCGACTACACCACCGAAGTCTTCCCCAAACTGCGTGCCAGCGGCTGGAACGGACACTGGATTGACGCCGCCTCAACCTTGCGCATGAAGGAAGACGCTGTCATCATCCTGGACCCGGTCAACATGCCGGTCATCCAGAATGCACTGTCCAAAGGGGGCAATAACTGGATCGGCGGCAATTGCACGGTCAGTTGCATGCTGATGGGCGTCGGAGCTCTCTACAAGGCGGGCCTGGTCGAATGGATGACCAGCATGACTTACCAGGCCGCCTCGGGTGGTGGCGCCCAACACATGCGCGAATTGCTGACCCAATTCGGAACACTCAACGCAGAGGTCAAAGCCCTGCTCGACGATCCGAAGTCGGCCATTCTCGAAATAGACCGCAAAGTGCTGGCCAAGCAACAGTCACTCAGCAGCGCAGAGACGGCCAATTTCGGTGTACCGCTGGGCGGCAACCTGATTCCGTGGATTGACAAAGACCTGGGCAACGGCATCAGCCGCGAAGAGTGGAAGGCTGGCGCGGAAGCCAACAAGATTTTGGGACAAGGCCCGGGCTTCGGTACCGCCGCAGTCCCGGTGGACGGCTTCTGTGTTCGGGTCGGCGCGATGCGATGCCACAGCCAGGCTCTGACCTTCAAACTCAAGAAGGACGTGCCGACGGCTGACATCGAAGCCCTGATCGCTGCCGACAACGCCTGGGTCAAGGTCGTGCCCAACACACGCGAGGCCAGTCTGCGCGATCTGACCCCGGTCGCCGTAACAGGAACACTGGGAATCCCGGTGGGACGGATCCGCAAACTTGCGATGGGACCGGAGTACGTCGGTGCCTTTACGATTGGCGACCAGCTCCTGTGGGGTGCCGCAGAGCCCCTGCGTCGCATGCTGCGCGTCTTGCTGGCGGCCTGAGCCGGGGTTGACGCAAGTGCCAGATATGTTATGGTCTGCTTCCAATTTTGAGTATCGAGGCCTTGTTTCGGAACATGAAGTCGCTATTGCAGCAGTCTGAACTACGGAGTCCACCAATTGATTGCTAAATCACATCGCTGGCATCAAGTCGCTGTCGCGGCGGCGGCCTTGTGCGGACTGTGGGGCTCCAGTGCCATGGCCTTGTCGCTTGGCCGTATCACGGTCCAGTCGGCGCTGGGTGAGCCTTTGCGTGCAGAAGTTGATCTACTCGACATCAATGCCGAGGAAGCCGCCTCTTTGCAACCCTCGGTTGCGTCACCGGAAAGCTTCAAGGCCGCAGGACTCGACTACAACGCAGCCCTGGCAGGTTTGCAGGCCAGCCTGCAGAGACGCTCCGATGGGCGAGCCTATATTCGCTTGAGCGGCGAGCGCGTCATCAGCGATCCCTTTGTCGACCTGATTCTGGAGACAAGGTGGTCCAGCGGTCGCATTGTGCGGGACTACACGCTCCTGTTTGACCCGCCCAATCTGCGCACCACTGCGGCAGTCGCACCAACGCCAGCACAGATCAGCCCACAGCCCGTTGTCAATCCGCCCCGTCCTGCCGCAGCTGCGACCCCGACTCCGGCTGCAGCGCCCCCAGCGGCCAGCGCCAAAGCAGCGCCTGAACCCCTCAGGGCAGCCGCACCCGCGGCGGCACGCGCGCCGGTCGCACTCGTGCCGCCAGCCAGCGCTACCAGGATCAGCGTCAAGCCGGGTGACACCGCGAGCAGGATTGCTGCCGCCACCCGACCCGACAATGTTTCCCTTGATCAGATGCTGGTCGCGCTGCTGCGTGCCAATCCCGCGTCGTTCATGGGCGACAACGTCAACCGCATCAAGGCTGGGGCCATCCTCAACGTTCCTACAGCAGATCAGGCAGCGAGCACGCCGGCCACCCAAGCGACGCAATTGATTGTTGCGCAAAGCAGGGACTTCAATGAATTCCGTCGAAAGCTTGCGCTCGCCGCGCCTGATACACCCCTGATCGTGACAGAGCGCCTCGCCGCCGGCGCCATCGAGGCGAGGGTCGAAGAAAAAAAGTCCATTGCGACAGCGCCGGACAAGTTGACATTGTCCAAAGCTGCGATCGACAAGATCTCTGCTGAGGACAAGCTGGCCAAGGAACGCAGCACCAAGGACACCGCGGACCGCGCAGCAGAAATAGCCAAGAACATCAGTGACCTTGGGAAACTTGGTACGGCATCGAGCGCGGCGGCAACAGCGGCACCTGCAGCGTCTGCCGTGAGTGCGGCAAGTGCAGCAGTTGCGCAACAAGCCAGTACCGGTGCGTCGTCACCAAGCAGCAGCGCAAGCAGCGTCAAGGTGGCGCCGCCTGTGGCGCCCAAGCCGCAAGCGAGCGTATTCGAGAGTCTGTTTGAAAATCCCTATCTCCCCGTCGCCGGGGCCGCTCTGCTTGGATTGCTGGCAATTCTTGGCATCTACCGATCTCGTCAACGCAAGAATGAACAGCCCTCTGACAGCGCCATGATCGAAAACCAGGGGCGCCCGGACGGCTACTTTGCAGTCGGCGGTGGACAGAACGTGGACACGAATCGCGGCGCCGAAGCCGGCTCATCCATGGTCTCCTCTCCCAGCCAGCTTGAAAGCGTTGACGTTGACGTTGACGTTGGCGCTGACGACGTCGACCCGGTAGCCGAAGCCGACGTCTATCTGGCTTATGGACGCGATTTGCAGGCCGAGGAAATCCTGAAGGACGCGTTGCGTGCGACGCCACAGCGCATTGCCATTCACCAGAAATTGCTCGAACTCTTTGCCAAACGACGTGACATCAAATCGTTTCAGCACGTCGCTGCGAAAGCTTTCAGGTTGACCGACAGCGACAGCCCGGAATGGCAACGCATACGCGAACTCGGTCTGAGCATTGACCCGGGCAATCCGCGCTACCTGCCAGGCTGGCAGCCCGCCGAGGCCGAGGGCAAACCCTCCATTCCCGCCCCGCTGGAAGACAGCACCACCCGACCAGGTAGCGATGCTGGTGTCAGCCCGCAGGGCACAGCAATCCAGGCCAGCGCTGGGATGGATCTCGATCTGGATCTGGACTTTTCCCTCGATGACGAGCCAGCCCCTGCCGAAGGTGAAACAAGCGCCAGCGTTGCCACAACGACCCCTGCTGCGCTTTCGGACGCCCTCCACAAGCCTGTGCCCGAAGCAAAAGCAGCGCCGGCACAGGATTTCGGCATGCTGGAATTTGACCTCGGCTCGCTCTCGCTTGATTTGGGAGACGAGATCGAATCTGATGCCAGTGCTGAACCAGCCAAAGCGCAAGATCCCTTGGCAACCAAGCTGGAACTTTCAGAAGAATTCCTCGCCATCGGCGACATCGACGGTGCGCGCACCCTGATCGAAGAAGTCATTGCAGAAGCCTCGGGTGACATCCAGCTCAAGGCGAAAAAAGCTTTGAGCGATCTTCCGTCGCTGTGATCGTAACGTGCGCCTGGCACTTGGCATCAGCTACAACGGCCAGGCCTATCAGGGCTGGCAGAGCCAGTTGTCCGGGCAAACCATCCAGGATCGACTCGAGTTGGCGCTCGGCAAGTTCAGCGCGCACAAGGTGTCAACCCTGTGCGCCGGTCGCACCGATGCCGGCGTGCACGGCTTGATGCAGGTCGTCCATTTCGACACCCGACTCGATCGCACGACTTCCTCCTGGGTGCGCGGTACCAACTCGTTCCTGCCACGCGACATCGCGGTCCAATGGGCACATCCGGTACCCGATGAGTTTCACTGTCGCTCCAGCGCCCTGTCCCGCCGCTATGCCTATGTGTTGCTGGAGTCACCCGTGCGCCCCAGCATCGACCATGGCCGCGTCGGCTGGGTCTTTACACCGCTGGACCTCGGCGCCATGCAGCAAGCCGCCCGGCACCTGATGGGCGAACATGATTTCACTTCCTTTCGTGCCTCTGCCTGTCAAGCCTTGTCGCCGGTGAAAACCTTGCAGTCGATTGATATCACCCGGCGCGGTGCCTACTGGCGCTTCGACTTCGAAGCCAACGCCTTCTTGCATCACATGATTCGCAACATCCTGGGCTGTCTGCTGCTGGTTGGCCAGGGCAAGCAGCCGCCGCAGTGGCTGCAAGAGGTCCTGCTCAAGCGCGATCGGGACGCCGCCGCCCCCACCTTTTCCCCGGATGGTCTGTATTTTCTGGGGCCGCGCTACGCCGCCCATTGGGGTCTGCCCGAGCGAACCGCTGCTTTTGATGGATTGCCGTGAACGCAAGAACCCGAATCAAGATCTGCGGACTGACACGCGAGGCCGATGTGGACGCCGCTGTGGCGGCCGGCGTCGATGCCCTGGGCTTTGTGCTGTATGAGAAGAGTCCGCGCCACGTATCCATTGGTCGCGCCGCTGAGCTGGCTGCGCGTTTGCCGCCCTTTGTGACGCCGGTCCTGCTTTTTGTCAACGAGACGGCGCACACAATAGCTGAGGCCTGCGCCGCCATCCCTGGCGCCACCCTGCAATTCCATGGCGACGAATCACCCAGCCAGTGTCTGGCGGCAAGCCAAGGCGGAAAGCACCCCTATCTGCGCGTCGCACGCATACCGACGGGGCCATCCGCGCAGCAGTTTGATCTCGTAAAATACGCACTCGATTACTCAGGAGCCCAGGCTATCCTGCTCGACGCACAGGTCGACGGGTATGGTGGTTCGGGACAAACATTCCATTGGTCACTGCTGCCTCCAAACGTCAACGCTCACCTCGTCTTGAGTGGTGGGCTCAGCGCTGCAAACGTGGGCGGCGGCATCTTGCAACTGCGACCACGCTGTCTTAGCCTGGCCGTCGATGTGAGCTCGGGTGTCGAATACTCAGGCCCCGGCAACAAGGGTCTGAAGGACCCCGAAAAGATCCACCAATTTGTGGCCGCCGTGCGTGCCGCCGACCAAGCATGAACCCCTACCAACAACCTGACCCGCGTGGTCACTTCGGAATTTACGGAGGCAGTTTCGTCTCGGAGACGCTGACCTTCGCCATCAGCGAACTGAAAGACGCCTACGCCCGTTACCAGCATGACCCTGCTTTTGTGGCAGAGTTCAACAACGAGTTGGCCCACTTCGTCGGTCGTCCGTCGCCGGTCTATCACGCCGCCCGCATGAGCCGTGAACAGGGCGGCGCCCAGATCTTCCTGAAACGCGAAGACCTCAACCATACCGGCGCCCACAAGATCAACAACACCATCGGCCAGGCGATGCTGGCCAAACGCATGGGCAAACCCCGCGTGATTGCCGAAACCGGTGCCGGCCAGCACGGCGTGGCAACGGCCACCATCTGTGCCCGCTACGGGCTGCAGTGCGTGGTCTACATGGGCAGTGAAGACGTCAAGCGCCAAAGCCCCAATGTCTACCGCATGAAACTGCTGGGTGCCAGCGTCGTC
>Ga0194059_1000861_pt1 | contig 13482 bp, 7 predicted proteins | sample SepL6211m_MetaG_FD_163426 | JGI IMG/M metagenome (GOLD analysis project Ga0194059, IMG submission 163426) | Anoxic zone freshwater microbial communities from boreal shield lake in IISD Experimental Lakes Area, Ontario, Canada - Sep2016-L626-11m | ecosystem: Environmental > Aquatic > Freshwater >... | reverse complement strand
AGCAGACGGCGCAGGGTGTAGGACCACATCGCTCAGGTCTTAGTGCTTGATGATGTAGAGGTCTTTGGAGCGGAAACGGTCCTGGGCGTTCTTCAGCGAGTAGCCGCCAACATAAGACTTCACCAGACGCGGCAGCGAGTACTGCAGCAGCGGGATGATGGGGTAGTCTTCCATGATCATTTTGGAGGCTTGGGTCAGCAGCGTGCGGCGCTTGGCGGCATCGGTGCTGTTGGAGCCCTGGATGATCAGTTCTTCGGCCTGGCGATTGCAGTTGAAGTTGTTGTTCTGATCCGAGTCGCAGCGGATCAGCGCCAGGAAGGTGGTGGCGTCGTTGTAGTCAGCCAGCCAGCCGTTGCGTGCCATCTGGAAAGTGCCGTCATGGCGCTTCTTCAGCAGCACCTTGAATTCCATGCTTTCGGTTTCGATGTTCAGACCGAGCTTGGTCTTCCATTCGGACGCGGCAAAGACAGCCATCTTCTTGTGGTATTCGCTGGTGTTGTAGGAAAACGAGAATTTGCTGCCCGGCTTGACGCCAGCCTGCAGCAGCAGGCTCTTCGCCTCGGCCACGCGTTTTTCCATGGGCCAGGTCGCCCACTCGTAGGGTGTCACATCGGCGCCGTTGGTTCCTGCCACCATCACGCTGTAGGCTGGGGCCTGACCGTCCGCCGTCACGCGTTGCGCCAGAATGTCGCGGTCTATCACCATCGACAAGGCCTTGCGTACCCGCACATCCTTGAACGCTGCGTCCTGTGTCTGGTAGGAGTAATAACGCAGGCCAATCATGGGTGCGTTGCGAATTTCCTTGGGGTACTGTGTTTTGTACTTGTCGTAGGTGCCGGGAGGCAACTGGTAAACCCATTCGTTCTCGCCCGATTCATAAAGCTTGACATCGGCATAACCGTCTTCCACCGGCAGGTAGGTCACGCGCGTCAGCTGCACATTGGCGGCGTCCCAGTATTGCGGATTCTTTTCAATGACGACGCGGTTGTTGACCTGCCACTCCTTCAACAGGTAGGCGCCGTTGGAGACCAGGTTGCCGGGTTTGGTCCAGTCCTTGCCGTGCTTCTCCAGCGCCGCGCGGTGCACCGGGCCGAGGTTGGTGTTGCTCATCAGTTCAGGCAGAAAGGTCACCGGAAAGGCGGTTTTGACTTCGAGTGTATTCTTGTCGATGGCCTTCACGCCAATCTCGGATGGCGGCTTGCTGCCCTTGACAACGCTCAGGCCGTTTTGCAGGAAGATGCCGAAGGTCGCGGCGTAGGTGGACGCCGTCTTGGGATCGACAAAGCGGCGGATGCCAAAGACAAAGTCATCGGCAGTCACCGGGTCGCCGTTGGACCACTTGGCGTTTTTGCGCAGCTTGAAGACCCAGGTGGTGGCATCTGTCTGCTTCCAGCTCTCAGCCACACCCGGCACGGTTTTGCCGTCAGCATCGTTGCCGGTCAAGCCTTCGAACAGGTCGCGTGTCAGGTTGTTGGCACCTACCGATTCAGCCAGCGCCGGATCCAGCGTTTCCGGCTCCGAGCCATTGTTGCGAATCAGGGTCTGTGTGGCGTGCAGTGGTACGCCGGGGGGAATCGTTGCGGCCGCGCTGCTCAGGGCAAAGGCGCTGGCCAGCAGCAGGGTTGCCGCACTGTGTTGGACGATGTGCATCATGGCTTCTTTCATCAATGTTTGATTATTTCAAACTCGTCATTGCGAGCACACTTGTCGTCATTGCGAGCGTAGCGAAGCAATCCATGTCTTCCGTCTTCCAGCATGGATTGCCACGTCGCTTCGCTCCTCGCAATGACGAAAAAGGGTGCTCGCAATGACGAAAAATGCTTGCGTGATTATCGTGCGTCTCACTTTGGCAACTTGCTGGTATCAATGTCCACATAGCGCCAGAAGCCCCGGGACGTTGGATGGCGCCGATAGCCGATCAGCCAGGGCTGGATCATGTCGGTGCGGATGCGGTGCGTGGAAAATTTGTAGGGCATGTAGGCGACCATGATCTTGACCAGGTGCTGCATGATGGCGAGGCGCTCCGGGCCATCAGGCATCAACTGTTGCTTCCTGTACAGATTGTCAAATTCGGTATTCTCAAATCGGGACAGATTGCCTTCGCCCTTGCTCGGTCCATAGGCCAGGCCGAGAGCGCCAGCGCCGTCCGGGCTGGACGCGCCGTAACCCAGACCCCACAGCATCAGCTTGCCGGCGCGCGCCGCTTTCAGGTGTTCCGGCCACTTGCCGGTCTTGAACTCGATCTTGATGCCGATCGTGTCCATGTTTTTCTTCCAGATCTGGTTGAGCTCGCGCGAGGCGGCGTCGGGCTGTGTCGAGTATTGCAGCACCAATGGCTTGCCGTCAGGCAGGTCACGCCAACCGTCGCCGTTCTTGTCCACATAGCCGTACATGTCAAGCAGGGCAGCGGCGCGAGCCCGATTGAACTCGCTCATTTCTGTCTTGAACTTGGGGTCGTAGCCGTAGGTGGTGGGTTGCATTGGTCCTTGCGCAGGGATCGCCTGGTTGCGTCGCGGCAGGCGGATTTCCTCTTCGGTGTTGTAGGCCAGCGCGATGGCGCGGCGCAGTGCGACCTTCTCGGGTGTGTAGCCGCCCACCGTGGTGTCTTCCATGTTGAAGTAGGTCACCGTGACGTCGGGCGCAGCGACTCGCTCCATCGTGATGCCACGCTTGGCCAGATTCGGCGCGACCCGGTTGTTCGGGATCGCCTGGTAAGAAAAAGCGGCGGGCAGGTACATCAGAAAATCGTGATCATTGCTCAGGAAGGACAGCCAGCGTGGCTGGATTTCCTCGATGATCGAGATCTCGACACGGTCCACCAGCGGGATCCGCTTGCCTTTGAGTCGTTGATAAATTTCCTGCGAACGGGCATCGTCGGCCGGCGGTTCGGCTTCCCAATACGCCTCACGGAAATTGGGGTTGCGCACAAACGTCATCTTGGAGGAGCGAACCCACTGGTCGAGCTTGAAGGGGCCGGTGCCAACCGGATGCTCCATGATCTTGTCGCCGTACTTTTCCACCACTTCGCGTGCCACGGCACCGACGATGCTGGAGTCGGCCAGCGCGTAGATGAAGCGGGGACGCGGCTCCTGCATCTTGAACTGGATGGTGTAGCGGTCCAGTGCGCGTATGCCTTCGACTTCTTTTTCGTAATTGAAACTGGCGCCGGGCTTTTCTGCATCGCGCCGCAATTCTTCCAGGCCCAGCAGTTTTTCTTCTTCCAGATCGCTGTAGTGCTGGCTCTTGGTCTTGGGGTCAAAAATGCGCTTGTAGCTGTAGACGAAGTCATAGGCAGTGAGTTCACGCCTCTTGCCGCCAAAAGCCGGGTCGTCGGCGAAGTAGATGCCGGGTTTGACCTTGATGGTGTAGGTTCGGAAGTCATCTGTGATGAGCGGCATGCCTAGCGCCACGTTAGGGATCACCTTGGCGGGACGCGCCAGGTAGTCGTAGCTGTAGAGCGCATCGAAAATGTTTTCAGTGGCGATGCGCGAATAAGCGTCCGAGAGCTGGGCCGGGTCGAAGCCGGTCTCGGCGACTTCAAAAGCGTAGCGCAACACCTTTTCCGCTGGTTTTGTCTGAGCCGGCGCACTGCCGATGCCCAGCAGAAGCAGGCAGGTCAGGCAAAAATAGCGGGAGAATTGGAATTTCATGGTCATAAACACCCGTGCTGATCGGTACGGGTGCAAGCATAATCGCAGCGGTCAGTATATTCACGCCATTGTCCCGAAAAGTCTCACAATATGTTTTCCTACATCCTGCGACGCATCTGGCAGATGATCCCCACGCTGCTGGGGGTGATTCTGCTGATCTTCTTCCTGTTCAAGTTCTTTGGCGGCGATCCGGTCGAAATCATGGCCGGTCTGAAAGCTTCGCCCGAGCGCATCGCCTCCCTGCGCGCGCAACTCGGGCTGGACAAGTCGGTGCGGCAGCAGCTCTGGGTTTTTGTGCAGCAGATCTTCAGCTTCAACTGGGGCAAGAGCTGGACTACCAACGAGGCGATCTCCGACATCTTCTCGAGCCGCTTGCCCGCCACGCTGACCATCATGATCCCGATCATGCTGCTCGAAGTGATCCTGGCCATCATCGCCGGGCTGGCGGTGGCTTATGTGCGCGGCAGCCTGACCGATCGCGCCATCATGATCATCACCACGGTGGCTCTGTCGGTCAGCTTCCTGGTCTACATCATCGTCGGGCAGTTCCTGTTTGGTTTTGTGCTGGGCTGGTTCCCGGTGCAGGGCTGGAGCAACAGCGTCTGGAAGAACCTGATTACTTACGCGCCGCTACCGGTGTTTCTGGCGGTACTCGTCAGTCTGGCGCCGCAGACCCGGCTCTACCGGAGCTTTTTCCTTGACGAGATTGGTCAGGACTATGTGCGCACGGCGCGTGCCAAAGGTGTGTCGGAAAACACGATTCTGCTCAAGCATGTGCTGCGCAATGCCATGATTCCGATTCTGACCAACGTCGCCACCGGCCTGCCGGGGGTGTTCATCGGCTCCTTCCTGATCGAGGTTTTCTTCTCGATTCCGGGACTCGGGCGCGAGATCGTCACGGCCGTCAATCGCAGCGACTATCCGGTCATCCAGGCGGCCACCGTTTATCTGGCCGCGCTGACCATGGTGATCAACCTGATCACCGACGTCCTGTACAAGTTTGTTGACCCGAGGGTGACCCTGAAATGAGCACAGATCTCTTGCAAGCCTTGCCCCGTTCACCCGGCGTCTGGGCGCAGGCCTGGACGCGCCTGAAGAACGACCGGGTCGGCATGGTGTCCCTCGGGGTGACGCTGTTCTTTATTGTTCTGGTGCTGCTGGCTCAAATGGGACTGGTGGCGAAGGATTGGCAGAAAGAGGTGGGTACACCGTTTGCGCCGCCGCACATCGTCGGCAAAATCGTCGATGGCTCGCAGACGGCGGTGATCGATGCGATTGCCGGTCCGAGTGTCGATATGAGCGATGTCGACCCGCTGGCGCCGCGCTATGAAGAGTGGAAGAAGCGGGCCGCGGAGTTCAAGGCGACGATCACGCAGAAGTCCGACACGCTGCCGCTCGGTGGTGATCAGCTTGGCCGCGATGTGCTCAGCAAGGTCATCAAGGGGGCCCAGGTATCCATCACCGTGGGATTGACCGCGGCCCTGTTTGCCACCCTGATTGGCACCATCCTGGGTGCCCTGGGAGGCTACTTCGGCGGGCGCATCGGCGATTTTCTGGAGTGGGTCTACAACGTTTTCACCGCCATCCCCTACATCCTGCTGGTGTTCGCGCTGGCGGCGGTGCTGAAATCCGGGCCGCTGGCCGGCACCCTGGGCAGTGGCGCCTGGACCGTGGTCATCATTCTGAGTCTGGTTGGCTGGACCGGCATCTACCGCCTGGTGCGCTCCGAATACATGAAGCACCGCTCGCGCGAATACGTTCGCGCGGCCGAGGCCATAGGCGCCTCACACGCTTCGCGCATGTTCACCCACATCCTGCCCAATATCAGCCACGTGGTTCTGGTGCAGCTGAGCCTGCATGTGGTCGGATTCATCAAGGCCGAGGTGATTCTTTCTTTCCTGGGCCTGGGCGTGCCGATCGACATGGTCAGCTGGGGCACCATGCTGTCGGAGGCGCAGACTGAACTGGTGCAGGGCAAGTGGTGGCAGCTGGTGGCCGCCACCGTCTTCATGGCGACTTTTGTCACCGCCTTTGCGCTACTGACCGACGCCCTGCGCGATGCGCTGGACCCGAAGTTGCGTTGAGATGATGCAAACAGTGCGATCAGAGTTATTCTCGTCATCGCGAGGCCGTCAGGCCGTGGCGATCCATGCCTTCGGGCTGTATGCAATTAAACAGCCAAAGACATGGATTGCCGCGTCGCTTCGCTCCTCGCAATGACCTTAACCAAGAACAAGCCATGAACCCATTGATCAGTGTGCAGGATCTGCACGTGTCCTTTCGCATGAGCAAGACCGACACCGTCGAGGCGGTGCGCGGAGTGAGTTTTGACATCCCGGCCAACAGCACGGTGGCGCTGGTGGGAGAGTCGGGCAGCGGCAAGAGTGTGAGTGCCATGAGCATCGTGCGCCTGTTGCCCGAGAACGCCATTCTGGGCCAGCACAGCAAAGTTCTTTACAACGGTCGTGACCTGCTGGCAGCACCACTGGAAGACATGCGCCGGCTGCGCGGCAAGGATATCTCCGTGGTGTTTCAGGAGCCCATGAGTTCGCTCAACCCGGTCTTCACGGTGGGCGAGCAGATTGCCGAAGTGCTGCGCATTCACTTGAAACTGAACTCGAAGCAGGCACTGGACCGCACACTCGATCTGATGACCGAAGTCGGTATCCCGAATCCGAAGGAACGGCTCAAGTCCTACCCGCACGAACTCTCGGGCGGACAGCAGCAACGCGTCATGATTGCGATGGCGATCGCCTGCGAACCCAAACTGCTGATTGCCGATGAACCGACCACGGCGCTGGACGTGACGGTGCAGCGTCAGATCATGGACTTGCTGGCCGGACTGCAGCAGCGCCAGAAGATGAGCATTCTGTTCATCAGTCACGACCTTGGCCTGGTGGGGGAAATTTCGGATGAGGTGGTAGTGATGCGCAATGGGGAGGTGCGCGAGGCCGGCAGCGTGCAGCGCATTTTCAGTGCCCCGACCGACGCCTACACACAGGCCTTGCTGGCCTGCCGACCGCGCCTGGACTCGCGGCCGCGCCGACTCGCCGTGATCGACGACATTGTGAACAAGCGCCCGCTGTGTACCGAGCAACGCGTTGCTGCGCCCATCACTGGCGCCGCACTGATTGAAGTGAAAGATCTGGGCAAGGACTACCTGCTCAAGTCGGGTTTGTTCAAGCGCAGCGTTTTCAGCGCCGTCAAGCATGCCGATTTTTCGCTCTACAAAGGGCGCACGCTGGGCGTGGTGGGGGAGTCTGGATCAGGCAAGACGACCATCGGCATGATGCTGACAAGGCTGACCGAGGCCAGCGCCGGCAGCATCATGTTTGAAGGCGTCGATCTGGCTCAGCTCAGCGCGGCCCAGATGCGGATTTACCGCAGTCGCATCCAGATCATTTTTCAGAACCCCTACGCCAGTCTGAACCCGCGCTTTACCGTCGGTCAGATCCTGATCGAGCCCATGCGCATTCATGGTATCGGCAAGAGTGAAGACGACAGGGCAAGACTGGCCCTTGAACTGATTGAAAAAGTGGGCTTGACGCGTGATGATTTCGGCAAGTACCCGCACGAGTTTTCTGGCGGCCAGCGTCAGCGCATCGCGATTGCGCGCTGCCTGACCATGAAGCCCGAAATCATCGTCTGCGACGAGAGTGTCAGCGCACTTGATGTCAGTGTGCAGGCCACGGTGCTCAATCTGCTGCTGGATCTGCAGGACGAGTTTGGCCTGACCTATGTCTTCATCAGCCACGACCTGGCCGTGGTGAAGTACATGGCTGACGAAATTCTGGTGATGAGTCAGGGTGAAGTGGTCGAGCGCGGCAGCGCCGAGGAAATTTACGCCCGGCCGCAGCACCCCTATACACAACAACTGCTGGGTGCCATTCCGCGCGGCCTGGCCGCCGCTGTTTAGGGAGCATGAGATGAATGGATTGCCGCGCTTCGCTCGCAATGACAAAGCTGGGTGGACCATGCTGCTGGCCTTGACGCTGCTCCTGCCAGCCTGCTCGAAGGCGCCCGAGGCGCCGGTGGCAGCAGCCCCGCATGCAGCTGCCTCCACCGTGGCCTGGGTCAAGCCCGATGGCGCCAATATGGATGCTATCTTTGCCCAGGCCCAGGCGGCCAACAAGCCGGTGTTCCTGTACTGGGGCGCAGTCTGGTGCCCACCCTGCAACCAGATCAAGGCGACGGTCTTCAACCGGCAGGACTTCATCGAGCGCAGCAAGTCGTTCGTCCCGGTGTACCTGGACGGTGACACAGCGGGCGCACAAAAGCTCGGTACCCGCTTCAAGGTGCGCGGCTATCCGACCATGATTCTGCTGCGGCCCGACGGCACCGAGTTGACGCGTCTACCGGGTGAGGTGCAAGCCTCGCAGTACATGGAAGCACTGAATCTGGGGCTGGCTTCAGGCAGCTCGGTCAAGGAAGCGCTGGCCGCGGTGCAAAGCGGCTCTCAGGCCAAGCTGACACCCGAGGCCTGGCGACAACTGGCTTATTACTCCTGGGAGCAGGACGAGGCACAACTGGTGGCGCAGAAGGAACGTGCGCAGACTTTGGACAAACTGGCCCGAGCTTGCCCGCCAGCGCAGGCAGAAGCGGCTTCGCGACTGGCCCTCAAGGCGATGGTGGCTGCGTCGCAGGACAAGTCTGCGCTGCCAGACAAAGCGGCTGCCTTGGCGCGCGTGCAGCAGATTCTGGCCGACGCAGCCCTGCGGCGCAGCAACTTTGACCAGTTGGTGAACTACGCGCCCGATCTGCTGGAGTTGCTCAGCGCTGCAGGCAGCAGTGAGCGCACCCGTCTGCTGGCATCGTGGAATCTGGCGCTGGACCAGTTTGCCGCCGATACTGGTCTCTCCAACGCCGATCGTCTGTCTGCCATTGCTGGCAAGGTGGCGCTGGCCAAAGTCGGTCGGGCCAAGGACGACAAGACGGCGCTGGATCCGGCACTGCTGACGCAGGTGCGCGCTGCGGTGTTGGCTGCCGACAAGGCTGCCAGCAGCACGTATGAGCGTCAGGCCGTGATTCCGAATGCCGCTGACGTGTTGAGCGAGGCGGGTTTGCTCGCCGAGTCCGACGCCATGCTGAAGCCCGAATTGCCCAAGGCGCTCTCGCCCTACTACCACATGCTGGTGCTCTCATCCAATGCGCGCCAGCGTGGCGACAAGGCCGGTGCGCTCGACTGGTCCGAGCAGGCCTGGAACGGGGCCAAAGGGCCGGCCACACGCCTGCAGTGGGGCAGTGGTTATGTGAACCGTCTGATCGATCTGGCGCCACAGGATGCTGCGCGCATTGAAAAGGCGGTCACCGGTGTGCTGGCTGAACTTGAGGCGGTGCCGGAGACCTTCTACGAGCGCAACCGGCGTGGTTTGGAGAAAATGGGGCAGCGCTTACAGGCCTGGAGCAAGGGTGGTCGACACAGCGCCGTGTTGAGCAGATTCAAGCTGCAGATGGATGCCGTCTGCGCAAAATTGCCTGAACAGGACGAGACCCGTGCCGCCTGCGCCAGTGTTTTCAGGGCCAGCGCGGGCGCGGCACTGGATCCCGGATCACGTCCGGGATGACAACGTAGTCTGGGATGACAGCGTAGTCCGGGATGACAACTGATTTGTCATTGCGGACCAAGACCCGCAATCCAGCCCTTTCCTTTGTCGTTGCGGGCCACGACCCGCAATCCAGTGGTGGTGTGGCACTGGATCCCGGATCGAGTCCGGGATGACAGCTGTGGCGTCCGGGATGACTCAGCCGGGACTGCGAAATCCGCAGTTCATCGCACGCCGCGGTCATTGGTCGCAAAGGTATGCCCCTGTACGCACAAGTATCGGTTGCTGACGCCATAATCCCAGCCAAATTGCTTTCTCCCGGAGGATTCCCCATGCTGCGCCTTCTTTTTATTTTGGTCACACTGCTTGCAAGCCTCTCTGCTTGCGACAAGTTTCCGGGCAAGGGAGACAAGAAGGACGCCGTTGCTGCACCCGCCAAACTGGTCATTGCGCCGGAAGACGTACTGACCATCCAGGCCAGCGCCCTGTCGTCAGGGCCGGTCGTGACCGGCTCCATTCAACCCGAGCGCAAGGCTGACCTGCGGGCCGAAATTTCGGCCGTCGTGCTGCAGGTGCTCAAGGAGAACGGCGATGTGGTTCGGCGCGGGGATGTGCTGGTGCGACTGGACCAAACCTCGATTCGTGACAACCTGCAGTCGGCCGAAGCCAACGTCCGCAACGCCACCCAGGCACTGGATCAGGCCGAGCGCAATTTGCAGCGCCTCAAGACACTGCGTGACTCCGGCATGACATCCCTGCAGGCGCTCGACGATGCCGAGGTCCGGCGCAATGGCACGCAGAGTGAGTTGTCAGCCTCCCAGGCGCGTGCCGTGCTGGCTCGACAGCAACTCGATCGCACCATTGTGCGTGCGCCGTTTGACGGCGTAGTCAGTGACCGCAAGGTGTCGGCCGGCGATACGGCCTCGGTTGGCAAGGAATTGCTCAAGGTGATCGACCCCAGCAGCATGCGCTTTGCCGGCCGCGTCTCGGCTGACAAAATCAGTGTGGTCAAAGTCGGGCAGGCGGTGAGCTTTCGCATCAACGGCTACACCGGCCAGGAATTTCGTGGCAAGGTGACCCGCGTCGACCCGAGCGCCAATGACGTGACGCGTCAGGTAGAGGTCCTGGTCAGCTTGGACGAGGCCAGGCAGGCTCGCGTCGCCGGGCTGTTTGCGGAAGGGACAATAGAAGCGAGCAATATGAAGGCGCTCACGCTGCCGGAATCGGTGCTGCTGCGTTCTGGCGACAAGGCCTCGGTGTGGCGTGTCAAAGCCAACACCTTGAGTCAGATCGACCTGGCACTGGGCGCGCGCGACCCCCGCACCGGCAATTTCGAGGTGCGTAGCGGTCTGGCCGATGGGGACGTGATCCTGCGCAGCCCGAGTTCGAGCTACAAGGAAGGCCAGAGCGCTGAGATCGTCAGCGCCAAAGCGCCAGCCGCTGCTGCATCTGCCGCATCCGCCAGCAAAGGGACATAAGCATGTTCCTGTCCGACTTCAGCATCAAACGTCCCACGCCCACGGTCGTATTGATCATCGCCTTGATGGCGATGGGCCTGCTGGCCCTCAACAAGTTGCGGGTCAATCAGAACCCCGACGTGGAAATTCCGGGCATCCAGGTCTTTATTGCTTACCCGGGCGCATCGCCGGATTCGGTGGAGCGCGAGATTGTTAACCGGCTCGAAAAATCACTGCAAAGCGTCCCCGGCGCGACCGAGGTCTACTCGACCAGCAGCGAAGGAAACGCCAGTTTCTGGGTCCAGTTTTCGTTCAAGAAGAACATGATTGAAGCGGCCGATGATGTTCGTACTGTCATCTCCAGCGCCCGCTACAAGCTGCCCATCGAGATGCGCGAACCCGTCGTTCGGCGTTTTGACCCTGCTGCGCAACCGATCATGAACCTGGCACTGTCTTCCAGCGCGCAGAGCCACGCCGAAATTTCGCGCCTGGCCGAAGATATGCTGGCTGACAAACTGCGTGGCATCGCCGGCGTGTCCACGGTCAACATCAATGGCTCGCTGAAGCGGGAGTTGTCGGTGCTGTTGCGTGCGCAGAAGCTGCGTGAATACAACGTGTCGGTGGGTGAAGTGGTTGCCGCGCTGCGGGCACAGAACTCCAACGCCCCGGTTGGCAAAGTGCGCGGCAAGCTTGAAGAAGAAAGCATCCGGTTGGTGGGTCGCATCGAGTCGCCCGAAGAATTCCAGAACATTGTGGTCAAGCGCTTTGACGGCCAGATCGTTCGCCTGGCGCAGGTTGCCAGTATTAAGGACAGCTTTGCCGACATCGACTCTTTCAGCATTCGCAGCGGCAAGCCCAATGTCGGCATTTTTGTGACCCGCTCGCGTGACGCCAGTACCGTAAGTGTGGCCAACGATGTGCGCAAACTGGTCAAGGAAATCAATGTCGAGTTCGAAAAAGACCACCCCGGAACCAGACTCGAAATCACCCGTGACGGTGGCGTTGACGCGCAGCACAGTCTGAACAACGTCATCGAGTCCCTGATGCTGGGCGCCGTTCTGACGATCTTCGTGGTGTACGCTTTTCTGAATTCCTGGCGCTCCACCTTGATCACGGCACTGAGCTTGCCCACTTCCGTCATTGCCGCCTTCATTGCAGTCTGGCTGTGTGGCTTTACCCTCAATTTCATGACCCTGCTAGGTCTCTCTCTGGCCATTGGGGTGCTGATCGACGATGCCATCGTGGTGCGGGAAAACATCGTTCGACACATGCAGCGCGGCTCGGATCGGCGCACCGCGTCGCTGGAAGGCACGGCCGAAATTGGACTGGCCGTTGCGGCCACCACTTTCTCCATCATTGCTGTTTTTATACCGGTAGCCTTCATGCCCGGCGTTTCGGGCGAGTGGTTTCGCCCCTTTGCCCTGACGGTGACCTGCTCGGTGCTGGTGAGCCTGGGCATCTCGTTCACGCTGGACCCCATGCTGTCGGCCTATTGGGGTGACCCCGTCGGTCACCACAACGCGCCCAAGACCGGCATCAGCGCGCTGCTGGCTCGCTTTAACCGCTGGTTTGACCACCAGGCCGACCGCTACGGCAACGTCATCGCCTGGGCCTTGCATCACCGGCGCTGGATGACGGCCATTGCGGTGCTCAGTCTCTTCGTGGCGCTGGGTATGCAGGCCATGTGGGGTGGCAGCGCCTTTTTGCCCGCCACCGATTCCGGCAATCTGATGATTGATGTGCGCACACCATCCTCCTCATCGGTTGAATATGCCCGCCTGAAAATGGAACGCGCTGCGGCACTGGCCCGCACCATTGCCGAGACCAAGGAGACCAACAGCAACATCACCGCCAGCGGCGGGCGCATTTACGTCGATATCGGAAAACGTCACACCCGCAGCCGCAGCGCCAAGCAAATTGCAGGCGAACTGCGTGAAAAGGTGCGCACGCTGGTGGGTGCTGAATACACCGTGATTGATGACCTGAACAACGGCGCACGCAAACCGATCCAGATTGACTTTACCGGCCCCGATTCACGCAAGCTGCTGGAGATCACCAGCGACTACATGGATAAATTGCGCCTGGTGCCTGGCGCCGTCGATGTCGGCCTGTCGCAGCAAGACCCCAAGAAGGAGTTGAAGATCGAGCTCAACCGGGGTCTGGCCAATTCGATGGGCATTTCGGCCAACGATGCAGCGCAGGCCCTGCGTGTCGCGTTTGCCGGCATTGAAGTGGGAGACTGGGTCGACCCGACCGGCGAGACGCGCGATGTGGCTGTGCGTCTGCATCCCGATGACCGCGTCAGCAAGGAAAATATCGAGCGCCTGCCGATTGCCGTTTCCGGCACCAACCTGATGGTGCCGCTGGACCAGATTGCCACCATCAGCATGGGGCAGGGACCTTCGGGCATTGAGCACGCCAACGGCAAACGCAATATCACGGTGTCAGCGAACGCACAGGGGCGCTCCAATGGCGAGGTCACTGACGATGCCATGAAACTGGCCAAATCGTTCAACTATCCGCCAGGCTATGGCCTCTCTCTGGGTGGCGCCGGGCAGGACCAGAAAGAGTTGTTCACCGAGATGCTGATTGCGCTGCTGGCAGGCATTGGCCTGATGTATCTGATTCTGGTGATGCAGTTTGGCTCGTTCACGGCGCCACTGGCGGTGATGCTGTCGCTGCCGCTGTCGCTGATCGGTGTGGTGCTGGCACTGCTGTTGACCCGCGGCACGCTCAACTTGATGAGTTTTATCGGCATCATCATGCTGATGGGTCTGGTCGCCAAGAACGCCATCCTGCTGCTTGACGCAACACGCAAGCGCGAGGCCGAAG
>Ga0194059_1000860_pt1 | contig 13485 bp, 11 predicted proteins | sample SepL6211m_MetaG_FD_163426 | JGI IMG/M metagenome (GOLD analysis project Ga0194059, IMG submission 163426) | Anoxic zone freshwater microbial communities from boreal shield lake in IISD Experimental Lakes Area, Ontario, Canada - Sep2016-L626-11m | ecosystem: Environmental > Aquatic > Freshwater >... | reverse complement strand
AGCAAATTAAAGGACGACAGAAAAAGCGAAGTTGGTGTATCAAAGGATTCCGAACTTTCGGTTTCAAAATATCTAAAATCAATACCAACGCCAAATCACTAGGTCTAAAACTCTAATTCTTCACACGTTAATTCCACTACCGAAATACCGTTCTCTATCAATGGCATCTCTTGAGGTGAAGTCCGACAATCTGATAACGCCTTATCTGTTAAGTTGCGCCAAGGTTGTCCGCTAAAAAAATTGCCCTGAGCCCCATACCAGCGAAAGGTTCCCGAAAAAATCAATAACAGACCTGCTAGCGCACACAACCGCAAAACTACTTTTTTCCCACTTGCCACATCAATGCACAGTAGCGATAAGCCGATCAATGCCAATGATTGTGAAGCAACCGCCATTGAGTCTTTTATTCCAGATTCAATATAGGTGACAACTAAAATTGTTAGTGAAACAGTGAGTATTCGTAATGCAAACCAACCATGATGCGTGGATCGCACTGACTTCAATGTTAAAAATCCAATGATTCCTGCGATTGCGCAAGCAGGTGGACCAAGCCACAGCCAAAACCAAAGAACCCCCATGCCAGGCCAAGCCCGATAAACACCAGCCGTGCCGTAGAGCTGTGTACCGATGCCAGACATTTTCCAAACGATTGCCTGCAATACCGTGGTACAACCAAGTGAGATCCAGATTAATTTTTGTTGAGAAAAAATCCTCGAAATATTAATTTTTCGCGTTGCAAACATTCCAACACCCGAAAGAATCGCAAAAGGGTTAGATAGTCCAACACAAAGCGAGAGAGCAATCGTCGCTCGTGGCCAAGTCTTCATTGTTTGCGGTGAGCAAAGAACTATGCCCAGTGTGGCAAACAATGGCCACTTCAGACTCCCGTGATTACCGACAGTGCTCAGCGCGGCTGATGGCACGGCAGCAAACAGTATTGAGCAGATCAATCCCTTCAACAGTGAGCCTGTCTCGGTCATTACTGCAACAAAAATAATTAAGGCAAGAACCACTGTGATCGTTGCAGTAATAAAACTCAGAGCAATCGCCTGATCTCGTAATCCAAAAGGTGAAGAGAGAAGCGGCGGGGTTCTAGCGGAAATGTCTAGATAGCCAAGGCTTGTTGACCACAATGCCCTGAAACCTTCCAACTTCACCTCGCGTATTCGATCCAATCCCGGATCTGCAGGCAACTGTGTGAATGAATGGCGAATTCGTCCAACGACGACGAGGACCATGGCTAAACAAACGAGAGAGTATTTATAAGAATTCTTGAAACCTGTCCGATTCATATCAATCAAGCATCTTTAATGTAAGGAGTAATCGCTCGCGTCCTTGCGTTATCTGATCTGCAAGTAGTCGCTCCAATACGCCGCCCACAAACAACGTGCCTCCGTAATGCAGTTTGACTGTCAGATTTGAGCCAACACTGGTGAGCCCAACTTGCGCGGTCAACACCCACGGCGAATGCTTGCGTCCATCGGTCTCACGGCGTTCAAACACCACGATATTGGGGCTCTCGCACACAGACTGCACCATGCGCAAGCGTTTTGATCGAGCAAATGGTCCCACTTTGCCACGCAATTCAACCAGCCAGGCACTCATCCCATCTGACCCAACTGGCTCGACCGTTACTTGATGCACGATGCTGAGCCACTGCGGATACGTAGCGAGATCAGCCACGGTCGCAAAGAGTTTTTCTACGCCAACAGGTGCTTCAACAGTTGCAGTTACATCCATAAATATCGTTTTTCAGAGATCGTTTATCAAGGTATATCGAACTCGTTGAACGCTTCACGTTCAAGTTCGACTGCTGGTGCATCATCAACTACATCCAAGACAACTGGTCGTGGATATTCGATTGTTTCATCAAGACCAAATGCGCGACTTAACAATTTTCCTTTTGGTCGTAACACTCCGCCCAAGTCATCGGTGCGATCAAACTGCGGTGTCCATGGCATCGCTTTAGTTTCTTCAAGGTCTGCGTCGCGCACAACTGGCTTGGCGGCTGGTGCTCGAACTTCTTCAACTTTTTCCACGTCTTGTTTGTCGGTCTGAAACAACATCGGTCGCACTACTGGTTTCTTTTTTTGCTTCGATTCAGTCACTGACTTTTTTACGCTTGTCTTTGTAGGCGCTACACCTGATTTGGGTGTCTTGAATAAGCGCGGTGGGTCTTCTCGGCGATCATCAATTGACCAACCTTTTGGCACACTCATTCGGTCTCCGTGAGTGGTGCACAGCGCACTTCGACGCTCGTCTCCAACCACTTCGTAGTTCTGGAGCGTCAGCAGCAAACTGTGCGGATCGATAATGTATTCAACTGCCGCTGGACGCGCGCATCCTGGTCTTTCGCACTGCTGGGCCACAACTAAACACTAGTTCTCGTGGGCGATATGGGCCTCGATCCCACGACTTCCACGATGTGAACGTGGCGCTCTTCCGACTGAGCTAACCGCCCGAGGCAGTTGAGGTTACAGCCCGCTATTGGCTTGGTACAACGCACGCCTGGCCCATGCCTTGCCGATCCCGTATCGACTCAGTGTCGGATGGGCATGTCATATCAAAGCCGATCAATTGCCGCACAACCCCGTAATGATCCACTTCGCACCCCACCTCAACAGCAAGTTTGTTGGAGTCAACGATGACACATGAACCCGACTGCAACAAGCCATCTGGTTTTACCGGAACAACCGGACCACTCGTCACATCAAGCACCAGCACACCAGTAATACCGATGGCAAGAATCCATCCGATTAGTCTCTTTGGAAAATGCCCGCGAATGATCGGTGTTGGCGGAAACGAATCGTCAATCTCGCTGAGTGCACCAAACAACTCTTCATCGTACGCACGCCTCAGAAGAGGGTCCGACAACGTTGACCATGCCCAAACTACTTCGGCCATCTGCAGTGACGCGGTTGGTGATGCAACGACTGCACTATCAGGATGAATAATGCGAACCTTGTCTCGATAAGCGGTGCGTATCTGCTCTATTGATGCAGTTGGTGCTACTCCCAGCACTTCATAATAATTTTTGTTTTGTTGCGGCATCAATACCCGACCGCTAGATCAACGATGCCGATCAACTGCTCACCAGCGGCAAAGCGACGCACATTCTCGGCAATTCTCAAGGCCAACAGTGGCGGCACCATCTCGGCGGTATTACCAACATGAGGCGTGATGATGCAATTTGGCAGTGTCCACAATGGGTGCCCAGTGGGCAGTGGTTCCGGATCCGTGACGTCCAACGCTGCCCCACCAATCTGGCCTGTTTCAAGTGCCCACACTAGGTCGTTTGTAACAATCTGCTTTCCACGCCCAACATTGACGATCCATGCGTGCGACTGCATCAATTCAAACTCTGCTTTGCCCATAATGCCGTGAGTTTGTGGCGTAAGCGCAATTGCCATGAGTACCGCATCAGCATGAAGAAGCGCTTCATGCAAACGAGATGTAGTGAGTACAACATCTGCGTCAGGCACATCACCTTCGCGATTGCGCACCACAGTGATGTGACAATTGAATGGCTTGAGCATCGAGATCAATGACTGTGCAATACCGCCAGCGCCAAGAATTGTTACGCGTGCTCCAAACAATGTGTGACCATGATCTTCTGACCATTGTTGCTCACGCGCATAGCCAGCAATATGTCGCATACCTCCAAGCAACAACCCAAGAGCCAGCTCGGCCACTGCTCCACCAAACACTCCCTTGGCACTTGTCCATGTGCGTGTTTCATCGATAAAGGGTATATATGTTTCGACACCCGAAAACGGAACCTGCACCCACGTGATGCCTGGATTATTTGCAAGAGTTTCAATAAGTTGTGCCGTTGAATCAAAGTCGGTCCACACAAGCCCTTGAGCTTCAGATGCGTTAACCACTTCTCCGCCACCTGCTCGTACTGCATCACATGCCCAATCAGCATCACCTTGTGGTCCAACAGCAATCTTGAGGACAGCCTTGCCCTGCGCCACGAGCTACGAGCCGCCGGTAAATGTGGCGGCAATCTTGCTCGCCGAATCGCCTCCACGACGCAGGATGACCGCCAAAAACCACAGCGCGCTGAGCGTGACAATAAATAACAGAGCGGCACCCACGCCCCAAAATGGCTTGATTGTGCTGCGAGTAGCACCGAGTAGAGCAACTGGGAATGTGGTCGAGCCAGCTTCGCTGATCAATGTCGAGATCACTGCGTTATCAAGACAGAGCGCAAACGAAAGCAACCCGCCAGCCACCATTGCCGATGCAATGAGTGGCAATGTGATCTGCCTAAATGCGCGACCAGGAGGAGCACCCAAGTCGCCTGCAGCCTCTTCGAGCGACTCATCAATACCGGCAAGTCGTGCGCGAACAATCAGAGTTACCACCGCACTCGCATACAACGACTGACCCACCCACAGCTTGTTGATGCCTCCATTAAACGGACCCCAACCGCTCGTAAAAATTATGCCAACGATTGGAATGCCTTTGATCCTCGGAAACCAAGTAGCCAAGGCAACAGCGTCCATGATTTCTGGTGTCACCAAGATCAAAAACACCGTTGCCATAAAAAACGTTGTCCATCTGCCAGGTCGGCGTGCAAGCGCGACTCCAGACATACCGCCGATGATCACGGCGATGACTGTTGCCCCAAACGCTGCAATAAACGAATTACGGATTGCATCGCCTATGCCAGTGAAATCAAATATCGTGCGATACCACTCGGTCATCAGACCATTCAAGATGAGGGCGAACACAAATGATGCGACAACAATCCAGGACGACACAAACTTGGGGACATTGTCGCGACCTTTAATCAAACGTTTTATCACAACACCTATAACAAGTAATGCGGCGAATCGAATGAGCACTCCAAACATTTCGCCGCCATTAAACAATTCGCCCCACCATTTTGTGCTGGTCTTGCCAGACCAAATAGTGAACGACCCACCGTTGTTGAACGAATGCAGAAACACCAACAAGATTGGGATAAACAAAAAAACGAGCACAAGAACAGTCCAAACTCCAAGAACTTTTGGCAAAATTTCGATCTTTGCCCTAGTACGTGGCTTTACGTGCTTCGCTTGTTCAAGTGCTCGCGCGTGCATCTTGCGCCGCAGGTTCTGCACCGCAGGAGAAGCAAGCGAACTGATGAGTGGAACAATCTTCATCGCAACAAATCCAACACCAAGCGACAGCAATACTGCACCGATCATCAAGATCGCCATTGCCGAACCAAGCGGCCAGTTTTGTGCACCACTAAATTGCGAGGCAATCATCGCGCCGATCATGTTGCCTTTGGCTCCACCTAAAACCGTCGCGGTTACATAGTCACCGCACATTGGGATAAACGTGAGCAATACACCAGCCACGATGCCCGGGCCAGCGAGTGGGAGCGTCACCCCAAAGAATGTTGCAACACGCCCTGCGCCCAAGTCTTTACTGGCCTCACGCATGCGCACATCGATCCGATCAAGCGCTACGAAGAGCGGCAAGATCATGAACCCGAGGTAGTTGTAGACAATCGCAATTTGCACCGCAAGTGGAGTCTCAAGGATCTGAATTCCGCTTTGGCCAATCCACCCCATTCCGACAAGCCATTTCGAAAAAGTTCCATTAGGGGCAAGCGGGATTCTCCATGCAACAGTGCGGATCAGGAAGCTCGTAAAGCTCGGCACAACCACAGCGGCCAAAATGATTGCTTTCCATTTCTCTGGCACCTTGAATGCAGCGAAATAGGCAACCGGTAAACCGATCAACACGCACATCGCCGTGGCGATTACCGAAATACGCAGCGTTCCTCTAAACGTCTTAAAAAACGTTTCGTCAAACACCGCGGTATAGCTGTGGGTTGAGAGATGACTGAAGTCAACTGGCAATAATTTTGTCGAGTCCTTGGTGCCGAACGAATAGAACACGATAAAAGCAATTGGTAACGCAAAGAACAACAGATACCAAATGATTGCGGGCAACGCGAGCAGGTACTTGGGCCCGTGAAACCTCTTTTTAAATCGTGTTGCGACCGTATCGGTCACCCCAGATCAGCCTCCGGCCTTTGCCTTCGACTTGTTCAAGATGTCGATGAGTCGATCGAGAGCAGGAGTGATGACTTGGGTGTGCATGGTCTTGACTTGGTCATCACCAAAGAAAATCATGTCGCCCTTTGCAAGGTCTGGTGCGATCTCGCCGATCAGCGTCGACATGTTTTTCATGCCGGTGTTGTAGCCGTGATACTGCAAGTCACGAACTGAAATCTCTGGAATTAAATCCCAGTTGATCCATGCATGAGCAGCCTCTGGGTTTGGAGCACCAACTGGAATGCAGTAGTTGTCCATCCACAATTCGGTGTCGGGAGCACCAAGAACCCACTTCCAATCTTCAGGATTGCCACCAGCATCAGCAATGCGCGTATATGCCTGACGTGCATCTCCATTCCATGCCATGGCAATCGAATAAGCGCCTTCTGCAAGTTTGGTCGATGGGTAGCTATCAAATGCTTTGATGTGCTGAGCAAACTCGTCAACCAAGAATTTCTCGGCTGCGTCCAAGTTGGCAGCATCTTCGGTATTCCAATCGATTCCATTAGCCCAGAACCACATGCCGCAATAGTTGGGAGCTGCATCGATGACTGCACACTGGCCAGAAGCTTCGCCCATGCAAGTATCAATGAAGTCTTGCCACGTGGTCAGTTCTTTCGAAATCCTGGTGCTGTCATAGAAATAACCAGTTGTGCCCCAGTTTTTACACACTGAGTAATCATTTGTAGTGTCCCACGCCTGACCGAGGTACAAGGGATCGATGTTGACCATGTTTGGAATCAACGACTTGTCAAACTTCTGCAACAATCCTTTTTCGATCATCTGCGGAATATATGGACCAGTTGGAACGACAATGTCAAAACCACTTGCTCCACCACTGGTTGCCAACTTGGTGATCAAGTCTTCGTTGCTGGCGTAGTAGTCAACTTTCATCGTCACGCTCAAGGTTGATGCAGCAAGCGCACCAACAAGTTCTGGGTCGTTGTAGTCGCCCCATGTGTACATGGCCAACGTGCCACTTGCAGTGTTAATAACGCGACTCCAGTCACCACTTGCCAAACCATCAGTTGATCCAGCGGCAGCAGTATCTGTTGTTGCCCCACCATCAGATGACGAATTTCCACAAGCAGCTGCAATCAAAGCAAAACCAGCAAGCGCAGTTCCACCTTGTAGGAATGCACGACGTGAGAGCTTCTCGCGAAAGGCATCTGGCGCGAGCATTCTGAGTTCTTTTGGTGATTCCTTTTTCATGTCATGCTCCTATTTTCGTTATTGATGATGTTGGTTTGATATTAGTCATGAGCCGGCGCCGCCATGACAACACTGGCCTGCCTAGCCGAAAACAGATATACATCCTCGGCCGACCACGAGCACCACACTGCCTCGCCCACCGCAAACCGTGACGGATGAGTGCGCGCGACCATGACCAAAATGTCACGACCTTTGGCGCTCACTACATATTGCAAAACATCACCGAAATGCGATACGCCAGCGACCTTTGCCTCAACAGCGTTGGCCGTCTGGGCTGGTTGTGCTGCAGACAAGTTGATGCACTCTGGTCGTACCGCAGAAAGAGCGGCTTCGCCATTTGGCACATTCTCTTCAGGCCGAGTTGCTACAAATACGGTGCCATCATCGGCTCGAGCACCATCCTCGGTTGCAATACCCTGCCAGAAGTTGTTGCGGCCAATGAATCCGGCAACGAATGCAGACGTTGGGTGTTCGTACACAGTCTCAGGGTCGCCGAGTTGCTCAATATGTCCGTCGAGCATGATGGCGATGCGGTTTGACATCGACATTGCTTCTTCTTGGTCGTGAGTTACGAACACGAAGGTGATTCCTAGTCGGCTCTGCAACAACTTCAATTCGATCTGCATTTCTTCGCGCAGTTTGCGATCAAGTGCCCCAAGTGGTTCATCGAGAAGCAAAATGCTCGGACGATTGACGAGTGCGCGCGCAACTGCAATACGTTGCTGCTGGCCGCCCGACATTTGGCGTGGCTTACGCTCTGCCAACTTGGTCATCTGCACCATGTCGAGTGCTTCCATCACACGCGTCGAAGTTTCCACTTTGTTGACACCCTTTTGTCGCAGACCATATGCCACGTTTTCGGCAACCGACATGTGCGGAAAAAGCGCGTAGTGCTGAAACACCGTGTTGACGTCGCGTTTGTATGGCGGCACACCTTGCACCTCAAGGCCGTTGATGCGGATGAAGCCTTCGTCTGGCTGTTCAAAGCCTGCGAGCATTCGAAGCGTCGTGGTTTTGCCACAACCAGATGGACCGAGCAAAGAAAGAAACTCGCCTGCCTTAATCTGCAGATTGATTCCATTAACAGCGAGCACATCACCGTACTTTTTGGTGACATTGATCAGTTCAACAGAACCGCGCTCACTATTTTCCATGCTTTCCCCCGGTGCTCTTGTTTTCTAGAACTAACTAACTGTTGAGGTTAATCATCACGTGCTTGATGCGCGTGTAATCATCCAATGCATATGCAGACAAGTCTTTGCCGTACCCCGACTTCTTGTAACCGCCGTGCGGCATTTCGGCCACCATTGGGATGTGGGTGTTGACCCAGACGCAACCAAAGTCGAGATTCTTCGTCATACGCATTGCACGGCCTAAGTCACGAGTCCAGACAGATGAAGCAAGCGCATACTCCACGCCGTTGGCCCACTTGAGCGCCTCTTCTTCATCACTAAATTGCTGCACAGTGATGACTGGTCCAAACATTTCATTCTGAATCATCTCATCTTGCTGCTTGAGGTCACAGATCACCGTTGGCTCAAAGAAGTAACCAGCACCACTCACCTGCGAGCCACCCGTTGTGATGCGGGCATGCTTTGGTGTGCGATCGACAAAACCCTTGACCTTGCTCAAGTGTGTTTCGTTGTTTAGTGGCCCATAGAGCACGTCTTCGCTTGGCTTGCCAGTCTTGGTTTTCTTGGCGGCTTCGGTCAATGCATCAACAAAGTCGCGGTAGATCTTTGGTCCTGCGATAACTCGCGTTGCTGCTGTGCAGTCCTGACCCGCATTGAAGTAGCCGGTCATTGCGATTGTCTCAACCGCAAGATCGATATCCGCGTCGTCAAAAATAATGACGGGTGCTTTTCCGCCGAGCTCTAGGTGCACGCGCTTCAAACTCTTCGCTGCTTCGCCCGCTACTTCCATTCCTGCACGCACCGACCCAGTGATCGAAACCATTCCAGGCGTGTCGTGCGTAACCATTGAGCGGCCAGTGTCACGGTCGCCACAAATGACGTTGAGTACACCTGGAGGCAGCACTTCTCCAGCAATTTTCGCAATCAATGCAGTCGATGCTGGAGTCGTATCACTTGGCTTCAGCACTGTGGTGTTACCTGCGGCAATTGCTGGAATGAACTTCCAAACGCCCATCATCAGCGGATAGTTCCATGGCGCAACTTGAGCACACACACCAATTGGTTCACGACGTATATATGAAGTGAAGTTGGTCATGTACTCACCAGCGCTCTTACCTTCGAGCATTCGTGCTGCACCAGCGAAGAAACGAATCTGATCCATCATCGGTGGCACTTCTTCGCCAAACGTAATGGCGCGTGGCTTACCGGTGTTTTCGATTTCAGCTTCAATCAATTCGGTCATATTTGCTTCCATCGCATCGGCGATGTCATTTATTGCTTTCTGTCGCACCGATGGTGTGGAGTGCTTCCACGAATCGAACGCATCAGCAGCTGCCTTCATCGCATTGTCTACATCTGCAGGGCCGGACAATGCTGCCGTTGCATACTGCTTGCCCGTGACTGGGTCGATAATCGGGGTCGTGCGACCATCTTGTGCTGGGACTTCTTTGCCATTGATGTAGTTATTGAACGATTTCATAGGACAACACTAACCAGCAGTGTCAAGAGCCACGAAATACCGAGCCACTAAATGGCAGCAGCCCATTGGGCGTAGTGTCGGGTTATGGCATCAAACATCAAAACTCTCGGTGTGCCCAAAGAAATCAAGACTTTAGAGGGCCGTGTCTCCCTCACCCCAGATGGCGTGCGAGAGTTTGAGCGCCTCGGCATTGAAGTATTTGTTGAAAGGAGCGCTGGAGAAGGCGCTTCAATTACCGACGCTGAATATGTGGCCGCCGGAGCCACGATTGTGCCCACGGCCGCAGACGCGTGGAGTCAGCAAATGGTCGTCAAGGTCAAAGAGCCAAAGGCTGAAGAATTCGGATTCCTGCGTCCCGACCTCACACTGTTTACATACTTGCATCTCTCGGCTTATCCAGCAGTTGCTGCAGCATTGCAAAAGTCGAAGACAACAGCCATTGCCTACGAAACTGTGCAACTCGAAGACGGCTCACTGCCGCTGCTTGCGCCGATGAGTGAAATTGCTGGCCGACTTGCAACCCAAGCCGGTGCACATTTTCTTGAGCGGCCGCAGGGTGGTCGCGGAGTGTTGATGGGTGGCGCACCCGGTGTGCGACCAGCAAAAGTTGTTGTGATCGGTGCTGGCAATGTTGGATACAACGCCGCATGGATTGCGGCAGGCATGCAAGCAGAAGTAATCATCCTTGATAAAAACCTGGATCGTCTTCGGTACATCGAGCAAATTTGCATTGGTCGCACCACGACGCTTGCATCCAACCGCGGCGCCATTGAGCGAGTGCTCGCCGATGCCGACCTACTGATTGGCGCAGTACTCGTTGCAGGCGCACGTGCACCAATTGTTGTTAGCGAAGACATGGTGCGCAGCATGAAACGCGGCTCGGTGATTGTTGATGTGGCTGTTGATCAAGGCGGATGCATTGCGACAACGCATGAGACCTCACATACCGACCCCGTGTATGAAACGCACGGAGTAATCCATTATGCAGTTGGCAATATGCCAGGCGCAGTGCCAAACACCAGCACCTACGCACTCACCAACGCGACGCTTCCCTATCAATTACAAGTCGCAACACTTGGTGCGCGCGATGCATCAGCTCACAGTGAAGCAATCCGACTTGGAGTAAACACTGCCAACGGACACATCACAAGCGAGCCCGTAGCTCGCGAACTTTCAACAGATTTTGTCAGCCCCGAAGAAGCGTTGAGCTAACTAGGTTTAACTTGCGCTAACTAGTCGCAGCAACTGTCACGCCAACCACACGACGCACAACGAAAGTGCGCATGCTCGGCATACAGACCAGAACCACAATGCGGGCACTCAGAAAATATGCCGCGTGGCGAATTGCACATAGCCGCGCTCGTTCCTAAATCTTCCACTGTTGTAGCGTGAAGGTCTAGTTGAGGCCTAATTACTTGATCCATGATCAATATTCTTGCCGATACTTCACCACCCATGACTGATACCAGCGACCTACCCACCAATCAACCCCGGCGTGGCAGTGCGAGAGCCGCTCTTCGCGTGCACGACTTTCGCCTTGTGTGGTTTGGATCATTAGGTTCGAACATCGGCACATGGATGCAAAATGTTGTGCTTCCTGCCTATGTGTATCACCGCACCGGCAAAGCGTCCGTTGTGGGTTTGCTCATCTTTGCCCAACTCGGACCATTACTTTTTTTGTCCATCCCCGCAGGCGTTATCGCCGATCGGTTTAACCGCAAAAAATGGTTGGTCTCGATGCAAGTTGTGCAACTTTCTTTTTCAGTTGCATTAGCTACTCTGGCGCTCGGCACCCCACCTATCTGGGCACTTTTTGCGGCAGCTTTCGGGGTGGGTATAGGAAATGCGCTCAATGCGCCAGCGTGGTCTGCAATGTTGCCATCGCTCGTACGACCAGAAGATTTGTCGGGAGCAATTGCACTCAACAGCACAGTCATTAACGGTTCGCGCGTCGTTGGCCCAATCATCGTCGCTGTCTTTTCTCAATGGGGTGCCACCACAGCACAGTTCTTTTATTTCAATGCCGCAACGTATCTGTTTGTTATTTTTGCGTTGCTCAGAGTGACAGTGCCCGATTTTGTACCAGACCCAACGCAGGGATGGCGACGCTTCACGGTTGGTCTCTCCATTGCGCGCGACAGACCGGTTGTTCGTCGCCTCATTGTTTCACTTGCCACATTTTCACTGCTCTCATTACCGTATGTCGGTCTCTTCCCTGCAGTCGCCCGACTCACGTTCAAGATTGACGAAAGCGGAGTCACCTACAAGTGGCTGTATGCCACATGGGGTTTCGGCGCATGTCTTGGCGGACTTGCAATTGGCACCGTCTTTTCACACGTCGATATGCGTCGTCTCATCCAATGGGGATTCGCGGCATTTTCTGTTGCAATGTTTTTGTTTGCACTTTCGCAGTCGCCTCTACCGGCATTTATCTCTGGATTCTTTTTGGGATTTGCGTATTTCTTTACAACCACATCAATGATGACTGTTGTGCAAATGCGGCTCGAACCCGCAGTTCGCGGTCGCGTGCTTGCACTGTGGTTCATGGCCTTTGGCGGCCTGATTCCATTTGGCAATATGTTTTTCGGACCACTCATCGATCGATACGGCTCACGAGGAATGTTGCTCATCAGTTCTGCAACCGCCCTGTTTCTTGCTTGGCGATGCAATATTACGGCTCTTGACAACAAGCAATCAATGATCACGAACCAACACTTAGTCGACTAGAAGCGATACCAGTTTCTCGAGTTGCACAACCCGAGAACCCTTAATCAAGATTGCTGCAGTATTTTCTACCGCTGAAAGCATCGCCACAACTTCGTCGCGTGTTCGAGACTGCACCTCATACAGATCTGTTTCAACAGCGATGAGATCAATGCCAAGTTGCTTTGCAAGTCGAGAAATTTGCAGATGATCGTGTTCGGGTTCCGACAATTCGGCCATTACTCCAAGCACTGCAATGCGCTTACTTGCCTTTGTCGCACGTAAAGCATGTAGCGCTGCTGCCATTGATGCAGGGTTTGCGTTATATGAATCGTCAATGACCAAAGCACCACTGCGTGCAGTTCGGTGTTGCATCCGCATTTCTGACAAGACCGACGTCTCTATTGCTTCAGCTGCTCGGCGCAGATCTAGCCCCAATACTCCGGCAACCGCGATGGCCGCAACTGCATTGTGTGCCATGTGCTCGCCCGGCACATTCATCTTCCACGACGCATTACCCCACGGAGACTCAACAGTCACTGACGCGCACGCACGCTCGTCCAAGACACAATTCGTCATACGAACATCCGCCGTTGGCGCCACACCAAATGTGATAACTCGAGCGCTCGTCAGTGACTGCATTGCCACAACACGATCGTCATCGGCATTCAAAATTGCAAACCCCGAAGCATCGAGCGCCATAACAAGTTCACTTTTGGCACGAGCAACGCCGTCGATATCTCCGACACGCTCGGTATGCGCCGACGCAACCCTTGTGACGACACCGATGTTTGGCCGAGCAACCTTGCACAGGCGAGCTATCTCGCCAAAGCCACGCATACCCATCTCGAGTACGAGCGCCTGCACATCGTCAGGTGCATTTAAGATAGTCACGGGC
>Ga0194059_1000854_pt1 | contig 13528 bp, 15 predicted proteins | sample SepL6211m_MetaG_FD_163426 | JGI IMG/M metagenome (GOLD analysis project Ga0194059, IMG submission 163426) | Anoxic zone freshwater microbial communities from boreal shield lake in IISD Experimental Lakes Area, Ontario, Canada - Sep2016-L626-11m | ecosystem: Environmental > Aquatic > Freshwater >... | reverse complement strand
ATGTGGCTGCGTCCAATGTCTTTCTCCCACTCAAAGGACTTCAGCGCCTTCAGTGCCTGAATCAGGTGACCGAGCCCCGACGGCGCCTGCGCGGCTGTTGCCAGCGTGATGGGCGCGCCCATTTCCTGCGACACGGTGCTCGCAATTTCGGGCATACGCGTCTTGTACACAGCGATGATTCGCTCCAGCAGCGCTGCGCGCTCTTCGATGCTGGTTTGAGAAAACGTAGCAAAGGCCCGTCGTGCAGCCATGACCGCGCGATCTGCATCAACGGCGTCGCCGATAGCGATGCTGGTGATGACGGCTTCGGTGGCGGGGTTCAGCACAGCCAGGGTCTGCTTGCTGTGTGGCTCAATCCATTGGCCGTCGATATAGAATTTTTGCGCGTTTTGCATGATGATTTCCGAGCTTGGTCAAGTAGTGGATTGTGAGTATCGCATCTGGTGCGAGATGCTGAAAACTGTTCGCCTGGCCGTGCTGGCCTGTGCGTCATTCGGCATCGGAGCCCAAGCTGCGATACTGGTCGAGACGTGAATCAAATGCGGATGCGTATGCCTGTTGTACTGAATCGTTTTCTTGCGCTCCTGCTGAGCGCTTTGCTGTGGACCTTCGTCGGTAGCGATTTGCTGGCAGCGGGATTGCAAGCCGAGTCTGCCGCCCTGTCAGATGGTCCCTATGTGCTTTGGCAGGGCAAAGAGGCACTTGTGCTGTCCGTGCGAGAGGGGGTCCGTCATGAAAAGCGCTTGGGTGCTCCTTTTGAACTCGACTTGCCGGGGCTGGGTTCCCTGCGTCTCGATCCGGCCGCGCCCGTCCCGGGGCCAGCTGAATTTTCCGCTCCTGATCAGATTGCGGCTGTGAGCGATGTGCACGGCAATCTTGGCAGTCTGGTCACGCTGCTGCAGGCCCACCACATCATCGACCAGCAGAAGAAATGGTCTTTCGCTCGTAACCACCTCGTGATCATTGGCGACATCTTTGATCGTGGTGCACAGGTCACGGACGTCTTCTGGCTGTTGCGCCAGCTCGAAGCCCAAGCCCTGTCTGCAGGTGGACGGGTTCATGTCCTGCTCGGTAATCACGAGATCGGCGCCTTGCGCGGGGACGAGCGCTATTTGCATCCGAATTACGCTTTTTCGCAAAAGATGGTTCTGGGGACGGACCAGAAATCCCTTTATGGTCCCGATACCGAAATGGGACGTTGGCTGCGCAGCCGACCCGTCTTGCTGCGCATCGGCTCTATTCTTTTCGCGCATGGCGGTCCTTCACCGGTCATGCTGCCGGAAGAACGGGAGATCGATGCCTTCAATGCGTCATTCCGCAAGGTCATCGATCTGGAAGGCAGCCAGCCACTTCTGGGAAAGGACTCACCGATCTGGTACCGTGGTTTGATCCCTGGCAAGGAGCAAAGACGCCCGGACGCCAGCCCCGAGGAAATCGAGCGGATCCTGTCCGCCTTCGGTGTGCGTACCATCGTGGTCGGGCACTCCACGATCAGGCGCGGAATCTCGACTTTCCACAACGGTCACGTCCACGGCATCGATGCGGATCTCCAATCCGGCGGGCCGGGCGAGATATGGTTGCTGCGCAACGATGCCTGTTTCCGGGGTCGAAGTGATGGTTCCTCATCCCCGCTCGCCGTGTTCTGATTCACGAGGGCACGTCCTGTATTACTCACCGAAAGTCTTTAGGGGCTGACGCCAGAATTTGTTTCAGTAGCACATTGAACTGGCCGTTCGTCGGACCTTTGGAGAAGAGCCTGGACATCAGGCTGGCGTTGAACCGGTGCACGATGATCAAGTCACGTTGTGGATCGACGATCAGATATTGCCCATAGTTGCCGCGTGCCGAGAACACCGGGCCAGGGAATTTCTGGCCAAAATGCCAGCCGTTTAGCTCCACCCACCAGAGATAGCCGTAGCCTGCGCCGGAACTCGTGTTTGAGTACGAGCTTGTGCTCTCAGTCACCCACTGCCTGGAAACGATTTGTCTGTCTCTCCACTTGCCTTCATGCACCATCAGAAGACCTAGACGCGCCATGTCGCGTGCCGACAATTGCATCACGTAGGCCGGGTACTGCGAGGCGTCCTCGAACACGAACTCGGTGTCTCGGGCCTTGTCGAAATCTTCAAACTGCAGCGGTTGGGCCAGGTCGTCATTGAGGGCAGTGAATACGTCCCTATGGGTCAATTTTTGATAGATTGCACCCAAGACATTGAAGTCCCAGTTGTTGTAATACCAAAAGCTGCCCGCGACATGGCTCCCACGCAATGGACGCATTTCCTTCATCTCCGCTGTCTCGTACGCAGCCGGGTGGTAAACGCCCGAGCGGGCCTGCAGCAGTTGGCTCAGGGTGGCGGCTCTTTCCGTATCTGTCAGTTTCGATTTATCGTCAATGCCCAGTTCAGCCAAAGTCGTGTTCAGGTTCACTGCTTGCCGGTCCACGGCGATACCGTACAACACGCTCAACACACTCTTGCGCGCAGAATATACGTTCATCGGCTTGCTGATCTGGCCAAACTGGTGAACGATGATGCCATGGTGCACGACCAGGTAGGCGTCAGTGCCCATGCTGCGCGCAACGTCGTCGGCCTGTTTGAGGGCCTCGGCTGACCAATGCGAAACTTCGGGTTCGGCTGCGCACCAGTGACGTTCGGGAAAGATCGCCGCATTGGCACTTGCCAACAACGGCACCCACATGCTGATGGCCAGAAAGCCTATCGAGAGCAAGGGGTGCATCCTACGGAAATAGTTCATCTCAACTCCGTGCACTGCAGATCTCTAGCATAACGCCCGGAATCGAAGATCATTAGCCGATGGGTGCTAGCTCTGTTGGGGCTTTCAAACGCATCAACCCAAGAAATCAAAAAATCGGCTACCATCCGCATCTTTTTCGTTCTGGCATTCACGCTCTGACCCTTTGACATGCAGACCCTGCGCAACGCTCACCTGATCGCACGTTTCGTGCTGGTCTGGTTTGCCTTGTCCGTTGGCGTCGCCATCGCTTCACCCCTCGTCAAGCCGCAGGGCATGGAGCTGATTTGCACCGGCTCGGGCGTGATGAAGTTGCTGATCAAGAGCGACGAGGGCAGAGAAGTCGTATCCCTGCATACGCTGGACTGCTCCTTGTGCGCCACTGGCTACGCGCCACCGCCGATAGTGCAATGGGGCATTGATCCGGTGCAGCCGCTGGCCCATGTGCTGCAAAGCATACCGGCCGCCCACATTGCCTCGCTCACTGCGGTACCGCCTCCGGCGCGCGGTCCGCCTGCCTTCTCCTGAACCCTTGAATTGACTGCGCCCCACGCCTGCGTCTGCCGGGCGGCGGGGACACTTCATTGAAATATTTTGGAGATTTGCCGTGCGCAAACATCGTCTTGCTTTGGCGCTTGCCGCCGCCTTTCCGTTCGCTTTCCCGGCCCTGGCGCAAACCCAGCCCCAGCCCCAGCCCGGTGTCGTCGTTGCTACGGATGCACCCGTCAAGTCGCTGGGTGTCGTCACCATCAGCGCTGGCCATCCGACTTCCTTGCCGACCCAGATTCCGACCACCATCGAAGGTGTCACCGCCGCTCAAATTGAACAAACGGTCAACGCCACCGACAGCGAGGATGCGCTCAAATACTTTCCCAGCCTGCTGGTGCGCAAGCGCTACATCGGCGACTACAACCACGCCATTCTGTCCAGCCGTGCTTCCGGTACCGGCAACAGCGCGCGCTCTGCCGTCTACGCTGACGGCATCCTGCTCTCCAACTACCTGGGCAATGGCGTCGGCGGATTGAGCTTTCCGCCGCGCTGGGGGATGGTGACACCGGAAGAAATCGAGCGCGTCGATGTGATGTACGGACCGTTCTCGGCCGCCTACCCAGGCAATTCGGTCGGCGCGGTGGTGGACTATGTGACCCGCATGCCGAACCAGTTCGAGGCCCATGCCAAACTGGACTATGTCTCGCAACCCTTCGACTTGTACAACACCAGCGCCACCTTCAAGGCCACGCAGGCCAGCGCCTCACTGGGCAACAAGAGTGGCGACTGGTCCTGGTTTCTCAACTTCAACCACACCGACAGCCATGGCCAGCCGCTGACCTTTCCGACGCGCCTGCTCAGCGCTGGTGCGGCCAGTTCTGCAGGCACAGCGGTCACCGGTGCGGTGCTGGACAAAAACAATACCAACGCTCCGATCTACATTCTGGGTACGGGCACCGAATTCCACACGCTGCAGGACCACGCCAAAATCAAACTGGCCTATGACATCACGCCCACGGTGCGTGCCAACTACCAGCTGGGACTCTGGCAAAACACCTCCGAGGGGCGGCCGGCGTCCTACCTGAGCAACAGCGTCGGTCAGCCGGTCTATAGCGGCGCCATCAACATCAACGGCGTGGCCTTCAGTGGCACGCAGGCGCTGAGCGGCGGCGACTACACGCTGACAAACGAGAGCCTGCGCCACCTCATGCAGGGTCTCTCGGTCAAGAGCCATACGCAAGGCGTGTGGGACTGGGAAGTCGCCGCCAGCCTGTACGACTACAGCAAGGACGAAAAGCGCAGCAACGCCGCGACCAACTTCTTGCCCACCGCTGTGACCGGCGGTGCCGGCACCGTGGCCGATGGCAGTGGCACGGGCTGGAACACCCTGGCAGCCAAGGGAACATGGCGCCCGCAGGGGATCCAGGGCTCACACATTGTGGACTTCGGCTTGCAGCAGGACAGCTATGTTCTCAAGTACCTCACATCCAACATCGGTGGCAGCTGGCTCAGCGATGCTGCCGGAACACTGGTCAATGAGGTCGGTGGCAAGACCGTCCTGCAAAGTCTGTATGCGCAGGACGCCTGGGCGTTTGCCCCGAAGTGGAAGACGGTTCTGGGCGCCCGCCTGGAAAACTGGACGGCCTCCAACGGTTTGACCACGTTTGGTGTGGGCAATCCCGCCAACACCAGCTATGGTGCCCGCACTGAAAATTACATTTCACCCAAAGCGGCCCTGTCTTACCAATGGCTGGACGACACGGTGCTCAAAGCCTCCACCGGCCGTGCCGTGCGCATGCCTACGGTCTCAGAGCTGTACGGCGCCACGTCCACCACCAACTCGCAGTACATCAACGACCCAAACCTCAAGCCTGAGAAGTCCTGGACCACTGAACTCAGTGCCGAAAAGGAGCTCGGGCAGGGCCTGCTGCGCTTCACCTTCTTCACCGAGGACACGCACGATTCGCTGTACTCGCAAACCACGCTGGATCCGGTCGCCAACAAAAACGTAAGTCGGGTGCAGAACATCGGCCGCATCCAAACCAAGGGACTGGAACTGGCTTACAACGGCGTCGACGTCATCAAGAAGGGGCTCGATATCTCCGGCAGCATCACTTATGCCGATTCCGTCATCAAGGAAAACGCCGGCTTTGTCGCGGTGCCCGGCGACACCATCGGCAAGCAGCAGCCCAACATCCCCAAGTGGCGTGCCACCGCGCTGGCGAGTTACCGGTTTGACCAGCGCTGGAGTGCCTCTTTGGGCGCGCGCTACAGCGGCGAGCAGTTTCGCACCCTGAACAACGCGGACGTCAACGGCTACACCTACCAGGGCGTCAGTCCGTACTTCACCACCGACCTTCGCTTGCGCTATGCGGTGAACAGGCAGTGGACCGCCTCACTGGGCATCGACAACCTGAACAACTACCAGTACTGGAATTTCCACCCCTACCCGCAGCGCAGCTATGTGGCCGAGCTGAGGTTTGACCTGTAATTTACAAAGGACATCATGAACAATTTCATCATCTGCAAATGGTTAGCGGCCTGTGCCTTGCTCCTGTCCGGTACAACTGCATTGGCCCATGTTGTGCTGGGCGAACCGGCAGCGTTGGCGAACACCAGTTACCGTGCCACGCTTCGTGTCGGTCACGGTTGTGACGGCTCGCCAGTCACCGCGCTGCGTGTCACTATTCCGGATGGCTTCAGCGGCGCCAAGCCGATGCCCAAAGCCGGTTGGATCTTGAGCATCAAGCTGGCCAAGTTGGCAAAGCCGTATAGCAGCCATGGCAAGACGATCACCGAAGACGTGGCGGAAATCAGTTGGACCGCAACGTCCAGCGACAACTGGTTGCCAGACGCATGGTACGACGAGTTCGTCTTTCGAGGTGGTTTGCCGGGGGCGGCTGGTCCCATGTGGTTCAAGGTGACGCAGACCTGCGAAAAAGGTAGCATCGCCTGGGCTGAAATCCCGGGCACTGGTACATCCACCATGGGCCTGAAGTACCCCGCCGCGCTGCTGGAAATCATTGAATCCAGCTCGGTGGCGCACCAGCACTAGTTTCTTGTCGGTCCATTCTCTTGGAGTAATTTATGCAAATCAAAACCCTAGCCCTCATTGCCGCTCTGGCCTGCGGCACCGCCTACGCTCAAAACGTCGAAGTCAAAGATGCCTGGGTTCGCACTTCGGTGCAAGGCCAGAAAGCCACCGGCGCCTTCATGAAGATCACTGCCAAAGATGGCACCAAACTGGTTGGCGCCTCGTCGCCTGCGGCGGGCGTCGCGGAAGTCCATGAAATGAAAGTGGAAGGTGATGTCATGAAGATGCGCGCTATCCCCGGCGGCCTCGACATTGCTGCCGGCAAGACCGTGGAGCTCAAGCCCGGTGGCTACCACGTGATGCTGATGGACCTCAAAGCTGCTCTGGTGAAGGACAGTACCGTGCCGCTGACGCTGGTGTTCAAGGACGCCAAGGGTGCTGAGAGCAAAGTCGAGCTCAAAGTGCCGGTGGCGACCACTGCACCAGGAGCGCCGGCCGCCAAGGCTGGTCATATGCCGGCCATGGACCACGGCCAGCACAAGCCCTGATCGTTTGAATGTGACGTAGTTCATGGTGCCGTAGCGCGGATCGTTTTCGCGCTTACCGTCGGTCGTGTGATGTGTAATAATAATTTATAAATTCATCATACGCGACGCTGAAGGCTGACCGCATCCGGAGAACTTTCATGAAGAAACAAGAGCTTGCGCTGGCAATTTCCTGCATCTTCACCGGCAGTGTCTGCGCGCAAAAAGTCAACTTGCCGGCGGTTGTCGTTACCGCCAATCCCGTGATCGAAGAGGTGGTTGTTGACGCATTCTCCGACGTCACTGCGGTAGTCACCGCCGATCAACTGCGGGATCAGAACGTGGTCGATCTAGCTTCAGCATTGCGCCGTACACCGGGCGTGCAAATCTCCCGCTACAACCCGGTCGGCGCTTTTGGCGGCGACCAGGGCGGCGCCATTCTGATCCGGGGCATGGGCATCAGCCGACCGGGCAGCGAAATCAAGACCTACATCGACGAGCTGCCGTTTTACATGGGTGTCTGGAATCACCCCTTGCTTGACTTGCTGCCCGTCAATGGCATGCAGGCAGTTACGGTCTACAAGAGTCCACAGCCGCAGATCAACAGCAACAATTTTGCCTCGATCAATCTGCAAACCCGGCGCGCCGCTGAGGATGGCGTTCATGGCGATGCACGCTTAAGCGTTGGCTCTTTTGGCACGCTGGTCGAACAGGCCAGCTTGTTGGGCCGCCAGGGCGATCTGGATTACACGCTGGCGCAGGGCCATGCCCAATCCGACGGACACCGGCCGAACGCCAGCGGGGAACTTGACAACTTGATGGGCCGTGTTGGTCTGCGTCTGAACGCGCAGTGGTCAGCCCAAGCGAGTTTCGTCACCGTGAATAACAAAGCCAGCGATCCAGGCGACAACCGTGTTGTGGCACCCGCCTTAGCGCAGCAATTCAACACCCAGGGCAGCATGCTTTCTGCCGGGGTTTCCCATGCCCACGGAAACTGGCAGGGAAGCCTGCGCTATTTCAGCAACGAAGGCGAAGGCGACTGGCTCAAGCAACCGGCGCCGGATGGCGACACCCTGACCCGGTTTCGCATGAGCGGGCTGCGCTGGAAAGAACAGTTTTCACCGTGGAGCGGCGGCACCATGATTGCCGGTCTGGACATCGACCGGATCACCGGGGACGTACAGTTCAATCGGGTGGCGCCCGCACCACAAGCGCGTTTTGATGCGCCGACCTTCAAGATCACATCACCCTACCTGGCGCTGAGTCAGCAACTGAGTATCAGCCAGGACTGGACATTGGTGCCCTCGGCTGGAATTCGCTTCTATAACCACAATCAGCTCGATTCGAAGACCGCGCCGCATGCAGGTGCCTCGCTGGTGTCCGACAAGTTGACGCTGTTTGCCAACGTATCGCGTGGCATCAACTACCCGGGGCTGGAAACCACAGTGCTTTCCTCACTGATTGCGCCACTGGGTGCCAGCTGGAAGAATCTTTCAGCCGAAGAACTCGACCATGCCGAACTCGGTTTCAAGTTCACGCCCAGCGCCGCCACGCAGATTGACGTCAGCCTGTTCAATGACCAGGTCAGGAATCGGTACGTATTTGGATTCCCGCCGAATGTGCCACCGCCGCCGCAGTTCATCAACCTCGGCAGTTACCAGATGAAAGGCAGCGAGCTCTCGGTCCGCCAGGCGCTGACGCAAAGTTGGACACTATTTGCCGGACTCACGCTACTGGACCCCAGCATCGACAACCTGCCCTATGCACCGCAGAAAGCGTTGACTTTGGGGCTCAACGGCCAGGCCGGGCTGGTGCGCCTTGCATTCGATATGCAATACCAGTCCGAGGTTTGGGCCTTGAGCGAGTCGCGCAGTGCCGGCACCATCAACACGCAGAAAGTCGATGGCTTTAGCGTGGCCAATGTTCGAGTGGCCTATCCCATGTTGGAGCTAGGAAAGAAAGGCGAAGTCTTTCTTGCGATAGAAAATCTGTTTGACCGGAGCTATGCCTATCGACCCGGCTACCCGATGCCGGGCCGTTGGGGGCAGATCGGCCTTTCTGCCAGTTTCTGAAGTGAATACATTGCAGCCCTTGAACATCTTATGCCCGTTCAGATGAACCCGGCGAGGCTTGAGGTCAGCGCGTTGACGTGCCGCTTCGGCGGCAGAACGGTAGTCGCCAATGTTTCGCTGAGGATAGCGCCGGGTGAACGTGTTGCTCTGGTTGGCGGCAATGGCTCGGGCAAGACCACTTTGCTGCGCGCACTGCTGGGACTGCACGCGCAAAGCCTGGGTGACTTGCGTCTTGACGGCAAAGCCCCGGGCAATTGGATCGAGTGGCGCCAACGCATCGCCTTTGTGCCGCAGCGCCAGAACGGCGGGCAGTTTCCGCTGCGGGTGGATGAGCTGATTGCCAGTGCACGCAAGGGGGCCAATCCTTCACAGCTGGCCGCTGCCGCGCAGGCTGCGGGTGTCGAAACCATTTTGCAGCGTCCGCTATCGGGGCTCTCCGGCGGGCAGCTGCAGCGGGCCTGGCTGGCACGCACTTTTGCCTGCATCGCCGCCGGGGCCGGGCTGTTGCTGGCGGATGAGCCGACGGCGGCGCTGGACTTCGCCGGGCGCGCCGAGATTGGTGCACTGTTGGTCAACACGCCCGTGACGGCACTGATCGTCACTCATGACCGTGAGTTGGCCGAGCGCTGTGACCGAATCATCGAAATAGCGGACGGCCAACTGCGGGAGCAAACGGCGTGAGCGCTATGCTGGAACTCCTGCAGCTCGCTCCGGTGCAGCGGGGTTTTGCCGCCACGCTGCTGGCTGGCGCCGGGTTGCCTCTGGCCGGTGTGTGGATGCTCGGCTTGAACCTCATTCCCTTACGTTTTGCCATGATGCATGTCGCGCTCCTGGGCGTCGCTCTGGGCACTTTGCTGGGAATGGATCCCTTGCTATGCGGCTTGCTGTTGTGCGCCTTGTGCGGTGCAGCTTTGGCGCCGCTGGCCTCGCACCCGCAAGGGCTGGCCGGGCCGCTGGGTTTGCTGATGACCCTGTCCATCGCCCTGGCGCTGCTGGTGCTGGCCGTGGCTGGTGTCAATGCGACGCGGGCTTTCGAACTGCTTTGGGGCTCGGTGCTCGCCACACAAGCGGCTGACCTGATGGTTCTGGCCATCGTTGTTGCGCTGTTGGCGGCGTTTCAATGGCGCTTTCATCCGTCGCTCAAGCTCATGCTGCATGATCGCGAACTTGCCTTGTGCTCGGGCGTGCCAGTGGCGGCATTGACGGTTGGGCTGCTGGTCCTGATGTCGGTAGCTGTTGCTGCTTCCATCAAACTCACCGGCGCCTTGCTGGTCGATGCGGTGACGCTGCTGCCCGCACTGGCCGCGCGCAATCTCGCGCGGTCCTTCAACGGCATCCTGGCCTGGGCAGCTGGCCTCGGTGCGGGCGGCGCGCTCATCGGATTCATTCTTACGCTGTGGCTTGACCAGCCACCGGGACCGGTACTGATCTTGACCATGACAATCATCACACTAACCAGCTACATTGTCCGACGCGAACCATGATGCGAACCTTTCTCCTGATTCTTGCGCTGCTTTGCCCCGCTCCCGTGCCGGCACAGACGGCACCTGGCGTTGTGGCTTCGACCTCGTGGGTTGGCGCCTTCGCACGTGCCGCCGGCGCCACTCAAGTGAGCGTGTTGGTGCCGCCCGGTCTGGTGCATCCTCCCGATTACGACCCTCGACCGTCCGACCTGCTGGCCCTGTCGCGTGCCAGTCTGGTACTGGTGGCTGGCTATGAAGCTTTTCTGCCGCGGCTGCGCGAGGCGCTGGGTGCCAAAGCACAGTTGCTGACCGTCAACACCACACATGATCCGCAAGTCATCCGCAGGGAAATCGAAGCTATTGCCGACATCCTGGGAACACAGGACCAGGCACGTCTCTTTGCCGATGCTTACGACGGCGCCTGGCAGACCAGCGCGACGCGCTTGCGCCAGCGAACCACTGGACGCAAGTCGGTTGTGCTGGTGCAGCGTTTCATGGTCTCGTGGGTGCGCTTGCTGGGTGTTGAGCCGGCGGCCACGTTCGGGCCGGGCCCGCTTTCGCTGGAAGAGTTGCGGCGACTCAAGAACCTGGCGCCTACGCTGATCATCGACAACGCCCACGCGGCACCGGCAAGTGCCTTGGCCGAGGTGACCGGTGCGCGTCGCGTGGTCCTGGTGAATTTTCCGCAAGGAAGCGAGGGCCTGCTCGAAGTCCTGCAACACAACACGGAGCGGCTGCAAGCCGCGTTGACACCATGAGCCTGACCGATCTTGCCGGCATTCGTGCCTTTTTTGGTCCGCGCGCTGCGACCTGGGACAGCTATATCGCCAAGGACGCGACGCAAATCGAGAGGGCAGTGCAGGAGGCCAAGTTGCGAGCCGGCATGACTGTGCTTGAACTGGGATGCGGCACGGCACCCGCCACACCTTACCTGCGTGCCGCCGTCGGTCCCGCTGGCCGGGTTGTTGCGCTGGATGCGACACCGGAGATGATCGAGGCAGCCCACGCATTGGGTCGCGGCGAATTAGCCGAACTGATGGTGGCCGATGTTCACAGCCTGCCGATGGAATTGGGTTCTGTTGATGCCCTGCACGCCGGTGGCATCGTGCCGCATCTGGCGGACCCCGAGCAGGCGCTGCTGGAGTGGGCTCGCGTGGCGCGACCCAACGCCCAACTGGCCGTCTTCCATGCCATCGGGCGCGAAGCACTGGCAGCCATCCACCGCCGCACGCCGTCCGACGATGACGTGATCGCGCCGGCACGGCTGCGCGCGTTGCTGGAACGCACCGGCTGGCGTGTTGTCTCCATCGACGACGCGCCAGAGCGCTATCTGGCGCTGGCACGCCGTAAATAGCGGGCCGAAGAGTGCAATAATTCGCGCATGAGCAACATCCTTCGACCCGATTTCAATCAAACCACGCCCTTCGTTGCAGATGTGATTTTTGATGCCGAGTGCGGCATGTGGATCGCAACCTGCGACGAACTCAGTGTGACCACGGAAGCGCCAAGCTACGAGGCTCTGACTGCGAGGTTCTGGGAGATTGCGCCAGAAATCGCGCGGGAAAATGGCATTGCTTTTGATGTCAACAGCCGGATCCAGTTTCGCCATGTAGAGGATGCCGCTTCGCACCTGCGCGTTGCCATGTAAGGCATGGGCAGTGGTTTTTATCCGCAGTTGCGGGATATCTTGGTGGCAAATGGCTGCACTCTGATTCGCCAGGGTAAGGGCAGCCACGAGGTGTGGCGCAGCCCGATCAATGGGCGCACATTCCCCGTCGCTGTGACGGTTCAGTCCAGACACACTGCCAACGGCATTCTTAAAAATGCCGGGATCGCCCTGAAGATCTAGCGACGACACCCGTGTCAGTGCGGCTCCCGTTTCGCTCACAATAGCTCCATTGGCAATCAAGCCGGAGGCAGGGAACCATATGGAACGAATCTCGATGTCGATCGACGAGGAACTCGCCAGATCATTTGAAGCGCTGATCAGTGCGCGTGGCTACACCAGCCGCTCCGAAGCGATCCGCGACCTGATGCGGCGTGAAGTCGACGCCAACCGTGACGCTGTCAAAAAGCGCTCGCACTGCGTTGCCAGTCTGTCCTATGTCTATAACCATCACATTCGCGACCTTGCGGACCGCCTGACGCGCGCCCAGCATAAGCACCATGACCTTGTGGTGGCGACCATGCATGTTCATCTGGATCATGAGAACTGCCTGGAGAATATCTTCCTCAAAGGTCCGATCGCCAGCGTGCGCGCCTTCGCTGAAGGCATTCGCGCCGAGCGTGGCGTGTCCTACGGGCAGATCAACCTCATCACGGTCGAAAGCGGTGACAAGCACACCCATACAGACGGCCATCAGCACCACGGGCACATTCACCTGACGCCGCGCGCCTGAACTGCAAAGGGTTGCCGCCGGGATCACCAGCCCTACCTGTAAATAATAAAGTGCCGATTTCGAAGTTGCATGATTCCGGCTGTCCCCACTGCCTTGTGTGGATGCGGAATTTGACGCCGAAGCATTGTCACATAAGGGTTTATACCTAGGAAAACGGAGTCATAGGGCGCTAACAATCCCTATGTATTCAATTTCATAGGCAAGGCGCTTCTCAAAGTGCCGCAACCCCGCAGGAGAAACACATGCAAAAAGTGTTGCATATCAACGCCGACAAGTGCACCGGTTGTTTGCAATGCGAAATGGCTTGTTCTTTCGAGAACTATGGCACTTTCGCCACCGCCAAATCGCGCATCAAGGTTTTTGACTTCCACCACACCGGCAAGAAGGTACCCTACACCTGCACCCAGTGCGATGAGGCCTGGTGCCTGCATGCCTGCCCGGTGGAAGCGATCACGGTCGACAAAGCCACCGGCGCCAAAGTGGTCAACGAGGCCACCTGCGTTGGCTGCAAGGTTTGCACCATTGCCTGCCCGTTTGGCACCATCAACTACGTCGAGACGACCGGCAAGGTGCAGAAGTGCGACCTCTGTGGCGGCGAGCCGGCCTGTGCCGAGCATTGCCCCACTGGCGCCATCACTTTCATTGACGCCAACTGGACCGGACTGTCCAAGATGGCGCAGTGGGCCGACAAGCTGGGCAACCAGCCATCGGCATCCTGAAACATTGCGGGACAGACCGCAGCTACGCGAAGCGAGCCAGCTCTGTCCTCAACTGATTAAATTGGAGAAAATTATGT
>Ga0194059_1000851_pt1 | contig 13555 bp, 13 predicted proteins | sample SepL6211m_MetaG_FD_163426 | JGI IMG/M metagenome (GOLD analysis project Ga0194059, IMG submission 163426) | Anoxic zone freshwater microbial communities from boreal shield lake in IISD Experimental Lakes Area, Ontario, Canada - Sep2016-L626-11m | ecosystem: Environmental > Aquatic > Freshwater >... | reverse complement strand
AGCAGCAGGGCTAACAATTTTCGGTGGTGTTTTAGGTTTTCAAGTGATTATGCGAATTCAAAAAGTATTAACAATCGCAACAATAATTTTAACAATTGGTTATATCGTTCTTACAGCAGACCAAGTTGACTGGAGTGCAATATCAGCAATCCCTAGTGGAAGTATCGAAGCATTTATTGGAGCTTTAATATTTGGAGTAACTGGAATTGGCTTAGGTTGGGTCAATTCTGCCGCTGATTATTCAAGATACCTTCCACGAAGTGTTTCTAGCCGTGGTGTAATTGGGTGGACAGTATTTGGTGCTTCGATTGTTCCAATTATTCTGGTTATTTACGGTTCACTGTTAGCAGGCAGCAGTAAATCCCTTGGCGAAAAGATTGCGGGCGATCCAATCGGTGCGCTAACAAGTTTGGTTCCGACTTGGTATTTGATTCCCTTCGCAGTAGTAGCGATTCTCGGACTTATTGGCGGCGCAATATTGGATCTATATTCATCAGGAATCACCTTGGTATCTGTTGGATTACCAGTAAAGCGCCACGTCGCAGCATCAATAGATGGCGTGATTATGACAATTGGAACTATTTATATCGTCTGGATAGCCGGTAACTTCTTCGGTCCATTCCAGGGCTTTCTAATAACACTCGGCGTTCCAATTGCCGTCTGGTCTGCAATCTTTGTTGCTGATGTAATTATGCGAAAGCGCGATTATGTCGAAGCAGATCTCTTTAACCCAAAAGGAATTTATGGTTCTTGGAATCTTAAGTCACTTTCGCTAATTGCAATTGGTTCAATTATTGGCTGGGGCTTTGTTACAAATACTTTTGCCAGCTGGTTGTCATGGCAGGGATATTTCTTAGGTCTTATTGGTGGAAAGAGTGGGCCTTGGGCCTATTCGAATATTGGCGTAATCATTGCGCTAGCAATTGGTCTTTTTGGCCACATCCTCCTTTCACGAAAGAAGATTGCCGCGCAGGAGAAATAAAAAAGCCCCGCATTTTCTGCGAGGCTTTTTATAACTTCTATTTAACGATTTAAATAAAAGAAGTTGTTATTGCACAAGCGATTCCAGATACTGCAATCCAGGTAAACCAAGATGCAGCAGTACGTATACGCCAAGATTCTAGAATTGGATTTATATTTGCCCTGCGGCTTCTTAGTACTAAACCAAGTGCAATAAATCCCGCCACGATGTAGTGGAACATATTTGCACCAGCAATTACGGTCCAGCATGATGCGTAGGCGCCTTCAAAAGCACCAGACTCTTTGTCGATGAATGGCATATTTGCTAGTTGGTGGAATTGGTAATAGCCACCATATAAATATGCGACCAAAGTTATGAGTGAGAAACTTCCTTGATGGCTTGGATCTCGCTGCGCTAGTTTGTGAACTAGCGCTCCAACTATTAGTGGCAAAATTGAAAGCCAACCAGTAATTGCTTTAAGAGTATGCCCGTGATCGGGAACCCAACCACCATTCGGGTCAAGGTTTCGCAGGTAGAAGTAAGAGAAGATCATTCCGAAGACAAAAGCGCCATCGGCAACAATTAGTAGACGAACACCTAGACGTTCGCGGCGACCAACAACTTCTGGTGCATCGTGATGGACGTGAAATTTAGTATCGCTTGACATTATTGTGCACTCCTTCCATATCCATATGGATCGCTAGTTACAACTGGTGGGGTATCAAAGTTAACCAATGGCACTGGATATGGAACTGTCCACTCCAAAGTCTTTGCTCCCCATGGGTTCATTGGTGCGATCTTTCCGTGACGCCATGAGTGGATTACTGCCCAGAGCAGAATTATGAAACCAATTCCAATTGAGTAAGCACCGATTGTGCTGACCATGTTGGAAGTAGCAAATTGCTGCGCATAGTCAACAACGCGACGTGGTTGACCTTCTGCGCCTGCAATAAACATTCCGAGATACAGAATTTGGAATCCAATTTGCACCCACCAGAATGAGATATAGCTAGCACGCTCGTGCAGCATGTGGCCTGTCATCTTTGGATACCAATATGAAAGTCCGGCAACTGCGCCTGTAAGTGCAGCGCCCATTAACGTGTAATGGAAGTGCGCAGTAACGAACATAGATCCATGCAAGTACATATCAGCAGGAACATCTGAAAGATAAAGACCGGTTATTCCACCAACCAACATATTCCAAAGGAAGGCATAAACGCCAAGCATCGGAACCTTTAGCCAAGGCTTGCCATTCCAAAGTGTTCCCAAAATAACTAGGAAAATTAGTCCGGTAGGAACTGAAATCATTTCAGTTGTAACCATGAATGGCCCGTTAAGCATTGGCATCCAGCCAGAGATATACATATGGTGTGCCCAAACCAGAATAGATAATCCGGTGATTCCAGCGAAACCAACTACCGCTGCGGTATATGAGAACAATGGCTTGCGAACGAATACCGGAACAATTTCTAGAAGTATCGCAACGCCAGGAATCAGAATTACGTAAACCTCAGGGTGTCCCATGATCCAGAACAAGTGCGCATATAGCCAACCAGTACCGCCGACATTTGCGTCGAAGAAACCAGTAAGGAATGAGCGATCCATTGCAGTCATGATCATTGAGAGCATGAATGTTGGGAATGCAGGAATAGCAAGAGCAACGGAAACTGTTGCACCAATCACGAAGATTGGAACACGATTCCAAGTCATTCCCTTCGCGCGCATCGTTACAACGGTCGCGGTGATATTTGCACCAGAAACTGCAGTTGAAATCGCGAAGATAATAATTGTTGCGATAAACGCATTCATACCAGGACCAGCTTGAACGCTTAGTGGTGCGTATGCAGTCCATCCGGTTGGAATTCCACCTAAGAACCATGCGCTACATAGAACGGGAATAGCGGTAAATAGAACCCACCATGAAAGTGCATTCAGCCTTGGGAATGCCATATCTGCGGCCCCAATCATGATTGGCATAATGAAGTTACCGAATGGACCAGTAGCAACAATGATCAATGCAACAATCATTGTGATTCCATGCAACCCAACAAGTGAGTTATAAACAGATGGTGTGATGAAGTGTCCGCCAGGATTTGCAAGATCTGTGCGAATCATCATTGCCATGGTTCCGCCAACTGCAAGCATTGCGATCACGCCCCATAGATATTGGATACCAACCACTTTATGGTCAGTGCAATATTTGAAATAGCGCTTGATTCCTTGGCCATCGCCAGCCATGTAAAGCTGTTCTTCGGCTGTTAAATCTTTACCGATTAACCAGCGAATTGGTCCAATGAAGGCACCGATTCCAGCAAGGAATCCAATACTCCACATAAACATAGTTGCAAGTAATACTCGGTTATCTAATTCATAGACGCTGGTATCTAATACTTTAGAAAGCCCTTTATATGTGGCAATCGCAAAGATTATTCCGACGATTAAACCCGTACCGGCATTTAGCCTTGTGATCAAACTCTTCTTTGGATTTGGGACTGGTCGTGTTCCAACGTGTTGGTCAAGTGTTGTCATGCGGTGTGACCTCCTTGTGCAATAACCCAGTTATCAAAGTCTGCTTTTGTCATAACCTCACCCGTAGTCTCCATGTATGCGTGATACAAACCGCAGAGTTCGGCGCACTTAACATCAAATTCGCCTAACTTTGTTGGAGTTGTATCTGCAAGAGTTTCTGCCAATTTATTAGCATCAATTTTTACGCCAAGTTGTACCGGCCAGAATGAGTGGTTTACGTCTACCGAAGTAACATGGAAGGCAACTGGACGATTAATTGGAAGCATAAGTTCGTGGCTTTGAACTCCAAGTTCTGGATATTCAAATGACCAAACCCACTGGTTTCCAACGACGTTTACGATCATCGAATCCTCAGCGTGCTTAGCTGTTGCAATCGATGAAGAGTTCAACTCAGTTATTCCATAGATCACTGCGACCAAGGCCAACATGCTAGTTACTACAGACCAAATGAGAACTACTGGTCCATTAGTTCGAGTTGCTGGGCCGTCAGGCGGTGGAGTATCTCCGCTATGGCGATTTAAGAATGTGTAGAGAGCGATTCCAAGAACTACTCCACAAACTGGTGCAGCAATCCAAGTGAAAACAACCATTAAACGTTCGATTGCTTTCATATCGGTGCTCATTACGGTCGGCATCCACCTGGTGTAGAACTTGCCACCAAGAATCACAAAAACTATTGTGATAATCACGCCGAAAATGGTTGATTGGATTACATCTGACCGCTTAAAAAACTTAGTTAAGCGTTCTCCAGGCGTTGGTTTTAAATCAACGTTGTCATGCTCGCTCATGCGGTCACCGTTATCTTTCCGGACATATATCCATAAGCGCTCATTGCGGCTCCAAACTTGGCGTAGGTGCCATCACCACATGGATATTCACAATTCCAGACATAGTGGCCTGCGCCTTTGGTTAAGAATGAAAAGGTAATTGTGTGGCCCTTGAAATTAGTATTTGGATCAGTGGTTGGTAAAAACTCGTCATTCGCATCAGCATTTACATGCTGCAGCGGGATATTTATAAAGAGCGGATCTTGTGAGCTCGAAGGCAATCCATGAACAGAAAAAGTATGTTGAACCTGATCGGCTGGAATAGAAGTCACATCTACGCCATCTACATTCATTGTGCCACCGACTGTGCCAATGACTTTTCCAAAGAATGGATTGTTAAGTTTTTCGCCACCGTCATAGGCATGGATTGTCATAGTTATATAAGTATTGGCTGGAAGTACTAGATGGTTCGATGGGCCAAATTGAACCCAGTCATTTTTATTTCCAGTAAAACCATCAGCTTTGGCTTGCTCTTTATCTGCGTAGACGCCCATTGTTAGTGAAGCTTTTGGATAAACCTTTCCATCAACTGTGATCGTGTCAGCTTCTTTGGTTGCGACTAAAGTTCCATTCGGGTCAGCGCTAAGTTTGTGAAGTAGAACACCTACTCCGACAACTACAGAGACAGAGAGAACAGTTGCAACTAGTGCGCTTGTTAACCTTTTCCCCGCCGTCATATTTGAACTTGCCATATTTATATTGACCTTCCCGTGGGATGCATCTACCTTGCAGATGCAAGAATGGAGTTAGGTTACGCTCATCATCAGTGTTAGGGAACACTTTTCAGGTAATTTGTCGGGAAAACTTTGAGAATTTGAGGGGAATTAATGGGGCTAAGTCCGATTTGGGACCTCTTTTTCGGTCTTGCGCTGATTCTCAAAAGTGCCTGGTATTTCCAGGAGCGCCCATCAAGCCATGGGGTCTCCAAGATCAGGCAGGCTTCTTTTTATCTGGGGATGTTTCTAGCCTTCATTTTACTTGTCGGCCCAATTGCCCACGCCGCGATCAACACATTCTGGATTCATATGGTTCAACATGTTGGGTTGATGATGTTGATTTCGCCACTTATTGTTTTGGGTTCGCCAATAAAAGTTGCCGTTAATTCGCGAGATCAAAGGGTTAAGAAATTAATTCGCGGAATTGGTCGAAATATATTTGTTCGCCAACTATTTCGCCCAGAAGTCGGATTCCTAATTTTTCTTACCATTCTTATTCTTACGCACTTCTCGCCACTTGCTAATGCTGGAATGACAAATCCAAATGTTCACATGCTTGAACTCGTCATGTTCCTAGTTGGCGGTTTTATTTATTATTACCCGGTCATGTCTGGGAATCCACAACCATTTAGCGTTCCATATGCTGCTCGCGTACTTTCTCTTTTTGCGATGATGTTGCCGGAAACAATGACGGGCTTCTTCTTATACTCTGGAAATAAGTTACTTCATGATGTTCCGATGAATATGTCAACAATGAATGGAATCGCTGATCAACATAAAGGCGGCGCAATCATGTGGGCTATGGGAATGTTGATTGATGCAATTTGGATTGCTATGGCAGCATATGACTGGATTGAAAATGAAAAAAGAATTGCGGGCGCAGATGACTAGAGAAGTTGAACCAAAACGTAAATGGCTTTTAGTTTTTATCCCGATCTGCTTAATTATGGGTTTTGTTGAACTAGCACGTGCCTTTGATGGAAATAATCGAAGTTGGCTCTATGTTTTTGAATGGCCATTCTTCGGACTATTCATTTTTTATATGTATTGGAAACTCGGTCAACCACAAGAAGATTGGGATGACAGTGATGATCCCAAGCGCGAGATAGATTAAATTACCAACTTGTGTGCAGCGGTCGACCTTCGGCATAACCAGATGCAGATTGAATCCCAACAACTGCGCGGTCAGCGAAATCATTAATACTTGTTGCACCTGCATATGTAAATGATGAACGCACACCAGCAATTATTTCATCGAGCAAATCTTCAACCCCTGGCCGAGCTGGATCGATATACATTCGAGATGAGGAAATACCCTCTTCGAATAAGGCTTTTCTAGCTCTATCAAATGCGCCATCGTTACTTGTTCGTGCCGCAACTGCGCGAGCGGAGGCCATACCAAAAGACTCTTTATATAGCCGACCAGTTGCATCTTTATTTAAATCACTTGGGGATTCAAATGTTCCAGCAAACCAAGATCCAATCATTACTTGCGATGCACCAGCAGCAAGGGCAAGTGCGACATCACGTGGATGGCGAACTCCACCATCTGCCCAAACATGTTTGCCATGCTTCTTAGCTTCGGCTGCGCATTCAAGCACTGCAGAAAATTGTGGTCGACCAACACCGGTTTGCATACGAGTTGTGCACATTGCGCCAGGACCAACACCAACTTTTACAATATCTGCTCCGGCTTCAATCAAAGCTTTGGTTCCTTCTGCCGTAACTACATTTCCCGCAACAATAGGGATATTTGGTTTTAGCGCGCGTATTAATTTCAGCGCCTCAATCATTTTAATTTGGTGGCCATGAGCGGTATCTACAACGAGAACATCTGCGCCAGCTTCAATCAAAGATTTTGCTTTTGCTGCGACATCACCATTGATGCCGACTGCGCAAGCGATGCGTAAATTATTATTTTGATCAATTGCAGGTTGATAAAGAGTCGCCCGCAGCGCAGAAGTACGAGTCAAGATTCCGACAAGTTTTCCGCCCTTATCTACGACTGGTGCCAATCGACGTCGTTGTGAATTTAGAAAATCAAAAGCTTCGCGCGGTTCAATCGAATCTGTCACAGTCACTAAATCTTTACTCATTATCAATTGCAGCTGGGTGAAACGATCGACACGTTCACAGTCGGCTTCAGTAACAATTCCAACTGGTTTGCCATCTTCAACGACTATCAAAGCACCATGGGCTCGCTTATTAATAAGGTCTATTGCATCGGCCACTGTTTCAGTTGGTGAAAGAGTTACTGGTGTATCAAAGAAGGTATGCCTTGATTTAACCCACTTGATTACATCGCTAACTATTTGAATCGGAATATCTTGAGGGATTACTGCAATTCCGCCGCGGCGGGCGATAGTTTCTGCCATTCGGCGACCGGAAATTGCGGTCATATTTGCAACAACAATCGGGATAGTTGTGCCAGTCCCATCATGGGTAGAAAGGTCTACATCCATTCGGCTTGCGATATTGGATGCGCTTGGGACCATGAAGACATCGTCATATGTCAGATCGTGGCTAGGGTTATTTAAGAAACGCACGTGTCGGAACTATACCCCTGCCCATGCGGATGGCGGTAGGTATTGCTAGAGTTTTTGCATGAGTGATGACGAGGATTCAACAGATGACATTGTCACCGAAGAGATGCTCTGGGAGCGAATTCCAGAAACGCAAGGTCTCGATCGAGCAAATACTTACTACGAACTTAGCGCTCGAATTTACGCGCGGGGCCAATATGACGAAGCGCTCGCACTCGCCGAAACCGCCCGAGACATTTATACCGAACTCGGTTCTGTAGTTCCATCTGATGGTTTAGCACAGGCATATTCAGCAATTGGATATAACTTAAATCAATTGAAGCGCATGAATGAAGCGGCTAATGCAATGAGCAAAGCTGTTGATTTACTACGCGAATCTAAGTCACCTCTTGCAATTGATTTAGCCTGCACCCTAGGCGAATGGTGGTTCTCATCAAAAGAATATGAAAAAACGATTGAGTGCATGTCCGACTGCGTGCAAGAGCATTTAGTTGATGGCAATGACAGCGGCGCTGCAAATGATTTACATTTAATTGGCTGTGCGCAACGCGAATTAAAAAATTATGGGCAAGCGCTGGAATCCTTTCAAGAGGCTCGAGCCCTATTCAAGAAGTTGAAGGAAGTTATTAATGTTGCAAGATGCGATCAAAAAATCGCGCACTGCTTAACAGAAATTGGCGATGGCGAAGGTGCAATAACAGCCGCGCAAAAATCGCTAGATGTTTTCATTACGGCTCATGATGATTATCGAGAGACATATTCGCTATTTGAGTTAGGTAAAGCCCAGATAGTTGCGGGCCAATTCGAAGAGGGCTTAAACACATTAGATCGTGTTCTTGAAATTGCGACCGATAATGAAAATAAAGATTTTGAGTTTATTCTTGAAATTGAAGGCCGAATGGCCGATGTTCTACAAAATCTTGGGCGTATAGATGAAGCTGATGAAATCCGCCGCCGAATAAAAGCGGTAGAAGAAATTATTAAAGAAACTTAATTATTTAAGTGCTGCATTGCCCAGGCATACATAGCAATTGCACCTGCCGCTGAAGCATTCATGGATCGAGTTGAACCATATTGTCTGATTGCTAGAACTGTTTCACAAATATCCACTGCCTCGTCAGACATGCCAGCGCCTTCTTGGCCAAAGAAGAGGACACATTTTCCTGGCAACTTTGTAGTCTCTAACTCTTTTGAAATTGGCAAGTTATCTATTCCAATAATAGGAACTCCGTTTTCATCACACCAGATTTTAAAATCTGCAACAGTCGGATGATGTATAACGTGAAGATATTTATCCGTAACCATTGCGCCGCGTTTATTCCAATCGCGCTTTCCAACGATATGCACCTTCGAAACATTAAATGCATTTGCAGTACGAACAACCGAACCAATATTCAAATCATGTTGCCAATTTTCAATTGCTATTTGTAAATCGTGGCGTTTGGTATCTAAATCAGCGACGATTGCTTCAACACTCCAGTAACGATAATGATCTAAGACATTTCGACGATCTCCGTTTGTTAAGAGCTCAATATCAAAATGGCTCTCAGTTGGCCAAGGTTTTGGATGCGGACCAACGCCAACCACTGGATAGAATTCACCAGGTCCAATTTCTGCGGTAGTCATACCCAAACATTAGAGGGAGTTTGCATGAAGCAAAAATCCTGGCTACCTATTTACTTAGCACTCGGCTTGGTTTGGGGATGTTCATTCATATTCATCAAACTTGGACTTGAATTCTTAACGCCGGTCGGTGTTGCATTTGGTCGCTGTGCACTTGGCGCCATGGCTCTGCTTCTAATTGCAAAAGTAAGGGGCATCTCACTTCCAACAGAACGCCGGACTTGGTTTATTTTATGGATAGTCTCCTTACTATTAAATGTTTTTCCAGGAATCTTATTTGCATTTGCCGAGCAACGCGTAACTACGGTGCTTGCCGGAATTATTAATGCTTGCACACCACTTTCAACACTTATCTTCATCCTCTTTGTTTTTAGATCAGAGAAGATTTCCAAGCACCAAATCTTTGGGCTAATACTTGGTGGCATTGGAGTTTTAACAGTACTTGGCATCTGGAAAGGTATTGGTTCAAATTCAGCTATCGGAGCAGTTGCTCTGCTTGTGGCAATAACTTGCTATGGCCTCTCATTCCCAATAATAAAAAAATATTTAACGCCGTTGAATCTGCAGGCAGAAGCCTTAGCCGCAAGCCAAGTAACTGCAGCCGCCATAACTCTTCTACCCTTCTATTTAGTAGATGGCATTGCCAAGGATCAATATCGCTTAGGCCCAATACTTGCAATGGTTGCACTTGGCGTATTTGGAAGCGGAATTGCCTACATCTGGACATTTCAAATAGTTGAACGAGCCGGAAGTTCAATCGCGAGTTCGGTAACTTACTTAACGCCAGTTGTTGCGGTATTTGTTGGTTGGATCTTCCTAGGCGAACATATTTCTTGGCACGAACCCGTAGGTGGCGCAATAGTTATTTTGGGCGCGGCCACATCGCAAGGGCGTTTTAATAAGAAGAAAACGGCATAATTCGATGATGCGCAAATTAATTGCTGTAGTAATGACAATAAATTTGTCGCTACTTATTATTTCTCCCGCAGAGGCTCTCACGGTTCCTGCTTCATTTAAAGCTCTAGCAAATTCGCCAGCCCTTGCAAAGCCTGGAATTTTAGTAATTGATCCAATCAGCCAGGAAGAAATATTCTCAAGCCAGGCCGATATTCCAAGAGCACCAGCATCAATTCTTAAATTAATTTCAACGGTAACTGCAATTACCGCATTTGGAGCGGATAAAGTTTTCAAAACTTCACTTAGCGCGACTGAGGATCCTAAAATATTTGTATTACTTGGCGAATATGACCCCTGGTTAACGACGAGTGCCCTAGAAGCATCAAAATTTCATCGAGCGCTATCTACTAAATTAATAAGCGCAATTAGTAAAAGCGGTGCTGATCTATCTGGCATCACAATTGAATTTAATGGTTTATTCGAAAAAGACATTACGAACTTAAGGACTTTTTATGGCAAGAAAGTTAAGTTTAAGAGAATTTCAAAATCTGACTTGCAGGCAAACTCCGCGCTTTCTCCAATTGCTGAGATAAATTCGCCACCACTAAGTGAAATAATCGGATTCACCTTATTATGGAGTGATAACACATTGGCTGATCGGCTAGCGCGCAACGCTGCGGATGAATTGGGATTCACTCGAGATAGCGATGGAATGAATAACGCGTTTCAGAAAACCTTAGGCAATCTTGAGGTTTCTGCCAAAGGTTTGACAGTGAAAGATGGAAGTGGTCTCTCACATGATGATCGAGTTTCGGCGCGCACGATGGCAGAATTATTATGGAAAATAAGAATCGAACCACAATTTCAACCAATTTATGATGGACTTCCAGTCGCCGGGAAAAGCGGTACTCTAAAAAAACGATTCCTGAAATATGGAAAATCCGCAAATGGTCTTATCAAAGCCAAGACTGGTTGGATAAATACTTCTGTAACAATGGCTGGATATGTAGAAGTTGGTAACAATGAATATATCTTTGCTGTTATCGCTAATCATGTGAACCCAACCGAGAAATCGCGGGACCAAGCGAGAAAAACAATTGACAAAATGTTGGCAACAGTCGCCAAGCCTGCAGAAGAATCGCTAGTAGGCTAATTAAGTGAGCAATTCAAGAATCTCGCCCTACATAGCCCTGATGAAGTTACGTGTAGTTGAGTTACTTCTAGTCACAACGCTTCCCGCACTCTTCCTTGCCGCTAAAGGCGTACCACCACTTGGATTAACAATTGCAACTTTGGTTGGCGGAACTCTAGCCGCTGGCGCTTCTAATGCATTTAACATGATTATTGAAGTCGACTCAGATCGCTTAATGGCGAGAACTGCAAAACGCCCAATTGTCAGCGGCGCAATCACAGAAACCCAAGCATTTATCTTTGCATCAGCTTTAACCGTAATCTCATTAACAATATTCTCAATTTTCACAACTCTTTGGGCAACCGTTTTAACAGCAGCAGCAATTGTCTTTTATGTATTTGGTTACACCATCGGGCTTAAGCGCAGAACTTCACAGAACATTGTTTGGGGCGGCATCGCTGGTTGTATGCCGGTTTTAATTGGTTGGGCGGCAGTAACTAATTCGCTTTCACTAACCGCTTGGCTCTTTTTCCTAGTTATCTTCTTCTGGACGCCACCACATTTTTGGGCCCTGGCAATTAAATACCGCGATGACTATGCAGCAGCCGGAATTCCAATGTTGCCCGTCGTCGCAACAATCAAATCGGTTGAAAAGCAGATGTGGTTTCACACAATCGGGATGGTTATCACTTCACTCGGCGTTAATTGGAGTGAACACCTTCCATGGTGGTGCTGGGTTATAACAATTGCTATCGCGCTAGGTTTTGGCCTTGAATTACTAAAGATTGATGGTCCTGATTCGAATAAGGCCGCTGCGAAATTATTTCAGTGGTCGATAACTTACTTAAGCGTTTATTCATTGCTACTTGTTATCGCAGCGCTTGTTGTAAATCCTTAATCAAATCCGAAGAGTGTTCAAGTCCAATAGATAAACGGGCAAGTGATTCAGTAATTCCCATAGATTCACGGGTAGCCAGATCTAATCGCCGATGCGTAGTCGAAGCGGGATGGGTAATTAGCGACTTGCTGTCACCAAGATTATTAGAAATATCAATAACTTTCAGCGCATCCATAAATTCAAATAACTTTGGAATTCCGCCATCTACTTCAAAACTTAAAGTTGTGCCTGCGCCAGTCATCTGCTTCTGGGCAACTTCATAACCAGAATGCGATTTAAGTCCAGGATAGTTAACAGACTTAACCTTTGGATGTTGGGCTAAAAATTCCGCAACAAATTGCGCGCTCTCATTCATCTTGTTAACCCGCATTGATAACGTTTCGAGAGACTTAACTAAGACCCACGCATTAAATGCACTAAGTGTTGGACCAGTATGTCTAATGAAGGGATTTAAATAATTTTGAATGTAGTCAAAGCTTCCAAGAATTGCGCCTCCAAGCACGCGACCTTGGCCATCAATATGTTTGGTAGCGGAATACATAACAACATCGGCACCGTGAGCTAGCGGTTTTTGCAGAATGGGTGATGCCATGACGTTGTCAACAATTACGGTGGCGCCTACAGAATGCGCGAGGTCGCTAACCATTTTGATATCAACAATCTCTAGCATTGGATTGCTAGGTGTTTCAATAAATACAATTTTAGTTTTTTCGGAGAGCGCTTTTTCCCAGTCTTTCTTATCGTTGCCTTTTACGAATTCAACTTTGATTCCCCATTTTGGCAAAATTTCAGAGAGCACAACATAACAAGAGCTGAACATAGAAGCGGCTGCAACAATCCGATCTCCGGCTTCGACCATGCAGGCAATGGCAGAAAACATTGCAGACATACCAGAACCAGTTGCGACACAAAATTCTGCGCCTTCAATTGCAGCAAGGCGTTGCTCGAACATTGAAACAGTTGGATTTGCAAAACGGCTATATACAAAATGATCTATCTCATCCGTGAATGAATGCACTGCTTGTTCAGCGCTGTCATATGTGTAGCCACTTGTTAAATACATCGCTTCGCCAGTTTCTCCGAAACCAGACCTGGCTAAACCTGCTCTTACTGCAAGTGTTTCTTCATGTAACTGCCAGTCAGGCGCGTCTCCATTTGAAGAATTGGAATATCCCCAAGGACGATGCTGATGAGTCATGAAGAAAGTTTAGTAGGTAGGGTGCAACCATGGAAATAACAGCGATTGCTGCATCAGATTTAACTAAAATATATGGCAATCGGGCCGCTCTTTCCCACGGCACATTTGAAGTTCCCAAAGGTTCAGTCTGTGGATTTGTTGGCCCTAATGGATCCGGAAAAACAACAACAATTCGAATGTTGCTTGGCTTAATAACTCCTAGCGGGGGAAGTGCAACCGTATTAGGTGAAA